>JADMIO011124122.1_pt1 | contig 66586 bp, 66 predicted proteins | sample 8958161 | NCBI WGS metagenome assembly JADMIO01 (sample SAMN16585339, study PRJNA669376) | soil metagenome | isolation source: Crop rotation soil | place: USA: Cullars Rotation, Alabama | collected 2011 | reverse complement strand
CACGGCGAGCACCGCCTCAAATACCCGATGAAGCTGGTAGACGGCAAATGGAAGCGCATGAGCTGGGATGACGCGCTGAAAGAAGTCAGCGACAAGCTGCTTGCGATCAGGAAAGAAAGCGGACCTGACGCGACGTTCTGGATCGGCTCCAGCAAACATAACAACGAGCAGGCGGCGTTGCTGCGCAAGTTTGTGTCGTTCTTCGGCACCAACAACATGGATCACCAGGCGCGCATCTGCCATTCGACTACGGTCGCGGGTGTCGCGAACACCTGGGGTTATGGCGCGATGACCAATTCGTACAACGACGAACAAAATTCAAAGTGCATTCTGTTCTTCGGCAGCAACGCGGCCGAAGCGCACCCGGTTTCGATGATGCATACGCTGCACGCCAAGGAGAACGGCGCCAAGGTGATCTGCGTCGACCCGCGATTCACTCGGACTGCCGCCAAGGCCGACAAGTACTACCGTATACGGTCGGGTGCCGACGTCGCCTTCCTGTGGGGCATGCTCTACCACATCTTCAAGAATGGCTGGGAAGACAAGGACTACATCAAGGCGCGCGTCTACGGCATGGACAAGGTCCGCGAAGAGGTCGCCAAGTGGACGCCGGACAAGGTCGAAGAAGTGACGGGGATGAAAGAAGCCGAAGTGCTCGACGTCGCGGAGACCATGGCCAAAAACCGCCCCAGCACGATCGTGTGGGCGATGGGCCAGACGCAGCACACCAACGGAAACGCGATCGTCCGCGCGAGCTGCATATTGCAACTCGCGCTCGGCAATGTGGGTGTCCCTGGCGGCGGCTGCAACATTTACCGTGGTCATGACAACGTGCAGGGTGCGACCGATGTCGGCCCTAACCCGGATTCGCTGCCCGGCTACTACGGGCTCGCCACCGGCGCTTGGAAGCATTTCGCCGCGGTCTACGGCGTGGATTACGAATGGATTAAAAAGCAATTCGCGTCCCAGGTGATGATGGAAAAACCGGGAATCACCGTGTCGCGCTGGATCGACGCCGTGCTGGAGAAAAACGAAAACCTGGATCAGGATTCAAACCTGCGCGCGGTCGTCTATTGGGGCCATGCGCCAAACAGCCAGACGCGCGGCGCTGAAATGATCGAGGCGATGAAGAAACTCGATTTGCTGGTCGTGATAGATCCCTATCCGTCGGCCACGGCAGCAATGATGGCGATGGCGCGCAAGGATGGCGCCTATCTGCTGCCGGCCGCAACTCAACTCGAATGCGCGGGCTCGGTGACGGCATCGAATCGCTCGATCCAGTGGCGCGAAAAAGTGATCGATCCATTGTTCGAATCGCGGACCGATCACATGATCATGTATCAGCTCGCGCAGAAGTTCGGGTATGCAGACCAGTTGATCGGCAAGCAGCCCGACGGCAAGTCGAAGATCAAGCTGGTCAAGGGCAAGGGCGGCATGGACGAGCCCGACACCGAAGACATGACGCGCGAAATCAACCGCAGTTGCTGGACGATAGGCTACACGGGGCAGTCGCCTGAGCGGTTGCAGGCGCATATGCGCAACATGCATGTATTCGACGTGACCACCCTGCGCGCGAAAGGCGGCAAAGACGCCAAGACGGGCTACGTCCTCGACGGTGATTATTTCGGCATGCCGTGGCCTTGCTACGGCACACCTGAACTCAAGCACCCGGGATCGCCGGTGCTCTACAACACTTCGTTGAACATCATGGATGGCGGCGGCAATTTTCGCGCTAACTTCGGTGTCGAGCGCGACGGCGTCAACCTGCTGGCTGAAGACGGCTCGTGTTCGAAAGGCGCGGATCTCACGACCGGCTATCCTGAGTTCGACCACGTGCTGTTGAAGAAACTCGGCTGGTGGGATGAACTGACCGAGGACGAGAAAAAGGCAGCCGAGGGCAAGAACTGGAAGACCGATCTTTCCGGCGGCATCCAGCGTGTCGTCATGAAGAACCACAGTTGCCATCCGTGGGGTAATGCCAAGGCACGCGCACTGGTGTGGAATTTTCCTGATGCCGTTCCGCTGCACCGCGAGCCGTTGTTCAGCCCGCGGCCGGACCTCATCGAGAAATATCCAACGCACGACGATCAGAAAAATCGCTGGCGCATGCCGGTATTGTTCAAGAGCGTGCAGCAGGCGAACAAGGATGCGGTCAAACAATATCCTCTGGTCATGACGAGCGGACGCCTGGTCGAGTACGAAGGCGGCGGCGAGGAAACGCGTTCCAATCCCTGGCTGGCGGAACTGCAGCAGGAGATGTTCGTCGAAATCAATCCCAAAGACGCCAATGACCGCGGCGTCAAAAACGACGAGTATGTGTGGGTCGATACGCCGACCAAGGCGCGCCTCAAAGTTAAAACCCTGGTTACCGAGCGCGTCGCTTCGGGCACCGTGTTCCTGCCATTCCACTTTTCAGGGTGGTATATGGGCAAAGACCTCCTCGACAAATATCCGGAGGGCGCTGCGCCAATCGTCCGCGGCGAGGCCGTGAACACGGGGACGACCTATGGTTACGACATAGTCACGATGATGCAGGAAACCAAAACCACGCTGTGCCAGATCAGCAAGTCGGCATAGAAGACAACGAGAGCCCGGGAGTTCCGACATGGCAAGAATGAAATTTTTGTGTGATGCCGAGCGCTGTATCGAGTGCAATGGCTGCGTGACCGCATGCAAAAGCGAGCACGATATTCCGTGGGGCGTAAACCGCCGCCGCGTGGTTACGCTCAACGACGGCGTGCCGGGGGAAAAATCGATCTCCGTTGCATGCATGCATTGCTCGGACGCGCCGTGCATGGCGGTGTGCCCGGTCGATTGCTTTTACAAGACGTCCGAGGGCGTCGTGCTGCATGACAAAGACCTGTGCATCGGCTGCGGCTACTGTTTCTACGCGTGCCCGTTCGGCGCCCCCCAGTTTCCCCAGGATGGCGCGTTCGGATTGCGCGGCAAGATGGACAAGTGCACGTTCTGCGCGGGCGGCCCTGAAGCCGATAATTCGGAAGCGGAGTACAAGAAATACGGGCGTAACCGGCTCGCTGAAGGGAAGTTGCCTGCCTGCGCTGAAATGTGTTCGACCAAAGCACTGCTTGGCGGCGACGCGGACGTGATTTCGGACATTTACCGCAACCGCGTACTGAAGCGCGGCAAAGGATCGGAAATCTGGGGCTGGGGCACGGCCTACGGCAAGCCAGACGCAAAGCCCGCGACACCGCCGGGAGCTACGCCGCCTGGAGCGAAGTCATGATGGCGAGAATATTGATGCCGGCCTGCACTGCTGCCCTGTTGGCCATGTCTGTCGCCGGTTGCGGCGACAAGCCCGTGATCTACAAGCAAGGGCAATATCAGGGCAAGCCGGACAACCTGCCCTGGGACAACGCGCAGTTCAAGGGCAACCAGGTCGAGTGGGAAAAAGCGATCAAGGCGCGCAATCAGGGGCAGGATGAGTACACGCGCTCGGTCGCGAGCGTCAAATAGGGGACGTTGATGACCAGCATGTCGCCATTGAAACGCTGGCTGCCGGCACTGGCAATGCTGCTTGCGCTCGCAGTGCCGGCGGGCGCATACGCGCAGGAAGCGGGAGGCGCCAAGGAGCAGGCGCAGCGCCAGCTGACACAGCCGGGCAACAACGCTCCTTTATGGCGCGACGTGCGCGAGCCGAAGGTCGCCCCGTACCAGACTACGCAGGTGCGGGGAGTTGAAACCAATGTGCTTGTACAGCCGTCCGGCCAATCGTGGCGCCAGTTGCGCCCGCCGATTGCGCTCACGGGCGGCCTGTTGATTGCTGCCGCGATGCTGGCGGTATTTGCGTTTTACTGGTGGCGCGGGTCTATCGGTGTCCACGAACCGGCGACCGGCAGGCTCATCAAGCGCTTTTCCGATGTCGAGCGGTTTACGCACTGGACCGTCGCAATCAGCGCGTGCGTTCTGGGCATCACCGGCCTCATCATTTCAATCGGCAAATACATGCTGCTGCCGGTTTTGGGCTACACGCTGTTCTCATGGATCGCGATATTCGCGAAAAATCTGCACAACTTCGTCGCGCCGGTCTTTTTTTGCGCGTTGCCGGTGATGATTGTACTTTTCATTCGCGATAACTTCCCGGAGCGCGGCGACCTCCAGTGGATATTGAACTTCGGCGGGTTGTTTTCCAAAGACGGCCGCGAAACGCCATCCGGCCGGTTCAACTTCGGTGAGAAAGTGTTGTTCTGGTGGATGGCGACCATCATCGGCGTGGTGCTCTGCATTTCCGGCGCCATCATGCTTTTCCCGAATTTCGAACAAGGCCGCGAACTCATGCAATCGGCGAACATCGTCCACATCTCGTGCGCGATGATCATGATCGTTCTCGCCGCGTTCCATATCTATCTGGGCACACTGGGAATGAAAGGTGCGTACAACGCCATGCGGACGGGTTATGTGGACGAGACGTGGGCCAAGGAACATCACGAACTATGGTATGAGGCGGTCAAAGCGGGGACTGCGCGTCAGCACTTTGCCGACGATGCCCCGCCCGAGGTGAGAACGCAGGTCGAACAGGCGCTTAAAGCCTGAATGCAACGGGGAGGAAAACGATGAGAATCGAAAGAGCAATAATGATCGCGGTGTTGTGTGTCTTTACCACGGGCGTCGTGGATGCAAAGCTCCCGACACCGCAACTAACCGATGAGCAGAAAGCCAAGGCGGACGAAGCCAAGGCTAAAGCCGCGGAAGCGGCTAAAAAAGACGGTGAAATGCTTGGAAAATCCCAAGACCGTGTCGCCGACCGGTATATCAAGGAACAGAAAGCCAAGGGTGTCGTGGTCAAGCCCACGCCCATCGCGGTCGCCGCCGCACCTACACCCGCCCCAGCCGCAGCACCCGCACCTGCCGTCGCTGCTCAGCCTGCCGCGAACCCGCCGGCAAAAAAATAACGGCAAAGTTTATTTGCACTGACCAAAAAGGCGCATCGGATGCGCCTTTTTTTTTTTCGTCAATAGGACCGCGAATGCCGGTCAAGCTCCGATCGTCAGCAAAATGACGGCGGCGGCGATTGTTCCGATCAGCGCGGAGCCATATAGCAAAAACCTGCTGGGCATACCGACATGCACGCCAAAGTCATGCAGGCAATGGTAAATGCGATGCGCTGCGTGCCACAAGAACAGCGCGATGACGCCAAACAGGAAGGCGGCGCCGAGCGGCGCCTGTGCAAACGCGAGCACGCGCGGGTAGGCGAGAGCGTCTGCGGGCAAATCGAAGCCATTCAAGGCGGCGATGCCGGTGACAAACACCAGTACTGGACCGAAAAGGGCGGAAAGCACGCCGCCGGCGCCGAAGAGGGACCAGAAGATCGGTGCGTTCGAGCGCTTCATAATCCGCACCAGCGGACTGTCGCATATACCGCGACCGATGCCGCCACAGTCGCCGCCCATCCTGCGCTCGATAGCAGCAGGCCCGGCACAGGTTTGCCGCCGACGTGAATCAACGGCAGGGTTTTCGGCAGCACTTTCCACCACGTATACGCGTGGTAAATCATGGCGAGCAGCATGAAGCCGTGGAACGCGATGGCCAGCGGCTGGCGCAACGCGGCGAGCCAGGCATCGTATGCGGCTTCCCCCTGGTGCAGGCGCCACAATCCAACGAGTAGCATCAGTGCATAGATGGCCACGATCACGCTGGTGGCTTCCATCAGCATGTAGCGCCCGTAATAGGGGTTGCGGCGCCACCACCCTTGCATCGACCGCACATACGGCTTGCGCGCGCTCATTTGGCCGCTCCTTTCGGCATGACGAAGCGCATGAAATAATTTATTGCGCTGCTCGTCTTGTTCATATTTATGGCGCGCGCGGGATCCACGCCCTTCGGACAGACTTCGGAGCAGTAACCCACGAGAGTGCATGACCACACGCCTTCTTCGCTGTTCACGAGTTCCATTCGCTCCGCTTTGCCGCCGTCACGGGAATCCGCGTTGTAACGGTGCAGCAGCGCGAGTGCAGCCGGGCCCGTAAACGAGGGGTTCATCCCGTACTGCGGACACGCGGCGTAACACAGGAGGCAGTTGATGCACGAGCTGAACTGTTCGTATTGGGCGAGTTGAGCCGGCGTCTGCAGGTATTCGCCATCGTCCAGCGCGCGTTTTTCTTTCGGGATGATGTAGGGTTTAACACTCTCGAGTTTTTTGATGAAATCGTCGACCGATACGACAAGGTCGCGCTCGATCGGCAGGTTCGCGAGTGCTTCGACCCGTAATTTGCCCGGATAATAATCGCGCAGAAAAGTCTTGCACGAAAGCTCGGGCTTGCCATTCACCATCATGCCGCAGCTGCCGCAGATTGCCATGCGGCACGACCAGCGGAAACTGACTGTGCCGTCCAGATAGTCTTTGATGTATTGCAGGCCCTGCAGCACGGACATGTCGTCCGTGAATGGGACTTGATAGGTTTGCAGTACCGGTTCTGCATCCTGTTCCGGCCGATAGCGCAGCACTTCTATCTCAATTGTCTTTCCAATGTCAGGCATGGCTCGCCTCTTTCCTGCGATCTGCTTCGGCTTTCTCGCCCGCGGCGCCGTATGCGCGCGTGCCGGGTTTGGACTTGGTAATCCTGACGGGGCCATAGTCGATGCGCGGCGCACCCTCGCCCGTGTAGTAGGCGAGGGTATGCTTGAGGTAGTTCACGTCGTCGCGTTGCTCAAAGCCGTCCAGCCGCTGATGCGAGCCGCGCGATTCCTTGCGGTTGATCGCCGAATAAACGATTGCCTGTGCGATGTCGAGTAAATAGCCCAGTTCGATCGCGAGCAGCCATTCGGTGTTCCACGCCCTGGAGTGATCGTCGATTTTTAGATTTTTATAGCGCTGCTTCAATTCGTCGATCTTGTCGCACGTAGCCTGCATTGCCGGCGCAAGGCGGTAAATGCCGCAGCCGTCTTCCATGCTCTTCGCCATCTCCGTGCGCAGCACTGCCATGCGCTCCGTGCCGCCGTCCCGGGTGACGATGCCGAGCGCCCGCGCTTTTATCGCTTCGGCTTGTTTGGCGAGCGTTGCCGGATTGCTGATGGCCACCGATTTCGCGAAGGCCGATGCTTCATCCCCGGCGACCTTGCCGAATACGATCAACTCGGTCAGCGAATTCGAACCCAGCCGATTGGCCCCGTGGATGCCGACGCTCGAGCATTCGCCGACCGAATAGAGTCCGGGCAGGGGAGAGGCCGTCCTGCCGTCAGCGAGTATGCCGCCCATCGTGTAGTGCACTGCAGGCAGCACGGGGATAGGCTCGCGGGCCGGGTCGACGCCGAGAAATTCTTCTGCGAGTTCGTAGATCTGGGGCAGTCGTTCCCGCAGTTTCTGTTCGCCGAGGTGGCGCAGGTCCAGGTGAACCACCGCGCCGTGCGGACCGTCGATCGTGCGGCCTTTCTGCTTCTCGTGCCAGAACGCCTGGCTCAAGCGATCGCGCGGCCCCAGTTCCATCGCTTTGTTGCGCGGTGATGGGTCGGGCGGTCCGAGGCCGTAATCCTGCAGATAACGGTAACCGTCCTTGTTGAGCAAAAAACCGCCTTCGCCGCGGCATGCCTCCGTGAAAAGCAAGCCCGTGCCCGGCATGCAGGTCGGGTGATATTGCATGAACTCCATGTCGCGCAGCGGGACGCCGTGCCGATAGGCGAGCGCCATGCCATCGCCCGTGACGATCCCCCCGTTGGTATTTTCGCGAAACACCCGCCCTGCGCCGCCCGTCGCGATGATGACGGCTTTTGCCTCGATGAGCCGGAATTCGCCGGTGGCGATTTCGATCGCAACAACGCCTTGGGCGCGGCCATCTTCCACCACCAGATCGACGCAGAAATGTTCGTCGAAGCGCTGGATCGATGGATACTTGAGCGAAGTCTGGAACAGCGTGTGCAGCATGTGAAAGCCGGTCTTGTCGGCGGCGAACCACGTGCGTTCCACTTTCATGCCACCGAACGCGCGCACATTCGCGTGTCCATCTGTGGTTCTGCTCCATGGACAGCCCCAGTGCTCCATCTGCACCATTTCGCGATGCGCATGCGCGACGAAATACTCGACAACGTCCTGCTCGCACAACCAGTCGCCGCCGCCGACCGTATCGTTGAAGTGATAATCGAGATTGTCCTGGGGCAGCGTGACCGCAGCGGCGCCACCTTCCGCGGCGACGGTATGACTGCGCATCGGGTAAACCTTGGACACCAGCGCTATAGTCAAAGCGGGATCAGCTTCCGCTACCGCAATCGCCGCGCGCAAGCCCGCACCGCCCGCACCGATGATTGCGACATCCGCTTTGAAAATTTCCACGCGTGCATCCCTTTGGGCGGTTGGTGATGGTGCAGCCACTCGAATATCGAGGAAATTTATAAGCCCGTGACGCGCCAGTTCAATTGACTTAAATCAAGCAACTCGAAGATACGCCATGGCTGTTCTCGAGCTGTCAGCAGCGCGCAAGGGCTATAATCATGGCTCTGGTGACCTGACGGAGATTTCATGAATAAGAATATTGAGTACACGCCGGCACAACATGTGATCGACCGCTTGATTGGCGTCGTCTTGACGCTGGCATTGGCGTGCTTTTCGCTGAACGCGCAGAGCGCAGACCGAAGCGGCAAGGACGTAGTTGAAGAAACGTGCGCGCAATGCCATGGGACCGGCGCGAATGGGGCGCCGAAAATCGGCGATCAGGCGGCGTGGAGCAAGCGCTCTGCCCAAGGGCTCACCGGTTTGTCGAAATCGGCTCTGCAGGGCATCCGTAAGATGCCGCCGCATGGTGCCAACATGAAACTTACTGATACCGAGATCAAGCGGGCAGTGACTTATATGGTCAACCAGTCGGGCGGTCATTGGGTCGAGCCGACCAGCAAGCAAAAGCCCGCCGACAAGCGCACGGGCGAGCAAATCGTGAAAATGCGCTGCGCGAAGTGTCATGAAACGGGCAAGGGTGGCGCGCCGAAGATTGGGGACCGCGATGCGTGGATTCCGCGCATGAAAGACGGGCTCGACGCCACCGTTCGTTCCGCCATCAACGGCCATGGCGCCATGCAGGCCCGGGGCGGGATGCCGGATCTTACCGATGCCGAGATGAAAGACGCCATCACCTACATGATCAACAAAGGCCGCGTCCCCGAGCCGGGCAAGTAAGTCCGTCGGAAGGGAGCCGCTGCCGCCCTCGCGGTTGGCATGCGCGGATCACAGCGGGAAGATTGACTGATGAGCCGCACGCTCGATGCCGACGTGATTGTGATTGGAGGCGGTATCTCCGGCCTTGCGTGTGCGTGGAATTTGCAGCAGCAGGGTGCAGATGTGCTGGTGCTGGAAGCCGCCGCGCGGGCTGGCGGCGCGATTGGCAGCCGTCGCGAGCAGGGTTGCCTGCTCGAGGCAGGCCCTAACAGTGCGCTCGACACCACCCCGCTTATCGCCAAGTTGATCGAGGAACTCGGCATCTCCCGCGAGCGGATCGCCGCGAATGCCGCCGCGCGCAATCGCTACATCCTGCGCGATGGAAAATTGACTGCGCTGCCCCTGACGCCGCTGGACTTTATCCGCAGTCCCCTGTTCTCCGCGCGTGCGAAGCTGCGTTTGTGTGCTGAACCGTTTATTGCTGCGAGCCCGGCTTCGGTTGAAGAATCGGTCGCCGGCTTCGTGCGCCGGCGCTTGGGCGGCGAGTTCCTCGATTACGCGATCAATCCGTTCGTGGCAGGCGTGTATGCAGGCGATCCTGAATCACTAAGCGTAAATGCCGCGTTTCCGCGCCTGCGCAAACTCGAGCAGAAACACGGCAGCCTGGTCCGTGGCTATGTAGCCGGCGGGGCCGCCCGCCGCCGCAATCCCGGGCAGTCGAAACATGCCGCGCCAATGTTTGCATTTCGTGAAGGCATGCAGACGCTGCCGAACGCGATCGTGCGCAGGCTCGCGCGCCTGGAGCTCTCGACCTCTGCGATTGAATTGGCGCCCGGGAAAGACGGGCAGACCCTGACAGCGCGTAGCAGCGCAGCGCTGAAGCAGTTGCGCGCGCGCGCCGTAGTCGTGTCTACGCCTGCCTATGCAGCGGCCACCCTGTGCCAATCCTTCGCGCCTGAGGCCGGCAGGGCACTGGCGGCAATCGAATATCCGCCCGTCGCCGTAGCGATCAGCGCGTATTCGCAGGCAGACGTGCGGCACTCACTCGATGGCTTCGGCGTGCTCGTGCCGCAGCGCGAACGCAGAAAAATACTCGGCGCGATATTTTCCAGTTCGCTTTTCGACAATCGCGCGCCGGCGGCGGTTGCTCTGATCACTACGTTCATTGGCGGGATGCGCGAGCCTGACATGGCCAGGCTTCCAGAAGCGGCTATCGGCGCGATGGTGCAAACCGAACTCTGTGCACTCCTCGGCGCTCCGGCCCAGGCGCAATTCGTCAAAATCAAGCGCTGGGCACGCGCAATTCCGCAGTACACACTCGGCCATGACGAGCGAATTGCGCAGATCGAGATTGTGGAGCGCGACTTTCCCGGCCTGTTTTTCTGCGCCAATTACCGGGGCGGCATTGCGCTCGGCGATTGCGTCAAAGCTGCCCATGGTACGGCCGGCCGCGTCGATAATTTTCTGCGGGGCAACGCCGCTCCATGATCCGGCAGCGAGCGCGGGCAGCCGGAAACTCAATTCGGCCGTAAGTTGATATGAATCAAATTAAACGCAATCAGCGATTGGAGGTGCGGATGAATCTTGGTAAAAGCTAAGCAAAATTGGCCGGCAAAAACCAGGGAGTGGATTGTCATGCGCATGAGAAGCTCAACGTTGCTCGCATCGATCGCCGCGATTGCTCTGGCGGGAGTGCTGACGCCTTACGCCGGCGCAGCCGACAGCAAGCCCGCGGAACCTGCAGTATCGGCCACCGATAAGACGGTGTGCCTCGGTTGCCATGGCAATGAAGGATTTTCGATGCCCGGTGCCGATGGCCAGGTACGGCAGCTCCATGTGCCCGGCGATAAATTCGAAAAAAGCGTGCATGGCGCGTTTCAATGCACGATGTGCCACCAGGACATCACGGCCGTGCCGCATTCGGACAAGCATGCGAAGGTCGATTGCGGAATGTGCCACGCCGATCAGAAGAAGGAATATCTGACTTCGGTGCACGGGCAGGAGCAGGCCAAGGGGAATACGCGGGCGGCGACCTGCTTGAGCTGTCATACCAATCACGCCATTGCATCGCCCAAAACCGACGCCGCCCGGCTCGCGATTGTTGAGCGGTGCGGGACCTGCCACACCGAAAACTTCAAGTCTTATCAGGATACCTATCACGGCCAGGTCACTGCGCTTGGCTTTGCCTATACGGCGAAGTGCTTCGATTGCCACGGTAATCACGGCATCAAGCGCGTGGCGGACCCCGACTCGAAGGTACATCCTTTCCATCGGCTCGAAACGTGTCGCCAGTGCCATACAAACGCCACGATCGGTTTCACCACTTTCCAGCCACACGCCAACACGCACGATTACCAGCGCTATCCGCTGATGTGGATCGTTTCGAAATTCATGCTGGTTCTGATCATTGGCGTGTTTGCGTTCTTCTGGACGCATTCCGCCCTGTGGTTCTACCGCGAGTACAAAGACCGCAAGGCTGGCGTGCCGCGGCCCCACATCGCAGCCGGCGAAGTGCCGGAAGCGAAGGGCAAGTACTACCAGCGCTTCGGTCCCGTCTGGCGGCTGGCGCATCTGTTCTTTGCGCTGGCTTTGATGGTGCTGTCGCTGACGGGCATGGCAGTGTTTTACGCGCAGACCGACTGGGCGGAGGGGCTCATGCGCGCTCTTGGCGGCCCGCGAAATTCAGCGATCATCCACCGCGTCGCGGCAGTGATCATCCTGAGCATTTTTCTGGCTCAGCTTGCCTATTTCCTGGTCAAACTCGCGCCCCGCTGGAGGACCTTCAAGTGGTTCGGCCATACGTCGCTCGTGCCGAGCTGGCAGGACGTGAAAGACATCATTGCGATGTTCAAGTGGTTTTTCGGCAAAGGGCCGCGGCCGCTGTTCGGACGGTGGAATTACCTCGAGCGCTTCGACTACTGGGCGCCGTTCTGGGGCCTGACAATTGTCGGCGGCAGCGGCATCATGCTGTGGTTCAAAGAGGTGACGGCGTCGGTATGGCCGGGCTGGATATTCAACATCGCGGCGCTTGCGCACGGGGAAGAAGCGTTCCTGGCGATCATGTTCCTGTTCACGGTGCACTTCTTCAATAACCACTTCCGGCCCGACAAGCTGCCGCCGCCGGACATCGTGATGTTTACCGGTGCCGTTTCGCTCGAGGAGTTCAAGCGTGAACACACGCTCGAATACAACGAACTGGTCGCGAGCGGCCGCTTGAAGGACTACCTCGTCGATGTGCCGTCGCCGGCGATGACTCTGGGGGCACGCATCCTCGGCATTGTGCTGCTTGCATGCGGCTTGACGTTGCTGACGCTCGTCATCATCGGCTTCCTGCACAGCCTTGGCTCATAACCACCTCAGATAGCCCGGCCCCGATCCCCCGGGCCGCGCATTTGCGTGCATTGCCAGGCGAGGCGGACGTCGTTGTCGCTCTGCGCATGCTCAGGCCTAAGACTCCACTGCCTTTTGTTTGATCTGCATCAAACTGATGCGCGGTCCGCATTGCTAGCATCGTCCGTGAAAACCATCAAAAGGGGATGCCTGTGAAGCGACAGAGGATGGCAAGTGCAATGAAACTGCTGGCGATGACGCTTCTCTCCATTGTCAGCATGCACGGCGCCGCGGCCGACCCTGCGGCAGCGCCGCCGGCTGCCCGAACTGTGGCGCCGGAAGCCGAAATCTGCAAAGGGTGCCACGAGCCCTATGTCCAAAGCTTTCTGACGACCAAGCACGGGCAACAGGGCAACTTTAAAGGCCCCGACTGTCAGACCTGCCACGCAAATGCACTCGAGCATGCGAAAGCGGGCGGCGGCCGCGGCGCCGGCGGAATCTTCAGTTACACCAACAAGAAGACCCCGGCGGCGCAAAAAGCAGCCGTTTGCCTGTCTTGCCACGACGGTAACCGCCATCTCGCGTTCTGGGCCTCCGGCAAGCACGCGAAGAACGACGTCGCCTGCAGTGATTGCCATTCGCTGCACGGCAGGCCGGGACCGGGGTCGACGATAGCGCTGAAAAATCCGAACCCCAAGATCAGCCCTTACGAAACGACGCAGCGCACCTTGCAGTATGAGACCTGCGTGACCTGTCACCGGCAGATCCAGTCGCAAATCCTCAAGCCGTCGCATCACCCGATCATCGAAGGCAAGTTGAACTGCACCGATTGCCATAACCCGCACGGTGCGCTGTCGAAAGCCATGATCAAGAGCGAGTCGGTGCAAACGCTTTGCACTACCTGCCACTCGGAGAAGCGCGGACCATTTATGTGGGAGCATCCGCCGGTCGAAGAAAACTGCCTTACCTGCCACAACTCGCACGGCTCGAACCATAACCGTCTGCTGGCAGAACCTGCGCCCAACATTTGCCAGGATTGCCACGATGCGGCTCAACATCCGGGCTCGGCGTATACCGGTGCGCTCGGCTGGCAACCGATCCCGCCTGCGGCGACCAGCACCCGCTTGATCGCGCGCGGTTGCGTGAACTGTCACTACCAGATCCACGGCAGCAATGCTCCGGCCAAGCGCGGCCAGATGTTCTTGCGATAGGGAGACGAAAATGAACGGGAAACTCGCGACACTGCTGGCGGTTGGCGTGATGGTGGCGTCGCCCTGGGCGCAAGCGGCTGACGAAGAACCGGGATGCCGCCTGTTCGGCAGCATCGGCACCGGAATTCAGGGCACCAACACCAATGCGCGGGACCCTTCGAAGTTCAATGAGTATCGGGACATGAGCAACGGCCTCATGCCCAACTTTGAATTCAAAGGGCGTTGCGCCGACAATTACATGAACGCATACGGCGAGAACCTCGGCCGTGACGACCAGTATCTCGATTTGAACGGCGGCCAGTATGGCGTCTTCAAGTATCGCCTGTACGACAACGAGTTGAGGCACAGATTTGGCCAGGGAAACGGCGCGATCACGCCGTATTCCGGCGCAGGCAGCAGCAATCTGACGGCACCTTTCACAGCGGCTGCCGGGATACTTAATACGAATCCGTTGAACTGGAATACTTTCGACAACTCGTACAAGCGGCAGGACATCGGCGGCATGTTCGAGCTTTCCAACAATTCGCCGTTCTACGCGCGCTTGGATGGAAATCAAGTCAAGCGCAATGGCATCAAGGTGCTCGCAGGCGCGAACGGCACCTCGCCGGGCAATGGTTTCATGGATTTGCCGTCACCGGTCGATTACACGGACAATAATCTTGCCGCAGAAGTTGGTTATACATCGAAGGTCGCGCACGTTGCGTTGAACGTTTCGCATAACCGGTTCACCAATGGAAATTCGCTGCTTAGCTGGACGAACGGATTTTTTGGCGGAACCGATACCACCGTGCTCGCGCCGGAGAGCAATCTCACGAAGTTCGCCCTCAACGGGAATTACCGGCAACTTCCGGGTAGTTCGATCTTTGCCGGCCGGGTTACGTACAGCTCGACGACAAACAACGTGCCGGTCCTCGGTTCGATCCTGTCGAACACTGGTGGCCTGTCCGGCAATGCGAATCCGGCTCAATCACTGTTTTCCGGAGACGTCATCCATGAGACGGCCTCTTTCTCCCTGACGTCGCAACCGATCGCCAAGCTCGACACCAAGGTTTATTACAACTTCAACAAAAAAGACAACCGGTCCACGCAGGTCACGTTCAATCCGGCGGCTGCGCCGGCGGCAAATGCCAATCTGCAGTGCCCGCAACCCAATGGGACCAACGGACCTTGCGTGACCGAAGTCTACAATTACAAGAAGAATAATTTCGGGTTGGAAGGTGGTTATCGCTTTAACGCCGACAACAAAGTCGTGCTCGGGATCGATTACGTCGACGCGGATTACGAGCGCATCGATTACATCCGGGCGATCGAGCGCAAGTACCTCATCGAGTGGAAAAACAGTTCGATTGCCACGCTGGACACGCGCGCCAAGTATCAGTACCTCGTACGCTCGAGCACTTTTGTCGATACCGGCAACTTCAATACGTTCCAACGCCGCTTCGATCTTGCCAGTGTGAGCCAGAATCTTGCAAAGGTGACGTTCGATTTCAATCCACAGCCGCTGCTCAACACCGGGCTCGAAGTCATCTACAAGAAAAACGACTTCAAGGACGACATTCAGACGCTGGGACGCACGCAGGACGAACGTGGCGAGCTGTATCTGAATGTGGGCTACGGCGACTTGAACGTATGGCGCGTATCGCTGTTCGCAGACGCCGAGTATGTGACCTACGATTCCGTCCACCGCGTCGGCGCAGTCCCCGCGAGCGGTAACCCGGCTGCACCCCCGGCACCGGCAGCTCCCGCTGTCTCCACGAGCTATACCTACGGCAACCGCGTGCACGACAAAAGCTACATGGTCGGCTTGAGCGGCGACTGGGTGCCGAAAGAAAAGTGGAAAGTGAACGCTTCAGCAATCTGGATGAAAACGCAGGGCACCGTTGACCTCACCGCGCAAGGCAATGCCGTCATCGGCGCGCCGGGTCTGGTGCCGGTATCCAACCTGGACAATACGACGACGATCACCCTGAATATGAAAGGAACTTACGCGTACAACAGGAATATCGACCTGACTGCCGGCTACGCGTACCAGCATTTCTCGTATAGCGACGTCTCGCTCGACAATTACAAGTGGGTGGTACCATCCGGCACGTCCACCGCGTTTGCGAGCGGGCTCTACGCGTTTCCCATGTATAACGCGAATACCGTCTACGGCTTCGTCAAGTACAAATTTCAGTAACCTGCCCGAATCGAGCAGGGCGTTTCGCTTGGCGAACTCAAAGGCAGGCGCGGCGCGTCAGCGGGCAGGGACGCTCGAGCGTTATTCCCAGCGGGGCAACAGGCTTGTGAGTTACGAGTACAATTTGCCTGCTGGTCCATCACCGGCGCGATCGGGCGAATTTACAACACACCAAAAGGAGACGGTATGAAATCAACGTTTTTAGTCGTGGCCGCTGTGACGGGGCTCGCTGCTGGCGGCATTGCGTACGCACAGTCAGGCGCCGAGCTTGCCAAGTCCAAGAACTGCATGAACTGCCATGAGCTCGACAAGAAAAAAGTCGGCCCGGCGTTCAAGGATGTTGCGGCCAAATACAAAGACAACAAAGACGCCGAAGCGAAAATCGTCGGCGAACTGAAAGAAGGTAAAGGCCATCCGATGAAAGTGGCGGCGACGGATGCGGAGTTGAAAACACTGGTGCAATACGTGCTGTCGCAAAAGTAGCGCCGAAAGTTCACGCCAAAAAAGCCGGCAGCCGCCGGCTTTTTTTTGCGGTGCCTCCGCAATCTGGACCTTAACGGTCTTGATCTGGGTCAATAACCACCCGGCGCATTGCATTAGTCTCGACGCTTTACAAAGACGAATCCGGTAAAATGCGCCGAGCCGTTCTTGACACGGATCAAATCGTCCCGATAATGCCGCAACGGCGCGCACTTCGGGCGTCGCCGGACCCTGAGGTCATTTGGATCGATGAAACCCAGACATAAACGCATGGCGATGATCGCCGCCGGCCTGGCCGCGCTTGGCATTGCGGCGGCCTTGGTATTGAATGCATTCCAGAGCAACCTCGTGTTTTTCTTTAGTCCCACCCAGGTGCTCGCCAACGAAGCGCCACGCGGCAAAGCGTTTCGCATCGGGGGCATGGTTGAAGCCGGCAGCCTGAAGCGCGAGAACGACGGTCTGACGGTGCATTTTCGCGTCACCGACACCGTGAAAACCATTCCGGTGACTTATACGGGTATCCTGCCAGACCTCTTCAAGGAGGGTAAGGGCGTCGTGGCCCAGGGCAAACTGGAGCCCGCCGGCGACTTTCGGGCGACCGAAGTGCTCGCCAAGCACGATGAAAATTACATGCCGCCCGACGCTAAGCACGCGATCGACCAGGCGCAAAAAGCGCAAAAAAGCGTAGTCGCTAAATAAGAGGGTACGGACATGGTTCCAGAGATTGGCCAGTTTGCTTTGATCCTCGCGCTGCTGCTGGCCTTCACGCAGGGAGTGTTACCCATAGTCGGCGCGGCAAGGGGCAATGCAGCGTGGATGGCGCTTGCGCGCCCTGCAGCGCAAGGCCAATTCACTTTCGTCGCCATCGCATTCGGCTGCCTCGCGTGGTCGTTCGTGCAGAACGACTTCTCGGTGCTGAACGTCGCGACCAATTCCAATTCGCAGTTGCCGATTCAATACCGGCTGGCCGCCACCTGGGGCTCGCACGAAGGCTCATTGCTGTTGTGGGTGCTGATGCTCAACGTGTGGACGGTGGCCGTCACCGTGTTCAGCCGCCATTTACCCGAAGAAATGGCCGCGCGCGTGATTGGCGTGATGGGCCTGGTCAGCGTCGGATTCCTGCTCTTCATGCTGCTTACGTCCAATCCGTTCGAGCGCCTGTTCCCGGCGGCCGCGGATGGCCGGGATTTGAACCCATTGCTGCAGGACCCGGGCATGGTGATCCATCCGCCTATGCTGTACATGGGGTACGTGGGTTTTTCAGTTGCATTTGCGTTCGCGATCGCCGCGTTGCTCGGCGGCCGGCTCGACGCAACCTGGGCCCGCTGGTCGCGCCCGTGGACCACGGCCGCGTGGTGCTTTCTTACGATTGGCATCATGCTGGGCAGCTGGTGGGCCTACTACGAGCTAGGATGGGGCGGCTGGTGGTTCTGGGACCCGGTCGAGAATGCGTCGTTCATGCCGTGGCTCGTGGGCACAGCGCTCATTCACTCGCTGGCAGTGACGGAAAAGCGCGGCGGCTTCAAAAGCTGGACGGTGCTGCTCGCAATTTGCGCGTTCAGTCTGAGCCTCCTTGGCACGTTTCTCGTGCGCTCCGGCGTGCTGACGTCGGTGCATGCGTTCGCGACGGATCCGAAACGCGGCATATTCATATTGGCATTTTTGTCGGTCGTGATCGGCGGGTCGCTCGCGCTGTTCGCGTGGCGCGCTCCCAAAGTGGGACTCGGCGGCGCATTCTCGCTGGTCTCGCGCGAATCGATGCTGCTTGCCAATAACACGCTGCTCATCGTGGCGGCAGGTTCCGTATTGTTGGGCACTCTCTACCCGTTGTTCCTCGATGCAATGAGTCTCGGCAAGATATCGGTCGGACCGCCGTATTTCGACAGTGTGTTCGTGCCGCTGATGACGCCTGCACTGTTCCTCATGGGGCTGGGTCCGCTGGCGCGGTGGAAGGATGCGAGCATGCCTGACATTGCGACACGCCTCAAATGGGCTTTCGCCGTCAGCATCGCGACCGGGCTGGCGCTGCCGTTCGTGCTGGGTGGATGGTCGCCGCTGATCAGCTTTGGACTGGCACTTTCACTTTGGATCGCCGCATCGACGGCGGTCAATCTCAAAGAGCGGCTGGCATCGCTTGGCGGCAGCCTGCGCGCGAAGCTCGCCAGCCAGCCGCGCGGTTATTACGGCATGCTTCTCGCCCACTGCGGCGTCGCGGTGTTCATCGCCGGCGTGACGCTGGTCAAGGGATACGAAAGCGAGCGCGATGTACGCATGGCGGTCGGCGACAGTGTCGAGGTCGGCGGATATTCGTTCCGGTTCGACGGCGTGGAGAATGCAACCGGTCCGAATTATCGTGCTGCGCGGGGCAGCGTAGCGGTCAGCCGCAACGGCAGAGAGCTGATGATGCTGCATCCGGAAAAACGTATTTACAACGCGCAGCAGATGCCGATGACGGAAGCAGCCATATCGACGGGGTTGTTCGGCGATCTGTATGTATCGCTCGGCGAGCCGGTGAGCGACGGGGCGTGGAGCGTGCGCGTTTACCGCAAGCCGTTTGTGACGTGGATCTGGGGCGGCTGCATCATCATGGCGCTCGGCGGCATCGTCGCGCTGACCGACCGGCGGTATCGCAAGACTGCGCGCCGGGTCGACGAGATAGTGCCGGCCGGCGCGCGCCAGCCGGTCGCCGGTTGAGCACGAGAGTCGAATGAACCGCTATCTCCTTCCGCTCGCAGTCTTTGTAGTGCTCGTCATTTTCCTTGGCATCGGCTTGGGACTGAATCCCCGTGAAGTTCCATCGCCGCTGATCGGCAAACCGGCGCCCGCATTCAAGCTCGCGCAATTGCACGAGAGCGGCAAGGTGCTGGGGCGTGAAGATATGCTCGGCAAAGTGTGGTTGCTCAACGTGTGGGCGTCGTGGTGCGTATCGTGCCGGGAAGAGCATCCCATCCTGGTCGAGTTGTCCAAGCGCAATGTGGTCCCGATCTACGGGCTGAACTATAAGGACAAGCAGGACGAAGCCCTGGGCTGGTTGAAGCAGTTCGGCGATCCGTATACGGCGAGCATCGTCGATCGGGACGGGCGCGTAGGCATCGACTACGGCGTCTACGGCGTGCCTGAAACGTTCGTGATCGACAAGGCGGGGTTCATCCGCTACAAGCAGATCGGCCCGGTAACTCCACAGGCGCTCAAAGACAAGATTCTGCCGCTCGTGCGCCAGCTGCAGCAGTCATGAGAATGCTGACAGTCCTTGCGTGGTTGCTGTTGCTGCCGGCGATTGCCTGCGCGCAAACGGCACAGCCCACGACCGACGATCCGGCCACCAACAAGCGCGCCGTCTATCTTGCGGAAGAACTGCGTTGCCTCGTTTGCCAGAACCAGACAATCGCCGACTCGCATGCTGAGCTCGCGGTCGACCTGCGCCGCCAGATTCGCGAGCAGATTGCGCAGGGCCGGAGCGATTCGCAGATCATCGACTACATGGTCGAGCGCTACGGCGACTTCGTGCTTTATCGCCCGCCGTTGAAGGGCACGACGCTGTTCCTGTGGTTCGGCCCCCCGGCGCTCTTGCTGGGCGGCCTCGCATTCCTTTTTTACTATCTCAAGTCGCGGCGCAAAAGAGTCGAAGAGCAGCAGCTTTCAGACAGCGAGCGCCGCGAAGCGCAAAGGCTATTGGCCGGTACTCCCGAGGGTAAACGCAAATGATGCAATTCGTAGTGATTGCGATCCTCATGGCCATCGTAGCGCTCGCCTGGGTGCTGCCTGCGCTGCTGCGTCGACGCGCCGGCGCGGAGACTGTTCAGCAGCGCGCATCCAATCTCGCGATTCTGCAAGACCAGCTTGCCGAACTCGAACAGGATCTGAAGGCCGGAACCTTGCCGCAGCAACAGTACCAGCAGGCGCGCGAAGACCTCGAGCGTCGTGCGATCGAAGAGACGCGCGATTCCGCGCCATCCGCTGGGGCGGCGTCTGCGCCCGCGCAATGGACGGCAGTCGCGCTGACTCTATTTCTTCCATTATGTGCCGCGGTCCTTTATTGGCAGTTCGGCACACCGGAAAGTCTTACCCAGGCTGCTGCAAATCACAGCGGCGCCGGCAAGGTAACTCAGCAGGACGTTGAGACCATGGTGTCGAAACTTGCCGCCCGTCTCGAGCAAAATCCGGATGATGCGAAGGGTTGGGCAATGCTGGGCCGCTCGTACCTCTATATGCGCAGGCCCGCCGATGCGGTCGCAGCTTACGAACGCGCCGTTTCACTGGAAAAAAACGACGCCGATTTGCTCGCCGACTATGCGGATGCGCTGGCGCTCGCGCAGGACAAGCGCATCGAGGGCAAACCGCTGCAGTTGATCGAGCGCGCGCTCAAAATCGATCCCACGCAGTGGAAGGCACTCGCGATGGCCGGCTCGGAAGCATTCAACCGCAAGGATTACAAGACAGCGGTGGCTTATTGGGAGCGGCTCGAGCAGCGCTCCGAGCCGGGGTCCGATTTCGCGCGAGAAGTTGCGACCAATATCCAGGAAGCGCGGGAATTGGGCGGCCTTAAGGTAGCAGCAAAAGCAGGGCCGGCGCCGAAAGCGGAAGCCAAGCCTCAGCCGGTAGCGGCGGGAGCGAGCGTCGATGGCAGTGTCGCCTTAAGCCCCGGACTCGCGGGTAAAGCTGCACCCACCGATACGGTGTTCATATTTGCGCGTGCTGCGGAAGGCCCGCGCATGCCGCTGGCGATTCTGCGCATGCAGGTCAGGGATCTGCCGGCGAAATTCCATCTCGACGACAGTCTCGCCATGTCGCCTGCGATGAAGTTGTCCAACTTCTCGGACGTCGTGATTGGCGCACGCATTTCCAAAGCGGGCAGTGCAACGCCGCAGTCCGGCGACCTGCAAGGCACGAGCAAGCCGGTCAAAAACAGCGCGTCCGGTGTGACCATCGTCATCGACCAGCAAGTGCCTTGAACATTTCTTTTTGATTGACTTTGAGTCAGATCAACCGAGCGCCAGTTATCGGTTGCTGGGCTAAAACGCATCGCTAAACTGACCATGAGCCGTCCCAATTTTATCAGGGAGAGATCATGGGCAATTGCAACTGGCGAAGCGCCGCCATCGAGTTCGCGTTCATATTCTTTTTTGCCAGCCACGCGCTGGTAGCTGCGGCGCAAGCGCCGAAAAGCGGCGCAGTGGTGAAGCCGGTCGATGTCGAGATTTGCTACGGCTGCCATGCGCCAATCAAGGAATTCCACGCCGGCAGCAAACATAAGAGCGTAAATTGCACGGCGTGCCATAACGGCCTCGACCAGCATCTCGCCGATTCCAAAGTCCGTCCGGTCACGCGCACGGACCTCGCGGCGTGCGGTACCTGTCACCAGAACCAGTACCGGACTTTCCAGACCATGAACTGGAAAAAGACCGCGCGCTCGGAAAAGTCCTTGCTGACCGGCCCCTCGCCGAATCCGTCGTGGGACAAACTGATGATGCCGCATGGCTTCACGAAAGAGCACAATGTTCCGCGCGGGCATACCTTCGCTTTGCTCGACCAGTTGCTGGTTGACCGCTCGTTCGGCGGCCGCTACGCCTATAAAGACGGCTGGCAGGGGCTCACCAAAACCGGCGACTTGAACCTGTGGGACGTGATCGAGGACAAATATCCGGGCCAGGACCATAAACCGTTCAAGCCGGGCACCGCGGCCGCGGCCAACCCCGTATGTCTGTCCTGCAAGACGCAGGACCATATCCTCGACTGGGCGTACATGGGCGATCCGGTGCCGGGTGCCAAGTGGAGCCGCACGTCGAAGGTTAACGAGATGGCGCAGGACTTGAGCCACTCGCTGAACTGCTTTTTCTGCCACGATCCGCATTCAGCGAAGCCGCGCGTCGTGCGCGACGGCCTGATCCAGGCGCTGACGCGGCCGGAGAAGGACACGCTGTGGCACAAGGATCCAAACGCCACCAAGATCGACGTCAGGGAGATGGGGTTGCGCGGCTACACGCGCAAGATCGCGCTGCTCGAAAAAACCGACAGCAAACTCATGTGCGGACAATGCCATGTTGAATATAACTGCAATCCCGGCATCGACCCCACCACCGGCCAGCCGATCGGGATGGCGGACCAGCGCACGAATCATTTCCCCTTCAAGTCGGTGTGGGACATCACGAAGCATTACGACGATCTCAAATTCCGCGATTTTCGGCACGCGTTGACGGGCGCGCTCCTGTGGAAGGCGCAGCATCCCGACGTCGAAACGTACTGGAATTCGAAGCATGACAAGGCGGGTGTAGGCTGCAACGATTGCCACATGCCCAAAGTGACCGATCCGAAAACTAAAAAGATCTATACCTCGCACTGGCAGACGAGCCCTCGCAACTACCTGAAGGAAACCTGCCTGCGTTGCCATTCCGGTTGGGACGAAACCAAGGCGCGTTATGTGCTCGATTCAACCTACGCACATATCCAGGGCAAGACCCGCAAGGCCGAGTTCTGGCTGGTGCAGCTTGTCGATAAATTCGGCGAGGCGAACACGGCAGGCATCGACGAGGCGGTATTGAAAGACGCGCGGCGCAAACACGATGAGGCACACGCCCATTGGGAATGGTGGACGGCCGCGAACGGCGCCGCTTTCCATAACACAGATCAGGCGAAAGACTCGCTGAACCGCTCGATGGTGCTCGCGCAGGAAGGCATCAAGATCCTCGACGATGCAATTAAAGCGAAGCGCAGCGCGCCCGCCAGGGCTGCGCTGGTCGCGCCGGCGCGCTGAGTGGATGCCAACCTGACAGGCGCCGAGTCCCCGCCTTCACACATCGCGGGAGCGGGAGTTCCGCGCGGGATCCGGCTTGCATTGATGGCGGGCGTCCTGGCGGCGGCCGTCTCATTGCTGGTTGCTGCCCATTGGCATGACAGCGCCCCGAGAACTGTCGATGAGTTGGTGACGACGTCCGTCGCCACGACCGGCCTGTTGCCGCAACTCTCCGCGCACCTCGAAAGGCACCCGCGCGACGCGCGCGCGTGGGCGATCTATGCGCGGCTTAAATTTTCCGAAGGTGATTATGCCGAGGCGGCCTCTGCGTATGCGCGTGCGGTCGAATTGCCGGGCAAGGTCGCGCGCGATCCGCTCGTCTGGTGTGAATATGCCGACGCGCTGGCAATGGCAGGCGATGGACGGCTGGCGGGCAGACCGCGTGAACTGATCGACCACGCGCTGGCGTTGAGCAATAGCCACCCGCGCGCACTAGAGATGGCGGGCAGTGCGGAAATCGAGGCCGGAGACTATGCCGCTGCGCTGCGTTATTGGGAGGAATTGCTGTCTATCCTGCCGGCAGATTCGCCGGCCCGCGCCGAACTGGCGCGCGCCTTGGAGCGCACGCGCATCCGCGCCGGGCGCTGAACTAGCGTGGGTCGGCGCGCGATCCTGTAACAGTCAATTCGTGCAGCGCGCGGCGGTGCCGCGCGGCAAGTACGGCGATTTCAACGGCGGCACATACGGCCGTCACGCCGAATGACCCCCACACGTAGACGGCGTAACCGCCCATGGCGAAAAAGTCGGCTGCACTGCCCCAGTTCACGGCTGTCTCTCCTTAAGTCCTTTGACCCAGTCGCTGCTGCGTTCACGCTCAAGAATGATGGCGCGCAGGCGCATCAGCATGGCGGCAATGCTGTACATCCAGAACGCCAGCGCCATCACGAGCATCCCCAGCAGCATCGTCTTTGCCATGGTCGGGCTCTTCGTGAGGCTGACCGAAGCGCCCTGGTGCAGTGTGTTCCACCATTTCACCGAGAAATAAATGATCGGCACGTTGATGACGCCGACTAGCGCGATCACGGCGCCAGCCTTGTCTGCCCGCCGCCGATCGTCGATCGCCGCCTGCAATGACATGAATCCGAAGTAAAGGAACAGCAGGATGAGTTCGGAGGTAAGGCGCGCGTCCCATACCCACCACGTGCCCCACATCGGCTTGCCCCAGAGAGAGCCTGTCCACAGCGCGATGAACGTCATCAGCGCGCCGGTCGGCGCAAGCGACGACGCCACCATCGATGAGAGGCGCGTATTGAACGCGAGGCCGACGCCAGCCCACATCGCCATCACCACATAGATGAACATCGACATCCAGGCGGCCGGCACGTGAATAAAGATGATGCGATACGCCTCGCCCTGCTGGGCGTCCGTGGGCGCGAGGAAAAAGCTGATGTAAAGGCCGGCGATCGCAAGCACTGCGGCGGCAGCAAAGAACCAGGGCGTCAGGCGGCCTGCCAGCGGGTAAAAGCTGGCCGGCGAAGAGTATTTGAACCAGTTGATCGACATATCTTGATTCGTTCCGTTATTCGACCGCAATTCGCACAGACACCGCCGTAGCCCACGGCGCGAACACGAGTGCGACGAGCAGCAGGGCACCGAGCAGCGACAAATGGGCCGTCGCGCCAAGGCCGGCTGCCGTTGCCTCGACCGCCCCGGCGCCAAAAATCAGCACCGGCACATACAGCGGCAGCACCAGCAGCGACAGTAATGCGCCGCCGCCGCGCACGCCGAGCGTCAGCGCCGCGCCGACCGCGCCAATCAGGCTCAAGGTCGGCGTGCCGAGCAGCAGCGATGCTAGCAGAACGAGTTGCGCGTCGGCACTTAAATCGAATTGCAAACCCAGCAGTGGAGCGATGATGACAAGCGGCAGGCCCGAGGCGAGCCAGTGCGCTGCTACTTTTGCCAGCACGAGCAGCGCCAAGGAATGGGGCGACAGCACGAGTTGTTCGAGCGTGCCGTCTGCGTAGTCGCTCGCGAACAGGCGCGCGAGCGCCAGCATCGATGCGAGCAGGGCGGCCACCCAAACGACCCCGGGCCCCATCATCCGCAACAGTGCGGTTTCCGAGCCGACGCCGAGCGGAAAGAGGCTCGCGACGATGGCAAAGAAAATCAAGGTCGTCAGCACGTCCGCGCGATGGCGCAGTGCCGTCAGCAGATCGCGAATGGCGACGGCCCGCAACGCATCGGTCAGACGGACTCCGCTCATCGCCCGAGTTCCACGCGCCGGGTAGCGCGCGCATCGATAGCGACTTCCTGATGGGTGGTCAGAATGACAATTCCGCCACGCTCCAGATGCGATTCGACCAGCGCCTTGACGACGGCGAGCGCGGCCGTGTCGAGCGCGGTAAACGGTTCGTCGAGGATCCACAGCGTGCGCGAGGCAGACAGGCAGAGGCGCGCGAGCGCGACCCGGCGGCGTTGTCCCTGTGACAATGCTTTGCACGGCAGATGGCGGAAATTGCGCACGCCGAGTCTTTCGAGCGCGCCGTCGATTGCATTGCCGTCGACCGGAAGGCTGCCCGCCTGCGCCGAAAAACGCAGGTTTTCAATTGCGTTCAGTTCATCTTTGACGCCGCTCAAATGGCCGAGATAAGCGAGGCTTGCGCGGTAGTCGTCGCCGAGCGCCTGGATGTCAGCGCCGCGCCAGCGGATGCTGCCGGCGGCAGGCGGCAGCAAGCCGCAGAGATTGCGCAACAGGCTCGTCTTGCCGCTGCCGTTGGGGCCGCGCACTTCGAGCAGGGTGTGCGGCGCCGCCTCGAAGCTGAGATCGGTAAACAGCCGGCGTTCGCCGCGCACGCATTCGAGTTGAGTTATCGCCAGCATGTCGCCGCGCCTGTTCGCGGGTCCGCAAGGTCGTGGGTCAGCGCGCGATGATACCCCAGTTGACGACGCGATATGCGTGGATGAATCGAACGGGCTTGATTTGGATCAACTGCAAAACGGGCCGAAGTTCTAGCATGACTTCTGATCCGCCACGCGGCGGTTACTGCACTGCAGCCGCTCTCCAAGCCGGTGGTGCAGCAGCGATCGATCAGAGGAGACAGACCATGCAAGCTCAGGAAGCGCGCAAGATTGCTCCGGCAGGTGCTCGCGGGCTCGCGTTGCTGCAGGACCCCACACTCAATCACGGCACTGCGTTCACCGAGCAGGAGCGCGATGCGTTCGGTTTGCGCGGCTTGCTGCCGCCCCACGTGCTGAGCCAGGATGAGCAGGCGACGCGCGTGCTGATCAATCTGCGGCGGCTCAGCGACCCGCTCGACAAATTCGTGGCGCTCAATGCGCTCCACGACCGCAACGAAGCGCTGTTTTTCCGGGTGCTGTGCGACCACATCGATGAAATGCAGCCGCTGGTGTACACGCCCACCGTAGGCCTCGCGTGCCAGAAGTTCGGCCACATTTTCCAGCGCCCGCGCGGCATCTTCATCAGCGCCAATGACCGCGGCCGCGTCGAGCAGGTGTTGCGCAACTGGCCTTATCCGGCGCAACTGATTGTCGTGACCGACGGCGAGCGCATCCTCGGGCTGGGTGATCTCGGCGCCAACGGCATGGGCATACCGGTCGGCAAGCTATCGCTCTACACCGCTTGTGCCGGGGTTCATCCACAGCTGTGTCTGCCCGTTACGATCGACGTCGGCACCAACAATGAAACACTGCTGCAGGATTCCTTTTACGTGGGCTTGCGCCAGCACCGCATCACGGGCGCGCCGTACGACGAACTGATCGAAGAGTTCGTCACCGCGGCGCACAAGGTGTTTCCCGGCGTGTTGATCCAGTTCGAGGATTTCGCCAACCACAATGCGTTTCGCCTGCTGCGCAAGTATCGCAGCCGCATCTGCACGTTTAACGACGATATTCAGGGTACGGCTGCGGTGGCGCTGGCGGGTTTATTCTCTGCGCTGCGCATTACGGCTGCGAGACTGACAGAACAAAAAATCCTTTTCCTCGGGGCCGGCGAGGCGGCCACGGGCATTGCGGATCTCATCGTAAGCGCAATGGTCGCACAGGGACTCGGCGAGACCGCAGCGCGCCAACGCTGCTGGCTCGTTGATTCGAAGGGGCTGGTTGTAAAGAGCCGCACGGATCTGGCCGCGCAGAAAGTGCCATACGCGCACGAGCATCTGCAAGTCGGCGATTTTCTCGCGGCGATCAAGGCGCTGAAGCCGACCGCGATCATCGGCGTCGCCGCGGTTGGCGGCACGTTTACGCGCGAAGTGCTCGAGGAAATGGCCCGCCTCAATAAGCGGCCGATCGTGTTTGCGCTGTCCAATCCAACGTCGAAGGCCGAATGCGACGCGGAGCAGGCATACCGCCACACGGATGGCCGCGCACTGTTCGCGTGCGGCAGCCCGTTCGATCCGGTGCAGTTCAACGGTAAAACATTCGTGCCGCGGCAGGGCAACAATTCGTACATCTTTCCCGGCGTCGGTCTGGGCGGCATAGTCAGCCGTGCGCGCCATATCACGGACGACATGTTCATGGCGGCCGCACACGCGCTCGCCCATCTCGTCACCGAATCGGACCTGGAACAGGGCAGCCTTTATCCCGCGCTGCCGCGGATCCGCGAGGTGTCTTTGCAGATCGCCAAGGCGGTCGCTGAAACCGCGGCCAAGCAAGGTCTCGCCGGCACGCCGGCGGCATCGGACATGTTGAAGCACATAGCGGCGCAGATGTATGACCCGCACTATTAAAGCGGCAACCGGCGGCGGCCGGCCATGATGTTCCAGGTGCGCATACACGGCAGGGGCGGACAGGGCGTGGTGTCCGCAGCCGAGATGCTTTCGCTGGCCGCATTCGACGAAGGCCGTGACGCGCAGGCATTTCCAAGTTTCGGTTCCGAGCGCATGGGTGCGCCGGTAATGGCGTTCTGCCGCTTCGATGACAAGGAAATCCGCACGCGTGAACCGGTGCTGCAGCCGGATGCGCTGATCATTCAAGACCCCACGCTGCTGCATCAGGTCAATCTCTTCAGCGGCCTGTCGCCGGGCGGTTACATCCTGATCAATTCGACGCGCACGTTCGAGGAACTCGGCATCGCTGAATTCGTGCGCAATTTCGATCATCGCCATTTGTGCACAGTGCCTGCCACGGAGTTGGCGCTGAAGCATGTCGGCCGCCCGCTGCCCAATGCAGCCCTGCTCGGCGGTTTCGCAGCGATCAGCGGGCAGCTGCAGTTTGATTCGGTCGCGAAGGCGATCCAGGAAAAATTTCCCGGCAAGGTCGGCGTGGCGAACGTGGCGGCGGCGCAGTCGGCTTACGAGTTCACCTTATCCGCCATCACTGCGGGAGCACAAAATGCTTAAGCAAATGGAAGGCTCGCTTGCCGTCGCGCAGGCGGTCGCATTGTGCCGCCCCGAAGTGATATGCGCGTATCCGATCACGCCGCAAACGCATATCGTCGAAGGGCTCGGCGAAATGGTAAAAGACGGCGAACTCAAGAATTGCGAGTTCATCAATGTCGAATCTGAGTTCGCAGCGCTGTCGGTCGCCATAGGCGCGTCCGCCGCTGGTGCGCGCAGCTACACCGCCACGGCGAGCCAGGGCATCCTCTTCATGGCGGAAGCGGTCTATAACGCGGCGGGCCTCGGCCTGCCGATCGTGATGACGATAGGCAATCGCGCGATCGGCGCGCCGATCAACATCTGGAACGATCACTCCGACAGCATGGCCCTGCGCGATGCCGGCTGGATCCAGCTCTTTGCGGAAACGAACCAGGAAGCCGCCGATTTGCACATTCAGGCGTTCCGCCTCGCCGAGGAGTTGTCATGCCCCGTGATGGTGTGCGTCGACGGATTCATCCTGACGCACGCGTATGATCGCGTCGACATACCGGACCAGGCGCAGGTAGATGCTTATCTGCCGCCGTTCGAGCCGGTGCAGGTCATGGATTGCAACGAACCCGTTTCGATCGGCGCCATGGTGGGACCCGAAGCGTTCATGGAAGTGCGCTACCTGCAACATCATAAGCAGGATCGCGCGCTCGAGTTGATTCCTCGACTGGCCGCCGAATTCAAAGCGCAGTTCGGGCGCGACTCCGGCGGACTTATCCGCAGTTACCGCTGCGAGGACGCCGAAAGCATTGTCGTCGCGCTCGGCTCACTCGTCGGCACAGTCAAAGACGCCGTCGACGAGGCGCGCGCGGGCGGACACCGCATCGGTGTCGTGTCGATCTGCTCGTTCCGGCCGTTTCCGCTGGCGGCAATGCGCGCCGCGCTGGGCAAGGCGAAGCGCGTCGTCGTGCTCGAGAAATGCCTCGCCGTCGGCATCGGCGGCATCGTCTCCGATGGCGTCCGCAAGTCGCTTTCGGGCATTCAGTTGAAGGGCTATACCGTGATCGGGGGACTCGGCGGCCGCGCGATTACCAAGAAGTCGCTGCTGGCCTTGTTCGACCGCGCGTTGCGCGACGAGCTCAAAGAACTCAATTTTCTCGATCTTGACTGGGATATCGTCAACCGCGAACTTGCGCGCGGCAAACAACAGCGCCGTGCCGGTCCCACCGCCGAAAATATTTTGCGCGACATCGGGCAGGCGGCGGCGCGCATTGCCGAGGTACAGACATGAGCATGCAACCCGTTAAGTTCTATCAAACCGGCACCTTCACGGTCGGGAACCGGCTGCTTGCCGGCCCGCAACGCACGGTGCAGGCGAATATGCGGCGCACGAATTCGCTCAACTCGGGTCATCGTGCGTGCCAGGGCTGCGGTGAAGCGCTCGGCGCGCGCTACGCGATCGACGCCGCGATGCAGGCGACCGGCAACCAGGTGATGGCGGTGAACGCGACCGGCTGTCTCGAAGTTTTTTCGACGCCGTACCCGGAAACATCGTGGCAGATTCCGTGGCTGCATTCGCTGTTCGGCAATGCCGCGGCAGTTGCGTCCGGTGTGGCGGCGGCAATGCGCGTGAAAGGCAAGGCAGGGGTGAAAGTCATTGCGCAGGGTGGCGATGGCGGCACTACCGACATCGGATTTGGCTGCCTGTCGGGCATGTTCGAGCGCAATGACGACGTGCTCTACATCTGCTACGACAACGAGGCGTACATGAACACCGGCGTGCAACGTTCGAGCGCGACGCCGCCGGCCGCGCGCACCGCGACCACGATGGCGGTAGGCCAGCATCCGGGCAACGTGTTCGGCACCGGCAAGAACGTCCCGCTGATCGCGATGGCGCACCAGATTCCGTACGTGGCGACCGCGTCGGTCGCCAACCTGCGCGATCTCGAAGTCAAAGTCATGCGCGCGATGGGCATGGGCGGCGCGCGTTACATCCACATTCATGTGCCGTGTCCGCTCGGCTGGGGCTCGGCACCGGCCGATACGATCAGGATCGCGCGACTGGCGGTCGAATCGGGATTGTTTCCGCTGTTTGAAGCGGAAGACGGCGAGATCACCGGCCGCCATCAACTCAGGCGCCGTGTGCCGGTGGAGGAATACCTGAAGCTCCAGCGGCGCTTTGCCCACCTCTTCGGCAAGACGCCGGACGTCCATACGATCGCCGCGATCCAGGCAATCGCCGATCGCAACGTGCGCAGGTTCGGTCTGCAATCATGAAAAAACCATTTGCGATTACGCTCGACCCGGGCTCCAGCCTCGCCAACCATACCGGCACCTGGCGCAATGACCGCCCGGTGTATGTAGACCGCTTGCCGCCCTGCAACAACGCCTGCCCGGCCGGCGAGGACATCCAGGGCTGGCTCTATTACGCGGAAAGCGGCGAATATCACCGCGCGTGGCAGGAACTCGTCAAAAACAATCCCTTGCCCGCGTTGATGGGGCGCGTGTGCTATCACCCCTGCGAAAATGTCTGCAATCGCGCGAGCCTCGACGAAGCCGTCAGCATCCATGCCGTCGAGCGTTTCCTCGGCGACGAAGCGCGCACGCAGGGGTGGAAGTTCGAAATCGAATCGCCGCCTTCGGGCAAGCACGTGCTGGTGGTTGGCTGCGGACCGTCCGGACTCTCCGCCGCCTATCATCTGGCGCGCAGCGGTCACAAGGTCACGATATACGAAGCCGGGCCGCTGGCCGGCGGCATGATGCGCTTCGGCATACCGAAATACCGGCTGCCGCGCGACGTGCTCGACGCGGAAGTGCAGCGCATTCTCGACATGGGCGTCGGGTTGAAGCTCAACACGCGGGTGGACAACATCCTCGACACCATGAAAGAGGGCAGCTTCGATGCCGCGTTTCTCGCTGTCGGCGCGCATGTGGCGAAGCGCACGGACATTCCCGCGCGCGATGCGACCCGCATACTGGACGCCGTGAGCGTGTTGCGCGGCATGGAAACGGATGACAAACCGCAACTCGGCCGCCGGGTTGTCATCTACGGCGGCGGCAACACGGCGCTCGACGTCGCGCGTACGGCCAAGCGTCTCGGCGCAAGCGAGGCGATGATCGTCTACCGGCGCACGCGCGAGCAGATGCCCGCGCACGACTTCGAACTGCAGGAAGCGCTCGACGAAGGCATTATGGTCAAGTGGTTGAACACGATCACGCGCGTGGAAGACACGACTTTTACCGTCGAGAAAATGGTGCTCGACGCCAGGGGTTTTCCGCAGCCGACGGGCGAGTTCGAGACCATCGAAGCGGACACGCTGATACTCGCGCTGGGTCAGGACGTCGACCTCTCCCTGCTCGACAAGGTGCCGGGACTCGCGATCGACAAAGGGACGGTCAAGGTCGACCGCAACATGATGACCGGTTATGCCGGCATATTCGCGGGCGGCGACATGGTGCCGTCGGAGCGCACGGTCACAGTGGCGGTGGGGCACGGCAAGAAAGCCGCGCGCAACATCGACGCATGGCTGCGCGGCGGAAAGTACCAGGCGCAACCCAAGCACGAGGTCGCGCGCTACGACCTGCTCAACACATGGTATTACGCCGACGCCCCGCAGACCGTGCAGCCGGTGCTCGATATTCTGCGCCGCCAGTCAACGTTCGACGAGGTACTGGGCGGGCTCGACGAATCCAATGCGCTGTTCGAAGCGCGTCGCTGCCTGTCGTGCGGTAATTGCTTCGAATGCGACAACTGCTACGGCGTGTGTCCCGACAACGCGGTGGTGAAGCTCGGGCCCGGCAAGCGCTTCGAATTCAACTACGATTATTGCAAAGGGTGCGGCATGTGCGCAGCCGAGTGCCCGTGCGGCGCGATAACGATGGTGCCGGAAACAATTTGACGGAATCGGCCGCCATACGCAGGTTCTAAGCGAGCTTTCCGACGCCTGCTTCGAGCAGCGTCCAGGCGGTACTGCCGAACTCTTTCTTCCAGCGACGATAAAACCCGCCGGCCAGTTTCGCCCGGAAGCTTGCGATATCCGGCCGCGTGAATTGCATTCCGCGCTGCGCGAGTGTGTGCTCGAGTTCGCGGTTCAGTTGCGCGGTGTGCGCGCGCTGGTGGCCGATGTGCTTCTGCACGTTGCGCACGACGAGCGCCCGTAAATCCGTGCCGAGCCGGTTCCAGAACCCCGGATTGGCAATCAGGTTGAAGCCCGACCACATATGCGAGGTGAGCGCTATATGGCGCGTCACGTCCGCCAGATTGAGCGACTCCGTTATCGCCAGCGGGTTTTCCTGGCCGTCGACGCGGCCGTCGGCGAGCGCGCGGTGGAGATCGAGCACGAAAACCGGCGTGGGCGTGGCGCCAAGACTTTTGAACGTATCGTCGAAGATACGTCCTTCGGGTACGCGGATGCGCATGCCCGCCAGATCATCGGCACTGACAATTTTTCGGTCAACCGTCGAGATATGGCGAAAGCCGTTTTCCATCAACCCGTACGGGAGCGCATATACGCCGCGCGCTGCAAGGTCATTGCGCAAGTGCGTGCCGAGTTCGCCATCCATCAACGCGTAAACCTGATCTTCGGTGGCATACGCAAACGGCAGGCTCTGAATTTCGAACGCAGGCGACAGCTCGCCGAGAAGGCTGCCCATGACGGCGTACAGTTCTATTTCGCCTTGCCTGACCTTGTCGATGATTTGCGCGTGCGAGTCTTTGAGACCGTCGTTGTTCGCATGCACGCTGATATCGAGATCGCCGCCGCTCTCTGCGCGCACGGCGTCCCACAGGCTCACCAAGAATGGATGAACGTGGCTGGCGACGGGTTGGTAGTGAAATTGCCGGCCTCGAAGCCGGGCGACACCCGTGCTCACATCATCACGCGGCCGCCGTTGACGTCGAGCACCACGCCGTTGATATACGAGGCGGCGTCGGAGGCGAGAAAAAGCATCGCGTTCGCGTGGTCTTCGGACTCTGCAAGCCGGCGCAACGGCACCTGCGCTGCAATGCGCGCAATGTCTTCTTCGGTGCGCAGCGCCTTCACGCGCGGCGTGAGCGTCGTGATCGGCGCAATCGCATTGGCCGTAATACCGTCGGGACCTAATTGCTGGGCCAGAAAGCGCGTGAGCTGGATGACCGCCGCCTTGGCGGATCCGTACGCGGGCGACGACGCGGCAGTCACCGTGCGGCCGGAGATCGAGGCGACGCTGATAATGCGGCCGGCTTTCGATTTCTTCAAATGCGGGATCACCGCGCGCGACATCAGGAACACGCTGCGCAAGTTGAGGGCGATCGTGTTGTCCCACTCGTCGAGTGGCATGTCCTCGACGGTCGCGAGCCGGCCATAGCCACCGGCGCAATTGACGAGCACGTCGATGCCGCCGAATTCAGCGACTACCTTATCGATCGCGGCGGCAACCGATTTTTCATCGGTAACATTGGTATGAACTACCAGTGCGCTGCCTCCCGCAGCCGTGATCCGGCTGGCGACCGCTCGCGCGCCGGCCTCGTCGAGGTCCAGCAGGGCAACGCGGGCCTTTTCCTTTGCGAAGTCGAGCGCAGTAACAGCGCCTATGCCTTGGGCCGAACCGGTAATTACGATGACGCGCCCGGCGAATTCAGGATAGGAAGGCATTGTGCGTGTGGGCTTTCAGGAAGAAGCAGGATTGGATTGCGGAGACGGGGAGCCAGTGATTGAAGAGCGGCGACTTACACGACGCCTTCCATGACCTGCACTTCGACCAGCGTGCCGGCCGCAACATTGCCCTGGTCGGTTGGCATGATGATGAAGCAGTTCGCCTCCGTCATCGAGCGCAAAATTCCGGAGCCTTGCTCTCCGGTGACACGCACGCTCCAGGCGCCGTTCGTATCCTGCGTCAATATGCCGCGCTGGAATTCGGTGCGGCCGGGCGCTTTTTTAAGCGTGCTTGTGCATGGCACTTTGAACGTCGGCAGCGGCGGCAACGGGTCGCGGCCGGCGAGTTTGAGCAGCGCGTCGCGCACAAACTGATAAAACGTCACCATGACCGAAACAGGGTTCCCCGGCAGGCCGAAAAAGTGTGCACCGCCGATGCGGCCGTAAGCGAGCGGGCGGCCCGGCTTCATCGCAATTTTCCAGAACACCACTTCACCCATGCGCTCCAGCAATTCCTTGACGAAGTCTGCCTCGCCGACCGAGACGCCGCCGCTGGTGATTACCACGTCGGCGCATCCCGCCGCCTGATGAAATGCCTGCTCGAGGAGTTTTGGATCGTCGCGTATGACGCCCATGTCGACGACCTCGCAGCCGAGCCGCATGAGCATGCCGTGGATCGTGTAGCGATTACTGTCGTAGATCTGGCCTTCGCCGAGCGCCGTGCCAATCGAGCGCAACTCGTCGCCCGTGGAAAAGAATGCAACACGCAGCTTGCGATAGACCGAAATTTCGCCGATACCAAGGGATGCAATCAGGCCGATCTCGGCCGGGCGCAGCAGCACGCCACGCTTCAATGCAACTTGTCCGGTCTTCAGATCCTCGCCGGCGCGCCGCAGATTCTGGTTCAGGCGATGACCGCTGCCGATAGTGACTTTATCGCCGCTGGCCTTGACATGTTCCTGCATGACGATGGTATCCATGCCTGCCGGAACGACGCCGCCCGTCATTATCCGCACGCATGCGCCGGGCTTTACTGCGCCTTGAAATGGAACGCCGGCGAAAGAGCTGCCTGCTATGTTCAAGGTGGTTTCGCCGTCTGCCTTGAGATCGGCAAAGCGTACCGCGTAACCGTCCATCGCCGAGTTGTCGTGGGAAGGCACGTCCAGCGGCGAGACGATGTCTGCGGCAAGTACGCGATCGAGGGCGGCGCGGATATGCAGGCGTTCGACGACGGCAACGGGCGTCAGAAATCGGGCAATGAATTCGCGGGCCTTGGCCACCGGCATCGAATTCGGATCGTAATCGTCCGCGCAACTGGCGGCGCGAATGGATTGCAGCGGGTCGTTCATGGGTGTCTCACGGCGTGGCGTTGCGGAAGGCGAAATGTTACCGCAATATCGCCGGACGCCGGGCGTTCGCTGTCCAACCGGGATAGGATATACTCAGGCTCGATCAGCATTGCTGACAGATTCGATATTTCCATGACCGTTTGCGCAGTCTTCATGCAGCTTCATTGTTCGTCCGCCTGGATCAGACGGGCGGGCATCCCTCCGCCGTTACATCCTCCTTCTCTTTAGTCTTGCGCGGACGCGTGTCGTCTGCCAGCCTGATCCGGCTCATCGTCCGGACCTTTTCGTTATTCCATTGACGCCTGCAATCGCAGGCCGGCCTTGTTCACGATCATCGCATCACGCACGCAAAAGAAACCGGAGTCAGCCGCATGCAACCAGACAAGATTATCGAGGACGATGAATGGGATGCCGGCGATCTCGGATGCGGCGAACTTGTGATTCATCTGCGCAACAGATTGCGTGCAATGCCGGGTAAGGTCCTGCGGCTGACCGCGCGCGATCCGGGTGCGCCCGCCGACATCCCGGCGTATTGCCGAATGACGGGCCATGAATTGCTGAATCAGGACCCCGCGCAATTCACCTACTGGATCAGGGCAAGATCAGAACGACCGAAATAGCCGGCGGCAGGATGACTGTCCGCCTTTGATTGTTCCATCAAAAGGAGATGCAAATGTCAGGAAAATTCTGTGTCAGCCTTACCTGCGGCAAAGACAACACCGACAAGGCAACCGTCGCGTTTGTCGTGGCTAATGCCGCCGTCGCCTCCGACAAGGAGACGCTGGTGTTTCTGAACATCGAAGGCGTGCATATTTCGCAAAAGGGCTATGCCGATTCGATTCATGAAGAGGGATTCGCGCCGCTGAAGGAGTTGATCGAAAACTTCGTTAAGGCGGATGGCAAGATCTACGTCTGCGCGCCGTGCTTCAAAAAGCGCAAGCTGGACGAAAGCAAGCTGATCGCGGGTGCAGCAGTCGTCGGCGGCGCCAAGCTCGTGGAGTTCATGAGCGACAACTGCCCCAGTGTCAGTTACTGATCCGCCCGGCACGGGAAATCTCAGGATGAAACCGACAAGACGGGAATTCATCAGTCGAACAGCCGGAATCGCTGCTGCGACCGCAGTGCTGGGCGCATCCGGCGTCGCGCGCGCGCAGACCAAAAAACTGCGTTTCGGCGTAGGACCGCTGTTGCCGACCGCAGACGACACGAAAAAGGCTTACACGCCGTTCTTCACTTATCTCGCGAAGCAATTGGGCGCGGAGTTCGATCTCGTCTCGACGACCGACTGGGCCGGCATGGCGGTGGCAATGGGTTCCGGCCAGCTCGATCTTGCGTGGATGGGCCCGTGGGGTTACATCATCGCCAATAACGCTACGGACTGCAAAGCGGTGGCGACCGTCAAGTACGATGAGAAACCAACCTATCTCGCGATCGTCATTGCGAAGCCCGAGCTCAAGATCGCAAAATTTCCCGATGACAGCAAAGGCATGTCCATTTCGTTTGCCGATGTCGGCTCGACGTCCGGCTGGCTGATACCTTCCTATTATGCGAAGGAAGTCTGGAAAATCGATCCCAAAACATATTGGAAGTACAACGAGGGCGCAACCCACGCCGCCAACGAGATTTCCGTTTCCGCCGGCCAGGTCGACATGGCGACCGACTTCGACCGCAATCGCAATGCGATGATCGAAACCGGCAAGGTGAAAGCCGACGCCAACAAAATCGTGTGGACCTCGGCGCCGCTGCCCAATGACGCCATCGTATTGCCGAAGGATGCGCCACGGGATCTGGGGGCGCGCGTGCAGAAGATACTGACCTCCATCACCGTAGAGCAGGCGAAAACTTTGCTGCCCAATCATTACACTGGCTTTATCGCGTCGTCGCATGACTATTATGCGCCCATTGAAAAGGCAGGTCTGGCAGTCGGCAAGATCAAACCGAAAGCCTGAATCGATGGGCGGCGGTGATTTTCTGACGTGCGAATGAACCAAAGCGCTGCGGCGGAAGCGGCGCTCGGCGCTATCGAAGCACAGCAGCGCCGTTGGGGCTTTCGCCGCGTTCGCACCTGGACGGTCGTCGCCCTCGTCGTTGCTTTTTATATCGTCAGCTGGCGGCTCGCGCAGGTCGATCCGGCCAAGCTGGCTGTCGGCCTGCCTAAGCTCGGACACTGGATCGCCCAAGCATGGCCGCCGGCCGTAAGCGAGTTGCCGCTGTTTCTCCAGCGCACGGCTGAAACGGTTGCAATGGCTGCCATCGGTACCACGCTGGCGACGCTGCTGGCGATTCCAATGGCAGTGCTTGCGAGCCGGAACATCACGCCACTGCCGGCGCTCTACTACCCGGCGCGCTGGTTCCTCAACGCGTTGCGCGGCATCGATTCTTTCGTGTTTGCGTTGCTGTTCGTGGCGGCGGTGGGCCTGGGCCCGTTCGCCGGCGTCATCGGCATTGCGCTGCATACCTGGGGCAGCGCGGCTAAATTTTTTGCGGATCATATCGAGAGCGCACCGATGGGACCGCTCGATGCGGTTGAAACCACCGGCGCGGGACGATTGACGGCCATTGCTTATGCGTTGGTGCCGGATGTGGCGCCGGTGATGCTGTCGACCACGTTGTTCTGGTGGGAATTCAACGTGCGTGCATCCACCGTGCTTGGCGTCGTTGGCGCCGGCGGTATCGGCCAGGAATTAAAGAACAGTCTGGATCTTCTGGATTTTGCGCGGCTATTCACCATCATCGCGGTGATTCTGATCGTCGTCACTACGCTCGACCAGTTGAGCGGCTGGCTGCGCCGGAAACTCGTATGAATGCGCCGGACGCAGCAGGCGTGCGGCTGGCGGTGGCTGGCCTTGCCAAGGCCTACCATGGGAAATCAGCGATCGAAGGCATTGGCTTCAAGGTGCATGCCGGTGAATTTGTCGCGGTGCTGGGCCCAAGCGGGGCAGGCAAAACGACGCTGTTCCGTTGCATGACCGGACTCTTGGCGCCGGACCGGGGCACCGTGAAGGCCGGCAACCTTGACGTCATGCAGTTGCGCGGACGCGAGCGGCGCCATGTGGCTGTGGTGTTCCAGCAGTTCAACCTTATAAACAGGCTTTCAGCGCTCGACAACGTGCTCGCCGGCCGCCTCGGCCATGTGTCGGCGTGGCGAGGCGCGATGCGGCGTTTCGAGCGCAGCGACCGGTTGCTCGCGCTCGATTGCCTCGACCGCGTCGGTCTTCTCGACCAAGCAGGCCAGCGCGCCGATACGCTTTCCGGCGGGCAACAGCAGCGAGTCGCGATCGCGCGCGCCCTCGCGCAGCAGCCGGATGCGATCGTTGCGGACGAGCCGGTGGCGAGTCTCGATCCGAAGATCGGTTCTGGCATACTCGATTTGCTGCGCGAAATTTGCCATCGCGACGGCGTTGCCGTCGTATGCAGCCTGCATCAAATGCACTTGGCTCGAACTTACGCCGATCGCATCGTCGGGCTTGCCAACGGGCGTATCGTCGTCGACATGACGGCGGCGTCCTTCGACAATGCGATCGCGGCGAATCTGTACGGCAGCGCTGAACTGCGCAGCATGCTCGATTGACCAAACAAGTAAATAAAGGAACACGATGGAACCCGTAACGAATCACCCCTATAGCGCCGACGTGAGCTTTGACGGCGGCGACCTCGACTGCGGCAACGGCCTCTTGCTGCTGATCCGGCGGCACATCGATCCGCTCGACCGCGGCGGCTTGCTGGAGATACTTTCCACCGACACGTCGGTGAAGGAGGATTTGCCAGCCTGGTGCCGGATGACGAAGAACGAACTCGTCTCGATGACGGAGAATGGCCGGCAACGCAGCTACCTGGTATGCAAAGGCGCGATAGCGGAGCGCAGGCAGGCGACGCAAGGCAAACAGGCAACCACGCCGGGGATTCAGGCACTGCGCAAAGTCGTTATTCCCGCCAAATTGCCGGAGCCGGCACCCGCGCCGGAGATCGCGCCATTTTCCGTCATGGGCATCGGGAGCTGGCCGCGTCCGCGCTGGATGTTGAGCGCGATGCACGAGCACATGGAAGGTCGTTTGTCCGATGCGGATTTCGAGGCGACCGCTAATGACGCCGTGCGCCTGGTCGTCGAATCCCAATTGCGCGCAGGCGTCGACGTCATAACGGATGGCGAACAGCGGCGCGACAGCTATGCGAGTTTCGTCGCCGGCATACTCGACAATTGCCAGTTGATTCCGCTGACCGACTTGCTGCCGCTCGTCGATGACCCGGAGGAGTTCGAGCGCGAATTGCGGGCTCTCGACGTGCCGGCGGGAGAGGTCCGCCACCCGGCCGTATTCGGCCCGCTAGGCAGGTCGAAACCGCTTGCAGTGCACGAACTCGAGTTCGTCAAGTCGATCACGCAAAAACCCGTGAAAGTCGCGCTGCCGGGACCATATCTGCTCGCGCGCAGCATGTGGATGGAATGCATTTCAGACCGCGCCTATGCAACGCGCGAAGACCTGGCCATCGACATCGTGCGCGTACTGCGCGAAGAGCTCGCATTTTTGCTCGCATCCGGCGCGGCCCTGGTGCAATTCGACGAACCGGTTCTCACCGAGGTCGTGTTCACGGGCGCCAAAACGCAGCGCTCGTTCATGTGCGGTGCGCTGTCGGAAAAAAGCGCTCCGCCGGTCGAGCTTGCTTTTGCACGCGATCTCATCAATGCGGTCGTTGCGGGTTTCCCTCAAGAACGTACAGCCGTGCACATTTGTCGCGGTAACTGGACGGCGGACGAGAATGCGTGCCTCTCCGGCAACTATGAGCCGTTGATGGATACCTTGCGTGCGCTCAATGTCGGCACGTATCTGCTCGAGCTGTGCACACCGCGCGCCGGCGAACTGGAAGTTTTGAAAACGCTGCCCGACGACCGCCGCGTGGGCATCGGCGTGGTGAATCAGAAGCTCGATCGGGTGGAATCGGTTGATGAGATCGTTGCGAAACTCGAAGTGGCCGCCAACGTATTCGGGCCGCAACGCCTGCTGATCAATCCCGACTGCGGCTTTGCCACTTTTGCCGACAACCCGGTGACATCGGCCGCGGTGGCGGAGGCGAAGCTCGCCAACATGGTGCGCGCCGCAGCAGAAATGCGTGCCCGGTATTCTTGAACTGATTTCCGGGAGCGGGCGGTGAAATCATTTGCGCGAAGAATGAGCGCTGGTGTGCTGGCATTGCTGCTGGCCGCAGCGGCGTGGGCTGCCGAAGACATACGGCTGGCGACCACGACGAGCACCGAAAATTCGGGATTGTTGAAAGTGATCCTGCCAGTCTTCGAAGCGAAATATGGCGGCAAGGTGAGGGTGGTCGCGGTCGGAACCGGCGCGGCGCTGAAGCTGGGCGAAAACGGTGACGCCGATGTCTTGCTGGTGCATGCACGCGAACTCGAGGATAAATTTATGGCCGCCGGCTTCGGTTTGGTGCGCAAAGACGTGATGTACAACGACTTCATCATCGTCGGCCCGGCAAAAGATCCGGCTGGCGTGCGCGGCATGAAAGACGTCATCGCGGCGATGAAAAAAATTAATGCCAGCGGCGCCAGGTTCGTGTCGCGCGGCGACGAGTCGGGCACGCATGTGATGGAAAAAGATTACTGGAAAAGCGCCGGCGTGGAGACGAAGGGGGCGTGGTATGTGTCAGCCGGGCAGGGGATGGGACAAGTGCTGACGATGGCAGGGCAGCTCGAGGCTTATACTCTCACCGACCGCGCGACTTATGCGGCATATAAAGACAAAACCGGGCTGGTCACCCTGGTGGAGGGAGATCCGAAAATGTTCAATCCGTACGGCGTCATCGTCGTCAACCCGCAAAGGCATGCCGGCCTTAATACGCAGGGCGCGATGGCGTTTGCGAACTGGATTACCTCTCCGGAAGGGCAAAAAGCTATCGCGGATTTCAAGATCAACGGCGTGCAGATGTTCTTTCCGACCGCGCGCCAGAGTCCGTAACCGGGTAAAACGGACGCTTAATGGATTTCCTGGGGCCGACTGGCGCGGCATTCGGCCTGCTGTTTTCCGGCGACGCGGAACTGTGGCGCATCATATTTACGTCTCTATCGTGCTCCCTGATCGCGCTGGCGCTGATTTCGCCGCCGGCAATCGCGCTTGGATTCTTGATCGCAAAAATCACCTTTCCGGGCCGCCGTGCCTTGGTGGTTCTGGTGCAGGCATTGCTGTCGTTTCCGACGGTCGTGGTCGGGCTTGTGATCTACATGCTGCTGTCGCGCCAGGGGCCGTTCGGATTTCTAAAGCTCTTGTTCACGCCGGATGCGATCATCATCGGCTACATGGTGATCGCGTTTCCGGTGCTGGTCGTCTTTACGCTGTCTGCCGTGCAAGGAGCGGACCCGCGCATTTATGAGACAGCGCGCAGTCTGGGCGCAAGCCGCGTGCGTGCCGCGCTGACGACGCTGTACGAGGTGCGGTTCGGCGTGATGGCAGCGGTATTCAATGGATTCGGGCGAGTCGTTTCCGAGGTCGGTTGCGCGATCATGGTGGGCGGCAATATCGCCGGATTGACGCGCAATATTCCAACGGCCATTGCGCTCGAAACTTCCAAGGGCGAGTTCGCGCAAGGCATCGCGCTCGGTTTCGTGCTGATCGCCGTCGCCATCGGCATCAACGTTGCACTCGCATGGCTGCAGGGACGCGGGGGACTCGATTGAGCCTCGTCCTCTTTTCCATGCAACAACTCGGCAAGCGTTTCGGCAAGCGCGTGCTGTTCGAAAACGCATCCCTGGAGTTCGAGTCGGGCAGCGGTTATGTTTTGACCGGTTCAAACGGCTGCGGCAAAACCACTTTGTTGCGGATAGCCGCGGGGCTCGAGCCGGCACAAGGAAGCCTGGAGTTTCGGGCGCACGGCGCGGCTATCGCCGAATTTCCCGAGCCATGGCGGCGCGAAATCGTTTACGTGCATCAGCAGCCGTATTTGTTTCATACGAGCGTCGAGAGCAATCTCGAGTACGGGCTGGCGCGGCGCGGGATGGCGCCGGCGGAGCGCGCGGTGCGCGTGCGCGATGCCCTGGAATGGGCTGGGCTCAGCGACCGGCGCGAGGTGCCGCCGCACAAGCTTTCGGGTGGCGAAAAGCAGCGTGTTGCGCTCGCGCGGGCCAAGGTACTTAATCCCACGCTGCTGCTGCTGGACGAGCCGACTGCCAATCTCGATGGCGACGCGCGCAAGCAAGTGCTCGAACTGGTAACCGCGCTGTGCATCGAAAATCATACGGTGGTGGTGGCCAGCCACGATCCCGAGATCATCCGGCTCGCAATCCTGAACCGGCTGCATATGTCCAATGGGCAAATCAGGGCCGAGGACTGATTGAGGCTGGTAAACTATTGGAGTGCCTAACATAATGAAACACGTGTGCGTTGCAGCAAGAATTGGTGATAGCAAGGCGCCCGGTGAAGGCAATAGTCGTTCTATTGCCAAGACGAGCAACGCAGATAGCGCCGATTCTTGCTGCAACCCTCCGGGCTGGCACGAGTTTTCGCCCATGGCGTTGTTGAAAGTCCCTTGCTTAGAATGACTAAGCTGCAGGACTTTCGCCTAGCCCTGAGCGAAAATCGTGACAGCGCATCGCGCGTTTCATTATGTTAGGCACTCCTAGTCCATGAAAATATTCGGCATCGCCGGTTATTCCGGTTCGGGCAAGACCACGTTGATCGAGAAGCTGATTCCCGAATTCAAGAAACGCGGCCTCGGTGTATCGCTGATCAAGCACGCGCATCACACGTTCGACGTCGATCAGCCTGGCAAGGATTCGTATCGCCATCGTCATGCGGGCTGCAACGAGGTGCTGGTGACGTCGAGCCGGCGGTGGGCATTGATGCATGAGTTGCGCGGGGCGCCCGAGCCCATGCTGCAGGAGCTCATCCAGCATATTTCTCCCTGCGATCTTTTGCTGATCGAAGGATTCAAGCACGAGGCGATCCCCAAACTCGAGGTGTATCGAAGCGTAGTGGGCGAATCGTTGCTGCATCCGCAGGACTCATACATCGTCGCCGTCGCGAGCGACAACACGGTCGAGACGGCGTTGCCGCAATTTGAGCTCGATGATGCCAAAGGTATCGCGTCTTTTATCGTGAGCCACGTCGACTTGCAGCGGTCGCGACAACTTTCCTGACGGACCTTGCGCCGGCGCATAATATCCAGAGTGTCCGAAATGATTACCGTCGTATATTTCGCCCGATTACGTGAAGCGCTCGGCACGGGTTCCGAGCAGCTCGCTTTGCCGCCGGACGTGCGCGACCTCAATCGCCTGCGCGAGTTGCTGATCGCACGCGGCGGCGCATGGGCAACCGAACTTGGCGGCGGGCGGTCCGTGCGCGCAGCGGTCAACCAGGATATGGCGCAGGGCGATACGCGCATCAAAGATGGCGATGAGGTCGCCTTCTTTCCACCGGTTACAGGCGGCTGACATGGCAGTGCGCGTTCAAACCGAAGACTTTGACACCGGCCGTGAAATTGCCGAACTTCGCAAGGGTGATGCGCGAGTCGGGGCGGTGGCCTCATTCGTCGGTATCGTGCGCGATATGAATGACGGCAGCGCGGTCGCGGATATGGAGCTCGAACATTATCCGGGCATGACAGAGAAGGCGATTGCAGAAATCATCGAGCAGGCCAAATCGCGCTGGCAGATTTTCGACGTGCTCGTCGTGCATCGCGTGGGCCGTTTGCGGCCGACCGACCAGATCGTTCTCGTCGTGGTTACGAGTGCACATCGCGGCGACTCTTTCGCGGCTTGCGAGTTCGTCATGGACTACTTAAAGACGCGCGCGCCATTCTGGAAGAAAGAGCAGACGCCGGAGGGCGCCCGCTGGGTCGAGTCGCGTGCAAGCGACGACGCGGCGGCCGAGCGTTGGACCAAAGGGTGATCCGCCGGTGGGTCATGCGCTGCCTGCCGGCAGTGTTGCTTGGCGCGCTCCTCACTGTCAGCTTCGCACGAGCGCAGGATCTGACCGTTTTTGCGGCGGCGAGCCTCAAAGAGGCGCTCGATGACGCCGCCCGGCAGTTTCAGCGTGGTAACGCACAGAAGGTGGTCGCCTCATACGCGGGAAGTCCCGCCCTGGCGCGGCAGATTGAAAACGGCGCGCCTGCGGATGTGTTCATTTCCGCCGATCTCGACTGGATGGATTACATCGAACAGCGCAAGCTCGTCAAAGCGGGCAGCCGCGCGAATCTTCTGCACAACCGACTGGTCCTGATCGCGCCTGCCGACAGCAAACTGCGATTGGAGGTCCGGCCCGGTTTTGCGCTGGCCGCGGCGCTCGGCGACGGCCGCCTCGCAATGGCTGATCCCGACAGCGTGCCTGCCGGAAAATACGGGAAAGCCGCGCTGGAGAAACTCGGCGTATGGGCCAGTGTTTCCGGCAGAGTGGTGCGCGCCGAGAACGTGCGGGCGGCGCTCAACTTCGTCGCGCGTGGCGAAACGCCGCTGGGCATCGTTTATCAGACCGATGCAAATGCGGAAAAAAAGGTTCGCATCGTTGCTCAATTTCCGCCCGATACATATCCGCCGATCATTTATCCGCTCGCAATCATTTCATCAAGCAGACATCCTGCAGCGCCCGCTTTCGTCAATTATTTGAAATCGCCTCAGGCGCGTGCCATATTCGAGAAATATGGCTTCAGCATGGACCAGTAAGTGACCGGCTTGACCCCGGATGAGTGGGAAATAATCCTCCTCAGCCTGAAGGTCGCATTTTGGAGTGTGCTTTGCAGCCTGCCGGTGGCGGTGGCGGTCGCGCTGCTCCTGGCGCGCAGCAATTTCCCCGGAAAGAGCCTGTTCGACGCGCTCGTGCATCTTCCGCTGGTGTTGCCGCCGGTGGTCATCGGTTATTTTCTCCTGCTGACTATGGGCAGGCGGGGACCGGTCGGCGCAGTGCTTGAAGATTACTTCGGCATTGTCGTCGCCTTTCGCTGGACGGGCGCCGCTATCGCCGCGGGCATCATGGGTTTTCCGCTCATGGTGCGCGCCATACGCCTGTCGATTGAAGCGATCGACAGCGGACTGGAAGCGGCGGCGCGCACGCTGGGCGCCACGCGTTGGCGGGTCTATGCGACGGTGACTCTGCCGTTGGCGTTACCCGGCATTCTGACGGGCGCGTTGTTGTCGTTCGCGCGCAGCCTTGGCGAATTCGGCGCGACGATCACATTTGTGTCGAATATCCCCGGGGAGACCCGCACGCTGCCGCTCGCGATTTATGCATTTACGCAGGTTCCGGGCGGCGACGCCGCCGCCTTGCGGTTAAGCGTCATTGCTATTGTATTGTCCGTGCTGGCTTTGATGCTGTCGGAATACTTTGTGCGACGCGCCCAGCGCCGCGGCAAAGGACAGGATGCTTGACGTTACGGTCAGCAAGCAATTCGCCGCGTTCGCGCTGGAAACTGCATTCAGCAGCGACTCCGGCATCACGGCATTGTTCGGACGCTCCGGTTCAGGCAAAACGACGGTGGTGAACGCGATCGCGGGTCTCATGCGCCCCGACCGCGGCAGCATAACGGTTAACGGCGACTGCCTTTTCGACAGTACCCGCGGCATCAACGTGCCGGTCGAACGCCGTCGCGTCGGCTATGTGTTTCAGGAAGGGCGGCTGTTTCCGCACCTTACTGTGCGCGCCAATCTCAACTATGGCTATGCGCTGGCGCGTCCGGGCGAGCGCTATGTGCAATTCGGCCAAGTCGTTGAATTGCTCGGGCTCGAGCACACGCTCGAGCGGCGCCCGGCGAATCTCTCCGGCGGCGAGAAGCAGCGCGTCGCGATCGGCCGCGCCCTGCTCGCCAGTCCGCGCGTGCTGTTGATGGACGAACCGCTGGCTGCGCTCGACCATTTGCGGAAGACCGAAATTTTGCGCTACGTCGAACGCCTGCACGCGGAAATCAAGGTGCCTATCGTCTATGTCACGCACGCAGTCGAAGAGATCATCCGCCTGGCTGACGTCGTCGTGCTGATGGCGGCCGGCAAAGTGGTCGCGAGCGGCAAGCCCAGCGAGGTCATGGGCCGCACCGAACTGAAGGCGGACACGGGCATCTTTGAAGGCGGCACCGTGATTGACGCAATGGTGGCCGCACACGATCTGCCATACGATCTGACAACGCTCGATTTCAGCGGCGGCCAGCTCGTGGTGCCGCGTGTCGACGCTTTGCCCGGCAAGGCGATCCGGCTGCGTGTTCGCGCCCGTGACGTTTCCGTCGCGCTGACCCGGCCGCATGACGCCAGCCTGCTCAACGTGTTGCACGGGCGCGTCATAAGGGTGACCAAAGGCACGGGATCGAGCTGTGATTTGCGGATAGACGTAGGTGGCGTCGATCTGGGTGCCCGCGTCACGCGGTTGTCGGCAGACCGCCTGAAGCTCGCACCCGGGACGGAGGTCTATGCCCTGATCAAGGCAATTTCGCTGGATCGTTGACTATGCAATGCGGCCGTCGCTTCGGCACTTGAACGATGATACCGATTCCAAAATTGAGGTTATAGTGCGATAACAATTTCTGATGTCGGTGGTGCGTTTAATTTGCTATAACCGCGTGTATAAAAATACATCGTTGCACAGGAGGGGTGCTTGGCGTCGAATCGTGCATGCGCGTCGTGTCTGCCGGTCGTTTCTCGCGTCCCGCGCGGGACCTGCTTAGCCTTCCCTGTTGTCAGTTTCAGTTTTGCCTGAACCGAGAGGAGGAGCTGCCTATGAACCCGCTACCCGTTACGAAGACGAACGCAGACCAGCCGGCTGCGTCCGATGAACTGCAATCGCGGCAGCGCCGACGCTTTCTGGGCAAAGGGGCGGCGATGGCCGGCACCGCGCTCGCCGGTGGCGCGGTCGGCGCTTCCCTCGCCAACGCCGCACCGCTTGAAGTTGCAGAGTCAAGCAAGACGATGGGCAAGCCGATTCCGGCTACGGAATACGGTGTGCCTTCGAAGTACGAAAAAGATTACGTGCGCGTGCGCACCAACGTTTTCGTCAATCGCCAGAACCAGTCCGACTGGAGCTTTACGCCGCTGCAGTACCAGAAGGGCATCGTGACGCCGAACGGCGTGGTGTACGAGCGTCATCACAATGGCACGCCTGACATCAATCCGGATACGCACAAGCTCGTGATACACGGCATGCTGAAGCAGCCGCTCGTGTTCACCATGAACGACATCATGCGCTATCCGTCGGTGTCGAAGTTTTACTTCATGGAATGTTCGGGGAATGGACTCACCGACTGGACCAAGCCGGCTTCGACGACGGTACAGCAAACGCATGGCCTGCTGTCATGCGGCCAATGGGTCGGCGTGCCGTTCTCGACACTGCTCGATGAAGCGGGATTGGCGCCCGGCGCCAAATGGCTGCTGGTCGAGGGCGCAGACGGCGTCGGACATACGCGCAGCATTCCCCTCGACAAGGCAATGAGCGACGGACTGATCGTCTACGCATTGAACGGCGAAATGCTGCGGCCGGAGAACGGCTATCCGCTGCGCGCGTTCTTCCCGGGCTGGGAAGGGAACGTCAACGTCAAATGGCTACGCCGGATCAAGGTCGGCGATCAGCCGTGGCATTTCCGCAGTGAAACGGCGCGTTATACCGACCCGATGCCGGACGGTAAGTGGCGGCAGTTCAGCATGGAGATGGACGCGAAATCGGTGATTACGTCCCCGTCGGGCGGACAGAAACTGGATGGTGCGGGCGCCTATGAAATCCGCGGATTCGCATGGTCGGGCCGCGGCAAGATCGAGAAGGTCGACGTGTCGACCGATGGCGGCAAGAACTGGCGCGAGGCGGTGCTCGAAGAACCGGTGATGGACAAGTGTTTGACCAGCTTCAAAGCGCCGTGGGCCTGGGACGGCCGGCTGTCTGTCTTGCAAAGCCGCGCGCTGGACAGCACCGGCTACGTGCAGCCGAGCGTGACGGAAATCGGCGCCTATCGCGGCATTCATCCGTACGCGTTCGTGCAGCACCACAATGGCATCCAGAGCTGGGCAGTCACGGAAAAAGGGGAGGTGAGCAATGTCATCGCGTCTTAGCGTCATCATTGCTGCAGCGGCGCTCGCCGCCGTCGCCGGCGCGGCCATCGCGCAGGACAAGCCACGCTACGGCAAACCCATCACCGAAGCCGACATCGCACCGTGGAACATCGACATTCGCACGCCCGATGGAAAGGGGCTGCCGCCGGGTCGCGGCACGGCCACCGAAGGCGAGCCGATTTACAACGCGAAGTGCCTGGCTTGCCACGGGCCCAAGGCGGCCGGAGGCGCGGTTTACGGTTCGATGGTGGGCGGCATCGGTTCATTCAAAACCGAGAAGCGCGTGCTGACACCGGGCAGCATGTATCCGTATGCGCCTATTCTCTACGACTATATCAATCGCGCCATGCCGATGGACAAGCCGCAAACGTTGACGCCAAACGAAGTGTACGCATTGTCGGCGTACATCCTGCACTTGAACGGCCTGATTGCGGCCGACGCGGTGATGGATCAGAACACTCTGCCGCAGGTGAAAATGCCGAACGCGGGCAATTTTTATGTGGACGACCGCCCCGATACAAAAGCGGTGCGGTGCATGACCAACTGCCGGTAGCAATTGCGGTCGGTCAGCTTCTCTCGCGAAAGGGCGGCCTTTTGGTCCGCCCTTTTTTTTCGAACGGAATTAATGGGACTAAGCGGCGGGCGCCGAATCTGCCGACAGCGTCGACATCGGCGGCCGTTCGCGGGCCAGCATCAATCCAGAGGCAAGGGCTAGCAGCGCGAACGCGATAGGACCGTGGTAACTCGCGTGCGCCACCTGCAGTTCCCAGCCGAAGCCGACCAGCAACGCCGCTTCCAGCCAGGTCGCCTTGCGATTGAGATATAGATACGCCGCCCCCGCAACTGCAGCGACGAAGACGGCCCATGAAGCAAGCATGCTTACGAAGGATCTGACGCCGCCGACCCACGGATCGACCCACATGTGATCGAGAAACGAACGGATCGCATTTGCATCGGCGGCGGAGATCGAGGCGGATTGAAGCAAATCATTGACGACCACCAACTCACGGCCGAGCGCAATACCGCCGATGCCGTCCAGCACGGTGCAGTAAGTCATGAAGATGACCACAGCCACGCGCGACAGCCATGCAAGCGGCCTATAGCGCGCAGCCGGCGCCGTGCCAAACGAATCGGTCATGTGCAGCAAGCCGAATGAGACGATCACGACCAGCGGTGTCTGGATCATGTGCATCAAAAACCACCACTGCGGGCCAAAATAGGTGATCGCATTGAAATAAGGGTCGCGTGGCTGCGGGTGTGACAGGAAGCTTGTCATGCCCGGATCGAGCGTGAAATGCGCGGGATGAAAGAGCTCGATGCAGGCGAGCAGCACTGGCGCCACGACCAGGCTCAATATTGCAAGACCGCGTTTCGGTCGATGATTCATTTTGTTTCCTTTCGCAGCGGGCGCCGTTCCGCAAAGCGCGCGCCACGCCTATGCAGGCGCCGCGGTCATGCCGCACTTACTGCGGATAGAAGTATTGCGCGAGCGAGCGCTCATCCGTGCGCGCCTGGTACTTGATATTTTTTTTCATCGCCCATGTGACGACCTGATGGTACAAGGGGACGACCGCGACGTCGCTGGCCGTTAGCGCGGCGGCTTCCCGCGCCAATGCTTCACGCTTGGCATCGTCCACGGTATCGAGCGCCTGCTCGACCAGGCTGTCGATCTTCGGATTCGAATAGCGGCCCCAGTTCCACGCGCCATTGCCTTTGTCGACATTGGGCGTCATCACGATCGCGCGCAAAGCGAGGTCGGCAGCATAAGAGCCCCAGCCGAGCATGGCAAAGCTGAACTGCTGGTCGCGCGCCTTGGTCAGGTAAACGTTAAATGGCATTGCTTCGACCGCGCATTTGATGCCGATGCGCGAAAGCATCTGTGCGACTGCCTGGGCGACCTGATCGTCGTTGATGTAGCGGTCGTTCGGGGCGGATACCGTGATTGCAAAACCGTTCGGGTAACCGGCTTCCGCCAGTAATTTTTTCGCGCCCTCGGGATCGTACGGTTCAGGCTTGGCAGTGGCCTGGTGGCCGAATATCTGCGGCGACACCACGTTGGAAGCCGGCACCGCGACATTTTCCATCGCGCGTTCGACGAGCGCCTTGCGGTTGAGCGCCTTCGAGATCGCGCGTCGCACCCGCAGATCCATAAACGGGTTTTTGCCCAGCGGCTTGCCGTCGAGGTCGGTAACGAGCGGCGGCTGCGTGCGGTATTGGTCCATATGAAAGAAGATGGTGCGCCAGGATACCGTCTGCTCGAGACGCAGGTTGGAATTCGCGCGCAGGCGAGTGAGATCGGACGGCGGCACATTCTCGATGACGTCGACGTCGCCTGACAGCAGCGCGGCGGTGCGCGCCGGATCGTTCGACATCATGCGGAAAGTAACCTTGTCCCACGCGGGTTTCTTGTCCCAGTAACCTTCGAATCGCGCCAGTTCGACCCGGTCGCCGCGCGTCCAGCGCACGAATTTGTAAGGGCCGGTGCCTATCATCGCTTTGCCGCTGTCAAAATCGGCGGGCGTCGCGTTGAACGCCGCTTTTTTTGACACGATCATGATCGCATTCAAATCCTGCGGCATCGCGCCGTAGGGCATCGCGGTCTTCAACCTTATCGTGTACGGGTCGACGATCTGCTTGGAGATGATGCGGCGCACGTAGACGGCGAAGCCGCCGGGGCTGCCGGGAATCGCCAGCGGACGCACCAGTGAATAGACGACATCCTCGGCCGTGAGCTCGCTGCCATCGTGAAACTTGACGCCTTTGCGCAATTTGAACTCCCACGTCATCGGGTCGACCGCACGCCACGAAACGGCGAGACCGGGGATGATGCGGGCTTTTTCGTCGACTCGCGTCAACGCATCGAAGACGTTCCAGCCGATGGCGACGTTATGTTGGGTAGCCACATAGTGAGGGTCGAGCGATGTGACGTCCGCGCTGATCCCGACCGACAGATCGGCTGCCTGGGTCGCCGCCGACCACATCAGGATGCCTGCGGCCAACCATCTGAAGCGGCGCCATGCGGGCGCAATGCGGTGTTTCATGTCCTCTCCTGTCGGGCGCGGTCGATGCCGGTCCGTTGAATTCTACTGTGAAAGACCTCTGGTTTGCATTGTTCCGGGCGGTGCTCGGGTATTCCGGTTCTTCCTTGCCGGTATGGCGTGCGGTTCGCGCCCAATCAGTCGCGCGCTGTAATCGTTTCCAGCACGGTGTCAACATTGCCGATCGGAGGCAAACACGTTACGCCCTGGCACACCCACGCTTTCAGTTCTCCGCCTGCAGGTTTGGCAAGCGTATCCGGCAGCGATGGCGTGCCGGGCGGAATCGCCAGCGTTATTACATGGGGCAGGTAGCGTGCGTTCAACTTACTTTGCCAGGCGGATGCGTCGCCATTTCCGCTGAACACTACCAGCGTCGGCGGCGCCAGCTGTTCGTCGAGCGCGATTCCGAGCATGCCATGGGCGTTCGGTTGTTCCTCGAGTAATTGCGTGAACGCCTGCACCGTGCGCCGTGCCGCGTCGCTGTAGCGCGGTTCGCCCAGGATATGGCCAAGGCGGTCGAGCGCAAATGCGGCGACGCTATTGCCGGAGGGCGTGTCGCTGCGTGCGCCGATTTTCGCTCGATGCAGTAACTGCTCGTGGTCGTGGCTGACGAAGAAGAAGCCGCCGTCGCGAGGATCCTCGAATTTCGCGAGCAGGACTTCTGCGAGTTCCCGTGCCCACGCCAGGTCGTCGGGCCGGAACTCCGCCTGCATGAGTTCCAGCAGCGCATCCAGAAGAAACGCATAATCGTCCAGGTACCCGTTGAGGCGGGCTTCGCCGTCCTTGTAACTCGCAAGCAGCCGGCCGTCGCGCCACATGTTTGAGCGGATAAAATCCGCGGCGCTGCGTGCCGAGCGCAACCAACGCGGTTCTCCGAATACGCGCGCCGCATGTGCCATGCCCTTGATCATCAGGGCGTTCCAGCTCGTCAGAATCTTTTCATCGCGGGCGGGCCGCACCCGCCGTTCACGGCGCGCGAGCAGCCGCGCACGCGCAGCGTCCAGCAGCGCCTGCGCGCGTTCCAGTGGTAGCGCGAGTTTTTGCGCCACGGCCGCAAGTGGCTCGACGACTTGCAGGTGCCAGTGTGCATGTTCGAAATTGGGCGCCGCATCGAGCCCGTAATGCGTCGCGACGACTGCGTATTCTTCGCTGCTCAGCGCAGCTTTTATCTCGGCCGGCGTCCAGACGTAGAATTTTCCCTCTTCGTGTTCGGAATCCGCGTCAAGCGTCGAGTAATAGCCTCCGTCCGCCGCCTGCATTTCCTGCATCACCCAAGCGGCGGTATCGCCGGCGGCCCGCGCATACAGCGGTTGACGGTCGACGAGCCACATATCGGTGTAAAGCCGCAGCAGCGGACCGTTGTCGTAAAGCATCTTTTCGAAATGCGGGATCACCCACGCGCGGTCGACGCAGTAACGATAGAAGCCGCCGCCGATATGATCGAAGAGGCCGCGCTCCGCCATGCGAGTAAACGTGAGCTTGACGAGTTCCAACAGCGAGGCGTCGCCATAAGCAACGGCGCAGCGCAGGCAGAATTCCATTTCGGCCGGATGCGGAAACTTGAGGGGCTCATCGAGGCCGCCATCGATTTTGTCGAAACGGCGTTTGAGCTCAGCGAGCGCTTTGGTGCGCGTGGCGGCTGTCAGGTCGCCGCCAACTGCCGCACCCGGCTGGCTTTCCGCGAGCGCTGCGATCAGCGATTTGCCACGTTGCGTGATGCCGGCCCTGTCGTCGCGATACGAGGCAGCGATTTGCGGCAGCAGGTCGAGCAGGCCGGGCTTTTCGAGCTTGGGCGTTTTGGGGAAATAGGTCCCGCCAAAGAAAGGCGTCTGGTCCGGCGTCAGGAACATCGTCAATGGCCAGCCGCCGCGGCGAGCATTCAAAACCTGATGGGCAGTTTGATAGATCTGATCAAGGTCGGGCCGTTCTTCGCGATCCACTTTGACATTGATGAAATATTTGTTCATCAGCGCCGCCACGTCGGCGTCTTCGAAGCATTCATGCGCCATCACGTGACACCAGTGGCAGGCCGAGTATCCAATGGAAAGCAGGATGGGTTTGTCCTGCGCGCGCGCGGCGGCCAACGCTTCATCGCCCCACGGATACCAGTCGACGGGATTATCGGCGTGCTGCTGCAAATACGGACTCGTTTCCCGCGCGAGACGGTTCGCCATGACGATTGCAATACCGAAAAAATCAGTATAACACCGCACTTCGCGCTTCTACCGCGACTGTGCCTGCCGCAATTCTTTGTTATGCTTGGCGCGTTAAATTTGTATGGAATGCGCGATGACTGCCGGTGGATTTCTTGCGGTCGGTATCGGTGGGGCGCTTGGTTGCTGGCTGCGCTGGCTGCTCGGTATCGGATTGAACCCGCTGTTTGCGAATATGCTGATCGGCACCCTCGCCGCAAATCTGACCGGCGGTTTTCTGATCGGCCTCGCCGTGGAGTATTTCGTGCATCACGACAGCCTGCCGCCGGAATTGCGCCTGTTCGTCATCGTCGGTTTTCTCGGCGGGCTGACGACATTCTCGTCGTTTTCTTCCGAGGCCGTCGAACTGATGCTGAGCCGCGAACTCGGCTGGGCATTCGTGCTGGTCGCCACGCATCTGCTGGGGTCGCTCATGATGACATGGCTGGGCATACTCGCGATGCGTTCGCTGCATGTTTGACCGCCGCGCTCTGTTACTCGCGTTGGCCTTCGCTGCCACCGCGCACGCGCAGACCGCCACAGACTATCCGAACCGTCCCGTGCGCATCATCGTACCGCAGGCGGCGGGTTCGGGCGTCGATCTGACAGCGCGCGTCGTGGCGCAGAAGCTGACGGACGCGTGGGGCCAGCAGGTAGTCGTAGACAATCGGCCCGGCGCCAACGGCATCATCGGCCTTGAGGCGGGCGCGAAGGCGAAGCCCGATGGCTACACTTTGTCGCTTGGCGTGCCGAGTTCGCTGACGATGAATCCCTATGTCTATAAGACGCTGCCTTACGACACGCTGCGCGATTTCGTGCCGATCACGCAGACCGCGACCAATACATTCGGTCTTGTGATCAATCCATCGTTGCCGGTGCGCAACGTCAAAGACCTGGTGGCGCTGGCCAGTTCGCGTCCGGGCGAAGTGAGCTTCGGATCGTTCGGCATCGGCAACCAAACCCATCTGGGCGGCGAGCTATTTTCGTCGCAGATCGGCATCCGGCTGCTCCACGTTCCCTACAAAGGCGAAACGCCGGCAGTCGTCGACCTGTTGAGCGGCCAGATCGCGATGATCTTCACGCCGATGCAGGGCGTAGTCCCGCATATCAGAGCGGGCAAGCTGAAACTGCTGGCGACCTGCGGAACGTCGCGCGCGCGCGCATTTCCCGAAGCGCCGACCATGACAGAGTCCGGCTACAAGACGATCGTCATCACGGGCTGGACTGGATTGCTGGCGCCCGCGGCCACGCCTCACGATATCGTCGACAAACTGCAGAAGGAAATCGCCGCTCGCCTGCTTGTGCCTGAAACCCGCGAAAGTCTGGCCAGCCAGGGCGCGGAACCCGTCGCGAGCACGCCCGAACAATTTGCCGCATTCATTCGTGCGGAAATGGCGAAGTGGTCAGCGGTGATTAAACGGGCGGGCCTGGAAGGGAGCCAGTAACTCGGTGCTTGCCACCGGCGGTTTTATTGAGCAACTGGCGGGCGGCGCCGATGCATGCGCTTGCCGTCATGCCGATCGGTCCTTGCGACGCTGCGACCGCATCCCCCGCGGCGCCATGCAGGTGCACGGCTGCCAATAGCGCGGGATTGGCGGCTGCTTGCTGCGCCAGAAGCGCGGCGATAATTCCTGTCAATACATCACCCATGCCGGCAGTTGCCATGCCGGGATTGCCGGTCGTGTTGATGAACCACTGCCCGTCGGGAAAAGCGCAGATACTGCCTGCGCCTTTGAGCACTACCGCACTTCGGTAGCGCTCGGCAATAGCGCATGCCGCTGCGATACGGTCAGCCTGCACGCGCGCCGTATCGCTTGCAAGCAGGCGCGCGGCCTCAGCCGGATGCGGCGTCAGCAAAGCAGGCTTCCCGCGTTTCAGGATCAATTGCTGCAATTCGGCGGACACCGCGAGCAAATTCAATGCGTCCGCATCGAGCACCATGGGTTGATCAATTTTCAGCGCGGCGGTTAATAATCGGTGTGCCTCCGGCATTTGTCCCAGCCCCGGACCGACGGCATACGCGTTGAGGTGATCGAGCCGCAGAACTTCGTATGCCGGGCGCAACATCAATTCGGGTTGCACCGGATCGTAACCGGGCGCTGTTTCTCCCATGAGGCCGACGTAAACGCGGCCGGCGCCGAGCTGCAACGCCGCCCGGCCGGCAAGTAAAGCCGCACCGGCCATTCCCGGCGCACCGCCGATAATTCCGACGCTGCCATAGTCGCCCTTGTGCGTGTTGGCGCGGCGCGCAGGCAGCACTGCATGCAAAACATCCGTGCCGATGAGCGCGCCGCCACCCGGTGTGGACGTCGCATAGACGCCGAGCGGGCACAAATGAATCTGCCCGCTATGGTCCGGACCGTCGAGCGTAAGCAAGCCGGGCTTAAGCGCGATGAACGTCGCCGTATGATCCGCGCGCACGGCGCTGCCGCGAACGCGGCCCGTATCGGCGTCGAGCCCGCTCGGCACATCGAGTGCAAGCTTGCGGGCGGGCAGGCGATTGATCGCGGCGACGATGCCGGCAAACGTTTCGTTCAGGTCGCGTTGTAAGCCGATGCCGAACAGGCCGTCGATGACGAGGTCCCATGTACCCGTCGTGGGCATGCGTGCGTGCACCGTGCCGCCGCTCTCATGCCATGCATTGAACGCCGCGCGCGCATCCGCGGGCAATTTTGCGGCGTCTCCGGTAAACACGACGTCGACCTTGTACCACCATGCTTTGAGATGACGCGCGACGACGAACGCATCGCCGCCATTGTTGCCGGGGCCCGCTACGACGAGAATTCCACGTCCCCGGTCTGCGCATACGTTTCGGGCGATCTCCGCAGCAGCGAGTCCGGCGCGTTCCATGAGCGGCGGCGCGGGGTGGGTTGCAAGCGCTGCGGCTTCGATCCGGCGCACTTCGGAAGTGCGATAAACCGGCAGTGAAGTTTGCGAATGAAAAGTCATTAGTGGTGGCTTATATCGAAGCTAGTTTAACGCAAGCGTATCGGCGGCAGCCGGTGGTTTCGGGTAAAATCCGGTTTTACGGATATCGCGCTTTACATGCCGCAAATCCTAAGCCTGCGCGGGCGCAACGCCCTTTCCGAGTTCCGGACTCGCAAGCTCAACGCCGCACTCGCACAAGCCCCTCTCGAACTAACCGGCATCAGCGCAGAATTCTGGCACTTCGTCAGCGTTCTACGGCCGCTGACCGCTGAAGAACGCGCGACGCTCGAGCGCCTTCTGACGTATGGGCCGGCGGCGCAGGCACTGCCCGAAGCGGGCCAATTGCAATTGATCGTGCCGCGCCTGGGTACCATCTCGCCGTGGTCGTCGAAGGCTACGGACATTGCGCGGCAATGCGGTCTCTCAAGCGTCGAGCGTATCGAGCGTGGCACGGCTTATTACGCAGCAAAAAAAGACGGCAGTTCGCTTTCCAGTGATGAAATCGCGCTGCTGCGGCCGCTCATTCATGACCGAATGACGGAGACGGTGCTCGACTCGATGGAAGAGGCCGCCCGGCTTTTTCAGCATTATGCGCCGCAGCCTTTGGCGACTGTGGATATCCTCGCCGGCGGCGTAGCGGCGCTCGAACGCGCAAACCGGGAGATGGGCCTCGCACTGTCGGCTGACGAGGTCGATTACCTGTTCCAGAATTTTACGCGTTTGCGGCGCAATCCCACCGATGTGGAACTCATGATGTTCGCACAGGCGAATTCCGAACATTGCCGCCACAAGATTTTCAATGCGGACTGGGTGGTCGATGGGCAGCCGCAGGAAAAATCGCTGTTCTCGATGATCCGCAATACGCATGAGCGCCATCCCCGCGGCACGATCGTCGCTTATGCGGATAATTCATCGATCATCGAAGGCGCACACGTACGCCGCTTTTATCCATCGGACGGCGGCGCATACGGCTATGTCGAGGACGACGCGCATATCCTCATGAAAGTGGAAACCCATAATCATCCGACCGCGATCTCGCCCTTTCCCGGCGCGGCAACGGGCGCGGGTGGCGAGATTCGCGACGAAGGCGCTACCGGCCGCGGAGCGAAACCGAAAGCGGGCCTGACCGGCTTCAGCGTCTCCAATTTGCGCATTCCCGGTTTCATTCAACCATGGGAAAGCGATGGGTACGGACGGCCGGCGCGCATTTCCTCGGCGCTGCAGATCATGCTCGATGGCCCGCTTGGCGGCGCGTCGTTCAACAATGAATTCGGCCGCCCTAATCTATGCGGCTATTTCCGTACATTCGAGCAGAATGTAGCCGGCGAAGTACGTGGCTATCACAAGCCGATCATGATCGCCGGCGGACTGGGTAATGTCAGCGGGCAGCATGCGCATAAACAGGGGTTCGGCGCCGGCGCATTGCTGATACAACTCGGCGGACCCGGCATGCTCATTGGCCTCGGGGGCGGCGCTGCGTCCAGCATGCAGACCGGCGCCAATATCGAAAATCTCGATTTCGCCTCGGTACAGCGCGGCAATGCGGAAATCCAGCGCCGCGCGCAGGAAGTGCTCGATCGCTGCTGGGCGCTGGGCCCCGCGAATCCCATCCTGTCGGTACATGACGTTGGCGCCGGCGGGCTTTCGAACGCATTGCCTGAACTCGTGCACGGCGCCGGCTGCGGCGCACGCTTCGATTTGCGCAAAGTGCCGAGCGAAGAACCCGGCATGTCGCCCGTCCAGATCTGGTGCAACGAGGCACAGGAACGCTACGTGCTCGCAATCGCGCCCGATCAACTCTCCCGCTTCAAGTCGATTTGCGAACGCGAGCGCTGTCCCTATGCCGTCGTCGGGACTGCAACCGCCGACGGCAGGCTCGTTGTTGAAGATGCGGTATTCGCAAATTCGCCGGTCGACATGGATCTTTCCGTGCTGCTCGGCAAGCCGCCGAAAATGCTGCGCGACGTCGCGCATCGCGAACCGCCGGCCGTCGCGTTCGATGTCTCGCACATCGATCTGCGCGAGGCGGCACTGCGGGTGCTGCAACTGCCCGCGGTTGCCGACAAGACGTTCCTGATTTCGATCGGCGATCGCACGGTCGGCGGCATGACGGCGCGCGACCAGATGACGGGCCCGTGGCAAGTGCCCGTGGCTGACGTGGCGGTGACGCTGGCAGGATTTTTGGAATATCGCGGCGAAGCGATGGCGATGGGCGAGCGTACGCAGCTCGCACTCATCGATCCGGCGGCGTCCGGCCGCATGGCGGTAGGTGAAGCCATCACGAATATTGCCGCCGCGTCGATTGCTGCAATCGGCAATATCAAGTTGTCGGCGAACTGGATGGCGGCAGCAGGGCATCCCGGTGAGGACGCGGCGCTCTACGATACGGTCCGCGCGGTCGGCATGGAACTGTGCCCGCAGCTCGGCATCAGCATCCCGGTCGGCAAGGATTCTTTGTCGATGAAGACTACGTGGAGCGATAACGGCGCTGCCAAAGCGGTCGTTGCGCCCTTGTCGCTGATTGTTTCCGCCTTTGCGCCGGTCACGGATGCACGCATCACGCTGACGCCGCAATTGCGATTGGATTGCGGCAATACCGTGCTGGTACTGCTCGACTTGGGTAGCGGCAAGCGTCGTCTCGGCGGTTCCGCGCTCGCGCAGGTCTATGGACATGTTGGCGATACCGCGCCCGATCTCGAATCGCCGCAAAAAGTCGTCCGCTGGTTTGAGGCGGTGCAGAAGCTCAATCGCGACGGGCGCATCCTTGCCTATCACGATCGCTCCGACGGCGGCTTGTTCGTCACGCTGTGCGAAATGGCGTTTGCTTCGCGCGCGGGGCTCGACATCAAGCTGCGGCGCCCCGGTCCGCTCGCCGAACTTTTTAACGAAGAGCTGGGCGCCGTCCTGCAGATCCGCGAAGTCGATTTGCCGCTGGTAAGGCAGGCGTTCGCTGAAGCGGGCCTGTCCGCCGAGTTGCTTGAAATCGGCACGCCGGCAGCGGGGGACCTCATCCGCATCGAATGCGACGGGGCTGAAATTTATCGCGCCTCGCGCACGGAACTGCACCGGAAGTGGTCGGCGACGACCTTCCGCATGCAAAGTCTGCGCGACAATCCGGAATGCGCCCGCCAGGAATACGACCGCATTCTGGACCTCGCGGATCCCGGTATGTCGCCGCATCTCACCTTCGATTCTGCACTCGATGTGGCTGCACCCTTCATCGGCAGGAGCAGGCCGCGCGTCGCCATATTGCGCGAGCAGGGAGTCAACGGCCAGATTGAAATGGCGGCGGCGTTCGACCGGGCGGGCTTCGAAGCCCGCGACGTGCATATGAGCGACATCATCGCGGGCCGCGTGACACTCAGCGACTTCAAGGGGTTTGCCGCCTGCGGCGGCTTTTCCTATGGGGACGTCCTCGGCGCGGGCGAGGGCTGGGCGAAATCAATCCTTTTCAATGCGCGCGCACGCGATCAATTCGCGGCGTTTTTCGGGCGCGACGACAGTTTCGCGCTCGGGGTATGCAATGGCTGCCAGATGATGAGCAACCTGCATGAAATCATTCCGGGTACGGCGGGATGGCCGCATTTCGTGCGCAACAAGTCGGAGCAGTTCGAGGCGCGTTTCGCGATGGTAGAGGTACTGCCTTCGCCCTCGTTGTTTTTTGCGGGCATGGGCGGCAGCCGGTTACCCATCGCCGTCGCGCATGGCGAAGGCTATGCGGAGTTCACTGGCGAGCCGCAGCGAAATCGCGCCTTGGTCGCCTTGCAATTCGTCGACAACCGCGGCGATCCGACGGAAACGTATCCGTATAATCCGAATGGCTCGCCGGCCGGCATAACGGGCTTGACCACACCCGACGGCCGTTTCACCGTGTTGATGCCGCATCCGGAGCGTGTGTTCCGCACCGTTCAGAATTCATGGCATCCCGCCGGGTGGGGCGAGGACGGGCCCTGGCTGCGCATGTTCCGCAATGCACGCAAATGGGTGGGATGATCGCGCGCTGAATCCGCAGTAAGCACATCGAAACAGGCGGTCGGGGAGGCACGATGGATGCGAGGGCCCGCGTAATTTCGCTACTGATGCTTGCGTTCCTGCAGGACGCTTCAATCTGCGTGGCAGCTGAGCCACCGGCGAAGAAAACCAATCCCACATTCGCGCGCCTCGACGCCAACCGCGATGGTTATCTTTCCTATTCAGAAGCACGAGCGGACAAGCAGGCGGCCCAGTATTTTGCGCTGTTTGACGAGAACCGCGATGGGCGTCTTAACGAAGACGAGTTTCTCAGGCTGAAAGCAGCGAAAGGCCGCCACGGCAGCGGCGTCCACGTCAGCGACAGCGCGATTACGAGCAAAGTTAAGCTCATCGTGCTCAAAACCAAAGATCTCGACGCTGACAAAGTGCATGTCGAAACCGTCGTCGGCGTCGTCCGGCTGCGCGGCGAAGTCGATAACGCGAAGCAGGCAAAGCATATTGTCGAATCGGCTGGCCGCGTGAAAGGCGTCAAAAAAATTGAAAACAGCTTGACGCTTCGGAGCGGGCAGAAATAAAAACGGCGCACCGCGGTGCGCCGTTCCAAGCTGCAATGCCAGCGTCTATTCGATTTTGGCTTTGGCGCGCATATCGGCGATTTGCTTTTCGATCGCCTGCCGCTGCAAGCCTTGCTGGATCTGCGGCTTCACTTCTTCGATCGACGGGAACTTCATCGAGCGCTCGTCGTCGACCCGAATGACATGCCAGCCGAACTGGGTTTGCACCGGCGTGTCGGTCATCTGGCCCTTTTTCAATTTTTTCAGCGCATCGCTGAAGGCCGGCACGTAACGGCCGCCCGGCGCCCAATCCAGGTCGCCGCCTTTGTCTTTTGAGCCCGGGTCCTGCGATTTTTGCGCAGCGATTTTCTCGAAGCTGCCGCCCTTTTTAATCTGCGCGATGATCGCCTTGGCCTCGGCTTCATCCTTGACGAGGATATGGCGGGCCTTATATTCCATATCTCCTGCCTGGCCCTTGGCCCGGTCGTATTCGGCTTTGATCGCTTCTTCGCTGACGGGATTGTTCTTGACGAAGTCCTGAATGTAGGCGTTGACCAGCGCTTCCTGCCGGGTGAGCTCAATTTGGCTGGTGAATTCCTGAGTCTTGTCGAGACCCTTCTTGACGGCTTCCTGCGCCAGCAGTTCGTTGCGGATCAGCACTTCTTTTACGCGGTTGCGCAGCTCGGGGGAATCCGCCTGGCCTTGCGCAGTGTTTGCCTTGATGACGAAGTCGGCGCGGCTTTGTGGAATCTCTTTGCCGTTTACTTTGGCCACGGCACCCGCGGACTGCGCATGACTCGAGGCGACCGCGAAGGTCAATGCGATCGCGAGCATCATGGCGGTGGGGGCGGTCACGGTTTTCATCTCTTTTTCCTTCGTTTGATAGTCAAATTTCGTCGGGAGTATACGCTTTGATCGAAAGCGCGTGAATTTCGCGCTCGAGCATGTCACCGAGCGCCGCGTGGATCATCCGGTGGCGCGCCTGGCTCGACTTGCCTTCGAACGCGGGCGACACGATGATGAGCTGGAAATGACCGCCGCCGCCTTTGGCGCCTTCATGCCCGGCATGCTTGTCGCTGTCGTCGATGAGCTCGACGCTGTCTGGCGTCAGGATCGCCAGCTTTTGTTCGATTCGTTCGAGCGTGTCTTTCATTTTGCGGGGCCGTCGTCAACATGCTTGGCGAGCATCCAGGCCTGCAGCACGGCAAAAACGAGCATCAGGCCCATGCCGCCGAACAGCTTGAAATTGACCCAGGTATCGGTCGGGAAATTAAACGCAACATACAGATTCAATACACCCATGACGGTGAAGAAAGCCGCCCAGCTCAACAGGAGCTTGCGCCAGACCGCGTCCGGCAGGGTCATTTGCTTGGCCATCATCGCTTTTATCAGGTTCTTGTGGAACGCGAATTCCGCGATCAGCAGCGTTGCGCCGAACAGCCAGTAAAGCACCGTGGGTTTCCACTTGATGAAAGTCTCGTCGTGCAAAAAGAGCGTCATCCCGCCAAAAACCGTAATCACCACCAGGCTGACCCACAGCATGTTGTCCACCTTGCGATGGCGCATCCACACCCAGCCAATCTGCGCAAAGGTGGCGACGATGGCGACCGCGGTGGCGGTATAAATGTCGGTGAATTTAAACGCGACAAAAAACAGGATGACCGGGAAGAGGTCGAACAGGAATTTCATAGGGCGCAATTATCGGTGCTGGGCGTGCGATTGTCCATGCACGGGAGAGGCCTTCCAGCGCCGTGCATTCCATCCTGAGCCCCGGGGCCGATTTACCGTGACATTATTGACGGGCGCTTAGTTCCAGCCTGAGATCGCCTTTTTCTACATATACGCGCCCGGCGCGCGGCCGCGCCGAGAGTTCTTTCAGCAGTCGCACCAGCGGCTTGTCGAAGTAATAGGCCGTTCGCATCGGTCCCGCCGCCAGCATGTCGTCCACCTGCGAACCCGCATACAAATGCCGCAGCAATCGCTCTTCGTCGGGAATGCCCGGATATTTTTTGCGCATCGCCGCGACTGCGGGCGCCAGCGGTTGCGGCGTCAAGCCTATTTTGGGCGACCCATTGCCGACGATGCGGTCAAGCACATCGGGCGCAACCGGTGCCAACGGCTTGCCATAGTAACCAAGCGCGTACTTTTTGACTTCATCAGGCACCGTGCGATAGCGCTCGCCTTGCATGACATTGAGCACGGCCTGGGTGCCGACCAGTTGGGAAAAAGGCGTCACCATTGCCGGCCAGCCGAGATCCGTGAATACGCGCGCGGTTTCTTCGAGCACAGCGCCGAATTTGTCGCTCAAGCCCGCCTGCGCAAGCTGGAACTTCATATTGGTGAGCATGCCGCCGGGCAACTGGTGCTCGTAATGAAACTGGTCGTACTCCATCGGCACGCCGAGCGGCAAATGCTCCTGCTCCGCGACTGCGCGAAAATGCGCGCCGACTTCGTCGACGAGCCGGTCGTCGATGTTGATCTTGTAGCCCATGCTGCGCAGATTGCGCACGACGGTTTGCGTCGCCGGTTGCGCGGGGCCGTTCGCGAGCGGTGCAATCGACGTCTGGATTTGCGTGACGCCGAGCTTTACACCTTCCAGATATACGAGCGGCGCCAGTCCGGTCATGCAATGGCTGTGCAGTTCCAGCGGCACTTTTTCCGTGACTTTGCGCATCGCCGGCACGAGCGTGCGAATGCGATCGGGCGTCAGGAGGCCGCCCGGGTCCTTGATCATCATGACGTCGATATCGGCGCGCTGAATCAGTTCCGCGGTCTTTTGCGCGAAGAATTCGTCCGTGTGCACGGGGCTCTGGCAAAACACGACGGAGCCGACCGATTCCATGCCCAGCTCTTTGACTTTGCGCAGGATGCCGATGATGTTGTCGAGATCCGACAGCGCATCGATCGCGCGTACGCGCCGGATGCCGTTCTTGGCGAGGCATTCGAGCCATAAGTAATTCACGTCATCGGGCTGCACGTCGAACGAGAGCAGGCTTTTGCTGCGCATCGCCGACTGCATCCTGGTGCGTGTCACGCGCTCTCGCATGAGGCGCAGGCGTTGCCACGGATCTTCCTTCAAATAACGCACGCAGACGTCGAATTGAATCGCACTCATCAGATCGATCGCTTCGTATCCGCTTCGATCCATTGCGTCGGCGACCGGGAGCATCATGGCGGTCGTCATGCGCGTGGCCCACAGGCACTGGTGGGCGTCGCGCAGCGTCGTGTCGATAACCTTGATTTCGGGGACAGCCATCTCGTCAGGCGACGGGTTTGATGATGACCAATACCTGGTCCTGCTCGACCATCGCTTCGTTAGAAGCCGGAATCGCCGTAACGGTTCCCGCAACGCCCGCTTTCAGCGTGCTGAAGAGTTTCATCACCTCGAACACGCCGACCGTATCGTCCGGCTGCACGCGATCACCGACCTCCGCATGCGGCTTTGCGCCGGGCGATGACGCGCGATAAAACGTGCCCATCGTTGGCGCGCGAATGGCGAGGTGGCCGGCCGGAACCTCAACTGCCGGCGCAGGCATGGTCTTTTTGGGAGCGGCGGCAGGCGCCGGCTGCGGTACTTCACGTGTGGACGTTGCTGTCGGGACCGGTGAACCGCCGCGCGTCACATGCAGTTTCAGCTCGCCGATCTCGAGATGGACATCGCGGTCGCCCATCTCGTCGATGATCTGGAGAATGCGCTGAACGTCTTCGTGCGTAAGTTCGGACAAGCGAAGTATTCCCGAAGCGGCGTCGCGGCTACAGCACTTTGCCGGGATTCATCAGGTTCTGCGGATCGAGCGCTTTTTTGACGATGCGCATGAGATCGAGTTCAGTCGCGCTTTTGTAATGCGCGAGCTCGCCGCGCTTCGACTGGCCGATCCCGTGCTCGGCACTGATGCTGCCGCCGAAGTCTTGCACGATGTCATGCACGAGGCGATTGACGTCGGTCATACGGCGCGCAACTTCGTCGCTACGCTCGCGGCCTGGCACGAACGCGTTGAAATGCAGGTTGCCATCGCCGAGATGGCCGAAGCAGATGATCCGAACGCCCGGATACGCGCGTTCCAGCGCTGCGCTCGCCGTTGCGATGAATTGCGGAATCTGGCTCACGGCGACTGCAATATCGTGGCGATAGACGAGGCCTTCGACTTTCGCGGCGTCCGGTATCGATTCGCGCATGCGCCAGAGCGCTTTGCCTTGCGCGGCGTTTTCCGCGATGACGACGTCCTGCACCAGCCCACGCTCGATGCCGGCTGTCAGCGCCTGCTCCACGGTCGCGCGCAATTTGCCGTCATCCTGCGCCGCGGTAAGTTCAGTCAGCACGTACCATGAAAAAGGCGTGGCCAGCGGATCGCGGGTGCCCGGGATGCGCCGGACGACCATCTCGAGACAGTTGCGAGATATGAGCTCGAACGCACTGATGCCGTCGCCGCAGCGGGCTCGCAACAGGGCCAGCAGTTCGACCGCCTGGCCGGGATCGCTGATGCCCGCAAACGCCGTGACGTTGCCGTGCGGGCGCGGAAACAGTTTCAGCACGGCTTGCGTGACAATGCCCAGCGTGCCTTCGGCGCCGATAAACAAATGCTTCAAGTCGTAGCCGGTATTGTCTTTGCGCAAGCCGCGCAAGCCGTTCCATACGCGCCCATCGGGCAGCACTGCTTCGAGGCCGAGCACGAGGTCGCGCGTATTGCCATAGCGCAGCACGTTGATGCCGCCGGCATTGGTCGAAATGTTGCCGCCGATCACGGCGCTGCCTTCGCCGCCGAGGCTTAAGGGAAACAGGCGGTCGACGTCAGCGGCAGCCTGCTGAATGTTGGCGAGAATGCAGCCCGCTTCAACGGTCATCGTATTGTTGAGCGCATTCACCTCGATGATCCTGTTCATGCGGCCGAGCGCGATCACGACCGCTTTGCCGGTCGCATCCGGCGTCGCCGCGCCGCACATGCCGGTGTTGCCGCCCTGCGGCACGATAGGCGTGACGGTTTCGGCACACAGCTTGACGACTGCTGCGACTTCCGCAGTGTTCGCAGGCCGCACGACGGCGATTGCGCTGCCCTTATAAAGATCGCGCCAGTCGGCGAGGTAAGGCGCCATGTCGGAGGCAGCGGTGATGATGCCGCGCTCGCCGACGATCGCCGCGAGGCGCTGCGGCAGGTCGCCGGCAACCGGAATGCGAGCATTCATCGTTGACTATCCTTCAGTTCAGCTGCCCGAAACGTTATGGATTTCCGGAAAAAACAGGTCCTTCCACGACGCAGGTTTCTTTTTCGTCGAGCCCACTTTCATCATGAAGTCGGCGTACTTCATCGTGTTCTGGGGTACCAGCGTGTATTGCACTTGCGGATTCGAAAGAATTTTGTCGTAAAGCCAGTCGCCGGTGAGCTTGCTCTTGGTCGACTCCGCCCAGATTTGCGCGGCCGCGCGGCGGTCCTTATTCAGGATGTCGCTAGCTTCCTGCAGCGCTGCAAATACGGCGCCATAGAGTTTGGGATTGGCATCGCGAAACTTTCCAGCACATTGGGATCCTAAGCTTAGAATTCCACGTGGACAAGTTGTCGCG
>JADMIO011210301.1_pt1 | contig 66594 bp, 74 predicted proteins | sample 8958161 | NCBI WGS metagenome assembly JADMIO01 (sample SAMN16585339, study PRJNA669376) | soil metagenome | isolation source: Crop rotation soil | place: USA: Cullars Rotation, Alabama | collected 2011 | reverse complement strand
GCCGCGACTTCAAGTCACGTGAATTCCAAGCTTCGGATCCCACTGTGCTGGAAAGCTATTAGATATGCATAATAATACATTCAGGGGAATGCGTTTTGTCAGGCGATACCATGATCGATTTCCAGACCGACCCCTCCCGCTACAAACATTGGCGCATCGAAATCGATGGCGACGTCGCCTCGCTGATCATGGATGTCGACCCGCAGGGCGGGCTCACCGAAGGTTACGAGCTCAAGCTCAACTCCTACGATCTTGGCGTCGACATCGAATTGAACGACGCGGTGCAGCGGCTGCGCTTCGAGCATCCGGAAGTGCGTGCCGTCGTCATCAAGTCCGGCAAGGACAACGTGTTCTGTGCCGGCGCCAATATCCGCATGCTCGGCAAGGCGACCCACGGACACAAGGTGAACTTCTGCAAATTCACCAACGAAACGCGTCTCGCCATCGAGGACGCCAGCGAGAATTCGAAGCAGATCTATCTCACCGCGGTGAACGGCAGTTGCGCCGGCGGCGGCTACGAGCTGGCGCTCGCCACCGAGCACATCATGCTGGTCGATGACCGCCGCTCCACGGTGTCGCTGCCGGAGACTCCGCTGCTCGCGGTGCTGCCCGGCACCGGCGGACTCACGCGCGTGACTGACAAACGCAAGGTGCGGCGCGACCGCGCCGATTTCTTTTGCTCGACGGAGGAGGGGCTACGCGGCGCCAAGGCAGTCGAATGGAAGCTGGTGGACGAGACCGTGCCGTCGTCAAAATGGAACGACGCGGTAAAGGCCCGGGCTCGTGAAATCGCCAAGAAGTCTGATCGGCCGTCCGGTGCCAAAGGCATCAAGCTCGCGCCGCTCGATCGCAAGATCGATAGTGGACGCATTTCGTATTCGCATGTCGAGGTTGAGATTGACCGCGACAAGTCGATTGCCACCATCACTGTGCGCGGCCCCGCCGTTCCACCGCCATCTTCGGTCGAAGCCGCTCACCAACTTGGCGGCGCATTCTGGCCGCTCGCGATGGCGCGCGAGCTCGAAGACGCCATCCTGCACCTGCGTACCAACGAAGCGGCGATCAATCTGCTCGTATTCAAGACCGAAGGCGATCCGCAGGTCGTCTTGGCGTACGACGATTTCCTGCTCGAGGCTGGTGACGACTGGCTGATGCGGGAAATCCGCCATTATCTCAAGCGCGTGCTCAAGCGCCTCGACGTCACGCCGAAAAGCATGATGGCGCTGATCGAGCCGGGCTCCTGCTTTGCTGGGACGCTCGCCGAACTTGCGTTCGCCGCCGATCGCTCGGTGATGCTGGTCGGCAATCGCGAGGGCGACAACAAAAAGCCCGCCACGGTTACGTTGAGCCGGGCCAATTTTGGGCCGTATCCAATGGGCAATGGCCTGACCCGGCTGCAAACCCGGTTTCTCGACGATGACAAAGCGCTCAAGGCCGCCGAAGACAAAATCGGCCAACCACTCGAAGCCGAAGCGGCGGACGAACTCGGCCTCGTCACCTTCGCCTACGAGGATTTCGACTGGGATGACGAGTTGCGCGTGATGATGGAAGAGCGCGCCTCATTCTCGCCCGACGCGCTGACCGGCATGGAGGCTAACCTGCGCTTTGCCGGCCCGGAAACGATGGAAACCAAGATCTTCGGCCGGCTGACCGCCTGGCAGAACTGGATCTTCCAGCGTCCCAACGCGATCGGCGAACAGGGCGCGCTGAAATTGTACGGTAGCGGCGTGAAGCCCGCGTTCAATAAAGAGAGGGTGTAGCCATGAACATCGTCAACGTCGATTACGACGGCCTGATCCCCAACAATGTCGGGCTCGGCACCGACGTTCGCGTCAAACGCGCGCTGGAAAAGTGGCACCCCGGCTACATCAACTGGTGGAACGACATGGGGCCGGAAGGCTTTCAGGAATCGCTGGTCTATCTGCGGACCGCGGTCAGCGTCGATCCCAAGGGCTGGGCCAAGTTCGATTACGTCAAGATGCCGGACTACCGGTGGGGCATTCTGCTGGCGCCGCAACTCCAAGGCCGCAAGATTCCATTCGGCAAGCACAAAGGCGAGGACGCCTGGCAGGAAGTGCCGGGCGAATATCGCGCCATGCTGCGCCGCCTCATCGTCATCCAGGGCGACACCGAGCCGGCCTCGGTCGAGCAGCAGCGCTATCTCGGCAAGACCGCGCCGTCGCTCTATGACATGCGCAATCTGTTTCAGGTCAACGTCGAGGAAGGTCGCCACCTGTGGGCGATGGTCTACCTGCTGCAGAAATATTTCGGCACCGACGGCCGCGAGGAAGCCGAGGCGTTATTGCAGCGCCGCTCCGGCGATGCCGACACGCCGCGCATGCTCGGCGCCTTCAACGAGAAGACGCCGGACTGGCTGTCATTCTTCATGTTCACCTATTTCACCGACCGCGACGGCAAGATGCAGCTCGAGGCGCTGGCGCAATCCGGCTTCGATCCGTTGTCGCGCACCTGCCGCTTCATGCTCACGGAAGAAGCGCACCATATGTTCGTCGGCGAGACCGGAGTTACCCGCGTCGTGCAGCGGACTTGCGATGCGATGAAAGAAGCCGGCATCACCGATCCGAACGACATCGCCAGGGTCCGTAAGCTCGGTGTCATCGACTTGCCGACCTTGCAGAAGAAGGCGAACATGCACTTCTCGCTGACGCTCGATCTGTTCGGCAACGAGATTTCGACCAACGCGGCCAACGCCTATCACGCCGGCATCAAGGGCCGCTTCCGCGAGGATCGCTTGCAGGACGACCACCAGCTCAAGGGTGGCACCTATCCGGTGCTGCGTCTCAAGGACGGCAAGATCCAGAGCGAGGATGCACCGGCTTTGTCCGCGCTCAACATGCGCCTGCGAGACGATTACGTGGTCGACTGCAATCTCGGCATCGGCCGCTGGAACAAGGTGATCGAGGCCGCCGGCATTCCGTTCAAGATCACGCTGCCGCACGTTGCATTCCACCGTCATATCGGAGAGTTCGCCGGCATCCACGCTGACACTTCCGGCAAGCAGTTGAGCGACGCGGAGTGGGAAAAGCAGAAGGGCGACTACCTGCCGTCCGACGGCGACCGCGACTACATCGAAAGCTTGATGAAGCCGGAAACCGAGCCCGGCAAGTTCGCCAGTTGGATCGCGCCGCCCAAGGTCGGCATCGACAACAAGCCGGGTGAATTCGAATACGTGAAGATCGCCTGATTTATTTGCGCGCGAAGCGCTCGATCACTTCGCTTGGCACCGGGGCTGCGCGGACGCGTTGCAGGTCGTCGGCGTCCCACACGGCCCAGACCCGTCGTTCCAGCCCTTCGACCGCAAGCGTCTCGCCTTTATAAATGCGATGGCGGACGTCGAAGCTCGATCGACGGAATTCGGTCACTTCGGATTCCAGCTCGGCCTTGTCGCCATATTTGAGCGGTGTTTTGAAAGTGGCGCCGGATTCCACCAGCGCGATGCCGAGGATGCCGAATTGCCGGTTGATATCCTGGCGCGGCACGCCGAGCACGGCCTCGAACAGACGCCACGTGCCGGTATCGAAAAACTCGAAAAACCGCGGATTCCACACGATGCCGGCCGGATCGCAATGCGCCCATTCGATTGCGAGCGGAATGCGGTGGCTGGTCATCTCACGTTCTGCAACAGCAACAGCAGGCCGCCGACCACCGCGAGGTTAGCGCACAGGCCGTTCTGCGTGCCGGTGCGTTTGACAGGGTCGCTCATTTCCCAAAATCGGTGCAGCAGCAGACTGGCCGAAATGGTGAAAACGATCAGGCACATGACGCCGACGGCAGGGTGCCAGTTCGACACCACCAGAACCACGCCGATGATTTCGAGAATCGTGCCAGCCCAGAACACCTGGCGCGGCATCGGGCAACGCGCCAGCCCCATACGGGTCACGTGGTCTTCGGTGTGGAACGTCGTCAGGTTGCGTGCCGCAAGGATCGCAAATAGCGCCACAATCAACAGCCGTCCGATCGTGTCGAGAATCGAAGCATCGTTCGGATAAAGCCCGCCCATCGTTTCCCCCAAGCTAGATAGCGGCGGTGACCTGCACCTCGACCAAGAGCTCTTCCTTTACCAGCCGGTCGATCATCAGCAACGTATTGGGTGGATAGACGCCGTTCGGGAACATCTTGGGAAACTCGCGGAGCCGGTATTTCATGAATTTGGGAATGTCCTGCGAGTGCACCAGCAAGGTGTTGAACTGCACGACATTGGCCCAGCCGGCGCCGCAGGATTTCAGCGCGATCTCGATATTGGCGAAGGTCTGCACGCATTGCGCGTCGAAATCGTCGATGCCGACGATTTTGCCGTCTTTGTCGGCCGCCACCTGGCCGGCGATAAAGATGTATTCCGAAGCCTTGACGCGCGTGACGTGAGAATATTGCCCGAGCGGCTTTGCCAGCCCGTCGGGATTGAAGATTTTGATCTCAGGCATCTATCACTCCGCTCAGTCGGCCTGCACGCCGCTCGCCCTGATCGGCGCCGCCCATTTCTCGATTTCACTCTTCACGAAGGTGGCTAGATAGGCAGGTGTCGTGCGGTTATCGGCTACTAGGCTGGCGCCCAAACCTTGCAGGCGATCTCGCACGGCCGGGGTTTTCATCGCGCCGACCATGGCGTCGTTGAGCTTTTTTACCACGGCTTCGGTCGCGCCCTTCGGCAGGAATAGCGCATTCCATGTATAGGCTTGCACATTAAGCCCCTGCTCGGTGGCGCTCGGCAAGTTGGGCAGAACAGCGGAACGCTTCTCGGTCATGATCGCCAACGCCTTGACCGTGCCACCATCAATCTGCGGCTTGGCGGTGGTGATGATCTCGCACAGATAATCGATGCGGCCGCCTTGCAGGTCCTGCATTGCCGGGCCGGTGCCTTTGTAGGGCACGTGCACGATGTTCACGCCCATCGCCGTGTTGAGAACGACGCAACCCAGATGCGTGGCCGAACCCGCGCCGGCCGAGCCGAACTGAATCTTGCTCTCATTGGCTTTGGCGTAGGTGAGGAAGTCCTTGATGTTGTCCGGCGGCAGGTCCTTGCGCGTGATCAGCACGATCGGGACTTCGGCGATCAATCCCACCGGCGTGAAATCCGTCGCCGCCTGATAGGCGGGATTTTTGTAGAGCGTCTGGTTCTGGGCGTGGGTGCCGACGGTCCCGAGCACCATGGTGTAGCCGTCAGGCGCCGCATCGGCGACGCGCTTCGATCCGGTCATGCCGCCGGCGCCGCCGACGTTTTCGACCACGACCTGCTGTCCCAGCAGCTCTCCCATGCGTTGCGCCATGACGCGGCCGAGCACGTCGGTCGGGCCGCCGGCCGCAAACGGAATGATCATCGTCACCGGGCGGGAGGGGAAGTCCTGCGCGAAACCCGCGCCAGGCAGCAGCATCATGCCGCCCAACGCGGCGGCAACCAACGTCTTGAGCATCGAAATCTCCGTGAGAACCGGCATTGTGTCATGACAACGTTGCGCGCCGGGTGCAGGCGGTCAAGGCGGTCGCATCGCTGTCAGGCATGCGCTAAAAGGAAATCCGGAACCTGCAAGGACAATGCAATGCCAATCGATCTCTCTACGGTGGACTGGGTTTATGTCGGTGTGCTGGCGGTGCTGGCGTTTTTCGCTTCGATCGTCGCCAATATATTGTCGTTCAACAACCGCGGGTTCGCGGCGATCCTCGCGGCGATTGTGTTCGCCCTGTTGTTCGTCGGCTGGACCTACTATCCGCACGGTCTGCCGCTGCCGACGCGGTTGGGTTGACCTTTCGGCGTAGGCCGCTATGCATCCGCAATCTGGACGCGATGGGGTTTGAGTTATGAAAAAAGTCTATCCGGACGCCAAAGCGGCGCTCGCCGGCATATGCAAGGACGGCATGATGGTGATGGCCGGCGGCTTCGGCCTGTGCGGCATGCCATCGACCTTGATCGAGGCACTGCGCGACACCGGCGTGAAAAACCTGACGTGCGTTTCCAATAACGCCGGCATCGACGGAGCCGGGCTCGGGCTTCTGCTCGAGACGCGGCAGATCAGCAAGATGATCGCGTCCTACGTCGGCGAGAACAAGCTATTCGCCCAGCAATTCCTCGCCGGCGATCTGGCGATCGAATTCAATCCGCAGGGCACCTTGGCCGAGCGCATGCGCGCCGGCGGCGCCGGCATCGCCGCGTTCTACACCAAGACCGGCGTGGGTACCGAGATCGCCAAGGGCAAGGAAGAGAAGACCTTCAACGGCGAGCGCTACATAATGGAGACCGGTCTGGTTGCCGACCTGTCGCTGGTGCACGCCTGGAAGGGCGACACCGAAGGCAATCTGGTCTACCGCAAGACTGCGCGGAATTTTAATCCGATGATGGCGACCGCCGGGCGCATCACAGTCGCCGAGGTCGAGCATCTGGTCGAACCGGGCGAACTCGACGGCGACATGATCCACACGCCGGGTGTTTTCGTCCAGCGCATCATCAAGACCAATGCCGAGAAGCGCATCGAGGTGCGCACCTTGCGCAAGCGGCCAGAAGCGGCCGCGGCCGGTGTGGAGGTTTAGTCATGCCGTGGACCCGCGATCAGATGGCAGAACGCGCCGCCAAGGAACTGCGCGACGGCTTTTACGTCAATCTCGGCATCGGCATCCCCACGCTGGTGTCGAACTACATCCCCAAGGGCATGAGCGTGCAGCTGCAAAGCGAGAACGGCATGCTGGGCTTCGGGCCGTTTCCCTACGAGGGCGACGAAGACCCGGACCTGATCAACGCCGGCAAGCAGACCATCACCGAACTGCCGACCACCAGTTATTTCTCCTCGGCCGATTCGTTCGCGATGATCCGCGGCGGCCATATCGACATCGCGATGCTGGGCGCCATGCAGGTCGCGGAAAATGGCGACCTCGCCAACTGGATGATCCCCGGCAAGATGGTGAAGGGGATGGGCGGCGCGATGGACCTGGTCGCCGGCGTCAAGAAGGTGGTGGTGATCATGGAACACACCGCCAAGGACGAGCCCAAGCTCCTCACGAAGTGCAACCTGCCGCTCACCGGCGCCAATGTCATCGACATGGTGATCACCGATCTGGGCGTCTTCACCATCGACAAGAAGGGCTCGGGAGGCATGACGCTGATCGAGCTGGCGCCCGGCGTCAGCCTCGATGAGATCAAGAAAAAGACCCAGGCCAGCTTCAAGGTCGACCCGAAGGTCAAGCATTAGGCGCGATGCCGCGCTCGTGATGTCGGGTTTAAGGAACCGGTAAGCCTGCCTGACCATTGTCGGGCATGGCCAACTCCCATCACGCCAACCTCAACGCCGCTTTGCGCAGGCTGGAAAAGCGGCTGCCGGCGTTCGCTGCGCGGATGGTGAAGTGGTTGCGGACCTCGCCAGCCTGGATCCGGATACCGTTTGCCCTGCTGCTGATCGGCGGCGGCTTTTTCGGCTTCCTGCCGGTGCTGGGTTTCTGGATGATCCCGCTTGGCCTGATCCTGCTCGCCCTCGACATCGCGTTCCTGCAGCCGCCGCTGGCGGTTGCCATCAAGCGCGTCGAAAATTGGTGGGCTCGCTAGCCCCCGAGGTAATCCATCTTGCCGACCTCGACGCCGTTGTGACGCAGGATCGCGTAAGCGGTCGTGACGTGAAAGAAGAAGTTCGGGATTGCGAACGTCAGCAAATAACTCTGGCCGTTGAAGTCGAGGGTCCTTGGCCCTGCCTTGAAAGAAATCGGCTTTTCCTCGCTTCCGTCGATCTGCGCCGGTTTCACGCCGTCGATAAAATCGATGGTCTTCTGGATGCGGCCCTTGAATTCGTCGAAGGTCTTTTCGTCATCGGCGAATTTCGGCGCCTCGACGCCGGCGAGCCGCGCTACGCAGAACTTGGCGGTGTCGCAGGCGATGAAGATCTGCCGCGGGAAGGGGAGCATGTCGGGCGCCAGCCGGTCGCCGGCCAGCACCATCGGATCGATCTTTTTCGTCCCCGCATGAGCGGCCGCCTTTTCCAAAATGGCCGACAGGTTCTTTAGCGCGCGCTTAAAGACCGGCACCGACGCCTGATACATCGAGATCGTCATTTTCATTCCCTTTTTGAGGTTTAAGCGCGCGCCAGCGCGCGGTTGTTGCGGCCCGGCTGCGTCAGCAGCCAGAGCGCGATCGTGACGTTGAACAGATTGAAGAGGATGCCATTGGCGAAGGCTACCCGATAAGAGCCGGTCAGGTCGAAAATCAGGCCCGACATCCAGCCGCCGATCGCCATGCCGGTGATGGTCGCGGTGATCACGATGCTCACGCGGGTGGCGGCTTCGCGCGGCGCGAAATATTCGCGCACGATAATGGCGTAGCTCGGCACGATGCCGCCCTGGAACAGGCCGAACAGTGCGGAGATCACGTAAAGCGACGTCAGCCCGTCGAACATAAAATACAGCACCAGCGCAACACCTTGCAGCATCGAGCCAATAAGCAGCGTTCCGACCCCGCCGATTTTGTCGGCGATGAAGCCCGAAGCTATGCGGCTGATGATGCCGAACGCGAGCATTAGCGACAGCATCTCGGCGCCGCGCGCAACGCCATAACCGAGATCGCCGCAATAGGCGACGATGTGGACCTGCGGCATCGACATCGCCACGCAACAGCAGATGCCGGCAAAGCACAGGATCGTCATCAAGACGTTTGGCGAGATGCCGAGCGCCGGCCGGTTACCGCCGCTAGTCTCCGGATTGAAGGCGAACGCGTGCTCGGGCGGCCGCCGCCGCATCAGGAACGCCATTGGAATGAGAGTGAGGATGCAGAAGATCGCGACGCCGGCGCTGGTCACGCGCCAGCCCGCGGTGCTGTTGAAATGCTGCAAGACGGTGGGCCACAGCGCGCCAGCCAAATAGTTGCCGGAGGCGCAGATCGCGACGGCGATGCCGCGCCGTCGCACGAACCAGTGGGAAATGTCCGCCATCAGCGGCGCGAAATAAACGGCGGTGCCGGTGCCGATCAGCGCGCCTTGCGCCAGCGCATAGATCCAGATGCTGGGTGCCGCGGCGGCAAGCAAATAGCCGGTGCACATTATAATGGCGCCGGCGATCAACGGCAGCAGGATGCCGAAGCGGTCGACCACGCGGCCGAGTACGATGGCGCCAACACCAAATCCGATCATCGTCAGTGTGTACGGAAATGACGCAGCCGCACGATCGACGCCGAAGTCAGCCTGAACCGCCGGCAGCGAAACCGCCACCGACCACATGCCCACGTTGCCAATGGTGCCGATGGCGACTGCGACCCATAGGCGCAGCCACGCATAAGCGGACTCCGGCTGGTCGGCATTCCAATCGAGGCGGGAAAAGAAGGTCATTGAATTCCACGCCATCTATTTCACGTTCGCCCACTCTTTCAAAGGCGAGTGGAGTGTTGTGCAGGAAATATCATCGTCCCATCAACGGTGGCGATTGATACGCCGGTGACCGGCCACGAAACGTGTCTTTCACGGCCCTTGCCGCACTGCCAAAAACGTGGCGAATATGACCGCGGGGAACGTGATGGTTTGTAAAAATGAGTAATGAGGCCATCCTCGTCACCGAGGATTTGACCAAGGAATTTGCCGGTTTTGTCGCCGTCAACGGCGTCAGCCTGCGGGTGGAGCGCGGCACCATCCACGCCTTGATCGGGCCGAACGGCGCTGGAAAGACCACCTGCTTCAACCTGCTGACGAAATTTCTTAGCCCGACGCGCGGCCGTATCACCTTCAAGGGCGCCGATATTTCCTCCCTGGCTCCAGCGGACGTCGCGCGGCTTGGGATTGTGCGTTCATTTCAGATTTCGGCGGTATTTCCGCACCTCAGCGTGCTCGAAAACGTTCGCATCGCGCTGCAACGTGCGCGCGGCACCTCCTTCGACTTCTGGCGCTCGACCAAGGTGCTCGACGTTTTCAATGAACGCGCGATGGAATTGATCACCGATGTCGGTTTGGCGTCTTTCGCGAACTGGACCGCAGTCGAATTGCCGTATGGCCGCAAGCGCGCCCTCGAAATCGCCACCACGCTGGCGCTTGATCCGGAATTGCTGCTGCTCGATGAACCGACCGCCGGCATGGCGCATGAAGACATCGAACGTATCAGCGCGCTGATCAAACGCGTCGCCGCGGACCGGACGGTGCTGATGGTCGAACATAACCTTTCCGTGGTTGCCGACCTCTGCGATCGCATCACCGTGCTCACGCGCGGACGCGTGCTGGCAGAGGGCGACTACGACACGGTATCGAATAATCCGGAAGTGCGCGAAGCCTACATGGGTACCGGTCATGCTTGATGCGCGCACGCCGCTGCTGTCGGTCGCCGACCTTCAGGCGTGGTATGGCGAGTCGCACATTCTGCACGGCGTGGCTTTCGACGTGCATGGCGGCGAGGTGGTGACGCTGCTCGGCCGTAACGGCGCCGGCAAGACCACGACGATGAAATCGATCATGGGCATGGTCGGCAATCGCACCGGGTCGATCCGGTTCGAGGGTACCGAACTTATTGCCCTGCCGCCGGAAAAGATCGCACGCACCGGCATCGCGTTTTGTCCGGAAGAGCGCGGCATCTTCGCCAGTCTCGGCGTCGAGGAGAATTTATTGCTGCCGCCGCAGGTGCGGCCGGGCGGCTTGTCGCTCGATCGCATTTTCGAATTGTTTCCGAACCTGAAAGAGCGGCTTGGGTCGAGCCAGGGCACCAAGCTGTCCGGTGGTGAGCAGCAGATGCTGGCGATCGGGCGCATTTTGCGCACCGGCGCGCGCATGTTGCTGCTGGACGAACCAACCGAGGGGCTCGCCCCCGTCATCATCCAGCAGATCGGCCGCACCATCCGCTCGCTGAAGGAGCAGGGCTTCACGATCCTGCTGGTGGAACAGAACTTCCGTTTCGCCTCGACGGTAGCGGACCGCTATTACGTGATGGAACACGGCCGTATCGTCGACCAATTCGCCAATTCCGAACTCGACGCCAACGTCGATAAACTGCACGAGTACCTTGGAGTGTGAACGAGATTGCTGCTGCTACACATAAACACAGGGAGGACTACGCCAATGAAAAGAACGATGAGCTATGCGGCTCTCGCGGTCATGTTGGCTTGCGGTACCGCCACTGCCCAGCAGACCACCATCAAGATCGGTGTCTTGACCGATATGTCGTCGCTTTACGCGGACGACACCGGCATCGGCTCGGTGATCGCCGCCAAGCTGGCGGCCGAAGACTTCATGAAGGACCATAAGAATTTCAAAGTCGAGATCATCAGCGCGGACCATCAGAACAAGGCTGACGTCGGCACCAACATCGCCAATCAGTGGATCGACGTCGAGCATGTCGACATGATCGCCGACGTGCCGAACTCCGGCGTGGCGCTCGCCATCACGCAAGTCGCGGCGACCAAGAACAAGGTGTTCATGGCCTCGGGCCCGGCCAGCTCCGACCTGACCGGACCGAAATGCAACGCCAACATGGTGCATTGGACCTACGACACCTGGATGCTGGCGAACGGCACCGGCAAGGCGATCGTCAAGACCGGTGGTGACACCTGGTTCTTCTTGACCTCCGATTACGCGTTCGGTCACGCCCTCGAGCGCGACACGGCCGCGGTTGTCGAGAAGAACGGCGGCAAGGTGCTCGGCAAAGTGCGTCACCCGATCAACACCAACGACTTCTCGTCGTTCCTGCTGCAGGCCCAAGCGTCCAAGGCCAAGATCGTCGGCCTCGCCAATGCCGGCGGCGACACCATCAACGCGATCAAGCAAGGCGCCGAGTTCGGCATCGTCAAAGGCGGGCAGAAATTTGCCGGCATGCTGGTTTTTGCGCCCGACGTCGCGGCGCTTGGCCTGCAAACGGCGCAGGGCCTGACCTTCACCGAAACGTTCTACTGGGATCTCAACGATGGCACCCGCGCCTGGACCAAGCGCTGGGATAAGGAACGCAATTCGCCCGGCAAGCTGCCCAGCATGAACATGGCCGGCGTTTACTCGGGTACGTTGCATTATCTCAAGGCGGTGGCTTCGCTAAAGAGCGCCGCAGACGGCAAGGCGGTCATTGCCGAAATGAAAAAGCTTCCTGCCGAGGATACCGTCTACGGCAAGAGCACGATCCGCGCGGACGGCCGCGTCTTGCACCCGGCCTATCTGTTCGAAGTGAAGAAGCCGGAAGAGTCGAAGTATCCCGGCGACTTGTATCATCTGCGCGCGACCATCCCGGCGGACGAAGCCTTTCGTCCGCTCAAGGAGGGCGGCTGCCCGCTGGTCAGCGGTTAATTCGTCGCTATCGAGGTCCAGTGCCGCCTGACGGCGGCACTGGACGCCGCGATCGCGACGTTTCATGAGTATCTCGATGCGTAAAAGGTGCCACGAGGCACGAAACAGGAGGAATGACTAAATGAAACGAACGATAGCCCTCGCGGCCCTGGCCGCTTTGCTGGCGTGCGGCACCGCGCAAGCGCAGCAGATCAACGTCAAGATCGGCGTCCTCAGCGACATGTCGAGCCTCTACGCCGACATCGGCGGTCCCGGCTCGGTAGCAGCGGCAAAACTGGCGATTGCCGATTTCACCAAGGCCAATCCGAATGTGAAAGTCGAGATGGTCACCGGCGATCACCAGAACAAGCCGGACGTCGGAACGCAGATCGCTAACCAATGGTACGACGTCGACAAGGTCGACATGATCATCGACGTGCCGAACTCGGGCGTCGCGCTCGCGGTAAGTCAGGTCGCAGCCAACAAGAACAAGGTGTTCGTCGTGTCGGGCGCCGCGGCTTCCGACCTGACCGGGGCGAAGTGCAACGCCAACACCGTGCACTGGAGCTACGACACCTGGATGCTGGCAAACGGCACCGGCAATGCGATGGTCAAGACCGGCGGCGATACCTGGTTCTTCCTGACCGCCGATTACGCCTTCGGCCATGCACTCGAACGTGACACCTCTGCGGCCGTCGAGAAGGCGGGCGGCAAGGTGCTCGGCAAGGTTCGCCACCCGCTCAATACCAACGACTTCTCCTCGTTCCTGCTGCAGGCGCAATCGTCGAAGGCCAAAGTGGTCGGTCTCGCCAATGCCGGCGGCGACACCATCAACTCGATCAAGCAGGCGGCCGAATTCGGTATCGTCAAGGCCGGCCAGAAGATCGCGGGTCTTCTGGTGTTCGCCAGCGACGTCAACGCGCTCGGTCTGCCGACCGCGCAGGGCCTTACCCTGACCGAGACGTGGTACTGGGACATGAACGAGGCCAACCGGAACTGGACCAAGCGCTGGCATTCGGAAGGCGGGGCTGCTGCGAACAAGTACCCGACCATGATCCACGCGGGCGTCTATGCCGGCATCCAGCATTACCTCAAGGCCGCAGTTGCGCTTAAAGGCAAGCTCGACGATGGCAAAGCGGTAGTGGCGCAGATGAAGGAAATGCCGACCGACGACATCCTGTTCGGCAAGGGCAATATCGACCCGACCGGACGCAAGCGGCATGACGCCTATCTGTTTGAGGTGAAGACGCCCGCGGAATCCAAGCACCCCGGCGACTTCTATACGCTCAAGGCCACCATCCCGGCCAAGGACGCGTTCCGCGATCCGAAAGACTCGGGCTGCTCGCTGGTCAACAAGAGCTGATGAAAATCGATGAGGGGCGGGCAGTGGGCCGCCCCTCATCATTCTGGGAACGCTAGATGTTCGAGATTTTCGGCATTCCGTCGACCGCGCTGTTTGGCCAGTTGTTGATCGGCCTGATCAACGGCTCGTTCTATGCGCTGCTCAGTCTCGGGCTGGCCGTCATTTTCGGCATGCTCAACATCATCAATTTCAGCCACGGCGCCCAGTACATGATGGGCGCCTTCACGGCCTATCTACTCCTGCAATACAGCGGGCTGGGCTACTGGCCCGCCTTGATCATCGCGCCGATCATTGTCGGCATCACCGGCATCATCATCGAGCGCACCATGCTGCAATGGCTGTACAAGCTCGATCATCTGTACGGCCTGCTGCTCACCTTTGGCCTCGCGCTCATCATCGAGGGCGTGGCGCGGCATTATTTCGGCTCGGCCGGCTTGCCGTACACTTTGCCGGATTCGCTGCGCGGCGGGCAAAATCTCGGCTTCATGTTCCTGCCGAATTACCGGGCCTGGGTCATCGTCGCCTCGCTGGTGGTGTGCTTTGGCACCTGGTTTGTGATCGAGCGCACGCGGCTTGGCGCCAATCTGCGCGCCGCCACCGAAAACCCGATGCTGGTGCGCGCTTTCGGCATCAACGTGCCGCGCATGATCACGCTTACTTATGGTTTCGGCGTCGCGCTCGCGGCGTTCGCGGGAGTCATGGCGGCGCCGATCTATAACGTGTCGCCGCAGATGGGCGCTGAGCTGATCATCGTGGTGTTTGCCGTCGTCGTCATCGGCGGCATGGGATCAATCCTCGGCGCCATCGTCACCGGCTTCGGATTGGGCATCGTCGAAGGTCTCACCAAGGTTTTCTTCCCGGAAGCCTCCAATACCGTGATCTTCGTGATCATGGCGATTGTGCTGCTGGTGCGCCCTGCCGGCCTGTTCGGGCGGAGGGCGTGATGGAGCGCGTGGTGGAACCAGCGACGGAGAAGCCATCGGCGCTGCGCCAGAACAGCGAAAAAATCGCCTTCGCCGTGCTTGTGGTGGCGCTGCTGATCGCGCCGTTCGTGACTTATCCGCTGTTCCTGATGCAGGCATTGTGCTTCGCGCTGTTCGCCTGCGCGTTCAATCTGCTGATCGGTTACGTCGGCCTCTTGTCGTTCGGCCATGCGCTGTATTTCGGTTGGGCCAGCTACCTATCGGCTTATTCGGCGAAGGTCTGGGGATTTTCGCCGGAGCTCGCAATCATCATCGGCACCGTGACGGGCGGGTTGCTGGGCCTGGTGGCTGGGTCGCTGGCGATCCGCCGCCAGGGCATCTATTTCGCGATGATCACCCTCGCGCTTGCGCAGATGATGTACTTCGTCGCCTTGCAGGCGAAGTTCACCGGCGGCGAGGACGGCATCCAGGGCGTGCCGCGCGGCCGCATGTTCGGCGTGATCGACCTCTCCAATCAGACCGCGATGTATTTCGTGGTGCTGACGATCTTCCTCGCCGGCTTTTTGTTCATCCACCGCATCATCCACTCGCCGTTCGGCGAGGTGCTCAAGGCGATCCGCGAGAACGAGCCGCGCGCCACTTCGCTCGGCTACAAGACGGATCGCTACAAGCTGCTGGCCTTCGTCTTGTCGGCGACACTGGCGGGCTTGGCCGGCGCGACCAAGGCGATCGTGGTGCAGATCGCCTCGCTGACCGACGTCTATTGGCCGATGTCGGGCGAGGTGGTGCTGATGTCGCTGGTCGGCGGGCTCGGCACCATCTTCGGGCCGGTGATCGGCGCCTTCATCATCCTGGCGATGCAGTACAAGCTTTCCGCGCTCGGCGAATGGGTGCTGGTGATCCAGGGCATAATCTTTGTCGCCTGCGTGCTGCTGTTCCGCCGCGGCGTGGTCGGCGAAATCGCCCATTTCCTGCGGATCCGGCTCTAGGGCGAAAATCGGCGGTCCGCTAGGCTATTCAAAACTATAACGAATCAGCTATTACCGCCTTAGTTTTCCACAGCTGTGCGTAACCGTCCGTTTCAACTGCCGGTAGCGCCGCTTCCCATCCGATCAAACGGCGCGCCCGGGCACAGGCCACGGGTTATGCATGTCGACAGAGCTTTGCGCTCGTCGGATCAAATCGATCGCGGAACGCTGGAGCGACCTGGCGGAGCGCCGCCGCGACTATTTCATCGAGCTCTACAAGAGCGGGCGCTGGAAGCATTATTACGACGAGCGCCAGTTCCTCGAGCGCATGCGCGACGTCGTCAAGGCGACCGAAGCCTGGAGCAAATTGGCCGGGCGAAATCACGCGAACATCCGCCTGCGGCGCAAGGCTTCATGAGCCTTCTCAGGCTCGCTGCGGCGCTGACAGCGCTTATGGCGGTCCGGATCTTGTTCTCGCCCGCTTTGGCCGATGAGGCGCAGCTCAAGCGCGGCGAAACGCTGCTGACCCGCGATTGCGCGCGCTGCCACGCGGTGGGCCGCAGCGGCACCAGCGCGCGCGCCGACGCCCCGTTTTTCCGCTCGCTCGGCACGCGCTATCCGATCGAGTCGCTGGAAGAAGCGCTGGGCGAGGGCATCATTACGGGGCATCCTGATATGCCCGAATTCGATTATGAGATGGCCGAAGTTAGTGCCATCATCGCCTACCTGAAATCCATCCAGACGCGCTGAGCGGTCCCGCGGCGCGTTTTTCAATACCACCGAGAGACTTGTCATGACTGCTTTGTTCTCGCCGTTGAAGCTTGCCGGCCTCGAATTGCCGAACCGCCTCGTGGTGTCGCCGATGTGCCAGTACTCCGCGGACGACGGGTCCGCCACTGACTGGCACATGATGCACCTCGGCATGTTGGCCAATTCAGGCGCGGCGCTGGTGGTGGTCGAAGCCACCGCGGTCGAGCGCATGGGCCGCATCACCCATGGCTGCCTCGGCCTCTATTCCGACGACAATGAACTGGCGCTCGACCGCGTCATCAAGCAGTGCCGCCGCGCCGGCACCGCGAAATTCGGCATCCAGATCGCGCATGCCGGTCGCAAGGCGTCGGCGCAGTTGCCGTGGGATGGCGCGCAGGCGCTCAAGCCGGGTCACGATCCGTGGCCGACGGTCGGGCCCTCCGCCATTCCGGCCGGCCCGGATTGGCATATGCCGGCGATGGCGACCGAGGCGGACATGGCGCGCATCAAGGAGGCTTTCCTTAATTCGATTAAACGCGCCTTGCGGATCGGCTTCGAGGAGATCGAGCTGCACATGGCGCACGGCTATCTGTTTCACAGCTTCATGTCGCCGATCTCCAACACGCGCAATGACGCGTTTGGCGGCGCGCTGGAAAACCGTCTCAAATTTCCGCTCGAAGTGGCGCGCGCCGCGCGCGCCCTCGTGCCGAAACATATTCCGCTCGGCGCCCGCATCACCGGCAGCGACTGGCGCGACAGCGACGGCGGGCTGACGGCGGACGACGCGGTGAAGATCGCCAAGGCGCTCAAGGGCGAGGGCCTCGACTTCCTCTGCATCTCCTCGGGCGGCGTCACGCTCGACACCCGCAATCCGACCGAGATGGGTTACAACGTCGCGATCGCCGAAAAGGTGCGCAAGGAAGCCGGCATTCCCGTTCGCGCCGTCGGCCTGATCGTCACGCCGCAACAGGCCAACGACATTGTTGCGCAAGGCAAGGCCGACATGGTGGCGATGGCGCGCGCGTTTCTCGACGACCCGCATTGGGGCTGGCATGCCGCCAAGACGCTGGGCGCCGAGGTGGCGCGGCCGAAACAATATTTGCGGGTCGGTCCCAAGATGTGGGCGCCGGCCGCGGCCTCGGCCTAGGTCGCCGGATTTTTCGTGCGCGCTCGGGCGAACGCGCTGGGCACGCCGATGCCGATTTGCCCGACGCCGGGCAACTTGACGGCGGGATGCCGCAGGTCGAGCCCAGCGACAAGTCCCAGAACATTGAACTCGATGCCTTCGACCCAGCCGAGCTTGATGCCCAGAAGTCCCCACAGGCTGAGCTCCACGCCGGTGCCGCTGTCGGTATGCCCGGCGTAGAAGCCCTCGCGGAAGTCGCGTCCGATCGCGTTGGCAGGTAGCGCGACGGCCAATTCAGGAATGGCCCGCAGCACGATGGCGGTGAACGTGTTGCAGTTCGGGCCGGGGAAGCCGCGGTAATCGGCCGCGGCGCTGTAGCGATAGTCCTTCACGGCGGCCTCGACCTTGGGAATGAGCGCCGCAGCTTCTGCGCCGCGCACGTCGACCAGCATTTCGGGATCGCTGCCGAGCCAGCTTGCGTCGGCCGCCCAGCCGTTGATGCGGACGGGATTGCCCCAGCCTACGACGTCGTATCGCGTCCAGTCGCTGTCGTTCTCATGCTTGAGCACAATCCAGGTATGAATGGAGAAGACGCCCTTCCAGCCGTTGGTGGTGCCGGTAAAGACGATCAAACGCGCTTGAGGATCGCGGCTGGCGGGCGGCAATACACCGCTTGCGGCGTTCTCGCGCAACGGCTTGGAAAACAGAAAAGCGCCCGCGCGCGGCACCAGCGGCACCACGAAAACGGCCGCGAGGGCGACTACAAGTAACTTACGCCAAGTCCAGGCGACCGAAAAACGCATGATCCAATTTTTAGAAAATATGCAGGAGGGAAACAAGATGTCGAGTAGACGCCTTGGGCATAGCGTTACCGCGTTTGCGCGGTAGCGACCGGCGCCTCCAGCCCGATGCGGCCGAACGCCGGCAGCTTGATCCCCGGATGGCGCAAATCGAGCCCCGCGACCAGACCGAGCAGATTAACCTCGAAACCTTCGACCCAGCCGACTTTCACGCCGGCATAGCCGGCGAAGTTCAGTTCGTATCCTGTGCCGCTATCGGTGCGTCCCGCATAGAAACCGTCGCGGTAGTCGCGGCCGATCGCATTGCCGGGAAGCTGGGTCTGCAATTCCGGCACCGCGCGCAGCACCGCCGCGGTGAAACTGTTGCTGTTGGGACCCGGCCAGATGCGGTAGTCGCCGGCATTGCGATAGCGATATTCCTTGACCGCCGCTTCCACCTTCGGAATGAGCCGCTCGGCTTCGTCGCCGCGCACGTCGGCGATCACGACCGGCGAATTGCCGAACCAGCGGCCGTCCGGCGCCCAGCCATTGGTGCGCATCGGGTTGCCCCAGCCAACCACGTCGTAGCGGGTCCAGCTTCGCGCGTTCTCGCGCTTGAACACGACCCAACTATGCACCGACACGACGCCCTTCCAGCCGCCGGTAGTCCCGGTGAACACCAGCAGACGCGCATCCTTGTCCGCGGTGGCGGGGGTGAGCGAACCGATGCTCGACCAGTCGGCGTCACGATAGGACAACGGCGCATCGCTCAGGCCGTAGAGCACGGCGCGCGCCGCGATTGGCACGAGGAAAATGATGAGGAGCGCGAACATCATGCGTTTGCGGCGGGGACGGCGAGGCGGTTGATCGAGTTTCTGGTTCATGGGCCGCCACATAACTAATCGCGATTGGGTCCGAACCAAGGCCTAGGCCTAGATTAACTTGCCGTCAGGATTTGCACAGCGACGCCAGCGCCAGCAGCATGGCGCGTGCCGCCAGGGTCAAGGCTTCCTCGTCGATCACCCGGCGAGTTGGCCGACTGGTGCGGTTTTTGGGCTTCAGCTCGGGCACATGGATGAAGGAGGCATAGCGCGGCCCCTTCGTTTTCTTCGCCATTTCGGTCGACTGCCAGCATAAGTAGTTGCAGAGATAGTTGCCGGCATTGCGCGAGATGGCCGCCGGAACGCCCGCGGCGCGGGCGGCGGCGAGCAGGGACTGGGCGGGCGTTTTCATCGCGAGCAAAGCGGGGCCGTCCGGTGCGATGGCGCGGGCTTGTGGCACCTTGCCGGCGGCATCGGGATTGCGGCCCAGCGAATTGCGCGCCTGCGTTTCGATCCGCAAAGTCCGCGCGCGGGCAGAGAGGCCAAACATCAGCAAGGCGGCGGGCTGGTGCCGTTTCAGGAGCTCCGGCAGGTCGCGGTCGACCGCCTCGTAGCCGGTACGGAATACATGGGTCACGATCTTGAGCCGCGACAGCGCCGGATGACGGGTGCGGGCAAGCCGGCGCACCAGCGGCCCGGTAGGATTGAACGGCGCGCCGGGGAAGGGGCCGAAGCCGGTGACAAGGATGGTGGGCATTAAATTTCCAACAACGCCGCGATCTGCTCGACCGCGAGCGTCGGCGCCAGTTTGCCGCTGGCCACCGCGGTTTCCGCCGCCCGCAATTTGGCCCGTACCGCCGGGTCGCCGCGCAGCCGTGCCGTCAGCCGTTCCTCCAGCATCGTCCACATCCACTTGACCTGCTGATCGCGGCGATGCCCGGCCAGTTCACCGGATTTCGTCATCTTGTCGCGGTGCGCGGTAACATTTTTCCAGAGCGCAGCGATCCCGTCGCCGGTCAGGGCGGAATAGGTGATGACGGGCGGCGTCCAGGTCGGCGACTGCGGCGCAAGGATGTTGAGCGCGGCACGATAGTCGGCGGCGGCGACCTTGGCGCGCGCGATATTGTCACCATCGGCCTTGTTGACCGCGATCATGTCGGCGAGCTCGACAATGCCTTTTTTCAGGCCCTGCAATTCATCGCCGGCGCCCGGCAGCATCAGCGCCAGGAAGAAATCGGTCATATCCGCGACCGCGGTCTCCGATTGGCCGATGCCGACGGTTTCAACCAGGATCACGTCGTAGCCGGCCGCTTCACAGAGCAACATGGTCTCGCGAGTCTTGGCGGCGACGCCGCCGAGCGTGCCCGAGGCCGGCGAGGGACGGATGAAGGCATTGTCATCCATCGACAACTTCGCCATCCGGGTTTTGTCGCCCAGGATCGAGCCCCCGGTGCGGCTTGAGGACGGATCGACCGCCAGCACGGCGAGTTTGTGGCCCTTGCCGGTCAGATAGGTGCCTAGCGCGTCGATAGTGGTGGACTTGCCCGCGCCGGGCGCGCCGGTGATGCCGAGCCGGATCGCCTTGCCGGTATCGGCGAGGACTTCCTGGACGAGAAGATGCGCGGCGCTGCGGTGATCGGCGCGCTTGCTTTCGATCAATGTGATGGCGCGGGCGAGGGTCGCGCGCTCACCGGCGCGGATACCCTTGGCAAGGTCCTTGGCGAAACGCTTGCTGTCCGGCGAAGCCGATTCGGGGCGCGGAGCCATGCCAGATCACTAGACCACGGCGGGCGCGCCGTCACCGAGGAATTAGCCGCGCGCCGCCGCCGGTTTCGGTACGAAATAGCGCCACATCCACCACAGCACCGGCCACGCCAGCGCGCCGATCGTCAGCGACGCCAGCACCGCCGACACAGGGCGCTCGAAGAACGGCAGGATGCTGCCGTCCGACTTGATCAGGGAGGTGACAAAGCTTTGCTCCACCATGGTGCCCATCACGATGCCAAGCACCATGGCGGCGACCGGGTAGCCGTTGGCTTCCATCACGTAGCCGATCACGCCGAACGCCGCCACGGTGATGACGGCGAACAAGCTGTTTCCGGTGGCGAACGAGCCGACCGCGCAGCACAGCACGATGACCGGCATGATCGAGGAGCGGGGAGCGCGCAACACATAGCTCGCCAGGCGGATCATCACGATGCCAAACGGGATCATGATGATATTGGCGATGATGAAGATGATGTAGAGCGCGTACATGCTGGACGCCTTCTCGGTGAAGAGGCTAGGCCCAGGGTTCAATCCCTTCATGTAGAGAACGCCGATCGCGATCGCGGTGATGGTGTCGCCCGGTACGCCGAACAGCAGGGCCGGCACCCAGCCACTGGCGAGACTTGCATTGTTGCTGGCGCCGGCTTCGACCAGGCCTTCGACGTGGCCGGTGCCGAATTTTTCCGGCTCCTTCGAGAGTTTCTTCGACATCGCATAGCTAACCCAGGCCGCCATGTCGGCGCCCGCGCCCGGCAAAACGCCGATGATGATGCCGATGATGTTGCCGCGCGTCATCTGCCACCAGTATTTCTTGGTGAGCCGCAGTTGGCCGGCCATGATGCTGCCGAACTGCCGTTTCGGCAGCGGCGGCGGGTCGGGCGTGATCATGGCGCGCATCACTTCCGATACGGCGAACACGCCGACCAGCGCCGGGATCACCTCGATGCCGCCGAGCAGGTCGGTGAGCCCGAACGTGAAACGGGGAATGCCGCCGGGATTTTCCATGCCGACGCAGGACACCAGCAGCCCGAGCAACATGCTGGCGATCGCCTTGACCGGCGAGGAGCGTGCCACCAGCGTGGCGCACATCAGGCCGAGGAACGCCAGCCAGAAATATTCGAACGTCGAGAATGACAGCGCGATCTCGGCGAGCGGCGGCGCCAGCGCGATCAGCGAAATCGTGCCGGCGATGCCGCCCAGCGCCGAGAACCAGACGCCGGCGCCGAGCGCCAGTTCGGCTTGGCCCTTGCGGGTCATCGCATAGGCTTCGTCGGTATAGGCGGCGGAGGCCGGGGTGCCGGGAATGCGCAGCAGCGCGCCGGGAATATCGCCGGAGAAGATCGCCATCGCCGACGCCGAAATGATGGTGGCGATGGCGGCAATCGGCGACAGATAAAACGTCACCGGAACCAGCAGCGCGGTCGCCATCGTGGCCGACAGGCCGGGCAGCGAGCCGACCACCAGGCCATAGATCGACGACAGCAGGATCGCGATGATCACGTCCTGCGCCAGCACCAGGCGGAATGCGTCGAGGTAAACCTGCATCGATGTCCTTTAGCGCCGCGCTACCACGGCATCGGTATCAGGCCTTCGGCGAGCGGCACGCGCAGCAATTTGTAGAAAACCAGATGCACGCCGATCGGCGACAGCAGCGCCACGCCCAATGCGAGCTTCCAGCGCGCGCCGAGAGCGAGCGAGGCGAGGAAGGCGACGATCGCCGCGGTCGCGATGAAGCCGAGCCGGTCCACCGCCAGCACGTAGAAGATCAGCAGCGCCGGCGGAATGAGGACGCGCAGCTTGTAGAGCGGCCCGCGCTCCTGCTCGGCGATATTCTCGCCGCCATGGGCGGCGAGGTCGGCCTCCGCTTCTTCCTCAAAGCGGCTGCCGACCCGGAACGCGATCAGCGCGCCGCACAGCGCCACCGCGCTGCCGGTCACCACCGGAAAGACCTCAGGTCCGATCGGCTGGCCGGGAACGGGTGGAAGCAGCGAACCGGAATAGGCGGTCACGCCGCCGAGCACGACGAGAAACGTGCCCGTCACGCGGTCCGATAGTTTCATGCGCGCCCAGTCTCAGGTTTTGGCGATGCCGGCAGCCTTCATCGCGTCGCCCATCTGCTTGTCGCTGGTGTCCATGAAGGTCGTGTAGCCGGCGGCATCGTTCCACACGGTGCCGAAGCCGCGCGCCGACATGAACTCCTTGTACTCCTTGGAGTCGTAGATCTTCTTGAGGGTCGCGGTGAGCTTCTCGGCGACCGGCTTCGGCGTGTCCTTCGGCGCGGCGAAACCGCGCCAGGCGCCGGTGGTGTAGCCGATCCCCATCGCCTCCTTCAGCGTCGGCACGTCGGGGAACAGCGCGGTGCGGGTCGGCGACATCACGGCGAGGCAGCGCGCCTTGCCGGCATCGATCATCGCACGCGCTTCCGGCACCGAGCAGGTGGTGAGGTCGAGGCCGCCGGCCGCGAGATCCTGCATCGCCGGAGCGGCGCCGTTCGAGGGCACCCACGCCACCTGGTTCGGCGGCAGGCCCATCGCCTGCATCCAGCCGACCAGCGCGAGGTGCCAGATGCCGCCCTGGCCGGTGCCGGACGCCTTGAACTTGCCGGGAGGCGCCGCCTTGATGGCGTCGGCGAGCTCCTTGACGGTCTTATACGGCGAGGTCGAGGAGACCTGGATGCCTGGCGGGTCTTCGTTCATCAGCGCGAGCGGCGTGAAATTCTTCGGCGTCAGGTCGGTGAGGCCGGCCCAGTGCATCATCGCGATCTCGACGGTGATGATGCCGAGCGTGTAGCCGTCCGGCGCCGCGGTGGCGATCGCCGAATGGCCGACCACGCCGGAGCCGCCGGTGCGGTTGACGACGTTCACCGGCTGGCCGAATTCCTTTTCCATCAGCGCCGCGACGATGCGCGCGGTGGCATCGGTGCCGCCGCCGGCGCCCCACGGGCAGATCATCTGGATCGGCCGGCTCGGATAGTTGGCCTGGCCGAAGGACGGCTTGAGTCCGAGGCCGATGCCGGCCGCGGCGCCCGAAGCGATCAGAGTGCGTCGTGTCAGTTTGCTCATGCGTCTCCCCCTTGTGGCGCCGGTGCTCCGGCGTCGTTGTATGATGACCTGATGTTAGGCCGCCCCACCGAGGCTGGCAATCGTGTGGGCAGCGCATCCGCGTGATGCGGCGGAACAGCGCGGGTTACGGCGCGGTCCGGTGGCCGAGCCGCTGGTTGAGCGTCACCAGCAGTTTCTCGGCCGCGTCGGCGATCACCGTGCCGGGCGGGAAGATCGCCTCGGCGCCGGCCCGCTTGAGTGCGTCATAATCCTGCGGCGGCACCACGCCGCCCACCACGATCATGATGTCGTCGCGGCCCTGCCTGGCGAGTTCGCGCTTGAGTTCCGGCACCAGTGTGAGATGCCCGGCGGCGAGCGAGGAGACGCCGAGAATGTGCACGTCGTTCTCGACCGCCTGGCGCGCCGCTTCCGACGGCGTCGCAAACAGCGGCCCGATGTCGACGTCGAAGCCGAGATCGGCGAAGGCGGACGCGATCACCTTCTGGCCGCGGTCGTGGCCGTCCTGCCCGATCTTGGCGACCAGCAGGCGGGGGCGGCGGCCTTCCTCGGTCTCGAAATGCTCGATCTGCTTGCGCACCCGCTCGGTGGCGCCTGTCATCCCGACCTCCCGCTTGTAGACCCCGGTGATCGCCTTCACCGAGGCGACGTGGCGGCCGAACACTTTTTCCAGCGCATCGGAAATCTCGCCGACCGTCGCTTTCGCCCGCGCCGCGTCGATCGCCAGCGCCAGCAGGTTGCCGTTACCGCGATCCGCCGCGCGGGTCAGTGCGTCGAGCGCCTCTTTCAGCGCCGCCGGATCGCGCTCCGCCTTGAGCCGCCTGAGCTTGTCGATCTGCTGCGCCCGCACTTTCGAGTTGTCGACCTTGAGCACGTCGATCGGCGCTTCGCTCTTGGGCGGATATTTGTTGACGCCGATCACCGCCTGCAGGCCGGCGTCGATGCGGGCCTGGGTCTTGGCGGCGGCTTCCTCGATGCGCAGCTTCGGAATGCCGGCCTCGATCGCCTTCGCCATGCCGCCGAGCGCCTCGACTTCCGCGATATGGCCCCAGGCCTTCGCGGCAAGGTCGGCGGTCAGCTTCTCGATGAAATACGAGCCGCCCCACGGGTCGGCGGTCCGGGTCGCGCCGGCTTCCTGCTGCAGCAGGATCTGCGTGTTGCGCGCGATGCGCGCCGAGAAATCGGTCGGCAAAGCCAGCGCCTCGTCGAGCGAATTGGTGTGCAGCGACTGGGTCTGGCCTTGGGTCGCCGCCATCGCCTCGATCATGGTGCGGGTCACGTTGTTGAACACGTCCTGCGAGGTCAGCGACCAGCCAGAGGTCTGGGTATGCGCGCGCAGCATCAGCGACTTCTCGCTCTCCGGCTTGAACTGTTTCATCAGCTTGGCCCACAGCATGCGGGCGGCGCGCTGCTTGGCGATCTCCATGTAGTAGTTCATGCCCGCGCACCAGAAGAAGGAGATCCGCGGGGCGAACTGGTCGATCGTCATGCCGGACTTGATGCCGGTGCGGACATATTCGACGCCGTCGGCCAGCGTATAGGCGAGCTCGAGGTCGAGCGTCGCGCCGGCTTCCTGCATGTGATAGCCGGACACCGAAATCGAATTGAACTTCGGCATGTGCGCGGCGGTATGCGCGAAGATGTCGGAGATGATGCGCAGCGATGCCTCGGGCGGGTATATGTAGGTGTTGCGCACCATGAATTCTTTGAGGATGTCGTTCTGGATGGTGCCGGACAGCTTCTCCTGCGGCACGCCCTGTTCCTCGGCGGCGACCACGTAGAGCGCCAGCACCGGCAGCACCGCGCCGTTCATCGTCATCGATACGCTCATCTGGTCGAGCGGGATGCCCGAGAACAGCGTGCGCATGTCGTAGATCGAATCGATCGCGACGCCCGCCATGCCGACGTCGCCGGCGACGCGCGGATGATCGCTGTCATAGCCGCGGTGGGTGGCGAGATCGAAGGCGATCGACAGGCCCTTCTGTCCGGCGGCGAGATTGCGCCGGTAGAAAGCGTTGCTGTCTTCCGCGGTCGAGAAGCCGGCATATTGCCGGATGGTCCAGGGCTGCGCCGGATACATCGCCGGGTAGGGGCCGCGCAGGAACGGCGCCTTGCCGGGCCAGGTGTCGAGGAAGTCGATGCCCTTGAGGTCGGCTTCGCCGTAGTGCGGCTTGACCGCGATGCCTTCCGGCGTTTGCCATGCGTCGCCGGTGTCGGCAGCGGGCGCAACCGGCGCTTCGGCGAATGCCACATCGGCGAAGTTTGGGATCGAGGACATCATACCCTTCCTGTCATCACCGGGCTTGTCCCGGTGATCCCGCTTAGGTGGCCACGGTCTGCGTTCCTAAGCGGGATGGCCGGGTCAAGCCCGGCCATGACAAATTACCATGGGCGTGCAGCTTGTCGCCACTCACGCCCGCTTGGCTCTTGCCTTTTCCGTGTTCAGCGCCACCGCGGCGCGGATCAGCGCCTTCAACGCCTTTTCATTGATCGTCTCGCCCTCGTGCAGGTCGATGGCGCGGCGGACATTGCCGTCGAGGCTCGAATTGAACAGGCGCGACGGGTCTTTCAGCGCGGCGCCGCGCGCGAAGGTCAGCTTCACTTTGTCCTTGTAGGTCTCGCCGGTGCACACGATGCCGTCGTGCTCCCACACCGGCACGCCGGCCGGGTTCGAGGGCTTGCGCCATTTCACTGTCTCGGTCACGTCGGGGTCGGCCTGCTTGATGATCTTGCGGACGTGCACGAGTGTCTTGCCGCGCCAGTCGCCGCCTTGCTTTTTCTTCGAGGTCCTCGCCTTTTTCATCGCTTTCCGGCTTTGGACTGCACCATGTCAAACGCAGCTTCCAACGTCGCCACGACGTCGCAGCCCATGAAGATAAAGACTTCGACACCGGCGGTTCTCAATTCCGCTTCCATCTCGCCGGGCCGGCCGGCCAGATGCACCGTGGCTCCAGCGGCCTTGAGCGCGTTGGCGGCCTCGACGCCTTCGGCCGCGTAAATTTTGTCCGACGAGCACAGGCAGGCGAGCGTGGCGCGACTTGCCTTGAACGCAGCGACCATCTCGTCGCGCGACGTGAAACCGTCATTCGTCACCGCCTCGATGCCGCCGGCCTCATAAAAATTGCGGGCGAACATCGCGCGCGCGGTGAAGTCGGAAACCTTGCCGAGATTGGCGAGAAACACCTTCGGTCGCGCGCCGGTCGTCTTTAAAATGGCGTCCGACTTGTCGCGCAACGCTTCATAAGGTTCGGCCAGCCGGATGCTCGGCAACGGCTCGATGGTGGCGGCGATTTTGCTCTCCGCTGGCCGCGCGACCGGCGGCACGTCGAGCACCGCGGGCGGTTGCTCCGCGAGATTCGGATAATCGCTGGTGCCGGTCAGCGTGTCTTTACGGCGCGCAACCGCCTTGCGGCGCTCGGCGCGCACTGCGGCGACTTCGCGCTGGATCTTGCCGCTTTCGAGCGCCGCCCAGGCGCCGCCGGCTTTGTCGAGCGCCTGAAATTGCGCCCACGCGGCGTCGCACAGTTGAGCGGTGAGCGCCTCGATGGCGCCGGAGCCGGCGGCCGGGTCGGCGACCTGCGCCAGGTTGGACTCCTCGAGCAGGATGAGCTGCATGTTGCGCGCGATGCGCCGCGCGAATGCGTCCGGCAGCCCGAGTGCCGCGGTGTGCGGCAGCGCGGCGATATTGTCGGCGCCGCCGATGCCGGCCGCCGCGACCGCGATGGTGGTGCGCAACATGTTCACGTCGGGATCGCGCCGGGTCATCATGCGCCATGCGGTTTCGGCGGCGACCTGCACCGGATTCGGCGTCAGGCCGCAGGCTTGTTCGACCCGCGCCCATAATTTTCGGATCGCGCGGAATTTGGCGATGGTGAGAAACTGGTCGTCGTCGGCGGCGAGCCGGAAATAGATCATGCCGCGTGCGGCGTCGAGCGACAGGCCGCTTGCCTCCAGCGCGCGCAGGCAATCCACCGCGGCGGCCAGCGCGAAAGCCAGTTCCTGCGCTTCCGAGCCGCCGGCATTATGGATGATGCGGCCGTCGGCGACGGCGAACGGCCCGCGAAAGCCCTGGTCGGCCAGATCCCGCACGCCCCTGGCGAACACCTTGGAGAGTTCGGACCACGGCATCGGGCTGCTGCCCGAGGCGGCAAAGCCGCCGATCGGATTGAGGCTGCCGCGCAGATCGACCGCGGCGGGGTCGATATTTTTCTGCTTCACAAAGGCGGCGACGTTCGCCACCGCGTTGCGGGTCGGCGGGCTGAGATTGAAGTCGAGGGTGATGCCGTCGAGATAAACGCCGTCGAGCGCGCGGGCGATGGTGTCCGGCGAAGAGTCGAGGCCGTAGCCATTGGCATTGAGCGAGCCGGCGAATACCAGCGTCAGCCCGGTCGCGCCGTTTTCGAGGTCATCGAGCGCCTGGGCGTTGGCGGCGGCAGGATCGGGGTGGTCGATCCGCTGCATCACCGTCCACGGCCGGGCCGGACGTCCGGCCACAGCCTTGGCGCCTGCGGCGCGCGGGTAAAGCGGCTCGATGCGCAGCCCGTCATAGGTCTTGCTGACGAGGCGCTTGTCGAAGTCGACGCCCAAGCCACCTTTGCCGAGCGCCGCATCGACCAATTTGCGCCATTGCGCCTGATCGGCCGGCGGGAATTCGGCGGCTAATGGGAGGGTTTCGTCAGCCATGCGGGCAAAGTGGCACAGGCGTCAGCGCGGCGGCAAACGCTGGATACCAGCCGTATCGACGGCCTTTGCCGCATCGTTCACGCGCTTGCCCCCAATCACCCGATCAGCGGCGATCTCGGCGAGCGGAACGAGCACGAAGGCGCGCTGGAACAGCCTTGGATGCGGCAGCTTGAGCTCTGGCGTATCGAGCGTCACCGCGCCATAGGCCAGGATGTCGATGTCGGCGCTGCGCGGCCCCCAGCGCTCCTCCTTGGTGCGGTCGCGGCCGAGCTGGCGCTCGACGTCCTGCGCGCGGGCGAGCAGCTCGCGCGGGGCGAGGGCGGTTTCGACCGCGATGACGAGATTGACGAACGGCGGCTGGTCCTCGACGCCCCAGGGCGGTGTGCGGTAATCGGACGAGCGCGCTTTCAGCGTGACCGCCGTGCCGTCGCATAGCAGCGCCACTGCGCGGTCGAGGATGGCGCGGCTGTCGCCGACATTGCCACCCAGCGCCAGGAACGCCTCAGCCATCACTCAGGCTTGCCGTTTGCGCGCGATGGTGATGCCGACATCGTCGAAGGTGGCGGCGATTGGCGCGTGCGGCTTGTGGATGGTGACTTCGACGCCGCGCACCCGCGGGAATTTCGCCAGCAGCGCGTCGGCGATCTTGCCGGCTGCGGCCTCGATCAGCCGCAGCCGCTGCGCGCCGAATGCTTGGGTCGCGACATCGACCACTTTGTCGTAGGACACGGTGTCGGCCACCTTGTCGGAGCGCACGGCGGCGCCAAGATCGATGTCGAGCGCAAGATCGATCGAGAAGGTCTGGCCGACCTTGGCCTCGTGCGGCATCACGCCGTGGTAGGCGTGCAACGCGAGGCCTTTGATGAAAATGCGGTCGGTCATTTTTTGTCCTCGATGGCGGCGCGCACCTTGAGCGCCTGCACGGTTTCCGCGACGTCATGCACCCGCACGATGTCGGCGCCGTTCGCCGCGCCGTACAGCGCGCTGGCGAGCGAGCCGCCGATGCGGTCCTGCGGCTCCGATGGCGCGACACTGGCGATGAAGCGCTTGCGCGAGGCGCCGAGCAGCAGCGGCAGCTTGAATTTCTTGAACGCGGCGAACTGCGCGATGCAGGTGATGCTCTGCTCCGGCGTCTTGCCGAAGCCGATGCCGGGATCGAGCACGATCTGCTCGCGTTTGATGCCGGCCTGCGACGCGATCTCCAATGTCCGGCCGAAGAACGCCAGAACATCGGCGACGATATCGATGCTCGGGTCCGCCGACTGCCGGTTATGCATACATACGACCGGTGTAGCGCGCCTGGCGACCAGCGACGCCATCTCCGGATCGCCCTGCAGTCCCCAGACGTCGTTGACGATCGACGCGCCCTGATCGATCGCCCAGGCCGCGGTGGAAGACTTCAGTGTATCGACCGAACAAGGCTTGCCGATCGCTACTACGGCGCCGACGACGCCCGACAAACGAGTCACCTCGTCGATGTAACCCACCGGCTTGGCGCCGCCGTAAGGCCGCGTCGATTCCGCGCCGATGTCGATGATGTCGGCGCCCTCCGCAACCATTTGACGCGCATGGGAAATTGCAGCCTGCGGATCGTCGAACTGTCCGCCGTCGGAAAATGAATCCGGCGTCACGTTGAGGATGCCCATCACCAGCGGACGGCCTTTTTTCAAAAGACTTTCAATGGTTTGCGGCCGGGCTGCGGTCGTGGTCGCGCTCATGCCGATTGCTTGCGGCTTCCCGCAAGCAACGTCAAGCGCGCGAAAAATGAAACGGATTCAATAGGTAATCTTGAGCGGCAGTTTTTTTGCGTGGTCGATCCAGCGCACCACGACTTTCTCCGACGGCAACAGCCGCACCAATTTTCTTTTTTTATTGGCGTCCGACATCGCCGTTACCAGATTGGCGGGATTGCGGAATTTCAATTCCTTCACGGTGTCGACGCCGGCCGCATGCAGCAGGTCGGCGTACTCTTTGCTGACGCCGCGGATGCGCATGCAATCCGCCATGTTCACCCAGCACAGCAACTGCTTTTCGTTCAGTCCGGTTTTTTTCGCCAGCGCTTTGCGCCCGCGCGATGTCCGCGCCGCTTCGATCAGTCCGCCGGTCGATCGAATTCCCACTGATTTGAGTGCCGCCGCGATTTCGCGGTCGACGCCTTCGATATCGGTGAGCGGATACGACATGAATACGACCTAGACGAACTGACTCAAACCCGGAATCGCGCCGACCACTTCGCCGACGGCATCTTCGCCGGCCTTCTCGCGGGCAAAGCCGATCACTTCGCGGGTAACGCCCTGCACCTGCCCCATGCTGAGACCTGCTGCCATCATTTTGGTGCCGGCTCCCATGATGCCACCCATGCCGAATCCGCCGCCTGAATCGCTTTGTTGCGCCTGAAGGAGCGCATCGGCGCCCGGCATCCGGTCGAACAGCGCTTGAACCTTGTCCGGGGGGCCTTCTTTACGCAGAAAATCGAGGATGATGGCGACGGCCTTCTCGGCGGCGAGCCGATCGATGCCGACATTGGCGACGAGGCGCCCGATCAACTCGTCCATGAAGCCCTCATCGCCCGCACTGGTGGCGGATTAGAAAACATATTGAACAAGCTGATTGCCGATGACAAGCGCGTTGCAACAGCTTCGTTGAATTCCGGGCGACGATCGCTCGGCGATGTCAAGCGGAAAAATTCTCGTCTTGTGAGCGATGTCAGGTGGCGTTTGCCCTACTTTCCACGCCGCGCTGTGGTTTGCTAGCGTCGAAATCCTCGTTACGGAGCCATCCATGAGCACACTCGAAGCGGTGCTAAGCCGCATCGATCAAGATATCGACGCCAGTGTCGAACGATTGTTCGCTCTATTGCGGATTGCATCGATCTCAACCGACCCGGCGTTCAAGCCGCAGTGTCGGGAAGCCGCTGAGCACGTCGCAAAGGATCTGCGTTCGATCGGCTTCGAGGCGACGGTGCGCCCGACTGAGGGTCATCCCGTCGTGGTCGGCAAATCCGCAAATGGCACAGCCGCGCCTGGCGGCCCGAAAGTGCTGTTTTACGGCCATTACGATGTGCAGCCGGTCGACCCGCTCGATCTATGGAAAACCCCACCCTTCGAGCCGCGCATCGAGACTTTGCCCGGCGGGCGCAAGATCATCGTGGCGCGTGGCGCCTGCGACGACAAAGGCCAGGCAATGACCTTTATCGAGGCCTGCCGCGCCTTTAAGGCGGTGACTGGAAAATTGCCGCTGCCGATCACCATGATGATCGAAGGCGAAGAGGAGTGCGGTTCACAGAACCTGTTCAAGTTCGTCAAGGACAATGCGGGTGAGTTTAAGCTCGATCTCGCCTTGGTCTGCGACACCGCGATGTGGGACGCCAAGACGCCGGCCGTGACGACTTCGTTACGCGGCCTCGTCTACGAGGACGTCAGGGTGACCTGCGCCGACCGCGACCTGCACTCCGGTGTGTTCGGCGGCGCGGCGCAGAATCCGATCCGAGTTCTCGCGCGCATCATGGCGGCGATGCATGACGATAACGGCCGCGTGACGATTCCGGGCTTTTACGACGGGGTCAAAGATCTGCCGCCGGACATCAAGGCCGACCTCAAGGCGCTCGATCTGACGCCGGAAAAATTCCTCGGTCCGATCGGGTTAAAGGAATCGTCCGGCGAAAAGGACCGCATGTTGATCGAGCAGATCATCACCCGTCCAACCGCGGAATTTAACGGAATCGTCGGCGGTTATACCGGGGAAGGCGCCAAGACCGTCATCCCGGGTCAGGCCTCGGTGAAAGTATCGTTCCGGCTGGTCGGCCAGCAGGATCCGCAGAAAATCCGCGATGCGTTCCGGAAATTCGTCAAAGAGCGTGTACCAAAGGACTGCAAGGTGGAGTTCGGCAATTTCGGTCTCGCACCACCAATCCAGTTGTCATTCGACAATCCGGCACTGGAGAAGGCGCGGACCGCGTTGACGGAGGAGTGGGGCAAGAAGGCCGTGACGGTCGGCGCCGGCGGCTCGATCCCCATTGTTGGCGATTTCAAAAGCGTGCTGGGGATGGATTCGCTGCTCGTCGGATTCGCCCTAGACGATGACCGCGTGCATTCGCCAAACGAGAAATTCGATCTCACCTGCTACCACAAGGGCATCCGCTCCTGGGCGCGGGTGCTGTCGGCGCTCGCGGCCTAGCTCAGCTCGAGATCGGGCAACGAGGCGAGGCTGCTCAACACCTGAGCGGGCTCGCCGCCGTATTCGGCCGGCGCTTGCGCGCGATTGATCCATACGGTGCGGAAGCCAAACGCCATGGCGCCCATCACATCCCAGCGGTTCGAAGAGGCGAACACCACGCGGCCCGGTGCGGCCTTGAAATGATCGGTTACCAATTTGTAGACCTCGGGCCGCGGCTTGTAGAGCCTGACGGCATCGATCGAAAATACGGCATCCAACTCGTGCGATATCCCGGCGGCCCCGATCGCGCCGGATAACATGGCCGGCGAGCCGTTGGAGAGGATCGCGGTATTTTGACCCTGTTGCTTGAGCCGACGCAACGCGTCGCGCGCATCGGGAAAGGCCCCGAGAGTGAAATAGGCATCCAGCAATTTTGCCCGCAGATTTTTATTCACGGACGGAAAGCGGGCCAGCGCATAGTCAAGCGCGCGCTCGGTCAGAGTCCAGAACTCGACGTATTCGCCGGCCAACGTCAGCGTCCAACTGTATTCAAGTTGCTTTGTCCGCCAAAGCTCCGACATCCGGTCGGCGTCCGGCCCGGCCAGATCGCGGTAGCGGCCGATCGCTGCATGAACGTCGAACAACGTTCCGTAAGCATCGAAAACGTAAATCGACGAAGGCATGAAACGTCGTCCCCAGTCAGACCGACATGATTGCAGAGACTGCGTCGCGCAGCAAAGCGCCGCTTAGAAACCGTTCACGGCGGAGGAACCGTGAGCAGGTTCGGTGCCAGTCGGCCGCGAATGTCGTAAACCCGCGCATAAGTCACACTTTCGCGCCTGATCGAGACCAGAAGCGGCGCACGTAAATCGTCGCGGCAATAGTATGTTCCAAGCATCATCGCGAAATCTGCGGTCTTGCGGTCCCACGTCGTCTCAAACTGCGGACCGAGTGCGATTTCGGCCGGCGGCTGCGGTCCGCAAATTTCAACAACCCAGCGACGTCCGCCCGGCGGCTTTTCCTTCCGCGCTTCGAGCGTCGCGCGCAGACCTTCGGCGGCCTGTTTGAAAGCGAGGCCCCAATAGTCGAGCATATAATTGTCTTGCGCTGCCACGACGCCGCCAGATGCCCAATTGAACGCCGTATATTGGAATGGCTGGAGCCGCGCGATGTCGCTGATCGGAAGTGCGACACCGGCCATGAACACCGAGGCCATCGCGGCGGCGGCGCGCGCGCCATACGGCCGGGCGGCCGTCAGCAGCGCGGCTCCCCCGAGGCCACCGAGCACGGCAAAAGGCGGCGTGACAAAAACGAAATGTCGCAAGCCGTTGTACAGCGCTGGGCGCGCGACGATGGCCACCAATATCGGAAACAGCACAGCAAAGACCACGACAAATAGAGCGGCGCCGCGATGCAAAGGCACTCTGCCTTGCCGAAACGCAATCATCGCACCAGCCGTGCCGGTGAAACCCAGCGTGAGCATGATTTCCGGCAGCTTGAGGGCGAACAAGGTCGGCAAATAGCTTGCCGGCATGTCAGGCACGAAGATCAGCCGCCCCTGAAACATCTCCCGCCATGGTTTCTCGAAAAACTCCGAAAAATAATCGCTGGCAAGCATCGGGTTGAGCGGTGACAACACCGACCATGGCCACAGCAAGCCCATGATCAGATAGCCGATCAGCACCGCAGGCAGCAGCAGCCAGATAAATTGCGCGGCGCGTCCCAACGCACGGTACGGGCCGCCACTGCGGCTCTCATCGAAAATGATCATGGCGAGCGCTGCGAGTCCGCACGGTGCAAGCAAACCGGCCAGGATCCGCGATCCGAATGCGATTCCCAGTCCAACGCCGAACAGCGTTATCGAACACCGCGAGGGCTGCGGATACTCGTCGAAGATCCGCACCATGCCGAGCAACAGCACTATCATCGCGGTGGCGAACGGTGCGTCTTTGGGATTGATGTACATCTGCCCGTCGTAGAGGGGGCAGCTGGCCAACAAGACGAGGGCGATCAATCCGGCAATCGGGCCGCCGAGGCGGCGCGCCAGCCGCCAAGTCGCGGCCAACCCGATCAGCCCTACCAATGCACCGACGAGCCGCCGCGTTTCGAAAAGACCGAAAGGTAACAGCTTCGCGAGCAAAGCCGCAGCCATGTCGAAGCCGCCGCCGTAATAGAAAAGGTTGACGAAGGAGAATGCGCGCTGGTCGGTAAAGCCCGAGCCATAAAGCGACAGCAACAGATCGCCATATTGAGAATGGGTGTAGTCGTCCCAGCCCAACCCGTAGCTGCGAAACGTCAGACAGACGACGGCGAGATCGACGGCCAAAACGCAAAGCGCGATACGGTCAGCCCAGTGGCCAGCCGCATCGCGCGTATAGATCCCCGGCAGAATGTGCAGTTATTTGCTCGCGGCTTCGTACATCTCGGCGACGTGATCCCAGTTCACCAGGTGATCGAGAAACGCCTTGAGGTAATCGGGCCGCCGATTGCGGTAGTCGATGTAATAGGAGTGCTCCCAGACATCGCAGCCGAGGATCGGCTTGCCGCCGTGTACCAGCGGGCTTTCGCCATTCGCGGTTTTGGTGACGACGATCTTGCCGTCCTTGACCGCGAGCCATGCCCAACCGGATCCGAACTGAGTGACACCGGCCTGTGCGAAGTCTTCTTTCATCTTCGCGACAGAGCCGAGATCGCTGACGATCTTTTTTTCCAGCGCACCCGGAATCTTGTCGCCGCCGCCATTCGGCTTCATCCACATCCAGAAATGCGTGTGGTTGTAATGCTGTCCGGCATTGTTGAAGAGGCCGGCGTTCTTGCCGAAGGATCCTTTCACGATCTCTTCGAGCGGTTTGCCCTCGAGGCCGCTGCCTTCCAGCAGCTTGTTGCCGTTGTCGACGTAAGCCTTGTGGTGCTTGTCGTGGTGATATTCGAGCGTTTCGCGCGACATGTAAGGCGCCAAGGCGTCATGGGCGTAGGGGAGGTCGGGCAGCTTGAACGACATGGTTTTCTCCTCGCTCGAACATCGATTGTGATGAGACCCCGTGTTGAAACCGGCGGGGACCCGGATGAGTTCCCTGTTTCATTAGGCCGGGACGGGATTTACGGCAACGGGATATAGCGCGGCAAAAAGGCGAATGTTGAGAGCGCCTTAGTCGCCTCGCTCCGCGTTAATCAAGTTTCAGGGCCTGTTTGGTAAGTGTAGTATTAATTCTTGCGGCAAGGCCTGCCGGAGAGGAAAATCGTGAGTTACCAAAGGACTAGCTATAGTAGGTCCGGAAAAGGGTTGTGGCGCGTATGTCGTTTCTCATGTTCGCAGTCGGCATCGTCGCCGTCGTCTTAGGCGTTGTTCTGATCGCCGCCGGCGTGCCGGTTAAAGAATTCAGCTTCGGCAATACTCTCATTTTGGCTGGAACTATCGCCGCGACTGGCGGCCTGATCGTCGTCGGGCTCGGCGCCGTGATCGCCCAACTACAGCGGGTAACCGACATGCTCGGGACTCGGCCAGCCGGGCGAACCACCCGTTCGCTTGAGCCGTTTGAGCCCACCGGCGCCCGCGTGGGTCAAGCACTAGGCCAAGGCCCGGGGCAAATTCCATTTCCGCCGAAGTCCAAGCCGTCCCCGGTCCAATCCCTTCAGGCGGAAAGCCCTTTGAGTGAGAAGGTAGCTGAAGAATCAACTGAAAAGGCGGATGAGTTCGATTTCGCCCCCGCCTTGCGTAACCCGGAACTGACGTTCACCGACGAGGCCGAGGCGGCGCCGTTGATGCCGAAATCATCGAGCTGGGCGCCGCAATTTGGCGGCCGCAACGAATTTACCGAATCGCCACGGCCAGCGCCCTCGTCATTCAGTCCGCCGGCGCGGCCTACCGTGACTCCGGAGCGCGATTGGCGTTCCCCGGCTGCTCCGGCGCGGCCGGCACCGCAACCGAACTATTTCGACGCGATGTGGCCGAGCGAGCGGGTGAATGATCCACTCGCGACCAAGCCGGTACCGGCCGACGACAAGCCGGAGCGTATCGAGCCGAACCTGCGCGAAACGGTGATGCGGGAAAGCGTGCTGCGGGAGCCGGCGATGCCGAAGCGCCCAGAGCCCGTTGCTCCGTCACCGCCCGTCAGCGAAACGCGGGCCGTGCCAATTCTCAAGTCCGGCGTCATCGACGGCATGGGCTATACGCTCTTCGTCGACGGATCGATTGAGGCCGAACTCCCCCACGGGACGCTTCGTTTCGCCTCGATCGGCGAATTGCGCGAGCACCTCGACAAGAGCGCTTGAACAAGCTGAAGTGCTGAATTGAAATGCCCGCTTCGGCGGGCATTTTTTTGCACAAGTATTAGCGACTTCAATGCAATTATATTGGCGAAGTCTTAGGCGTAGTCTTGCGAAGATTGAGCGGTCTTAGTAACTTTCACGAAGAAACGGCGGGATTCATCATGAGCGATACTCCGGCGGGCGGCCCGTTCATCGAACTCACGGCGGAAATCGTGTCCGCCTATGTCGGCAACAACACGGTCCCGGCGGCGGAAATCCCCGCGCTGATCAGCCAGGTGCATGCGGCGCTGGCGCGCGTGAGCAACACCTCCGGTGACACCCCCGCCGAGCCGCTCAAGCCCGCGGTATCGGTGAAAAAATCCATCACGCCGGAATACATCGTGTGCCTGGAAGACGGCAAAAAATTCAAGTCGCTCAAGCGCCATCTGCGCACGCAATACAACATCACGCCCGAGCAATATCGCGAGAAATGGGGCTTGGGCGCCGATTACCCGATGGTGGCGCCGAATTACGCCGCGGCGCGCTCGCAACTCGCAAAACAAATGGGCCTCGGACAGCAACGCCGGCGCCGGGCTAAATAGTTTAGAGAAATAATTCCTAGGAAAACGATGCCATGCCTTGCGTCTCAATTTGGTCATAAGGTAGGTATATATGCCTATCATGACACGAGGAATGACCGCATGGCCACCGAACGCTCTGTTACCGAAAAACCCGTCGTCGATGTCTTTCGTGCCCAACATCTTGAATTGGCACAACGCGAGGTCGCGACACCGAGCGGCCGGACCGCCGTCACCATCGACGAAGCCGAGAGCCCGTTGACGTGGCTGGCGCGCCGTCGCGGGCGCGACGGCTGCAGCCTGATTGCACCGCATCAACTGCAAGCCGGCGAGCGTTTGCGCGCCGAATTTACCCGCGCGCATATGATGCCGCGCACAACAACCAACTGGAGCGACCCGGTGGCCGGACGTCGTGCCGCCGGTAGTGGCGGCGGCAATATCACCGAGGTGATGGTGGCGTCGCGCCAGCGCATCCATCACGCGATGGACGCAGTCGGCCCGGAATTTTCCGGGTTGTTGCTCGACGTCTGCTGTTTCCTCAAGGGTCTCGAAGACGCCGAGCGCGAGCGCGGCTGGCCCGCGCGTTCTGCCAAGGTCGTGTTGCAGTTGGCGCTCGACCGCCTGGCGCGGCATTACGGTTTCGCTGCCGAGGCACGCGGATCCGGCCATGCGAAGGTCCGCACGTGGATAGCATCCGACGCAGAGTTTTCGGTGGACGTGTGATCAGGCGGCCGGCGCAAGCGCCGCGCGAGCTTCGGCGCGAATGCGCTCGACCATCGCGCTAAGCCCGTTCGAACGCTGCGGGGTTAGATTTTCCCGCAGGCCGAGCCGGTCGAACAGCGCGCGCGCGTCGACCGCGAGAATCTCCTGCGCCGGCTTGCCAGAATAAACCGCGAATAAAATGGCGATCAGTCCGCGCACGATATGGGCGTCGCTATCGCCGTCGAATGTCAAAACCGGGCCGGCTGAGCCGTTCGGCGTGGCGTGGGTCACCAGCCACACCTGGCTGGCGCAGCCGCGTACTTTGTTGGTTTCGTTGTGCTCGTTGTCCGGCAAAGGCGCCAGCGTGCGGCCTAGCTCGATGACATAGCGATAGCGGTCATCCCACTGGTCGAGCAGTTCGAAGTTCTCGGTGATCTCGTCAATGGTCGGCATTACGAGAGATATATAGGTTCGGCCGCGAAGCGCCAAAGCGCGAAAGCCGCGCCAATCGGATAATCGCTGAAATTGGCGGTTTTACGCCGCGGGGCGGCCGGCGCGCGCTTCGCGCCGCGGCGGCAGCGGCACCGGAGCATGCCAGCCCGGTGTAAGATCTGTCGGTGTCAGCGTGCCGCGCATCGCAGCCGACGCAGGGACATCGGAGGCTTTGCTGTCGTGCGACTTTTCGGCGAGCTTGGCGCTGATCATTTCATACAACGTGCGGGCGCCCGCTTCGGCCTTTTGGCCGATCGCAGCCGCGACCTTGCCGCCGACTACGCAGGCCTCGGGCTGGCGGTCGCAAAATCCGGCCGCGTCGGATACGGCGGCGGTTGCCGCCGAGACCGCACCGGCCGTATCGACATTGGTGTCCTTGCTGGCGCCGCCACTCGGCAGCAATACGCATACAACACCAAGCCAGAACGTCATCCGCAGCAGAAAAAACATGGCCCTGTCCGATCCCCCCGGCGGCTTTTTATCCGCCTTTGATGCAAACCGTATCAGACACCCCTGAAGCTGTCGTTGGAGTTGGCGCGAAGGTTTGCCTAAAAATTTAGGCAGTTCTCCTGATGCTCAATGCTGCGGAGATCGCCAAGCGGGTGAATTTGTCGCCGCAACGAAAATTTCACCATGTGCGTAGCAACCAAAATTTCACCATGCCGGGTAAATGCGCCGGTGCGTCGCCCGCAAAACGCTGCAAGGTAGAGCACAGGAGATCGCCACGGCGCGGCTTTAGCGTTCGCTTAAGCGGCCCGCCCTAAAATGCCTCTCTAATAAAGGGAAGCGTCAAAAAAAGGGGCATGCCTATCGATACGGGCATGGGACGGGACGGTGAGCTTTCTCACGTCAACGGGCAACTATATCGACGCGCTGGTTCATCCGAGCGCGCGGCACGATGCGTTGACCGCGGCACGCCATCGCGCCTTTATCGCGCCTCGGCTGATTGGCAGTCTCGCCGCATTTGCGGCGCTGCCGGCATACCTTGTGCTGCGTGGGGCGCCGAGCCTTCTCGAAATCGCGATATTTTCCTGGCTGGTCGCGTCGATTCTTCTCGCTTACCTGTTGTCGCGCACCGGCCGTTACGAGAGCGCCCATTCGCTGTCTGCCTTGATGTTGGCCGGACTGGTCGCCGCGGTGGCATGGTCCACGGGTGGCATCGGCTCATTCGCGGCGATCTGGCTCGTCGTGGTTCCGCTTGAAGCGTCCCTATCGGCCTCGCGGCGCGTGGTGGCGTTAGCGTCGGCCTTTGCGCTTGCTGCGGCAGGCGTATTGATCGTTTGTACCTATGCGAAACTGTTGCCTGTTGCGGTACCGGCCGATGGCCACACGGCGCTTGCCGCGTTCGGCGTCATATCGGCCGCGCTCTACGCCACCGGTCTCGCGCTTGGCGCGCAGTCGCTCGCCCGCACCAGCGTCTGGCTGCTCTACGCCGAGGAAGATCGTTATCGGTTGCTGGCGCGCAATATGACCGACGTCATCGCGCGCCATGATTGTAAGGGTGCAGTACTGTTCGTGTCGCCTGCCGCGCAAAGCCTGTTCGGGACAGCGTTGTCGGAGCTGACCGGCCACGGGTTGTTCGATCGCGTTCACGTAGCGGATCGTCCGGCCTACTTGAGTGCCTTGAGTAACGCCGCGGCCGTCAGTGAAGCGCGCTCGGTCGAATTCCGCGTTCGCCGCGAGGATCCGAGTTCGCGCGGGACAAAATTCGTCTGGGTCGAAATGCGCTGCCGCTTGCTTGAGCCGATTTCCGGCAAAGATGAAGCGCAAGATCGTGAAGTAGTCGCTGTGTTGCGCGATATCAGCGAACGGAAGGCGCAGGAACACGCATTGGACGAGGCACGTGCCGAATCCGAGCGCGCCAATGCGGGCAAGAGCCGATTTCTCGCCACCATGAGTCATGAATTGCGCACGCCGCTCAACGCCATCATCGGCTTTTCGGAAATGCTGACCAACGGCACCATCAATCTCGATGCCGAGCGGCGTCACGACTACGCCAAGCTGATCAACGATTCCGGCCATCATTTGCTGTCGGTGGTTAACGGCATTCTCGACATGTCAAAGATGGAAGCGGGCAGCTTCGAGATCACTCCCGAACCGTTCGCCGCGGCGCCGGTCATCGCGAGTTGTTGCGATCTCCTCGCGCTCAAAGCCGCCGACAACGGCATCGCTCTTAAAACGCGCCTGCAACCGGATCTGCCCGAAATCGTTGCCGATCGCCGGGCGCTCAGCCAGATTCTGCTCAATCTGGTATCGAACGCGCTCAAGTTTACTGACCGTGGCGGCAGCGTCACTGTCAGTGCCACTCGCGACGGTGACAAGCTTGCGGTGGCAGTCGAGGATACCGGCGTTGGTATCGGCGCCGACGACCTGCCGCGACTGGGCGAAGCGTTTTTCCAGGCGCGCGCCTCATACGACCGCCGCCACGACGGCACCGGTCTTGGCTTGTCCATCGTTAAAGGCCTTGTTCGGCTGCACGGCGGCGACATTCAAATCCGCAGCCGGCTCGGAGAGGGAACATGCGTCTCCGTGCGCTTGCCGCTCGACTGCGAAGGCAAGCGGCTGGCGGTGGAGCCGATCGTCCTATCGAGAAAGACCGCTGAACCCGCGCTTGTCGCTATGACGGAAACTCAGGTGAAGAAAAGTGCATAACAAACGCTATCGTGAGGAACGTTCGGGCCGCACCAGTGCGCTGGCCGCCACCATTTCCGATCATCCGCGGGAGGCCGTCGCGGTATTTTTGGCGACCGCGGCCGTGATGACGATATTCATCAATGCGCTGTTCTTGCAGCGCGGCCCCCATCCGGCTCCGTTCTTTGCCGCCGCGCCGAAGCAGGTGGCGAAACCTGCGTCCCATTTTACGCCGGTAACGATAGCTGCGCCGACCGCGCCGGTTGCCGTTCGCACCGCGCCTCCTGTTGCCCTGCCGGCCGCTGAGCCAATCCCGCAGCCGCGTCCGGCGATGGGGTCGAAAACAGCTGCCGTGAAAGACGCGCCGCGTAACGACCCGATCGCTGAATTATTGGCGCCCGGCAAGCGAGTGGCGGCGATTCAACGCGCGTTGGCGGAGTTCGGTTATGGCCAGATCAAACCAAGCGGCGTGATTGGCCCTGAAACGCAATCAGCCATCGAGAAGTTCGAGCGCGGTCACAAAATGCCCGTTACCGGACAAATTTCGGAGCGTTTGGTGCGCGAACTGGCGGCGATGACCGGCCGGCCCCTCGAATAGCCGCGCTGAGCCCGCGAATCCATTTAACCTCTGTTTGTGCTAGAGGCGAAGGGCCGGCGGCAGCCGCCGGCGCCTCCAAGCGACCGACTCGAATGCGCCTGAAATCATCGATCTGGGTGGCGGCCTATCTGCGACGCTGCAACGTCGAAGGCGTATTCGCCGCGGTGCGTCGGCGCGGCGCCGAAGAGGCCGGCGCGATTTTCATCAAGATCAGCCGGCTTGACGGAACGGCGGTGCTATACGGGCCCGCACCGCAAACCAGTTTCGACCAGGCGCAACCATCCGACCGTGCATTCGTTGCGATGCTCGGGGCGGCAAAGCCCGCGCCGGACGCCGATGTCGAGACCTCTCTTGCCAAGCAATTGAGGTTCGACCCGGACGTATGGATCGTCGAGGCCGAGGACCGCCAAGGCCGCCACTTCCTCGATAACGTGGTGGCCTAGCGACCGCTGGTCTTGAAGCGCGCGGCGAGTTGATCGCTGCGCCGAACGGAGCGGGCATGCGACGGTGTTGCGGCGGCGCGCGCATTGCCCCGCTCATCGTCCCAATAGACCGGCCGGTGCGCGGGACGCCGTTTGGGGGGTGCGCCGCGCCAGATATCGGTCATGGCCTGGGCAGCATAGGTGCTGATCTCAGCATAGAGATCGACCAACTCATATACACGCTGAACGGAATGACCGATTGCGGGGTTAATGAACAGCAAGACGCGCTGAAGCATTGCCGAGGTCATACCCAACGCCTTGGCGGCGACAATGATTGGTTCGCCTGACAAGTCAGCGACGATGCGTTGCGCCAGTGCTGGGCTAATGGTCAGCGCGCGCTGGAGGACACGAATGAATTCGCCGGTGTCGCGCGCTAGTGCGGCAGTTTCCAATTGGCGGCAGGTCTCCGCGGTATCGGGCGTGTAAGGGCGGCGGACAGTCGGCGCCGGGGCATCGAGGTTCAATAAAATCGTGCGGCGCTCGGCGGCAGTGGATTGCAGAAAGAGCTCGACGAGATCCTCTTCCGGGTCGGCGTCCGAAGCGGTCTCGGCCGCCGGCGTGACTGTCAGGCCCGTCAGTTCCGCCAGTTTTTTCAGGACGGGGCCGGGCGCCCCGGGATAGCTCGACAACCGGGCGGCCACGGCGGTGCGAGTCGGCGGGTCGGCGGCTTCGATCAGCCGCTGCGCCAGTTCCACGTATTGTGCCTCTTCCTCGACGCTATGGACCGGCTTCTGCACATAGAGATCGGTCAGGACGCGAAGCAGCGTCGGCCGCACGTCGACACCGTTGCGGCAGGCCAGATCGAGCAAGCCTTCGAGATTAGGGAGGTGGGATGATTTCGTCATGTGCGGTACGCCATACAAATCCGACAACATGATCAGGATAATCGCCGGGCGTTAGCAGACCGTTAACCTTGCGCCGCCTTTAATTGCAGGGAGGACCGATCCGTAGGCCCTGCGTCGCGGATCGTTCAGGGGACTGTCATGGGCAAACAATCATGGGCGAAGTGATCCGGTTTCCCGACGAGGGTGGCTATACGCGCGTCGGAAAGTACGTCGATGGCAAGACCGAGCCCGCGACAGTCATCATCCTTCCCGTGGTTCGTATTGATCGCACCCCGGACGGATCGGATGACGCCGAGCCGCGAACCGGAAACAGCCGCCGCCGTCGCCGCCGCGCCACGCGTTAGACGAGAACGCCAAACATCAATGCAGATTTCACCTCAGCAGGCGGCGCGGGGGCTCATGCGGATTCCCCATGCCTTGGCCGGGGTGTCTTGGCTTCTGCTGGCCGCCTGCACCACGGGAGATTTTGGCGAGCCGCGATCACTGGCGGGCGTCGAGGCGTATAACTACGACTACAAGCCGTCTATCTTTGATAGCGGCGCATTCGCCGGCCCGGTCGGCGAGAGAAATTTTGAATTCACCGACGACGAGCGGCTTCTACGTCAATTGGCTTATCCGCTGGCCGAGCCCGGCTACGACCGGCATCAGTGGGATAACGTTGGCGCCGAGGGCGGCATTATCGAATCCGGGCGTATCAGCGCTTATGACCGTACCGCCTATGCCGCGGTATTGTTGTCGCCGCGCTACCGTTCGCCGGCGTCCCGCTACGCGCAATTGATCGATGACATCAGGAACGACAGTACGCGGATGCCGCAATTCTTTGAAACCGCGGCACGCGTGATCGACATCGACCGCAAGCGGCAAAAATCCTTCGCGTTTTTATCGAGCCTCAGCCCGGCTGAGCGGAGCCATGCGCAACGCCGCATTCATGAAAACATCGCGATTACGCGCATGGTGCACGCTTCGCTGCAACGGCGCGCCAGCGCCTATGGCTTCGCGCTGGAACGGCTGGTGTTGATGACGCCCTCGACGCAGGCGGTCGATGTCGAGCATGCGCTCAACCGGCTGAAGACGCAGATTGCGCGGTATCGCTTCGGTGCGCCACCGGTGCAGGACCGGATCGCGATCGCCCGCTAGGCGATTTTCGTCCTCCTATTTCGGTATATCCTGGCGCTGGCAGCGGGCGGCGGCGATCGCGCCACGCGCCATCGGAAGCAGGCCGGGCTCCGGCGCCAAAGCGCGGATAGCGATCAATCCGGTCGCAGTAGGGGACTCCACGATAAGCCGGTCGGCCGCGGTGACATCTTCCTCGTCGGGAATTTGCGCCCGTTGCTCGGCGGTCATCAAATCGAGCTCGATGGTACGCCGCCCGGCGGCGCGGTCGTTGATGGCGTAATAGGAAATGTCATAGCGTGTATAAAATGACACCGAAGTGTAGCCGGTGATAACCGGCACCGTCAGCTTCAGCGGGCCTTCCGACAGATCGTAACGACAGATCGCGCCGACAAAGGCCGGATCCATATAAGGCATCGGCGCGCCGTCCGGGGTCGGCGCTGGCAGTGCGGCAACGGCATTGACCGGCGTGATCGGCGATAGCCGCGAATAGGCGTCCTGCGTCGCCGTCCGCGGCAGCAACATCACTGTCGCCAGGTGCACGATGGCACCGAGCACGACCCCGACAAACGACAGCAGGAGCCACCGCATCATGGGCAACCCCTCGTAACGATGTTGGGCATCGGCGCTTCGCGTCCGGCGCGAGTCGAAACGCCGACCGCGGTATCGTACAGCCGCAGGACTAGAACGTAGCGGTCAACGCCGCCGGTCGGCAGCCAATTGCCTGCGCTGGCGCGGGGTGCAACCACGATCTCGAAGCTGCCATCGGCGCGGCGGACAATTTCCTGGCTGGTAAAGCCGTAGCGGTTCACCGAATTGGCTACGAGTTGTCCCGCGACATTATAGAGCGTCAGCGTCCAGAAGCGGGCGGTTGGCGTGATGCCGTCCAGCACGACATCGCAGCGGCCGTCGAGAATCTTGCGTTTATCGTCAGCCTGCGCGGAGAACGAAACGCCGTCGCCGAGGCCGACAGGCAGTTGGCCGGTGCGTGCGATGCTGGCGCGCGCATAGGGGTCAGCCTCGGCGGTGCCGGTCTTCGGCCAGGCAGTCCAGGCACCAATCGTCAGCGCACCGAACGCGGCGCCGCGCGTCAGCGCCAGATAGGTGGCGCCAAGCCCGACCAAGGTCGCGACGGCGAAGGCAAACAGCGATCCGATGAGAAGCCGCACAGTCAACCGTCGAATGTTAAGCGTCTGAGTCGCGCAGAATAGACCGGCAGCGCGTCGGCGAGGAGCTAGTTTTGCCCGGGACGGTGGATGGACGCGCCTTCCAGGGTCGATACCAGCGCGCCGTTCTGCTCGAGCGCCGCTCCGCGCCGGGTTTCGGCCGGGACAGGCGAGGCGCTCGAGGCTAGCGCCTTGTTGGCGTCATCCATCATGCGCTCGACGCGGACCAGGATATCGGCGCCGCGCTTGGTCAGCGCGACCGGCCGCAGCGGGGCCGGCTCTGCATTCTTGTTCTTTGCATCCGCAACCACGGTTTGCTGGCGGGCCGCCGGCACTGGCACGCCCGGCAATTGCTTGAGTTCGATACCCTGGTGGGCATATTCCATGATGGCGTGCCACGTCATCGCCGGCAGCGAACCGCCGGTCATGCGGTTGGTGGACTGGTAATCGTCATTGCCGAACCAGACGCCGCATATAAAGCTGCCGGTGTAGCCCATGAACCAGGCGTCGCGATAATTGTTGGTGGTGCCGGTCTTGCCGGCGGCAGCGACGCCTTCGAGGCGGGCACGCTTGCCGGTGCCGTTTTCGACCACGTTGTTCATCATCTTAATCATGTCGGCGGCGACGCCGGGCGACATGACCTGCCGAGGTTTCGGGCCATCGCGATCGAAGCGCCAGACCAATTCACCGGCACCGGTCCGTACTTCAAGCAGCGCGTGCGGCGTCACTGCCTTGCCGAGATTAGGGAACGTCGCATAGGCGCCGACATGATCGAGTACCGTGACTTCATCGGCGCCGATCGGCAAAGACGGCGTATCCGGTAGCGGCGTCCGAATGCCCATGTCGTGTGCGAGTTTTACGATGCGCGAACGGCCAAGCTTCGGGTTGCCGTCGCCGACCGTCACCGACAGGCGAACCGCGACCGTATTGATAGAATGGGTAAGCGCCTGCATCAGCGTCATCGAACCGCCGAAACCCCGGCCATAATTGTGCGGGCACCAGTTGCCGAGGCAGATCGGGGCGTCGACCACGATCGAGGTTGGCTTCATGCCGCGCTCGAGCGCGGTGGCGTATACATACGGCTTGAACGAGGAGCCCGGCTGGCGCATCGCGTCGGTAGCGCGGTTGAACTGGCTGGCGCCATAGTCGCGGCCGCCGACCATGGCGCGTACCGCGCCGTCGGTTTCCATCAGTACCGAGGCCGCCTGCTTGGCATGATATTCCTGGCCATATTGCCGCAGCGAATTCTCGACTGCGGTTTCCGCCTGCCGCTGCAAATTGACATCGATTGCGGTGCGCACCACGAAAACGCGCTCCGATAGCGTCTTCGGGAACGTGCCGACCAGCTTCTTCATCTCGTCGAACGCCCAGTCGAGATAATAATTCGGCGCGCGCTCGTCGCGGCGGTCGACGGGGGTGGCTGGATTGCGGCGGGCGCCGAACACCTGACCCTCGGTCATGAATCCAGCCTCGACCAGGTTGTCGAGCACGACGTTGGCGCGGGCGCGCGCCGCAGGCAAATTGACGTGCGGCGCGAACTTCGAGGGCGCCTTGAACAGCCCGGCGAGGAGCGCGCTCTCGGCGAGATTTACGTCGCGTGCCGACTTGTTGAAATAATACTGCGCCGCCGCGTCCACTCCGTAGGCGCCGCCGCCCATATAGGCGCGGTCGAGATACAACTTCATGATCTCGTTCTTGGTCAGCCGCGCCTCGAGCCACAGCGCGAGGAAGGCTTCCTTGATCTTGCGGTCGAGCGTGCGCTCGTTGGAGAGGAACAGGTTCTTGGCGAGCTGCTGCGTGAGGGAGGAGCCGCCCTGGCGCACGCCGCCGGCCTGCGCGTTGGTGGCGAGCGCGCGCATCGTGCCCATGATGTCGATGCCGAAATGGTCGTAGAAGCGCCGGTCCTCGGTGGCGAGCACCGCCTTGATCAGCGAATCCGGGAACTGGTCGAGCGGGATCGAGTCGTTGTGGCGGATGCCGCGCGAGCCGATCTCGTTGCCGTAGCGGTCGAGGAACGTCACCGCCAAATCCGACTTCTTCAGCCAGTCGTCGTCCGACGTCATCTGGAACGCAGGCACCGCCAGCGCCAGCATCAGCAGCATGCCGACGGTGCCGAGCGTGGCGCCTTCCGAGACCAGTTCGTTGGCCCAGCGCCGCCAGCCGGCGACGTGAAAATGGTCCATGAAGATGGCGAAGCGGCCATAGGCCTCGCGCAGCCCGGAGCCGCTCCGGAAGATGGTGGAATCCACCCAGGCGTCGAGCGCCAGCATCCATTTGCGGAAGTCGGGTCTCCAGTCCTCGGGCAACAGGTCGCGCACGTGGGGCTACTCGCTGGGCGGCAAAGGGAACAAAGGCGTTTCGAATCCGGGTTTTAGCGCATCGGGGCCAAGCGAACCACCAAGGAAGATGGTGAACGACCCGGCAAAATCACGTGATCGGGCGGGAAAGTGAACGGCAATTGGGGCTTTTTCTTCACCCTCCCCCTTGCGGGGAGGGCCGGGGTGGGGGAAGCCTCGACCCGCGCTATCAGAAGTCGCCCCCACCCGGACCGCTGGCGCGGTCCGACCTCCCCGCAAGGGGGGAGGTAAGAAAGAGCAGATGAAACCCGCCGCCACGCCTGCATCCAGCCCCGCCGCTCCGTTCTGGCGCACCAAGCGCCTGTCGCAGATGACGCGCGCCGAGTGGGAGAGCCTGTGCGACGGTTGCGGCCGCTGCTGCCTCAACAAGCTGGAGGAGGAGGGCACCGGCAAGACCTTCTTCACCAACGTGGCCTGTCGGCTGTTCGACGCCGCGGCCTGCCGCTGCAAGGACTATGCGGGGCGAAAGCGCCTGGTGCCGGATTGCGTCAAGCTGTCCTGGCGCAACGTCGCACGCATCGTTTGGCTGCCGCCGACCTGCGCCTATCGCCTGGTGGCGGAAGGCCGCGACCTGCCGTGGTGGCATCATCTCGTTTCGGGCTCGCGCGAGACCGTGCACCAAGCCGGCGTCTCGGTGCGCGGCAAGGAGACGGTGTGCGAGAGCGATGTGCCGGACGCGATGCTGGAGCGTCATATTGTTTCATGGCCCGGTAAGACGCCAAAATCGGCGAAAGCGGCGCGGCAAGTCTAGATTTTGGTAGGCGGGCTTGTCCGCCGTAGCTCCTCTTGGAGCGAAGGCGGATGAGTTGGCCGGGGAAGGTGCCGAAGGGGGCTCGGAAGTCGACTAATCGTAACCAATATCGGAGCCATAACCCGAAGGTTTAGGAAAGTCAGAGGGAGTTGGAGGAAAACCGCGATAAGCTAAAATATTACTTTTTCAGCCGCAATAAACGAACCTCTCCAAGAAAACTTTCAAGACTAAGGAGATAAGGTCTCACGCTTTTCGGAAAGGATTCGTGAATCTTTGTTGGTACGACAAGCTGAACACCGGCTGTCTTCATTTCTTTAAACTGAGCTTCCGAGACGCCCTGCTGCAAAGTGAGCAAATGCTTGACAGGTACTCTGTTTGCTTCTTTTAAAATTTGGCGCCATCGATCTTTACACGTAGTTTTTGCGGCTAGCATTCGCAAATGGCTGACGGGAAAAGTCATGTCCAAATATGCGCTTGTGGAAGGAAAAACGAAATCCGGTGCGTTACCGTCCTTAATCTTTGGTTGGTGTGAGAAGTCGATGTCGGATTTCATGCCCTCTTCGGAGAAAATTTCACAAGCGTGAAGCTCGAGAGATTTTCCCGATCGGGATTTCCTGCTCTGCAAAATTTTTTGCGCGAAATTCGCAAGTTCTTTTACTGATCCAAAGCCTGCAGAAATAGCAGGTCGATAAAATTCCTGCTCAACGCTTTGGTAGATTTGGTATTCGCATTCCCTACGGCGCAACATCCGCTCGTCTGGGTTTAATTCATAGTCAGCACGGAGCTCGATTGTCTTTTTTATGATGTCGGCCCCGGACGGAAATCTCTTCAGCCATTCTTTCGGTATGTCGGTCAGCGATAAATGGCAGTCTGATTTGGCTTTTGAAGGTTCGCTAAATAGAGAGGGCGATACAGTGCCCGGGATCCAAACTACGAACTGTTTGGGATCGACCGGACCTAGCTTTCTCTCAAACAACTCCTCTTCTGTTTCATGGCGGCATACCCATACATGACACTCGGTTGCCGCGCCTTTGTCGTCTAGCAAAAAAACAAACGTGGCTACGGCACCGGTGCTTTCCGCATCTAGGAGAGCAGAAGTTGAGCCGCCAAAATTTGTTAAACGCGTTTCATTGCGGCCGGACGTTGGATTATCGTGAAAACGATTGTTGTAGTAAACCGCGCGTACCTCTCGATGGTCGGCGTGCGAGTCGATAAAAAGATCGAACCTCGCGTCTGGGTTTTTTGTCTTTTTAGTATTTATCGCAGGAAAAACGTTGAACAAAAGCTGTTTCGGAAAATATGGACCGTACTGATGTGTGCCATTAGCTAGAGTGTCATTTGCGGCCAAGCGTTTAGCATACCAGATCGTTCCTGGCCTTTCGTATTCCGCTATCCAGTCGATAGCTGACAATGCCATCAATTATTGCCCTTAATTTCCCGGCTACTCCCGCCCAGTCGGAGCCAGCGTTCGGCGCGATCAATAACGGAGCGCACAGTATCCAAATCCTTGCCCCTCAACGCACATTCCCAAATGATAAGGTGACGCCAATTGGCGGCTTCCAGCTCGGTTCTTACCTTTCGGTCTCGGGCGCGGTTTCCATAAATTTTATTTTTCCAAAATTTACGCCGCGTTTCAGGCAAGCGGAAAAGCGAACAGGCATGCGCATGCCAAAAACATCCGTGAACAAAGATGACTGCTCTATAACGAGGAAATACAAGGTCGGGTCTCCCGGGCACGGATTTTGAATGAAGCCGATAGCGGAGTCCTCGTTTGTGCAGAGCTGTTCTGATGGTTCGCTCGGGCTTTGTGTTTTTGCCCTTGATCCCGGCCATCATTCGACTGCGCGTTATTTTATCTACGATGTCAGCCAACGGCGGCTCTTTTTATTTTTGGAGCCTCGGTCGCTTCAAGAATGTATGGCTTAATATAGGTTGCGACCGCCTCAACAACTGGAATAGCAACGGAGTTGCCAAACTGCTTGTACGCCTGGGTGTCAGATACCGGAATGCGGAATTTCTGTTCTTTCGGCTTTTCAAAACCCATTAAGCGCGCGCACTCACGAGGCGTTAATCGTCGAGGTTGTTTTCCCTGTTGCCGGATCAGAATTTCTGACCCATCCTTGTAATATCTGGCCGATAAAGTTCGGGCGACGTCTTCGGGACCCACCAAACCGAATCCAAATCCGTTTCCTTTCAAGCGATGCTTCTCCGCATAGCTTTGCAAGTACGACCATAAGTGTTCCGACAAAGTATATTTATCTAAAACTTTGCCACCTGTTCCGAAGGTATATCGCTTGTCGACCTTCTCAGTCCCGTCTTGCGGGTGGAGTATCAATTCCAACTTAGGACCCTTAAGAGAGTCCGGAACTATCATCGACTGAAAACTAAAATCAGGCTGGTCACGGAAGCCAACAATGAAGATGCGCTCTCTGTGTTGTGGAAGCCAAGGCTTAGCGTCAATTATCTTCCAATCGACCTTGTATCGAAGCTCTTTCGTTAGGATTTCGTGGATCACTTCAAAAGTTTTGCCTTTGTCGTGATTGACGAGATTCTTGACGTTCTCCAGTACGAAAGCCTTCGGGCGATGGGCTTTGATAATTTTGGCAACTTCAAAAAACAAGGTGCCTTGCGCTTCGCAGGCAAAGCCATGCGGTCTATTCAAGGCGTTTTTTTTTGACACACCGGCAATTGAAAAAGGCTGACAGGGAAACCCGGCGATTAAAAGATCGTGGGCCGGTATTCTCTCAATAGGCACAGCACGAATATCTCCAAGGATGTCATGCTCATCGTCAGTAAAATTAGCTACGTAAGTCTCTTGGCAATGTGCGTCCCACTCTGAAGTGAAAATACACTTGCCTCCAATTATCTCGAATCCCCGTCGTAGCCCTCCAATTCCTGCAAACAGATCAATGAAGGAAAATGACGCGTTTTTCGTTTGATTTTTTTTTGTTTCGGTGTCGCAAACTTTTTCGCGCAACCAAGTTGTGGCGACCTTTGGCGCTCTCGATTCGCCTGTCTCGTAGCGTCTGATTGTGCGCGCCGTAACGCCCAAAAGTTCTGCCGCCTGCGATATTGAAAGGCGTGATTTTCGCCGGAGTTGTTTGAACTCCATCGCAAAATAGGGAATTTGCATTGGTCCTCGCTGGGAATAATTCTGCCAAGGTGTCACGAATCTTCCCAGCAAAAGGTTAATCGTTCCTATTTTGTTCTGCAATAGGATAAAAATCCTTGACAGCGTGACGCTCCTCCCTTATCTGGGGCGCATGGTGCCGTATCGCGCCCTCAAGCCACAATCCGACCGACAGAAATCGCCGCGCGCGGCGACGCCGGAGCGATTCCGCGCGGCGCAACAGCAAGAAAGCGAAGCGCTGGATTCCGGGCTCGCCCGTCTTCGCCCCGCGGGCTTCGACGGGCGCCCCGGAATGACGGAAGAAAGAAATAGCGCAGAAGCCGAGAACACGCATGGCCCATCCCCGCGACATCAAACCCGATCCTTACCGCGCGCCGACCCAGGACGAGATCGCCCGCGCCCGCGACATGTATGCGCAGGGCTTCACCGTCTCGCGCATCCTCGCCGCCACCGACATGAGCCTCGGCACGCTGTATTACTGGCTGGATGGCGGGCCGCACGAGGCGCAAGGCCCGGCGCTGCCGCCGATCGCGCGCCGCAAGGTGGTGGTCGGCCAGCGCCGCCGTGCGCTGAAAACCGACCGCGTCTCGCTCGCCGCGCGGCTGTGGCGAACCGCCGAGCGGCAGGTCCGCGACATCGAACTGCGGCTCGCCGCGCCGGCGCGATCCAGCCCGGAGCGCGAGCGCGACGTGCGCATGCTGGCGATGCTCACCCGCACCGTGCGCGACCTTTCGGCGTTCGATAAGCCCGAACCCGAGCCGGGCAAGACGAGTGGCACGCCGGCCGGGCCAAGCGGCCGTAGCGTCGAGGAAATACGCGCGTCGCTGGCGCGCAAGCTCGAAGCCATCATCGCCGAACGCGACGAGGAGGAGACGCCGGTCGAGCCCGAACCGCAGGCGGGAGCGGCCCTCCGCGGCCTCGGTCATCGCTAGCGGCCCATCAGCCGTATCGATGGCTGCGGTCACATCTTTTCATCGGGTTTTTGCCATCTGGGCGGTTGACTCCGGGTTCCATCAGGCATAGAGAGCGAACGTTCATTCGCTTATAGTGCAGCGCACAAGCCTCGTATTCTGAGGCCGCGACTGCCGCTCCAGGAACCTCAATGCGCCGCGCCAGTACCCAGCTTGCCGCCGACCGCCGCGACCAGATCCTCGACGCCGCGCGCACCTGTTTCGTGCGCTCGGGCTTCCACGCCGCCTCGATGCAGGACATCTGCGCGCAGGCCGGCATGAGCCCCGGCAATCTCTACCGCTATTTCGCCTCCAAGGAGGCGCTGATCGCCGGCATCGCCGAGCGCGACCGCGCGCAGGTGGCGGCGGAATTCGCCGGCGCCGACCTCTCGCGCGGCCTGTTCGCGGTGCTCGAAGGGCTCGCGCAGCATCATTTCTCCGAGCGGCCGATCGAACAAGTTTTATTGTGCACCGAGGTGATGTCGCAGGCGCGCCGCCATCCCGACATCGCGCGCATCTCGTCGGATTTCGACAAGGACGTGCGGCGCTGGCTGCGCGGCCTGTTCGAGGCCGGCCGCGCGCAGGGCGACATTCCCGCCGACGTCGACATCGAGGGCGTTATCACCATGCTGATGGTAATCGCCGACGGCGTGTGGTGGCGCCGCGCGCTCGACAAAGAGTTCGATCCGGCCGCGGTGCTGCCGGTCTTCATGGATATCACGCGGCACATGTTGCGCGGCAAAAGGCCGAAGGCCGTCTTGGGTAAAAAGTCCGAAGTTGTTGCGGGAGGTGCGCGATGAGCGACAACGGAAAAGCGAAGCGGCTGCGCGGCCTACTCGCCATCAAGCGAAACCGGCTGGTCGCCTTTGCGCTGATCGCGGCGGCGGTGCTGTGGATCGGCTCCGGCTATATCGTGCCGCGCGAACACGCGGAAAGCGAAGCCGCGATCCGCGCCGACGGCGGCAAGCCGAAGGCGGCGTTCCGCGTGGCGGTGATCGAGGCGAAGCTCGCCGAGCACAGCCGCAAGCTGACGCTGTCGGGCCGCACCGAGGCCTACCGCAAGGTGATGGCGGTGGCGCGCACCAACGGCATGGTGGCGAAGCTCAACGTGCGGCGCGGCTCGCTCGTCGCGCAGGGCGAGATCATCGCGGTGCTCTCCGACGAAGCGCGCGAGGCGCAGGTGCTGCAAGCCAAGGCGCTGGTGGTGCAGCGCCAGGCCGAACTCGACGCCAAGCGGCGGCTATCGGAAAGCGGCGCGGTGGCGCGGCTCGATCTCGCCAATACCGAGGCGCAATACAAGGCGGCGCAGGCCGCGCAGGCCGCCGCCGAGGCGGAAGCCGAGCGCGGCAATGTGGTAGCGCCGTGGTCCGGCATCATCACCGACGTGCCGACCGAGATCGGGCAGGCGCTGTCGCCCGGCAAGGAGGTCGCGCAGATCGTCGCGCTCGATCCGATGCTGGCGGTGGTCGAAGTGGCCGAGAAGAAGCTCGCCGGCGTCACGCTCGGCGAAACTGCGAAGATAAGATTGATCACCGGGGTCGAGGCCGAAGGCCGCATCCGCTACGTGTCGAAATCCGCCAATGGCGCGACCCGCACTTACCGGGTCGAGGTCGAAATCGCCAATGCCGACGGCACAATTCCGGATGGCATCACCGCCGAAGTCTCGATCCGGCTTGCGCCGGAGAAGGCGACACGTATCCCGCGCTCGGCGCTCACATTCTCGACTACCGGCGATCTCGGCGTGCGCATGGTCGATGCCCAGAACAAGGTCGGCTTCCTGCCGGTCGCAGTGGCGCAGGACGAGCAGGTGCAGATGTGGGTCACCGGCATTCCCGATGGCGCCAAAGTGATCGTGCAGGGCCAGGATTTCGTCCGCGAAGGCCAGACCGTCGAGGCGGTGCTGGCCGACCCTGAGAAAACCGCGGCGAAGTAAGCGAGTAGCGTCGTATGGGAAAAATCATCGACATCGCGATCAGCCATGCGCGGCTGACGATTGCGCTCCTGCTGTTCCTGCTGGTCGCCGGTCTCGTCGCCTATGTGACAATCCCGAAGGAATCCGAGCCGGACGTGCGCATTCCGATCATCTACGTCCAGTTGTCGCAGCGCGGCATCAGCCCGGAGGACAGCGAGCGGCTGCTGCTGCGTCCGGTCGAAACGCAGCTCAAGTCGGTCGCCAACGTCAAGGAAATGCGCTCGACCGGATTCGAGGGCGGCGGCTTCGTGCTGCTCGAATTCGAGGCGGGCTTCAATTCATCCGCCGCGCTTGCCGACGTGCGCGCCAAGGTCGATCAGGCCAAGCATGACCTGCCGCGCGACATGGACGAGCCGCAGGTGCTCGAAGTCAATTTGTCGCTTTATCCAGTGCTGGTGGTGTCGTTGTCCGGTGACGTGCCGGAGCGCACGATGCTGCACATCGCGCGGGAGGCGAAGAACGCCATCGAGCAGGTGCCGGGCGTATTGTCCGCCGAATTGCGGGGCGCGCGCGATGAGGCGGTGGAAATCATCGCCGAACCGATGCTGATGAAAAGCTACGGCGTGTCGCTCGACCAGCTCTCGGCGATCACGCAGGCCTCGAATAGTCTGGTCGCCGCCGGCGCGCTGGAAGGGCAGACCGGGCGTTTCGCCGTCAAGGTGCCGGCGCTGCTCGAGCGGCCGCAGGATGTGCTCAACATTCCGGTGGTCGCTTCGCAATCCGCCGCGGTCACGCTCGGCGACGTCGCCACCGTGAAGCCGACTTTCAAGGACGCCACCACGATCACCCGCGTCAACGGCAAGTCAGCGATGACGATCGAGGTGTCGAAGCGTACCGGCGCCAACCTTATTCAGACCGTCGACGGCGTGAAATACGTCGTCGATAAAATGAAGGATCGCCTGCCGGCCGGGGTCAATGTCACCTTCACGCAGGACAAGTCGAAGATCATCCGCACCATGCTGGCCGACCTGCAAAACTCGGTCGCGCTGGGTGTGCTGCTGGTCACGGTCATCATTCTTTTCGTGCTGGGTTTTCGCGCCTCGTTCTTCATCGGCATCGCCATCCCGGTATCGTTTCTGACAGGCGTGCTTGGCCTCCAACTGGCAGGCCTCACGGTCAACATCGTCGTGCTGTTCTCGCTGATCCTCGCGGTCGGCATGCTGGTCGACGATGCCATCATCGTCTCGGAATTCGCCGAGCGGCGGATGTCGGAAGGCATGGCGCCGCGCGAAGCCTATTCGCTAGCCGCCAAGCGCATGGCGGGCCCGGTGATCGCGGCGACCGCGACCCGCGTCGCGGCGTTCTCGCCGCTGTTGTTCTGGCCCGGCGTGGTCGGCGAATTCATGAAATACATGCCGATCACGCTGATCGCGACGCTCTCAGCGTCCCTGGTAGTCGCGCTGATCTTTACCCCGACGCTCGGCGCACTGCTCGGCAAGGCCTCGCCGGTGCCCCACGACGAGCGGGTCGCCGACCGCGGACCCTATATGCGGGTGGTGCGGCTGGCGCTGAGCCATCCCGGCTCGACGTTGGCGATAGCTGCATTCCTGCTGGTTGCAGTGCCGATCGCTTACGGCAAGCTCGGCAGCGGCGTCGAGTTCTTCCCGAACGTCGAACCGGACTACGGACAGATCATTGTGCATGGTCGCGGCAACCTGTCGCTCGACGAGAAGGATCGCGTGGTAGGCGAGGTCGAGCGCCGCGTGCTCGCTTACGATTCCCTGCGCACGGTCTACACCCGCGTCGGCGAGCAGCCGCGCGGCATGGGCGAACTGACCGAGGACACGATCGGCGTCATCCAGTTCGAATTCGCCAACTGGCAAACACGCCCGAAAGCGCACGTCATCATGGATGACATCCGCGCCAAGACCAAAGATATCCCGGGCATCCTGGTTGAGGTGACGGCGCCGCGCGCCGGTCCGCCAACCGGCAAGCCCATCCAGGTTCAGCTCTCCGCCGTCAATCCGGACTTGCTGCCGGCTGCGGCCAAGAAGGTCGCAGGGATTCTGGCACAGCGCTCCGACATCCGCGATCTCGATGATGGCCAACCATTGCCGGGCATCGATTGGCGCATCGACGTCAACAAGGCGGAAGCGGCCAAATACGGGGCCAGCGTTGCGACGGTGGGCACCGCGCTGCAGCTCGTCACCAACGGCGTCAAGGTCACCGAGTACCGGCCGAGCGACAGCGACAAGCCGGTCGATATTATCGTGCGCTTCCCGCAAGACCGCCGCAGCCTGGAGCAGATCGACGATCTGCGCGTGCAGTTGCCGGGCGGCAGCGTGCCGATCGGGAATTTCGTCGAGCGCCGCCCGGCGCCGCGCGTCGGCTATATCAACCGCGTCGCCGCCGCGCGCGTCATGACGGTGTCGTCCAACGTCGCCGAAGGCGTGCAGAGCGCCAAGATTCAGCAGGAGATCAGCGCCGAATTGGCGAAGGCCGATCTGGGACAGGGGGTGACGTTCAAGCTTAAGGGCGAGGACGAGGAGCGCGAAAAGGCCGGCGCGTTCCTGCTCAAGGCGTTCGGCACCGCGATCTTCCTGATCTTTGCCATCCTGCTCGCGCAGTTTAACCGGCTTACGTCAGTGGGGTTGGTGCTGACCGCCGTGGTGCTCTCGACCATCGGTGTGCTGCTGGGCCTGATGATCATGGGCCAGCCGTTCGGCGTGGTGATGACCGGCATCGGGATCATCGCCAACGCAGGCGTTATCGTGAACAACAACATCGTGCTGATCGACACGTACGACAGGCTGCGCCGCGAAGGCATCAACGCCTACGACGCGATCATTGAAACTTGCCGCGAGCGCGCGCGCCCGGTGGCGCTCACCGCGATTACGGCCATCCTTGGCGTGTTGCCGATCGCGTTTGGCGTCAATCTCGATTTCGTCATGCGCGAGGTCACGGTTGGCGCGCCGTCGACGCAATGGTGGATCAATCTGTCGACCGCCATCGTGTTCGGGCTCGGCTTCGCCACGGTCCTGACCTTGATTGTGACGCCGGCCGCATTGCTGCTGATCGAGCAGGGCGCGCAATGGCGCGTGGGTTTCTTTGATCGAGGCCGCGGCTGGCGAAGCCGGCTATGGCCGCGGATTCAGCGCCTGGCCCATGGGAAGTTCGGCCGTTCATAGCTCCGTTGCACCGCCGAGCATTGAACTTTAGGCCGGCGCCGGGCATTACCTTCCGGCCAACCCTTGGATTCTATGTCGGCTGCTAAATCCGCCAAATCGAAAACGCCCGCCAAGCCCGCGGCCAAACCCGGCGCCGACGATCCCATTCGCCTGACGCATCCGGAAATCCGCGCCATCGTCCTCGGCATCATGCTGGCGATGTTTTTGGGCGCGCTCGACCAGACTATTGTCGCGACTGCGCTGCCGACCATCGGCCGAGAGTTCGGCGATCTTGGTTCGCTGTCGTGGGTGGTGACCGCGTATTTATTGACGGCAACGGCGGTGACGCCGTTGTACGGCAAGCTGTCGGACATTCACGGCCGGCGCACCATGATGCTGATCGCGATCGGCATTTTCGTCGCCGGATCAGTGGCTTGCGCGCTGGCGGCGTCGATGACCGCGCTGGTGTGGTCGCGCGCGCTGCAAGGGCTTGGCGGCGGGGGGCTAATGGCCTTATCGCAAACGATAATTGCCGACATCGTGTCGCCGCGCGAGCGCGGCCGCTACCAGGGTTACATCGGCGCGGTGTTCGCGACCTCCTCGATCGGCGGCCCGGTGCTCGGCGGCTTCCTCACCGAGCACCTCGATTGGTCGCTGATCTTCTGGATCAACCTGCCGATGGGCCTCGCCGCGCTCGGCATGACCTCCTCGGTGCTCAAGCGGGTGCCGTTCCATCCGCGCAAGCATCGCCTCGACCTGATCGGCGCGGTGCTGATGGTGGCGGCGGCGGTCGCGCTGCTGCTCGCGCTGTCGTGGGGCGGCCGCAGCTACGACTGGATCTCGGCCCCGATCGGCGCGCTGCTGGGGCTCTCGGTGATCTGCTGGGGCCTGTTCGCGTGGCGGCTGGTGTCGACCGACGAGCCGTTTTTGCCGCTCGCCGTCTTGGGCAATCCGGTGGTGCGCTGCGCGGCGCTGGCCGGCGCCTGCTGCATGGGCACGCTGGTCGGCATGACGATCTTCGTTCCGCTGTATTTCGAAACCGTGCTGCATCTATCGGCGAGCCAATCGGGCCTGGCGCTGATACCGTTTTTGGCGGCGACCATGGTGTCGTCGACCCTCACCGGCCGCGCCATGACGCGCATGCCGCATTACAAGCGCATGCCGCTTGCCGGCCTGTCCATCAGCATCTTCTGCCTCGCGGTGCTGGCGATCTGGCCGGCCTCGCTGCCGATCGTCGTGGTGCTGACATTGATGTTCGTGGCCGGCGTAGGGCTGGGCTCGCTGTTCCCGATCTCGACGGTCTGCATGCAGAACGCCGTGACGCGCGCCCAGATGGGCATCGCCACCGGCGCCGCCAATTTCTTCCGCGCGCTGTTTTCCGCACTGGTGGTGGCGGTGCTCGGCGCCATCGTGCTCGGCGGGCTCGGCGGCGTCACCGGCATGTCGGTCGAGATGCTGGCGCGCACGGCGTCCGCCGGCGAGCTGGCTTACGCGTTCCGCTTCGTCTTCATGGCCTGCGCGCTGGTGCTGAGCTTCGCGCTCACCTTCACCATCGCGCTGGAAGAGCGGGCGCTCAAGGGCCCCGGCGATCCGCCCTCGGCCGCCGCCACCGCGCCGCAGGCGCCGGCCACGCCGATTCCTGCCGAGTAGGGAAGCTGCTCCCTGTGGGAAGTCCGCCACCGGTCGCCGCCGGCGGCGATTTCGGCTATCATGCCGGAATGCTTCGCGCCTCCATCGTCATCGGCCTGACCTTGTTCACGCTCGCCCTCGGTGCTTGCGGAAAATGCGGCCCCGATTTCGGCCGGCCGGGCGCCTGCCATAGCGACGCGCCCGCGCGTTGAACCCTCGTGCCGCACCGCCGCTCGCTTGCGCCGCCGCGCTGATGCTGGCCGGCTGCGGCACCATCGCGTTGCCGAACGCTCCCGTTTCGCCGCCGCCTACCAATTACCGCCAGCTCGCGGCCAATGCGGCGGCCGTCTATTTCAAGACCGTGCCGCTCGTCGGCGCGCAAATCTCGGAGCTGCGTGAGGCGAAAGCGCCACAGCTCGGCGAGTTTGCCGCCTGCCTGCGCACCGTCGCGCCATCGAGCAATTTCGCGGTGCTTTACGAAGGCGCCAAGGTGATCGACATTCGCCGCGCCGTGGTGGTCGATCGCTGCGGCGAGGGGGATTTCGGTCCGCTGCCTGCTCCGGTCGTCGTCGCGAAAACCGATGTGCCGGTGCCGGAAGCGTCAAAGAAAAGGCCGTGGCGCTGACGCGCGCCGGCGGCAGGCCGGGAACCCGGCACCTTTGCCGCGCTCGCGGTTTTGGCTAGACTGCGCATCGATGCGATGAACTTGCCGGGATCAATGCGATGAAGCGCGCTGAAATTGCACGGACTATCGGATACGCCGGAGCGAGCCTCTTGCTGGCGGCGCTGCTGACGCTGCCGGGCCGCGCGGCGCATGCGCAGGATGGTTCGTCGTTCTTCAATTTCCTGGCCGATCGCCCGGCGGATCCCGAGGCGGAAGCCAAGCGCGCCGAGATCGACCGCGCCTACCAGGCCTCGAAGAAAAAAATACCGGAGGCGCAAAAGCAGCCTTCCGATCCCTGGGGCTCGGTGCGCACCGCCGAACCGGCGAAGCCGGCCCAGAAGAAGTCGGCCAACGTGAAATAGGCGGCTTTCGCGCCTGTGGATAAAATTCCTAGTGCAAGGAAAACAGTCCTTGACAGCGTAACGCTGCCCGGCTATAACTAGCGCACACTCCACAATTGCATCAGGACGACGGCTTGATCGGGGCAGCTGCGGCATCGCGGGCAGGGAACACGGACGCGTTCGCCGCGTTGTTCCACCGGGCCCGTTTGAGGGCCGGTTACCATTGAGGGCGACATGGCGACAAAACAAGGCGGACAGATCGTCGAAACCAAAACCGAAGCGCGCGCGGGCGATTCGCATAGCGAGCCGTTCAACGCGCTGCTGTGGGGCACCATCGGCGTGGTGGTGCTGTTCGCCGTGATCTATTTCGCGTTCTTCGCCACGCACTGACGCCTACCGAATTTCAGACCTGAAGGCCCGCCGGCTTCGCCGCGCGGGCTTTTCGTTTTCCACCATCGATGGATCGCGTATGACCGAAATTCCACCCGCCGCGCTGCGGGCGCGGCAGATGTATGCCGAGGGCGCCACCATTGTCGCGATCCGCGCCGAGACCAAGCTGACGCATCATGGGCTCTATCGCTGGCTCGAGGGCGGGCCGGGCGGCCTGCTGCCGCCGCTGACCAAGCGCCGCCACGTCAAGAAAGCGCGCATCACGCTCGGCGACCGCGTTTCGGTGGTGTCGCGCATCATGCGCTCGGCCGAGCGGCAGGTCGCCGACATAGAGAAACGCATCGGCACGGCGGACGACCGCGGCGATAAGGATACCCGCACGCTGGCGCTTTTGGCCCGGACGCTGCGCGAATTGACCGCGATCGACGAGATGAACCGGGGGGCCGAACAACCGAAACAGGGCACGGGCGGCAATGGCGAAGTCAAGGAAGTCCCGCGCGACGTCGAAGCCTTGCGAGCTTCTCTCGCGCGAAAGCTTGCAGCAATTATCGCTGAGAAAGATGAGCGGCTACCTGGCGATTCTTGAGCCGAACGAAGCCGCCGAACTCGAACGCCAGTGGCACATCTTCGCCCATCGCCACCAGCGCGAGCCGGTGCTGGCGCATAACGGCAAGCCGTGGACCACCTGGCTGATGCTGGGCGGCCGCGGCGCCGGCAAAACGCGGGCCGGGGCCGAATGGGTGCGGGCAATGGCGCTGGCGGACCCGGCGGCGCGCATCGCGCTCATCGGCGAGACGGAACACGACGTTCGCGAAGTGATGATCGAAGGAGTGTCCGGCCTGATGGCGGTCTGCGCGGGGGACGAACGGCCCCTCTTCGTCCCGACGCGCGGGCGCATCGAATGGCCGAACGGCGCGGTCGCGCAGGCTTTCTCGGCGGATGTACCCGACAGCCTGCGCGGCCCGCAGTTCTCGCATGCCTGGCTCGACGAGCTCGCCAAGTGGAAACGCGGCGATGAAGCGTTCGACATGTTGCAGTTCGGTTTGCGGCTCGGCGAACGGCCGCGCCAGATGATCACCACGACGCCGCGGCCTTCCGCCCTGATCCGGCGGCTGACCGCCGATCCGTCCTGCGTGGTGACGCATGCCGGCACCAAGGCGAACGCCTTCAATCTGGCGCCGGCGTTTCTCGACACGGTGCTCAACCGCTATGGCGGCACGCGGCTCGGCCGCCAGGAGATCGAGGGCGAAATTGTTTCCGAGCGCGCCGATGCCTTATGGACGCGCGCGATGCTGGAAGCCTGCCGCGTTCCGGCGGCGCCGGCGATGACCCGCGTGGTCGTCGCCGTCGATCCGCCGGCCTCGGCCGGCGCGCGTGCCGATGCCTGCGGGCTGATCGGCGCCGGCCGCGCCGAGGACGGCACGCTCTACGTGGTGGCCGACGAGAGCGCGCGGGGCCTGACGCCGCAGGGCTGGGCCCGCAAGGCGGTCGCGCTGTGGCGGCGGCTCGAGGCGGATTGCCTGGTCGTCGAGGTCAACCAGGGCGGCGACATGGTGCGCGCCTGCGTGGCTGCGGTCGATCCGGATGTGCCGGTGGTTCCGGTGCGCGCGCATCGCGGCAAATATCTGCGCGCCGAGCCGGTGGCGCAATTGTTCGAGCAGGGCCGCGTCAAGCTGGTGGGGGCGTTCCCGCAACTCGAGGACGAGATGTGCGACTTCGGCCCCGACGGCATGTCGTCGGGGCGGTCACCGGACCGGCTCGACGCGCTGGTGTGGGCGATCACCAGCCTCAGCTTCGGGGCGAGGCAGGGGCCAAGGGTGAGGATGTTGTGAGGATGACTGACGCGCTTTTGTCGACATGTGGCACCATGCATCACGCTGATCTCAACATTTGCAGAAGCGTGAAGTCCCCGATTTGTTACGGCCAGGCAATGTTACGCTGGTCAAATTGCATGCGAGGCCGTGATGTCCCGCCGCGAGGTTTTGGAGGTCGCTGATGCCAATCGCTACCCGGACGTTGATTGCTGGCGTGGGAAAGGAAGAAGCTGAGGTTGCCATTCACATCTCCGCGCCCGTGGAACAGGCGCCGCGAGAATGGACCTGTGAATTCGAAATCGGCTGGCCAAATCAAACCATGGCGAAGCGCGCGACCGGCGTGGATTCGATGCAGGCCCTCGTCCTGGCGTTACAGATGATAGGCAGCGTCATCTATGCAAGCGAATATCATAAGCGCGGCGAGTTACGGTGGGCTCGTCACGGGGAAGGCTATGGATTTCCGGTGGCTGGAAGTCTGCGTGACTTGCTCCAGGGGTCAGACCTACGTTTTTTTTAAGCATCCCAGCGGGTGCTCGTGTCCCGGGCGCGGCGCAACACGCAGGGTTTGCGCTGCAGAACCGGGACCCCGGTCAGAGCTGCGAGCTCAGGTCGCGCCAGTCTGGATTGTTGTCTTCGACCAGCTTGAATTTCCATTCCCGCCGCCAGCGCTTGAGCTTTCTTTCACGAATGCGAGCCTCGTAACGTCGGCATGAATTTCAAAATAAACTAGATTGACCACTCCATACTTGTTGGTGAACGCGGGCGTCGCCTTTGCGCGATGCTGCTCAAGGCGCCGAGCGAGGTTGCTCGTCATGCCAACGTAGAGAACGCCACGTCGCGTGTTGGCAAGGATGTACACGAAATAATCGCGCGGCATACACCATTGTGTCCCGGGCGCGGCGCAGCGCAATGGCGATGCGCCGTAGACCCGGGACCATCGCAAACTCTGAATGTGGAAAGGCCCCGGATCTGCGATGCGGCACAAATGTGCCGCACCGCGTCCGGGGCACAAGAGGCCTCCTATGATGAAGTATCTGAAACACCTTCTCTCGCCCCCCGAAGTCAAATCCTCCCGCGCCGCGCGGCTGATCCAGCTCGAGAGCGGGGGCCGCGCGCGCTGGACGCCGCGCGACTACGCGGCGCTCACCCGCGAGGGCTACGTCAGGAACGCCATCGTGCATCGCACGGTGCGGCTGATCGCCGAGACGATCGGCGGCGTCACGTTCCTCGCCTATGAGGGCGACGCCGAGCGCGGCACGCATCCGCTGCTCGACCTTTTGGCGCGGCCGAACCCGCGCCAGGATGGCGCCGGTTTCCTCGAGGCCGTCACCGCGCACCTGCTGCTCTCGGGCAATGCCTATATCGAGGCGGTGACGCTCGACGGCGCGCTGCGCGAACTCTACGCGCTGCGGCCCGACCGCATGAAAGTGGTGCCGGGGCCGGACGGCTGGCCGGAGGCCTACGAATACAATGTCGGTGCGCGGGTGGTGCGCTTCGAGCAGACCCCCGGGTCAGGCCCGGGGGTGACAGAATTTTTGCCGCCGATTTTGCAGCTCGCGCTGTTCAACCCGCTCGACGACCATTACGGACTGGCGCCGCTCGAGGCCGCCGCCGTCGCGGTGGACACGCATAACGCGGCCGCCAAATGGAACAAGGCGCTGCTCGACAACGCGGCGCGGCCGTCCGGCGCGCTGGTCTATGCCGGGCCCGACAGCCAGGTGCTGTCGGATAGCCAGTTCGAGCGGCTCAAGAAGGAGCTCGACGACACTTACGCGGGTGCGCGCAATGCCGGGCGGCCGCTGGTGCTGGAAGGCGGGCTGGACTGGAAGCCGATGTCGTTCACGCCGAAGGACATGGATTTCATGGAGGCCAAGCACGCCGCAGCGCGCGAGATCGCGCTGGCGTTCGGCGTGCCGCCGATGCTGCTCGGCATTCCGGGCGACAACACCTATTCGAATTACCAGGAGGCCAACCGGGTGTTCTGGCGGCAAAGCGTGCTGCCGCTGGCGAACCGCATCGGCTCCGCGCTGACGCAATGGCTGGCCCCGGTCTATGGGGACGTGCGGCTCGCGGTCGACACCGACTGCATCGAGGCGCTCGCCGCCGACCGCGCGGCGCTGTGGGATCGCGTCACCCGTGCGCCGTTCCTTACCGTCAACGAGAAACGGCTCGCCACCGGCTACGGCGCGGTGGAGGGTGGCGACCTGTTCGGCTGAGTCGGACAGGGAACCGAGGAACCAACGCAAACACCTGACGTTCTTGAGACGAGCGCCGCGACGGGGCGCCACGGAACTTTTCAAAAACACAGGTGAGGACATGAAACACACACTGCTGATGACGGCGGGTCTCGCGGCCGCGCTGGCGTTCGGCGCCTCCGCCGCGATGGCACAGGACAAGAAGGCGGACAAGGACGCCCAGAGCTTCATGAAGACGGTGATCCAGCACAATTACGCCGAGATCGACACCGGCAAGCTCGCGCAGGAGAAGGGCAAGAGCCAGGCGGTCAAGGACTTCGGCGCCATGATGGTGAAGGACCATGGCGACGCCAACACCAAGGCGAAGCCGGTCGCCGAGCAGCTCGGCGTCAAGCCGCCGGAAAGCGCCGACGCCATGCATCAGGCGACCTATCTCAAGCTCAAGGTGCTGTCGGGCGACACCTTCGACCGCAGCTACGTCAACGGCATGGTCAAGGATCACGAGAACGACGTGCGGGAATTCCAGAAGCGCACCGCCCGCAACGACGCGGTCGGCGCCTTCGCCAAGGAAACGCTGCCGGTCCTGCAGAAGCATCTCGACGAGATCAGGAAGCTGCAGGCCCAGGTCGCCGCGCCGACCACGGGCTCCGGCTCCTCGATGAAGAAGTAACGCGTCGTAACAGACGCTGGCCTGACGAACGCCCGGTGCCTGCACCGGGCGTTTTGCTGTGCGGATTGCCATGACCGACCTGATCGCCATTTTCGCGGCGCGCGGCGACCTCGCGCACCTGGCGCTGCTGCTGTGGGCGGCCGCGATGTCGGCGCTGGCCTGGTTCGCGTTGCGCGAACTCGCCGCCGCGGCGCGTCGGTTCGACGATTTCGTGCGCGAACTGGCGCGCTTCAACGAGACATTCAGAGAGCATTGACAAGGAATTGCACATGGAAAAATTGCACAGCGTAATCCGCACCATCAACAACGAGACCAAGGCGGAGGCGGCGCCGCGCCGCGACCACCTCGACGTGTTTCGCGAATTCCTCGATCACTTGAACCGCGTCTCGCGCAAGAAGGCGGGCGCCGCTGCGGCCAAGCCGAAGGCGAAATCCCGCCGCCGGCGGTAGTTCTTCCGTGTCCCGGACGCGGTGCGCCACGCAGTGGTGCGCCGCAGAGCCGGGACCATTCCATTCTGAATTCGTAACGGTCCCGGTTCTGCGGAGCATCACGCCGCTGCGCGGCGCGCTGAACCGCGCCCGGGAAAAGAGAAGCCCATGCTCGCACCCAATCCCCATCCGACCGTCGCCTCGGTGTTCGCGCCGAAGACCTCGTTCGACGCCGACGGCAGCGTCGAAGGCTACGCTTCGCTGTTCGGCGAGATCGACCAGGCGCGCGACATGGTGATGCCGGGCGCGTTCGGCGCGACGCTCGCCACGCGCGGCGTGCGCCGCATCCCGATGCTGTTCCAGCACGACCCGTCCGAGCCGGTCGGCGTCTGGCTCGAATTGCGCGAGGACCACCGCGGGCTTTACGCGCGCGGCCGTCTCATTCCCGACGTCGCGCGCTCGCGCGAATTGCTCGGCCTGCTGCGCGCCGGCGCGATCGACGGCCTGTCGATCGGCTTCAAGACCGCCAAGGCGCGGCTCGATCCGCGTACGCGGGTGCGCAAGCTCGAGGCGGTCGAGCTCTGGGAAATTTCCATCGTCACGTTCCCGCTGCTGGCGGGGGCGCGCGTGCACGCGGTGAAAGCGGAGGCCTCCCGGCCGCTGTCACACGCGCGCATGCGCGCCGAGCGCGATTGGCACGCGGTCGCAGGGACGGGCGCGCTGGCGGTGCCGGTCGTC
>JADMIO010932593.1_pt1 | contig 66601 bp, 71 predicted proteins | sample 8958161 | NCBI WGS metagenome assembly JADMIO01 (sample SAMN16585339, study PRJNA669376) | soil metagenome | isolation source: Crop rotation soil | place: USA: Cullars Rotation, Alabama | collected 2011 | reverse complement strand
CGCGACAACTTGTCCACGTGGAATTCTAAGCTTAGGATCCCAATGTGCTGGAAAGAGGGCGTTCGGCGGGACCATCGCGTTTCCATCCTGAACCCAGGATGAATGACTCGTTTACCTGCGGCGGAGCGCCGCCTAAGGTTCCCGCGAAACCGACGTGGAACAATGCCGTGGCCGATTTTCATATCCGCAGGGCGAAGCTGGGCGACGAGGGGCTGGTCCTCACTTTGCTGCGCGAATTGGCCGATTACGAGAAGCTGCTCGATTCGTTTCACATCACGCAAGAAGTCATCCGCCGCGACTATCTGAGCGCCCAGCCGCTGTGCAATTGCGATCTCGCCTTCGAGGGCGACGCGCCGGTCGGCGTGATGAGCTGGTACTGGATCTACGCCAGCTTCGCGGCGCGCCGCGCGATCTATCTCGAAGACCTCTATGTCCGCCAATCGGTGCGCGGCAAGGGCTATGGCAAGGCGCTGCTGGCGCATCTGGCGAAGACCGCGGTCGATGCCGGCGGCGTGCGGGTCGACTGGTCGGTGCTCGACTGGAACAAGCCGTCGATCGACTTCTACGAAAGCATCGGCGCGCGCCAGCATGCCGGCTGGTACGTCTATCGCCTCGAGGGCGAGGCGTTGAAGGCGATGGCAAAGCCGTGAGCGAGATCGTCCTGGTCCTCGCCGTCGCCGACAATGGCGTGATCGGGGCCGATGGCGGCATTCCGTGGCGCATTCCGGACGACATGAAACGCTTCAAGGCCCTCACCATGGGCAAGCCGATCATCATGGGGCGCAAGACCTGGGAAAGTTTCCCGAAGCGGCCGCTGCCCGGCCGCACCAACATCGTGATCACGCGCGACGCGGCGTACCGGGCAGAGGGTGCGGTGATGGTGCATTCGCTCGACGATGCCCTGGCGCGGGCGCGGGCCGAGAGCCCGGCCGAGATCGCCATCATCGGTGGCGTGGGGATCTATCGTGCGGCGCTGCCGTTCGCGACGCGCATCGATCTCACCGAGGTGCATTTGGCGCCGCAGGGCGACGCGCTTATGCCGCCGTTCGATAAATCCGTGTGGCGCGAGACGGCGCGCGAGGCGCATGAGACCGCGAGCGGACTGCGCTATTCCTACGTCACGCTGGTGCGCGCTTAGCCCACACCTCGAAAATGCGCGGCAGGCCGCTGATCGTGCCGGGCGTGCGGGCGAAGGCGTAGAGCTCGGTGACGATGGCATCGACCTCGTCCTTGCTCGCGAGCTCCGCGCGCAGCACGGCACCCGCGATGTTCTGCATCGTGATCGGCGTGATGAGCTTGATTTCGCCGTCGTTGGCGGCTGGCTGCACCATGGTCATCCGCACGTCGTCGAAGCCGGCGTCGCTGACGAGGCCGGGCAGGCGCGGGCCGATATTGGCGTCGCCGCCACGCCGCCGCACGGTCTCGGTGTAGAGCGCGACATAGCGCGCCAGCGCCGGGCTCTCGGGATGCGAGAAGTGGCCGCGGAAATCGATATCGGCGAGGGCGATCACGCCGCCGGGTTTCAGCACCGTCTTCATCCGCGCCAGCGCCGCGGCGGGATCGGGCAGATGCGTCAGCAGGAAGCGCGCATGGATGAAGTCGAACGGACCATCGGGGATTTCGCGCGTGATGTCGGAGCGGGTGAAGGCGATGTTGCGCAAGCCCTGGGCCTCGGCCTCGCTGCGCGCGATGGCGAGCTGCGGCTCGTCGATGTCGGTGCCCAGCACGCGACCTTCCGGGCCCACCAGGCGCGCGAGATCGCACGCGACGTCGCCGCCGCCGCATCCGGCTTCGAGGCAGTTCAGCCCCGGCCGCGCGCCGGCGCGCTCCAGCAGCGCCAGCGTCGCCGGGCGCAGCACGCGCGACAGGATGCGCAACCGCTCGCGCCCCGCGATGCCGCCGGCAATGATGTAATCGCCCGTCTCCATCGCCAAAGCTTACGCCGCGCGCGGGATTGCGGCCAGAAGCGGCGGCGCGCTAGCTTCGCGCCAACGACATCCAAAATCCGGGGAGCGCGCCATGGACTTCAAGGAAATCGCAGCCGATCTGAAATTCCCCGAAGGTCCCGTCGCGATGGACGACGGTTCGGTCATCCTGGTCGAGATCTGGTCGGGCGAGATCACCCGCATCAAGACCGATGGCGCCAAGCAGACCATCGCCAAGCCGGGCGGCGGGCCGAACGGCGCCGCGATCGGTCCCGACGGCCAGCTTTATGTCTGCAACAATGGCAGCAATTTCGAGATGAACATCGTCAACGGGTTGATGATCCCGGGCCACACGCCGCCGGAGCACAAGGGCGGCCGCATCGAGCGGGTGAACATCTCCACCGGCAAGGTCGAGGTGCTTTACGATTCGTGCGACGGCGTGAAATTGATGGCGCCGAACGATCTGGTGTTCGATACCACCGGCGGTTTCTGGTTCACCGACCACGCCTCGAACAATTCGGAGCGCCGCATGCATGGCGGGCTCTATTACGCCAAGGCCGATGGCTCGAAGATCACCAAGGTGCTGCGCGAACTGACCTCGCCCAACGGCGTCGGCCTGTCGCCCGACGGCATGCATGTCTATTACGCCGAGACGATGCCGGGGCGCCTGTGGGATCTGCCGCTGACGGCGCCGGGCGTGGCCGCGATCCCCGCCGGCTTCACCCCGGCCAATTTCGTCGGCGCCTATCCGGGCCTTGCCTATTTCGACAGCCTGGGCGTGCAGGCGGACGGCGGCGTGTGCATTGCGACAATATTGGCCGGCGGGATTTCGACCTTCTGGCCGGGCACGATGCCCGCCAAATTCGAGCACGTCGCCTTCCCCGATCTGCTCTGCACCAACATTTGCTGGGGCGGAAAGGACATGAAAACGGCGTACATCACCATGTCGTCGACGGGAAAGCTGGCGCAGTGCACCTGGGCCTCGCCGGGCTTAAGGCTGGCTTATAACGCCTGAGGAATTCGGTTAAGGTCCGCCCGCTTCATGTCGGGGAGAGCGATGATGCGCGCGATTCTGTTGGGTCTGGGCTTGGCGGTTGCGGCGGCGGTGCCGGCGTTGGCGGGTGACGAGGTCCTGGCCTCGCGCTTCGGCAACACGACGATCACCAAGGACGCGAACGGCACCGAGAACCACGTCTATTACGCCGCCGATCATACCTTCACCGCCAAGCAGGGCGCGACGAGCGCCAAGGGCACCTGGAAGATCGACGGCAGCACGATCTGCCTGACCTTCGAAGTGCCGGTGCCGGGCACACCGAACCCCGCCTGCGCGCCGGTGTCGGATCACAAGGTCGGCGATACCTGGTCGGCGGGGCCGTACACCGTCTCGCTGGTCGCGGGCATCCAATAGGAGAGATTTCGCATGAAAGTTCTTGCGCTTGGCGCTTGCGTGGCTTTGCTTGCCGCGACCGCCGCTCTGGCCGACGATGCCGCCGATCCGATGGCGTCGACCTACGGCAACACGCTGGTGGTGATCGACGGCAAGGGTCTGGAGTCGCACACCAACTACACCGCCGACCATAAGTTCGCCGGCGTCGCGCCGGCCTACAGCTATCACTATCAGGGCACTTGGGACGTGACGGACGGCAAGCTGTGCCGCACCTTCGATCCGGTGCCGCCCGGCATCACCAATCCCGATTGCGCGCCGGTCGAAACGCACGCCGTCGGCGACAAATGGGCGTTACCCGATGGCGGCAGCGCCACGCTGATCGCGGGCATCGCGCCGGAAACGCCGATGCCGCAGGAGGCGCCCGCAGCGGCGGCGCCCGCGGCCCCGGCAACGCCCGCCACCACGCCTTAATCGTCAATCAGGAGATTTCATGCGCAGGATTTTGCTCGCCCTTCCGATGCTCGCGCTCGTTTCGGCGCCGGCGTTCGCCGCCGACGTCATGGCCGGCTACTACGGCAACACCGTCATCTCGAGCGGCGGCATGTTCACCGCCAACACGCATTATCGCGCCGACCACAGCTTCGACGTCGTGGGCTCGGGTATGGGCATGACGCGCACCTACAAGGGCACCTGGGCGATCGACGACAAGGGGCAGCTCTGCCGCACCTATGTCGGCGACGCACCGCCGGGCCTGCCGAGCAATCCGTTCTGCACCCCGATCGAGGCGCACAAGGTCGGCGACAAGTGGACGGTGACGATGAACGGCAATTCGCGCGACCTGGAGATGAAGGCGGGCGTGCAGTAATCCAACGAGAGGAATGGGATCATGCGCAAATTGCTTCTCGCGGCGGGCATGTCTGTGTTGTTCGCCGTTCCTGCTCTTGCCGCCGACGACGTGATGGCGAACACCTACGGCAATACCGTGGTATCGACCGGCACGATGGGCGAAAGCCGCACGCACTACAAAGCCGACCATACCTTCGACGTGACGATGACGGGCGCGCAGGGCACCATCGTCACCAAAGGCACGTGGACGGTGGCGGACGGCAAGCTGTGCCGCACCTATGAGCAGCTCGCGCCGGGCATGACAAATCCGGTGTGCACGCCGGCGGAATCGCACAATGTCGGCGACACCTGGACGGTGACGATCGGCACCCAGGTGCGCACCGGCACGCTGAAGCCGGGCATTCAATAGACGGGGAGAAGGACATGCGCAGGATCTTGCTCGCCGCCGCGGCGCTGACCTTGTGGTCGGGGGCTGCGCTGGCCGCCGACGACGTGATGGCCGGGTTCTACGGCAACACGGTTATCTCGACCGGCAACGGCATCGAGACCCGCACGCACTACAAGGCCGACGGCCATTTGGAGGCTCTCTTCAGCGCCATGGGCCAGAGCGCGAGCACCACCGGCACCTGGAAGGTCGCCGCCGGCCAGCTCTGCCGCACCTACGACAGCCCGCCGCAAGGCGTCGTCAATCCGAGCTGCATCCCGGCCGAGGCGCACAAGGTCGGCGACAGCTGGACGGTGACGGTCAACGGCGCGGTGCGCGAGGTCAAACTGGTTGCCGGCATCCAATAGCGCGGCGGCCATGCCGCCCGCGCGGTGGATAAAACTAGTGCGCGGGCTTGTTGGTTAAGCGGGACAATCCCATATCGACGGCGTGGGCGTTCCGCCCGCGTCTTCGAAGGGGAAATCCGACATGAAGCGCATTCTTCTCGCGATGGTCGCGACCGTCGCCATTTCGTCCGCCGCGCAGGCCGCCGATCCGGTCGCGGTCGGCTACGGCAACACCGTCACACAGACGATGGCCGACGGCACCAAGATCGTCATCTACGTCAACCCGGACCATACCTGGCAGCAGATGATCGGCGACAAGACGATAAAGGGCACCTACGTCGTCAAGGACGACACGCATGTGTGCTTCACGGTGACCGATCCGGCGCCGGCCGATCCCGCGAAGGCGACGAACTGCAACGAGATCAAGGGCGACCACAAGGTCGGCGACACCTGGACCGAGACCGGGCCGAACGGCGCGACGATGACGATGTCGATCACCGCGGGGCGGTGATTTCCTTTCACCTCCCCATGCTGGGGAGGTGCAACGCCGCAGCTACGGCGCCGTCATGTCGAATTCGATCGCTACCCGCTGGTGCTCGCCGTCGTAGCGGCGTTCGGCGCGGGCGAGCCAGGACGGGTAGAGCACGATCATGCCGCTCTGCGGCCGGATGATCTCGCTCTGGCCGGCGGTGAGGCCGCCCGAAATGCGGAAGCCGAATTGCGGCGCGACCATCGCGGGCAGGGCGCCGCGCGGATCGGCGAGCTCGCACTCTCCGCCCAGCGCTTCGTCGTCCGATTTGGCGTAGCCGTCATCGACGTAATAGACGCCCGACCAATAGGCGCCGGGCCGCGCCGCCTGTTCGCGGTATTCGCCCTTGGCGCGCACCGTCGCGACGGCCTCGATCTTCCATTGCAGGTTCACGCGGCCGCCGACGCGCGTGGTGGTGAGGCCGTCGGCGAGATCGCGCGCGACGCGGAACAGCGTCTGCAACGGCTCGCCGGCCCAGCTTTCGAAATCGGTGCCGGAGCGCCAGCCCTGGCCGCGCGCGCCCGGCTGCGCGCGCTCGACAATCAAGGGGCGCAGCGCCGCGTTCACATCCTGCGCCACGGGCAGGAAGTGGACGGCGACGGGCGTGGCGAAGAGGCTGCGGATCTGCGGCTTGCTGGCGGCCATACGCTATTCCAGCACGATTCTGGGCGCCGGACGTTGCGCCACAGCCACACCGGCGGCGACTTCTTCGGCCACGGCACGGAAAGCCTGCGCTTCCTTGCTCCGCGGCGCTTTCACCATAATGGGTGTTCCGGCGTCCGAGGTCTCGCGGATCACCGGCACCAGCGGAATCTCGCCGAGGAACGGCACGCCCAGGCGCCCCGCCTCGGCGCGCGCGCCGCCATGGCCGAAGATGTGACTCTCATGGCCGCAGTTCTCGCAGACGAAGGTCGACATGTTCTCGACGATGCCGAGCACCGGCACCTGCGTCTTGGCGAACATCGCGATGCCCTTGCGCGCGTCGATCAACGCGATGTCCTGCGGCGTCGAGACGATCACCGCGCCGCGCAAAGGCACGCGCTGCGAGATCGTGAGCTGCGCGTCGCCGGTGCCCGGCGGCATGTCGAGCACCAGGATGTCGAGCGGCGCCCACAGCGAGTCGTTGAGCATCTGGGTCAGCGCGCTTTGCACCATCGGGCCGCGCCATACCACCGCCTCGTCCTCCTTGATGAGGAAGCCGAGCGACATGATCTTGATGCCGTGTTTTTCGATCGGGATGATCTTCTTGCCGTCGGTCTTGGGCTTGTCCCTGATGTCGAACAGGCGCGGTACCGAGGGGCCGTAGATGTCGGCGTCCAGCAAGCCCACTTTGAGACCAAGCTGGCCGAGCGCGATGGCGAGATTGGCCGCGACGGTCGACTTACCGACGCCGCCCTTGCCGCTGGCGACCGCGATCACGGCGGCGACGCCCGGAATGCCGACAGGCGCCGGCGGCTGTGTCTGCGGCCGCGCCGGTCCATGCTGATGCCCGCCGCGCGGCTGCGGCGTCGCCGTCGCCTGATGCGCGGTCAGGACGGCCGTGACCGACAGCACGCCGGGCAGGGCCGAGACCGCGTTCTCCGCCGCCTGGCGCAGCGGCTCCGCCTCGCGCCCGCGGCGGGGATCCACCTCGACGGCGAAGCCGACATTGCCGTCCTTCAGCACCAATCCCTGGATCATGTCCTGCTGCACGACGCTGCGCCCGCTCACCGGATCGATGATGGCGTCGAGCGCCTTGAGCACCGCCTCGCGTGTTACCGAAGCCATTTTTGTATCTGTGTCCTTGAACAACCCGTTCGCCGCTTTATCTCTTTGGGCGGCGCGTTTGCGCCCTGGCGGCGTTGCACATATAACCGCCGGACCTTGGGAAACCAAGGAACAGGGGCGCCGGCGCATGCCTTGGACCAATTCTTCGGGTGGAAACGGAAGCGGCGGCCCCAAGGGCGGCCCGTGGAATCGCGGACCGTCGGGCGGCGGTAGCGGCGGCGGTGGACCGCCCGACATCGAGGAGATGCTGCGCCGCAGCCAGGATCGCCTGCGCGGGCTGGTCCCCGGGCGCGGCTTCGGCACCGGCGGCCTGATCGTCGCGCTTCTGATCGTCGTCATCGTCTGGCTTGCCACCGGCATCTATTTCGTCGGCCCGTCCGAGCAGGGCATCGTGCTGCGCTTCGGCAAATACGTGGAACGCACCTCGCCGGGCCCCAACTATCATCTGCCCTGGCCGATCGAGACCGCCTATACGCTCGAAGTCACGCGCCAGCGCCAGATCAATATCGGCTACCGCACCGCCGCCGACACCGAGGATGGCTCGTCGCAGGACGACCTGCCGGCCGAGGCCGACATGCTGACCGGCGACGAGAACATCATCGACGTGAACTTCACCGTCGGCTGGATGATCAAGGATGCCGGCGATTATCTCTTCAACGTCGAGGATCCCGAATCCACCATCAAGGCGGTCGCCGAAAGCGCGATGCGCGAAGTCGTGGGCCGCAGCCAGTTCCAGAACATCCTGACCCAGGACCGCGAGACCATCCAGCTCGAGGTCAAGGAATTGATGCAGAAGACGCTCGATTCCTACGGCACCGGCGTCGTCGTCACCAATGTGAACATGCAGAAGGCCGATCCGCCGGGCGAGGTGATCGACGCCTATCGCGACGTCCAAGCCGCCCGCGCCGACCAGGAGCGCATGCGCAACGAGGCCGAAGCCTATGCCAACAACGTGATCCCCAAAGCGCGCGGTGCCGCGGCGCGCATCGTCCAGGACGCCGAAGCCTATCGCCAGCAGGTGATCGCGGAAGCCTCGGGCCAGTCGCGCCGTTTCCTGTCGATCCTGGCGCAATACCGCAGCGCCCCCGACATCACGCGCCGCCGCATCTATCTGGAGACCATGACCGGCGTGCTCCAGACCATGAACAAGGTGATCGTCGACGATTCGGCCAAGGGCGTGGTGCCGTACTTCCAGCTGCCCAGCATGCTGAACGCGCGTCCGCCGCAGACGACCACCGTGCCCTCCGACCTCTCGCAGGGGAGCGCGCCATGAGCCGGACCATTCTCTATACCGGCGTTCTCGCTCTCGTCGTGGCGATCATCGCGCTGTTCTCGAGCTTCTATTTCGTGAACCAGACCGAGGTCGCCCTCGTGCTGCAGTTCGGGGCGCCCAAGGCCGTGATCACCGAGCCGGGCCTGCACTTCAAGACGCCGCTGACCCAGAACGTGGTGTTCTTCGACAAGCGCGTGCTCATGCTCGACGCCCCGACCGAGGAAGTCGTCGCCTCCGACAAGAAGCGCATGATGGTCGACGCCTTCGCGCGCTGGCGCATCACCGATCCCTTGCGCTTCTATCAAAGCCTGCACGACCGCGACACCGCGCTCGAACGGCTGATGCCGATCATGTCGTCCAGCGTGCGCCGCGTCCTGGGCTCGCAGACCTTCGCCGCGATGCTGTCGGACAAGCGCGCCCAATTGATGGTCGACATCAAGAACGCGGTGAACCAGGACACCGCCGGCTTCGGCATCACCATCGTCGACGTCCGCATCCGCCATGCCGATCTGCCGCCGGCCAACAGCAACGCGATCTACCAGCGCATGCAGAAGGAACGCGAACGCGAGGCGGCCGAGTACCGCGCCGAGGGCGACGAGACGGCGCAGCGCATCCGCGCCCGCGCCGCGCGCGAGGTCACGGTGCTGACCGCCGAGGCGACCCGCGAATCGGAAATCCTGCGCGGCGAGGGCGATGCCGAGAAGACCCGTATCCTCGGCCAGGCCTACAGCCAGGATCCTGAGTTCTTCGCCTTCTACCGCTCGATGCAAGCCTATCAGGACTCGCTGGGCCAGGGCGGCACGACGGTGGTGCTGTCACCGGAGAGCGATTTCCTGAAGTATTTCGGCAAGGGCCCGGGGGCGAAGTGACTCATCCTTCGGGGCTCGCCGGCTTTGCCGGCTCGCGCCTCAGGATGACGGCGCACGCGTCATCCTGAGGTGCCCGCAAAGCGGGCCCCGAAGGGTGGCAGTTCCGTAACCCCGCTCCGCGCAACGTGACCCTGCGCCTTATTGGCTTCACATTCGCTTCGCATAGGATTAGGCAACGCAATCGCGCTCTCCTTCCAGGTTCCTCCATGCGTAGCCTCTGGCTGACCGCCGCCGCCGTTCTGATTCTCTCCGCCGCCAGCGCCGCGCCGCCCGCCAAACCGCCGGCCAGGCCTGCGGCGCCGCCGGCCGCGGCGCCGATCGTGCCGGTGCGCGGCGCGCCCGCGAGCTTCGCCGACCTGTCGGCACGCCTGCTTCCCACCGTCGTGAACATCGCGACGACCCAGACGCTCAAGCCCGCCGCCGGCGCCCCCGGCCTGCCCAACATCCCGCCGGGCTCGCCGCTCGCCGATCTGTTCAAGGACTTCCTCGGGCAAGGGCCCAGCCTGCCGCGCCACGTCACCTCGCTGGGCTCGGGCTTCATCATCGATCCCACCGGTTACATCGTCACCAACAACCATGTGATCGAGGGCGCCGACCAGATCTCGGTGACGCTGAACGACGGCCGCACTTTGCCGGCCAAGCTGATCGGCCGCGACGAGAAAACCGATCTGGCGCTGCTCAAAGTGAATCCGGCCAAGCCGCTGCCGTCGGCACGCTTCGGCGATTCGGACTCGGCGCGGATCGGCGACTGGGTGATCGCGATCGGCAACCCTTTCGGTCTCGGCTCGACCGTGACGCAGGGCATCGTGTCGGCGCGCAACCGCGACATCGAATCCGGCCCTTATGACGATTTCATCCAGACCGACGCGCCGATCAATCGCGGCAATTCCGGCGGCCCCCTGTTCGACATGAGCGGCAACGTGGTCGGCGTGAACTCGGCGATCTATTCGCCCAGCGGCGGCTCGGTCGGCATCGCGTTCTCGATCCCGTCGAACCTGACGCGCGAAGTGGTGGCGCAATTGCGCTCCTTCGGCCAGGCGCGGCGCGGCTGGGTCGGGGTGCGGGTACAGCAGGTGACCGAGGACATCGCCGAGGGTCTCGGCCTACCGGGCACATCGGGCGCGCTGATCGCCGACGTGACGCCGGGCGGTCCGGCGCAGAAGGGCGGTATCCAGAACGGCGATTTCGTCGTTGCCTTCGACGGCAAGCCGATCGGCGACAGCCGCGCCCTCAGCCGCGCCGTCGCCGATACGCCGATCAACAAGGCGGTGAACGTCGATCTGTTCCGCAAAGGCAAGAAGATGACGGTGCGCGTCACGGTGCTGCGCCTCAACGAGAAGACGCCGGCCGCGCCGCCCAAGGCGCCGCCGGGCAAGCCGGCGCGCGTCACGCTGCTGGGACTTTCGCTCGGCATGCTCGACGGACCGGCGCGCGGCCAGTTCCATATCGCCGGCAACGTGCAGGGCGTGCTGGTGACCGACGTCGCCGCCGACAGCCCGGCCGGCGACAAGAACATCCGCGCCGGCGACGTGATCCTGCAGGTCCAGGGCAACGCGGTGCGCACGCCGGACGAGGTCTCGGGCAACATCGAATTCGCGCGCAAGGCGGGCAAGAAGCTCGTCGCCCTGCTGATCAACCGCGGCGGCGACATGACCTATGTGGCGGTGAAGTTGAATTGAACATTTTCACCTCCCCAGCATGGGGAGGTCGAAATGCGAAGCATTTCGGGTGGGGATGTGACTCCCCCACCCGACGTCGCTGCGCTCCGTCGACTTCCCCATGCTGGGGAGGTGAAGGATCATTCAGCCCTTAGAATCTCCGCGTCCGAATATCCCTGGAGATACAGCAGCGCCGTCAGATCGCCGTGGCTGACGCTGGCGCCGGCCGCCGCCGCGACCACCGGCTTGGCGCGGTAGGCGACGCCGAGGCCTGCGGCCTGGATCATCGCAAGGTCGTTGGCGCCGTCGCCGACCGCGAGCGCGTCGGCTGTGCCGATGTTGAGCTCCGCCGCCGCTTTCTCCAGCGCCGCGAGCTTGGCCTCGCGGCCCAGGATCGGCTCGCCGACCAGACCGGTCAGCGCCGCGCCGTCGTCATGCAGGATGTTGGCCTGCTCGCCATGAAAGCCGGCAGCCTCGGCGACGCGCTGGGTGAAATAGGAGAAGCCGCCGGAGACCAGCAGTGTGTGCGCGCCATGCTTGCGCATCGTGGCGAGCAGCGTTTTGGCGCCGGGGTTCAGCCGGATGCGCTCGTCATAGACCCGCGCCAGCGCCGCCAGCTCCAGGCCTTTGAGCATCGCGACGCGCTCGCGCAACGCCGCCTCGAACTCCAATTCGCCGCGCATAGCGCGCTCGGTGATCGCGGCGATCACGGGCTTGAGCCCCGCCATGTCGGCCAGTTCGTCCAGGCATTCGCAATTGATGATCGTGGAATCCATGTCGGCGATGAGCAGCTTCTTGCGCCGCCCTTGCGCCTTGACCACGTTCACATCGACGGGTTGGCCGGCGAAGTGATGCCGCGCACGCTCCAGCACTTGCCTGGGATCGTGATCGAACGGGATGTCGAGGGCGCGGCCCTCCGACAGCCAATGCTCGCGCCCGACTTCGAAGGCCGGCATCTTCACGGCATAGGCGGAGGCGCCGATGACGCTCAGGATATAAGGAAGGGTGCTCACCCGCAGGAATCCATGTTGTCGAACTGGCCGGTGTTCAGCACCCAACCGGTCTTGCCGTCGCGGGTTTTCAGCTGCACCCACCAATCGGCCTTGAACGAATGCAGCGGTTCGGCGTCTTCGCGATAGTCGGTCATGTCGAGGGAATAGACGCGGCCCTTGAACCAGGCGTCCCAATAGCCTTCGCCGGAATAGTGCAGCAGGTAATAGGCGTCGCCCTTGCGGATCGGCGTGTCCTCGAAGGCGCGGATCGCGACGACGCGCGCGGGATGGCTGATCACCTGGCCGGTCAGGGCTTTCACCGCGATGCGCTTGGCGACATCGGCGATCTTCTTCTTGCCGCCGGGCTTGTCGAGCAGCGTGACCGGCGCCGTCGTCGTCCAATCGCGATAGGTGCAGCACTCGAAGGGGCAAGCACCCTTGTGGATATAGGGATCGGGCGGCGCGTTGCGGGGTACAGCTTGCGCGCTCCCGGCGAGCAGGGCGGCGGCGAGCGTGAGGCGCAGCGCTTTCACGGCGTCGTCGGGCGCTTCTTCTTGAAGCGCGAATCGAAGCTGGCCTGGATGCGGTCGCGGCGCTTGGTCAGGCGTTCCACGTCGTCCGCCCAGCCCCGGATGCGGGCGATATCCAGGGCGCGTTCGACGTTGTAGAGCGCGTCTTCCAGCGCGGCGCGGATATTGGTGCCGCGAATGTCGTAGACGGCGCTCATGGCCTCTTCCGCCAGCGCCTCGAAGCGTGCCATCTCTGACGAGTCGCTCATATGACCGATTCCGCACCGTGTCCGTAGACGCCCTTCTTATCGCAGGCCCCACCGCGAGCGGCAAGTCGCGCGCGGCGCTGGAACTGGCGCAGATGCTCGGCGGTGTGATCGTCAACGCCGATTCCATGCAGGTCTATCGCGAGCCACGCATCCTGACGGCGCGGCCGTCGGACGCCGACATGGCGCGGGCGCCGCATCTGCTCTACGGCCATGTTCCGGCGCGCGAGCACTATTCCACCGGGCGCTATCAGAGCGATGCCGGGCATGCGCTGCACGAAGTGCGCGAGGCCAAGCGCATCGCGATCTTCGTCGGCGGCACCGGGCTTTATTTCCGCGCTCTTACCGACGGCTTGTCGGAGATGCCCGAGGTGCCGGCCGGCATCCGCGATGCGGCGCGCGCGCTGCTCGCCGAGATCGGCAACGCGGCGTTTCACCAGGAACTCGCGCGCCGCGATCCGGTGATGGCGGAGGAACTGAAGCCCGGCGACGGCCAGCGCATGCTGCGCGCCTATGAGGTGATCGAAGCCTCGGGGAAGAGCCTTGCCTGGTGGCAGCAGAACGAGGGCAAGCCGGTGCTCGACGGGCTCAAGCTCGCGCGCTTCGTGATCGACGTGCCGCGCGAGATCCTGCGCAAGCGGATCGAGGCGCGCTTCCGCGGCATGGTCGCGGGCGGCGCGATGGAAGAGGCGCTGGCGCTGGAGGATCTCGATCCCGCGCTGCCTGCGGCACGGATCATCGGGCGGCGCGAATTGCTGGCGCTGCATGACGGATCGCTGAGCGAGGATAAGGCGATCGAGAAGGCCGTGATCGCCACCCGGCAATATGCCAAGCGGCAGGACACCTGGTTCCGCAACCAGCTGGCGGACTGGACCCGGGTCGACGGCGAGGGTAATTTTATTGCTGAAATGCTAAAATACCTAGATTGAAATTGCTTGACGCCGATTCGCTCTTTGCATAGGTTGCGCCGCACCAATTGGGGAACCTGACAGCGATGGCGCTGGCACTCGTACTTATTGGACGGCCGCTGACCGGACGGGGCTAGACCCCGGTTTTCCGATGCAGCGGCTGTATGCAGGCAAGGGGCGGAAACGCCCCTTAATCATTTCTGGGACTTACGAATTTTTTGGTGACGACGATGGACAAGGATGGCACGGCCCTGACGGGCGCACCCACGCGGGATGGCGCCATCGCGCTTTCGGGCGCCGAAATGGTGATCCGCGCGCTAAAGGACCAGGGCGTCAAGCACATTTTCGGCTATCCCGGCGGCGCCGTGCTTCCCATTTACGACGCGCTGTTCGCGGCCGAGGGCATCACGCATGTCCTGGTGCGGCATGAGCAGGGCGCGGTGCATGCCGCCGAGGGCTATGCCCGCGCCACCGGCAAGCCGGGCGTGGTGCTGGTGACGTCCGGTCCTGGCGCGACCAATGCGGTGACGGGCCTGACCGACGCGCTGATGGATTCGATCCCGATCGTCGTCCTCACAGGGCAGGTCGCGACGCATCTGATCGGCACCGACGCGTTCCAGGAGGCCGACACCGTCGGCATCACGCGCGCCTGCACCAAGCACAATTGGCTGGTGAAGGATGTCGGCGATCTCGCCCGTGTGATGCACGAAGCTTTTCAGATCGCGACGACCGGTCGTCCCGGCCCGGTCGTGGTCGATATCCCGAAGGACGTGCAGTTCAAGAAGGGTCCCTATGTCGGCCCGGGCGCGATCCGCCACCGCACCTACAAGCCCCGGACCGAGCCGGAGCTGGGCAGCATCGTCAAAGCCATCGAGTTGATGGCGGGCGCCAAGAAGCCGCTGTTCTACACCGGCGGCGGTATCGTCAATTCCGGGCCGGAAGCGTCGCGCCTGCTGCGCGAGCTGGCCAGGCTCACCGGCTTTCCGGTGACCTCGACGCTGATGGGATTGGGCGCGTTCCCCGCCTCCGATCCGCAATGGCTGGGCCTTGTCGGCATGCACGGCACCTATGAGTCCAATCACGCAATGCACGATTGCGACGTGATGATCTGCCTCGGCGCGCGCTTCGACGACCGCGTCACCGGCAACATCTCGCTGTTCGCGCCGAACTCGAAGAAGATCCATCTCGATATCGATCCGGCACAGATCAACAAGAATGTCCGCGTCGAGGTGCCGATCGTCGCCGACGCGGCGAAGGCGCTGAAGGAGATGCTGCATTTCTGGAAGACCCAGAAGCGCAAAGCCGATGCCGCCGCGCTGAAAAGCTGGTGGGGCGAGATCGATGGCTGGCGCGCGAAGAAGTCGCTCGATTTCAAGAACTCCGCGACGCTGATCAAGCCGCAGCATGCGGTGGACCGGCTCTATGAACTCACCAAACACCGCAACGACGTCTACATCACAACCGAAGTCGGCCAGCACCAGATGTGGGCGGCGCAGCGCTTCAAGTTCGAGCAGCCGAACCGCTGGATGACCTCGGGCGGCCTTGGCACCATGGGCTATGGCCTGCCGGCCGCGGTCGGCGTGCAGATGGCGTTCCCCGAGGCGCTGGTCATCGACATCGCGGGCGAGGCCAGCGTGCAGATGACGATGCAGGAGATGTCGACGGCGGTGCAGTACGACCTGCCGATCAAGATCTTCATCCTGAACAACGAGTATATGGGCATGGTTCGCCAGTGGCAGCAATTGCTGCATGGCGGGCGCTATTCGCATTCCTACTCCGAGGCGCTGCCGGACTTCGTGAAGATGGCGGAGGCGTTCGGCTGCGTCGGATTGCGCGCCAGCAACCCGAACGAATTGGACGCGATGATCCTGGAGATGATCAATTCGCCCAAGCCGGTGCTGTTCGATTGCCGGGTGGACCCGAAGGAAAACTGCTATCCGATGATCCCGTCGGGCGCGGCGCACAACGAAATGATCCTGTGCGACGCCGAGGAAGAGGCGACGAAAGTCTCCGACGAAGGCAAGATGATGGTGTGATGAAGCGCTACATCTACGTCATTTGGAAGCACAAGAATCCGGAAGACCCGGTGCATCTCTACAGCGAGCTGGACAGCGAGCGCTATGAGACGCGCAAGGTCGAAATCTGGGCGGATGGACGGCGCGGGTTCGCCGATGCCAGCGAGGAGTTTGGCGGGACGCGGCTGGGCGAGACGGCGGTGCCGCCATTGGCCGAGTTGGCGGACGATCCGCAGTTCGAAGCCAAGGAAATTTCGGTCGAAGAGTTTCAACGGCAATGGCTGAAGCGCAGATGAGCAAGGCACCGGGCATCGAACGCCACACCATCGCGGTGCTGGTCGACAACGAGGCGGGCGTGCTGGCGCGCGTGGTCGGCCTGTTCTCGGGGCGCGGCTACAATATCGAGTCGCTGACGGTGGCCGAGGTCGATCACGCGGCGCACACCAGCCGCGTGACCGTGGTGACCAGCGGCACGCCGGCGGTGATCGAGCAGATCGAGGCGCAGCTTCGGCGGTTGGTCGCGGTGCACCGCGTGCACAACTGGACGACCTCGGCGCCGGGGATCGAGCGCGAGATGGCGCTGGTCAAGGTCGCGGGCACCGGCGAGAAGCGCGTCGAGGCGATGCGCATCGGCGAAATCTTCCGCGCCCATGTCGTGGATACCACGCACACCAGCTTCATCTTCGAAATCACCGGCGCGCCGAGCAAGATCGACAACTTCGTGGATCTGATGCGGCCGCTGGGCCTGGTGGACGTGAGCCGCACCGGCGTTGCCGCCATCGCGCGCGGTCCGGAGGCGATGTAGTGGCGATTGATCAAAAGGCTTACGTAGAGGTTCTTCTTAAGCTCTACGGAGAGCAGGTAGCCCACGCTCGCCATCATGAGGCCATGCGAGCGCAGTCGACGAACTACATACTCGTCGCTTCAGTGGCATTGATGGGTCTAATGGTGGCAGACAAAGCGTTCGGATATGATTTTCAGGAACTCGGCCGCACGGCAGCGGCCGTGCTTGTTCTCTTCCTGAATTCCTTCGGTGTGTTGCTCAGCCGAAAACACACCGAACGGAGCCAGCGGCACGCGATGGTCGCCAACGAGTATCGGACACAAATCTCGAACGAACTTGAAGGCTCGGGATTACCGCTGCCTAACAATTTGCGTCAAAAGGGAATTGATCTCTCCAACAAGGAGCATCCCATTCTCTCGCAATACGTCCCTCTACATAGCTTATGGGAGGTATTTCACGTTCTCTTCATCGCCATGACGTTGACGGTATTTTTCCTGCAGGCTAACGCTCCGAAAGGCTGAGATAAGTCAGTGACGTCAAGTTGGTCCAAGGATGACATGGCCGAGCTCCGCCATCACATGCGGATGCTGTGGATCGGGTATGATCCGGCGGAGCGTGATCGCGACGACACCTATGACGCGTTCGTCGACGAGGCGCTGAAGCTTTGCATCGACAAGGCGCCGCAGGCCGAGCTGGTCGCGTTCGTCGATTGGGTGACCTACAAGAAGCTCGCCATGGATCGCACCGCCGATCAGGACGACGCCAACGCCGCCTTCGCGAAGAAGGTGGCGGCGTGGTATCGCGATTGCGAGTTGCTGTTCGGGTCGGAGGCGACGTGAGCGCGCGGTTCTCTTACCTTCCCTTTGCGGGGAGGTCGAAATTCGCCCTTCGCGAATTTCGGGTGAGAGTGCTCTCTCCGGCGGCACTCCCCCCACCCGAAAAACATCGGGCAACGCGCTCGCCGTACGGTCGCGCTGCCCGATGTTTTTCGACCTCCCCGCGAGGGGGAGGTGAGTTTCACGCACTCTAGTTTTCTTCAGGAGCAAACAATGCGCGTCTACTACGATCGGGATGCCGATCTGAATTTCGTCAAGAACAAGAAGGTCGCCGTCATCGGCTTCGGGTCGCAGGGCCATGCCCATGCGCTGAACATGAAGGACAGCGGCGTGAAAGAGGTCGTGATCGCGGCGCGTCCCGGCGCGTCGGCGAAGAAGGCCGAAGCCGCCGGCTTCAAGGTGATGGATGTCGCGGCCGCCGCGAAATGGGCCGATGTGATGATGATGGTCACGCCGGACGAATTGCAGGCCGACATCTACAAGAACGATCTGCACGCCAACATGAAGCAGGGCGCGGCGCTGCTGTTCGCGCATGGCTTCAACGTGCACTTCAAGCTGATCGAGCCGCGTCCCGATCTCGACGTGCTGATGGTCGCGCCCAAGGGCCCCGGCCACACGGTGCGCAGCGAGTACCAGAAGGGCGGCGGCGTGCCGTGCCTGATCGCGATCCACCAGGACGCCAGCGGCAACGCGCACGATCTGGGCCTCTCCTACGCGAGCGCCATCGGCGGCGGCCGCGCCGGCATCATCGAGACCAGCTTCCGCGAGGAATGCGAGACCGATTTGTTCGGCGAGCAGGTCGTGCTCTGCGGCGGGCTCGTGGAACTCATCCGCGGCGGCTTCGAGACGCTGGTCGAGGCCGGCTATGCGCCGGAGATGGCGTACTTCGAATGCCTGCACGAGGTGAAGCTGATCGTCGACCTCATCTATGAGGGCGGCATCGCCAACATGAACTACTCGATCTCCAACACCGCCGAGTACGGCGAATACGTCACCGGCCCGCGCATCATCACGCCGCAGACGAAGGCGGAGATGAAGCGCGTGCTCGACGACATCCAGAAGGGCAAGTTCGCGCGCGATTGGGTGCTGGAGAACAAGGCGGGGCAGGCGAGTTTTAAGGCGACCCGCGCCCATGGCGCGGCGCATCCCATCGAAGACGTCGGCGCCAAGCTGCGCGCCATGATGCCGTGGATTTCGAAGAACAAGCTCGTGGATCAGGCGAAGAATTAAGCGTCAGCGGACTGCCTGGATCTGCGCGCGAAGGGGCTAAGTTCCCCTCCTATTAGCCCTTTTGCGCCCGTGGGGAACATGAACTAGAGTTCATGCGTCCTGGGGGTGCCCGCATGGCGTCGCGCAAATTCTGCCTGATCCTGGTCAAGCCGTCCCACTACGACGATGACGGCTACGTCATTCAGTGGTACCGCTCGGCGATCCCCTCGAACACGCTCGCCTCGCTGCATGGTCTCGCCATGGATTGCGCCGCGCGTCACGTGCTGGGCGACGACGTGGTGTTCGACATCCATGCCCATGACGAATGCAACACGCTCATCAAGCCGGATGAGATCGCCAAACGGATCAGCCAAGCCGGCGCCGGCATGGTGATGCTGGTCGGGGTTCAGTCCAACCAGTTTCCCCGTGCGCTCGACATTGCGCGGCCCTTGAAGGCGCTCGGCATCCAGGTCGCGATCGGCGGCTTTCATGTCTCGGGCGTGCTCAGCATGCTGCAGGGCAAGGATGCGCATCTAGACCAAGCGCGCGCCATGGGGTTGTCATTGTTCGCCGGCGAGTCCGAGGGACGGCTGGAGATCGTGCTGCGCGACGCGTTCGCGAACGATCTAAAGCCCCTCTACAATTTCATGGACGATCTGCCGTCGATCGAAGGCACGCCGATCCCGTTCCTGCACGCCAACAAGGTGGTGCGCACCGCCGGCGGCACCACCAGCTTCGACGCCGGCCGTGGCTGTCCCTATCAGTGCTCGTTCTGCACCATCATCAACGTCCAGGGGCGCAAGTCGCGCCGCCGCTCGGCCGAGGACGTCGAGAAGATCGTGCGCCTGAACGTGGCGCAAGGCTTGAAGACCTTCTTCATTACCGACGACAATTTCGCGCGCAACAAGGACTGGGAAGAGATCCTCGACAAGCTGATTTATCTGCGCGAGGTGGAGAAGCTGCCGATCGGCATCACTATCCAGGTCGATACGCTGTGCCACAAGCTGCCGAACTTCGTGGAGAAGGCGGCACGCGCCGGCGTCAAGCGCGTGTTCATCGGGCTGGAGAACATCAACCCCGCCAATCTGATGGGCGCGAAGAAGCGGCAGAACAAGATCACCGAATACCGCAAGATGCTGCTGGCGTGGAAGAACGCGCGCGTGTTGACCTATGCCGGCTACATCATCGGCTTCCCGAACGACACGCTCGAATCGGTGATGAACGACATCGAGGTGATCAAGCGCGAATTGCCGGTCGACCTCTTGGAGTTCTTCTTCCTGACACCATTGCCGGGGTCGGAGGATCACCAGAAGCTACATCGCGCCGGCGTCGCGATGGACCCGGACCTCAACAAATACGACCTCAACCACCTGACCACGGCGCATCCCAAGATGAGCCAGGCGGACTGGAAGGCGGCCTACGACCAAGCCTGGGCGCATTACTACACCGACGAGCATATCGAGACGGTGATCCGGCGCGCCGCCGCGATGAAGGCCAACGCCTCCAACGCGCTGTTCCTCGCCACCTGGTTCTCCGGCAGCATCAAGATCGAGCACATCCATCCGTTGGAGAGCGGGTTCCTGCGGCGCAAATTCCGCATCGCGCGGCGGCCGGGCTTTCCGGTCATTTCGCCGCTCGCCTTCTATCCCGGCTATTACCTCGAGACCGTCTCCAAATTGTTCCAATGGGGCGCGCTGTATCTGCGGCTGCGGCGCAAATATCTCGCGATCAAGCGCGATCCCAAGAAGCTCGAATACATGGACCTTGCCCTGACGCCGGTGACCGACGACGAGGAGGACGGCGCGCGCGAATTGTTCAACACCGACGCCGCCAAGGCCTATGTCGCGCAGGAGCACCGCCTGGATAAATTCCGCAGCGGCGAGGCGGCGGCATAACGTCATCGCGTTGACGCATCGCTTGCCGATCTTCTCCGGGTAGCGGAAGGTCGGCGGCATGACCGTTCACACATTCCAGGCGATCCATAATTTCCGCGACTGCGGCGGCTATCCGGTGGGGCAGGGCCGCGCGATGCGGCGTGGCCTGCTGTTCCGCTCGGCGCACTATCCGCAGGCGACCGAGAACGATCTGGCCGCGATGCAGGCGCTCGGCCTGGCCGCCATCGTCGATCTGCGCCGTCCGCAGGAGCGCGAATTGCATCCCAGCCCCAACTGGGCGGGCTCGCAGACCCGCATCGTGACGCATCCGGGCCGTGACGACATGGAACTGCCGCCGCATCTCGTCGCCTTCGCGCGTGCCGGCGAGAGCGCGGCGCAAGCACGCGCCGCGATGATCGAGATCTATCGCGGCATGCCGAACGATCCGATGCTAATCGAATTGTTGCGCGAATATTTCGCTGTGCTGGCGGAGGCCCATGGCGCCGTTCTGGTGCATTGCGCCGCGGGCAAGGACCGCACCGGCGTGGTGGTCGCGCTGACGCATCACATGCTGGGCGTCGGCGAGGCCGACATGTGGGCCAATTATCTGGCGACCAATGAAAGCGTCGAGGCGCGCTATGCCGACGCGGCGCCGATGCGCCAATTCCTCGGCCGCGAAGGCCGCACCGTCAGCGACGACGCGATCCGCACCATCCTGGGGGTCGAGGAGAACTATCTGCGCGCCGCCTTCGCCACGATGCTGGCCGAGCATGGTTCGCTCGACGATTATCTTAAGGACGTCGTCGGCGTGACGCCCGCCCAGCGCGCCGCGATCGCCGGGCGGCTGACCGAAGAAGGGCTGTAGGCCGCTCGCGCCATTGCCGCTAAGTTGCCGGCCACGGGAGCGGGCATGGGTTTGACGCAAGGCGAGAGGGCAGGGCCGACGGTCGCCGTCATCGGCGGCGGCGTCAGCGGCAGCCTGTTCGCGCTCAAATTCGCGCAGGCCCGGCCGGATGCGCGCGTCGTCCTGATCGAACGCGGCCGCCGCGTCGGACGCGGCCTCGCCTATGGCGCGTGCGCGCCGCATCATCTGCTCAACGTGCCGGTGGCGCGCATGGAAGTCGGGCTGGAGCCCAGCTTCACCGATTGGCTGCGCGGCCGCATCGTATTGCTGGGCGAGGCATTGGTCGAAAGCGGCGGCGATCTCGCCGCCGCCTTCGTGCCGCGCGAATTGTTCGGCGCCTATCTGGAGGAGCGCGTCCTCGCCGCCGTGTCGCCCGATCCGCGCCATGGCTTCAACATCGTGCGCGGCGAGGCGGTGCGCTTGCTCGATTTCCCGGCGCGCGGCGTGCTGCTCGGGGACGGGCGCGAGATCGCCGCCGATCTGATCGTGCTGGCGACCGGCAATCTGCCGCCGCGCCCGCCGGCGATGGCGGATGGCTGGATTTACGACACGCAACTTTTCGTCCCCGATCCCTGGGCCGACGACGCGTTCGAGGGATTGGCGCGCGACGCGCCGGTCGTGCTGCTCGGTACCGGCCTCACCATGGTCGACGTCGCGCTCAAGCTCGCGGGCGACGGTCATGTCGGCGCCATGCATGCGGTGTCGCGGCGCGGCCTGCTGCCGCTGGTCCATCGCGGCGGCGGCGCCTGGGAGCCGTTCCACGATCCGAAAACCTACGCTTCGCCGCTCGCCCTGATGCGGCGCATCCGCGGCGAGGCGCGCCGTGCCGAGGCCGGCGATGTGCCCTGGCAGCGCGTGATGGACACGATGCGGCCCGCCGTCGCCCGCGTCTGGCATGGCTGGAGCGAGAAGGATCGCGCGCAGTTCCTGCGCCACCTGCGGCCGCGCTGGGACGTGCACCGCCATCGCATGGCGCCGCGTGTCGCGGCGCGGCTCGCGGCGCTGGTCGCCGGTGGGCAATTGCACGTCGCCGCCGGGCGCATCGCGCGCTATCACCCGCAGGGCGGCATGGTGGAGGTCTCGGTCGCGGCGCGCGGCGGCGGCGAGACGCAAGTCATCCGCGCCGCACGCGTGATCAATTGCACCGGCCCGCGCAGCGACATGGATCGGCTCGCCTTTCCCTTGCTCGCCGATCTGCGCCGCCGTGGCTTGATCGCGCCCGATCCGCTCGGGCTCGGCATCGAGACGCAGGATTGCGCGGCGCAGGGCTCCGCCGGCCATGTGTCGCCGTGGCTCTACGCGCTGGGGCCGCTGACGCGCCCGAGCTGGTGGGAGATCGTCGCGGTGCCGGAGATCAACGCGCAGATCGACCGTCTGGTGGGCGATCTCAACAATCCGCGCCAGGCCGGCGGCGAAGGGGCGCCCTTGCTGGCGGAATTGTTCGCCGATCTCGGCTCGGGAATTTAGGAGACCTTCATGCCCCTGGAACAGAAACCCATCGCATCGCCGTTCGGTCACGGCACCCAAGCGCTCGAGGTCGTGCGCGGCATCGATCTTACCGGCAAGACCGCCATCGTCACCGGCGGCTCGTCCGGCCTCGGCATCGAGACGGCACGCGCGCTGGCGCAGGCCGGCGCCCGCGTGATCCTGCCGGTGCGTACGCGCCAGGCGGGCGAGGACGCCGCCGCCGACATCCAGGCCTCCACCGGCAACGACAAGATCGGCGTTGCCGACATGGATCTGGGCGACTGGGCGAGCGTGCGGGCGTTCGCCGACTCGTTCCTCAAGACCGGCCAGCCGCTGCACATCCTGATCAATAATGCCGGCATCATGGCGACGCCCGAGCGCCGCATCATGGGCCATGTCGAGTCGCAATTCGGCACCAACCATCTGGGTCACATGCTGCTGACCTGCCGCCTGGTTCCCGCGCTGCTGAAGGCCGCGCCGGCGCGCGTGGTGTGCCTCTCCTCCATCGGCCATCGCATCGACAAGGTCAGCCTCGACGATCCCAATTTCGAGAAAACGCCGTACGACAAATGGCAGGCCTATGGCCGCGCCAAATCGGCCAATGCGCTGTTCGCGCTGGAGCTCAACCGCCGCCTCGAAGGCCGGCTGGTGAACGCCTATTCGGTGCATCCCGGGGGCATCATGACGAACCTGCAGCGCGACATGAGCGCCGACGAGATCAAGCGCATGGGCTGGATCGACGAGACGACCGGCAAGCCCCGCGACGGCTTCAAGACGCCGGCGGGCGGTGCCGCGACCGCGGTGTGGTGCGCGACGTCTGCGTTGCTCGCCGCCGGCGGCGGGGTCTATTGCGAGGATTGCAACATCGCCGAGCCCGTGCCCTACGACAGCCGCGCGATGAGCGGCGTGCGGCCCTGGGTGAGGGACGTCGAAGCCGGCAAAGCGCTGTGGGCGATGTCGGAACGGATGCTGGGCGATAGCTTCACGGTTTAGCCGCAATGCTCGGGCCAACTGCATAGCGAGGGGGACCCGCACATGCCTGACGAGAACCGCTTCTTCCGCTTTTTGTGGCGCTTCAACGCCGTCCTGCTGGCGGTGGCCGGCGTGCTGGCCGTGCTTTTCCTGGGCGGGATCGCCGTGAGCATCGCCGTCTCCAATTTCGCAACGCGCGACGCGGCTGTGCCGCTGAAAAACACGCCCGTCGACAAGATCCGCCTGGAGCTCGGGACCGAGAGCGTCGCGCTGCGCGGCACGCCGTTCGTGATCTACAGCCTGAACAAGGTGCGGGATCGGGACAGCGAAACCGGCGTCGGCTCCGGCAGCAGCTTCGGCGGTCGCTACAATCCCAGCCAGGTCGCCAATTACCTGGTGGTCGACACCGGTGCGGCGCGGGGAAATTGGGTGTTCCCCAGCGAGACCCAGGCCATCTGGGAGCAATATCCGCTCTATCGGACGCCCGCGGGCGACGATGGCGACGCGGTGATCGCGTTGGTGCTCACGGTGGCGGACAGCGACACCAACAAGGACGGTGCACTGTCGGGCGGCGACCGGCCATCGCTTTACTACTATCGCCCGGGCGACAGCCGCGCGACCAAGTTCTTCTCCGCCGATGAGATCATCGGCGTGCGCCAGCTCGACGCCGCGCGGTTTTGGGTGAGCTTCGGAAATGGCGGCCACCGGAGCGTGGCGGTGTTCTCCACCGGCGATTTCCAGCTGCTGCGCAAGGGAGAAATGCCGCGCATGCCGGACTAGCGCTTGTCCTTCGGACCGGCGCGGTTGATCTCGTAGCGCGACAGATCGTTGAGCAGGCGCTTGGCATAGGCGTGTGCTTCCTCGTCATTGTCGAGATGGCTCATATGCACCAGCGCCAGCGAACCGTCGGCATGAAACAGGCGAATCTCATAATCGGGCATGGCATCCCTCCCTGCATGGATTGATGGAATGCCCCGTTCGACTAAGTTGATAACGCATCGTGTGTGGCGCCAAGCGGAACGTGGTGTGGCGGAAAGGAGGCAGATGGTGTCGCGGCGAATTTCGGAACCAATTCGCATGTCGGGATTCTTGCTGCCGCTGCTGCTTGGCATCGCGGCAGCGCTCGCCGCGCCCGCTCCGTCACCGGCCTGCGAACCCGATTACGAGCCGCGTTGCAAATGGATCGAAGCCGGCGATGCGCCGCTGTCCGTCGTCGCGGCGCGGGGCGACGAGACGCTGCGTTTCGATTACAGCGCCTTCCTGCGGCCCGGCAAGCGCTTCTCCATCGAGGTGAGCCGCGACGCCAAGGGCGTGGTGCGCATCGCCATGCATGCGCCGCTGGTGCGGGGTGCGATGGTGCCGCGCATCGTGCCGGCTTCGGCCTGGCCGCGCTTCGTCGCGTTGCGCGTGCGGGTCATTGCGGCCGACGCCGCGGCGCGAGCACGGATCAAGGCGGAGGATCGCAGGCGCAATGGCGCGCCCGCCTTCGTCGATTGCTTCGATCCCGGCATGCTGTCTATCGCCAGCGCGCTCGGCCGGAAGATGGAGCAGATCGGTCTCAATTCTTGTGCCACGCAGGAGGTCGACGACCTCGCGGATCAGGTCCGCGAGACGGCCTACGACCTGCTGCCGTTCTGCCGCAAGGCGCGGGAGACGGTGAGCTTCGGCTGCGGCTCGCTTGCCGGCGATGGCGACGTCGCGGCACATTTTTCCGGACAAGTGCTGGCGACGGTAGCCCCCTGCGCGGCCGAGGCTCCGCAGGCGCTGGCGCCGGGCGCGGTTCTGCGGATGGCGGATTCGAAGCCGGTGCGAGGGCGGGAAATCCTCAAGACACTTTGCGCCGGGCGCACCGAATTCGAGATCGATCGCATCACGGCGAGCCATGACGTGCTGATGGCGACCGGGCGCGCGTTTCAGGGCGCTCCCGCCGGCGGCGATCCCAAGATGGTCGCGGCCATGGTTCAGGTCTGGCACATTGACGCCGGCTTGGTGAAGCTGGAGCAATGGACCATCGGAAAGTTCGAGCCGTATCGGGCGCCGCGTCGGTCGCCGGCGCCGATGCCCAAATGACGAGGCAGCGATGAGACATTTGCGAGCGCTGATCGCGGGTATCGGAATTCTCGCTTGCGCCACGGCGGCGCACGGCGCCGATGCGCCGGACTGCGCTTCCGGCTCGCGCTGCACCTGGGTGAAGGGCGGCGCGGATCCGCTCGAGGCGGTCGCGGCGCGGGGCGGCGAGACGGTGCGCTTCATCGGCGGCTATGCGCTCTATCCGCATGACGGCGTGATGTTCGAGATCGGGCGCGATGGCGATGCCGTCACGGCCACGATCCACGACGTCGACCGGCCGCAAAACAAGATCATAATTCCAGCCAGCCTGGCTCTGTGGCAGCGGATCGTCGCTCTGCGCGCACGGGCCGTGGCGCGGGAAGCGGTGACGCAGCGGCGCAACAAGGCGGCGGACGCAGCCAGCGGCGAGACCGTCGTTTGCACGGACGGTGCGGGCCTGGACGTCGACAGCGTTCTCGCCGGCAAGATCGAGCATCTGGCGTGGAGCGACTGCCGCGATCCGATGGTCAATCGCCTGCTCGCCCGCTTGCCGAAGATTTTCTATCCGCTGGTGCCCGCCTGCCTCCATGTTCGGCGCCACGACCGCAGCCTGTGCGCTTCGCTGCGCGGCGACTGGGCGATCGCCACGCGCTACGCAGGCGAGGCGGTCTCGTTCACCGGCGATGCGCTGTGCCGTCCGATGCGTGGGTTCGACCCGGCAGCCTATGTGGCGCCCGGTGCGGTGTTGCGCATTGCGGGCGAGCCCGACACGCCGCCCGGCAGCGCCGGACTCCTGCAAGGCGTGTGCGCCGGCGCGTTGGGTCTTCTGTTCGAGGCAGAAACCGTGACGGGGGCGGACGGCCGGCTCATCGTCGCCGGGACGACGATCCGCTTTGGCGAGACGTTGCCCAATGGGCTGAGCCGCCAGGTGGCGGCGCCATCGACCCAAATTCTCCGCATCGATCACGGCAAACTGCGGATCGAGAGCTGGGTCGTGGAGAAATTCGCGCCCTGAGCCGCATTGACGGCGGCGCGCCGAAGCTTGAAAACTGGACAAACGGAAAATTCACGCAGGAACGGTGATGCGCGTACCGGACAAGAATCTCGCCGAGATCTGGGATCGCGGCTTCACGATCGTCGAGAATTTCATCGATGCGGACAGCTTGGCGGCGGCGCGCGAGGCGCTGTGGACGATCCATCCCGCGCCGGAGACCTATTTCGCCGATCCCTCGAAATACACCAAATACGAGAAGTCGCAATTCGCCGGCATCCAGCTTTTTCCGTTCGACAAATGGGAGCTCAGCCGGCTCGCGGTCTATCCCGATCTGATCGATCTCGCCGAGCGGTTTTTGAAGACCAAGGAGATCGACCTCTACAAGAGCGAGCTCTGGGCGAAGTATTCCGGCGCCATCAATTACGACCAGTTCCACCACCGCGACTACCGCAACCACACCATCGTGGTGCCGCGCGAGGACCAGCTGCACGCCCAGATGACGACATTCATCCTGCTCTCCGACGTCGGGCCGCATGACGGGCCGACCAAGGTGGTGCCGGTCGAGCACACGCGCGACCTGCCGATGGGCCATGCGCGGACCAAGTTCGGCGAGATGTTCGATCATGAGGTGTCGGTCGAAGGCCCGGCAGGCAGCCTGATGGTCTACAAAACCGACGTCTTCCATCGCGGCTCGAACTTCACGGCGCCGGGGCATGCGCGCTTCGCGATCCTGACCGACTTCAAGAGCCGTGCCTGGCGCTGGCAGGGCAAGCTGGCGTGGCCGGATCACTCCGAGAAGAAGGTGTGGGACGAGGCGATGGCGAAGATGACGCCGCGCCAACGCGATCTGTTCGGCTTCCCGCCGGCCGGCAGCGAATATTGGAACGCCCAGACTTTGCGTGACGTGCAGACGCGCTATCCCGACATGGACATGACGCCGTACAGAGAGGGCGCTTCGACGCCGGCTTGAGGCATGTTTGCAGCGGACATTTCCCCGGCCTAGACTTGGCCCGTCTCTGGGGGGATTTCGTCATGAAAGCGATTGTTGCGGCCGGCGCGATGCTGGCGGCGTGCGCGGTATTCGCGAGCGATGCGGCGCAGGCCGATCCTTTGCCCTATGGCCCCGATACCTGCGCCTCCGGCTATGTCTGGCGCGATGCAATGCCCAACGATCATGTCTGCGTGACGCCGGCCGACCGTTCGGCGGCGGCGGCGCAGAACGCGCTGGCCGACAGCCGCCGCAGCCCGACGGGCGGCGCCTATGGTCCCAATACCTGCGCCTCGGGCTTTGTGTGGCGCGAGGCGTTCGGCGGCGACGTCGTCTGCGTGACGCCGGCCGAGCGCAGCGCGGCGCGGGCGCAGAACGCGGCCGGGATGAGCCATCGCGCGCTCGCTTATGGACCGGACACCTGCAAGCCCGGCTTTGTGTGGCGCGATGCGATGCCCAACGATCATGTCTGCGTGCCGCCGCCCGAGCGCAGCATGGCGGCGAGCGAAAACGCCTTGGCGGATTCACGCCGTGCCGCCGGCGGGGCTTACGGCCCCAACACCTGCATCGTCGGGTTCGTGTGGCGCGAGGCGTTCGGCGGCGACGTGGTCTGCGTCACGCCGGCGCGGCGCACGCAGGTGCGCGACGAGAATACGCTGGGACCGAGCCGCCGGGTGATGCCGTAGTTTTTTTGGATTCATAACTCTCAACCCACAACCGTCATGGCCGGGCTTGTCCCGGCCATCCAGGATCGCCTTGCTGCAAGGTGATCCTGGGTCCCCGGGACAAGCCCGGGGATGACGATGATGGTTAGTTGTGCAACTTGGTCTGCAGCCACCGAGCGGCCTCGGCGGGCGACTTCTTGTCGTCGGGGCGGTCGACCATCAGGTTGGCTTGCTGCATGGTCTTGAGATCGATCGCGCCGAGCAACGGTTTCAGCGCACCGAGGAACGCCGCGTCGTTCGCATGCGCCGGCGAGACCAGCAGGATGGCGTCATAGGGCGGCAGCGCGCCCTTAGGATCGCCCAGCACCTTCAGGTCGTATTGCGCGATGCGGCCGTCGGAAGAGAAGGCGCTGATCACGTCGACGTCGCCGCTCACCGCTGCGTTGTACATCAGGTTCGCCTGGTACTGGCGCTGGGTGCCGAATTTGAGGCCATAGGCCGCCACCACCGCGCGCCATTCGGGGCGCGAGAAGATCTCGAAATCGCCGCCGATCTTCAGGCGCGGGGCATAGGCGGCGAGGTCCGCGAGCGTGTTTATGTGCAGCGCGTCGGCCTTGGCGCGCGGCATCGCGAAGGCATAGGCGTTCTCGAAGCCGAGGCCGCCCAAAAGCCTTATTCCATAGGTTTTCCGCATCCAGGCCGTCATGTCCTTCAGCACAGCTTCGCGGCCGGGCGCGTCGGCGCGCTTCATCTCGTTGGCCCAGATCGTGCCGGAATAATCGACATAGACGTCGATGTCTCCGGCGGCCAGCGCTCGGAAGATCACGGTCGAGCCGAGCCCATCGCGCCGCGTCGTCGCGATGCCGGCGGCGTTCAACTTGCCGGCGATGAGATTGGACAGGATGTATTGCTCGTCGAAGCTCTTGGCGCCGACCACGACGCTGCGTTCGGCGTGGCCGAACATCGGCGTGAGGCTGGCGGCGATGACGACGAAAAGGCCGATCAGCGAAGCGATCAGACGCGGACGCGAGCGCAGCGCGAGGCCGTCTTCCGCCAGCGCCAGCAGGCGGTCGATCACGATGGCGAGGCCGGCGGCGCTGACCACGCCGAACAGCACGAACACCCAATTCTCGGTCTGCAGGCCGGTGAAGATGTAGTTGCCGAGACTCGTCTGCCCGATGGGCGTCGCCAGCGTCGCGGTGCCGATCACCCACACCGCCGCGGTGCGGATGCCGGCCATGATGATGGGCGCGGCGAGCGGCAATTCGACCAGCGTCAGCGACTGCCACGGCGTCATGCCGACGCCGCGTGCCGCCATGCGCACCGACGGCTCGATCCCGGCGAGCGCGGTGATCGTGTTGCGCAGCACCGGCAGCATCGAATAGAGCGTGAGCGCGAGCAGCGCCGGCAGGAAGCCGAGCGCGCGGAAGCCGAAGCCGAAGGCGTCCTGCGTGAAGCGCGAAACGATCAATAAAACCGGGTAGAACAGCGCCAGCAGCGCGAGGCTCGGGATGGTCTGGATGATGCTGGCAAAACCCAGCGCGCCGCCGCGCAGCCAGCGCGAACGCGCCGCCAGGATCGCGAGCGGCAGGCTGATCAGAAGGCCGAGCGCCAGCGCGCTGACGCTGAGCAGCACATGCCAGCTCAGGAAGTCGGGCAGATTGCCGAAAGCTTCGTCGAAGCTGTTCATGGCGCCGCCGCCAGGACCTGCGCCAAGCGGCGGGCGCGCTTCTTCGGCGTGTCGACCAGCGCGCGCACGAAATCGTCGGCCGGGCGGCTAAGCAATTCGTTCGGCGTGCCGATCTGGATCAGCGCGCCGTCCTTCATCGCCGCGATGCGGTCGCCGAGCAGCATCGCCTCGGTCATGTCGTGCGTGACGAAGATGGTGGTGAGGCCGAGGGTGTCGTGGATGTGGCGGTAGTCCTCGGCGAGATCGTCGCGGATCAGCGGATCGAGGGCGCCGAACGGTTCGTCCATCAACATGATCTTCGGCCGCGCCGCGAGCGCGCGAGCGAGCGCGACACGCTGCTGCTGTCCGCCGGAGAGTTCGCGCGGCAGACGCGCGCGATATTCGCTTGGCGCGAGACGCACGAGATTGAGGAGCTCATCGACCCGCGCCGCGATCTCGTCCTTCGGCCAGCCGAGCAGCTTCGGCGTCACCGCGATGTTCTCAGCCACCGTCATATGCGGAAAGAGTCCGGCGCCCTGGAACACGTAACCCATGCGGCGGCGCAGGCTGACCGCGTCCTGGGCCAGCACGTCGGCGCCGTCGACCAGGATCTTGCCCGCGGAAGGCTCGACCAGGCGGTTGATCATGTTGAGGGTGGTGGTCTTGCCGGAGCCGGATTCGCCGATCAGGACGAGGAATTCGCCGGCCCCGATGGCGAAACTCAGGGCGCGCACCGCTGGTGCCGCCGCTCCCTCGTAAGCCTTTGAAAGGTCTTGTAATTCTATCAACACGCTATCCCCCGGTGCGCCGCCGGCACCCTTGCGCGGCGCGCGCCATTCAGCGTAAAACCGGCCGTCCGAGTTGGAAAATAGTGCTTTTACCGGTGCTTAACCACGATTCGGGCAAAGTTATCGAACCGTAAACTCGGCGGGCGGAACGGCGATCCGGCAATGAAGAAGATGGCGCATAGCGACGCGAAGGGCGGGTTTCCCGCCGGCGTCGATGCGTGCGTCTCGCTCAAGCCCCGTCCTTCCCTCGGTTCGTCGCAAGCGCTTCTGCTTCTTCTTAGCTGCCCCTAGGCGCTGATGGCGCGCGGTCCTCGCGCGCCGGCTGTCTAGGGGAGGAAAGCGAAAGGAGTGCAACAGAAGCCGCTTTTGCGGCGAACGGAAGGAATGCATTGCCATGAACACCCAGCCAGAGAAGGTTCGCATCTTCGACACCACCTTGCGCGACGGCGAGCAATCGCCGGGTGCCGCGATGACGCTCGAAGAGAAAATCCAGATCGCCGAGTTCCTCGACGAGATGGGCGTCGACATTATCGAAGCCGGCTTCCCGATCTCGTCAGCAGGCGATTTCGAGGCGGTCAAGGAAATCACCAAGGTCGTCAAAAATTCCACGGTCTGCGGCCTCGCCCGCGCCGGCTTCAAGGATATCGACACCGCCGGTGAGGCCCTCAAGGGCGCCAAGCGTCCGCGCATCCACACCTTCATTTCCACCAGCCCTGTCCACATGAAGCACAAGCTCCAGATGGGCGAGAACGCGGTGCTGGAAGCTGTCGGCGCCTCGGTCACCCGGGCGCGGAACTTCACCGACGACGTGCAATGGTCGGCCGAGGACGCGACGCGGACGGAAGTCGACTTTCTTTGCAGAACCGTCGAGGTCGCGATCCATTCCGGCGCGACGGTCATAAATGTGCCCGATACGGTTGGTTATTCGACGCCGCAGGAATATTTCGACATCATCACGATGCTCAGGAACCGCGTGCCCGACGCCGACAAGGTGATCTTCTCGACCCACTGCCACAACGATTTGGGGCTGGCGGTCGCCAATTCGCTCGCCGGCGTGCTGGCGGGGGCGCGGCAGGTCGAATGCACCATCAACGGCATCGGCGAGCGCGCCGGCAACGCCGCGCTGGAAGAGATCGTGATGGCGCTGAAGGTGCGCCGCGACCTCATGCCGTTCGCGACCGGGGTGAAGACGCAGATGCTGGCGCGGGCCTCCAAGCTCGTCTCCAACGTCACCGGCTTTCCGGTGCAGTACAACAAGGCGATCGTCGGCAAGAACGCGTTCAGCCACGAGAGCGGCATCCACCAGGACGGCATGCTGAAGAACGTCGAGACCTACGAGATCATGCGCCCCGAGGATGTCGGCGTGCATGCGACCTCGCTGGTGCTGGGCAAGCTCTCGGGCCGCCATGCCTTCCGCGACAAGCTGGAGGCGATGGGCTACCACCTGGAAGCCGACCACTTCGCCGAGGCCTTCAAGCGCTTCAAGGATCTGGCCGACAAGAAGAAGCACGTGTTCGACGAGGACATCGTGGCGCTGGTCGACGACGAGATCGTGCGCGGGCACGACTCGATTTCGGTGAAGAATCTCCGCGTCGAAACCGGGACCAATCTTCTTCCCGGATGCGAGCTGACCTTGTCGGTCGACGGCGAGGACAAGCGGGTCAAGACCACCGGCGACGGCCCGGTCGACGCCATCTTCAAGGCGATCCGGGAGATCTTCCCGCACGCCGCGACGCTCCAGCTCTTTCAGATCAACGCCGTGACCGAGGGCACCGACGCGCAGGCGACGGTCTCGGTCCGGCTCGAGGAAAACGGGCGCACCGTCACGGGCAAGGGTTCGGACACCGACACGCTGGTGGCCGCCGCCTATGCCTACGTCAATGCGCTCAACAAGCTTTTGGTGAAACAGAAAAAGCAGGCGCCCGAGGCCTTAACCGTCGCGCGATGAGGAATTGTAACCCCGGCGTTAACCCGCCGGGGCTTACGATCGCGGGAACAATGGTTGCAGGGATGCTCTGCCCATAACAGGAATGGGACAGGTTCATTATGTTCGGCAGTCTTCTCGGCGCCCTTTCGAGCGATATGGCCATCGATCTCGGGACCGCGAACACGCTCGTCTACGTCAAGGGACGCGGCATCGTGCTTAACGAGCCGTCGGTGGTCGCGACCATCGTCAGCCGCGGCGGCAAGAAGCAGGTCCGCGCCGTCGGCAATGACGCCAAGATGATGCTCGGGCGCACTCCCGGCAATATCGAGGCGATCCGCCCGATGCGCGACGGCGTCATCGCCGATTTCGAGATCGCGGAGGAGATGATCAAGCACTTCATCCGCAAGGTGCATAACCGCCGCTCCTTCGCCAATCCGATGATCATCGTCTGCGTGCCCTCCGGCTCCACCGCCGTCGAGCGCCGCGCGATCCAGGACTCGGCGCTGTCCGCCGGCGCCCGCCGGGTGTTCCTGATCGAAGAACCGATGGCCGCCGCCATCGGCGCCGGCCTGCCGGTGTCCGAGCCGACCGGCTCCATGGTCGTCGACATCGGCGGCGGCACCACCGAGGTCGCGGTGCTGAGCCTCGGCGGCATCGTCTATTCGCGCTCGGTGCGCGTCGGCGGCGACAAGATGGACGAGGCGATCATCGCCTATATCCGCCGCCACCAGAATCTGCTGATCGGCGAAGCGTCGTCCGAGCGCATCAAGAAAGAGATCGGCTCCGCCGCGCCGCCGGCCGACGGCGCCGGCATGACGCTGGACATCAAGGGCCGCGACCTGCTGAACGGCGTGCCGAAGGAAATCACCATCACCCAGCGCCACATCGCCGAGGCCCTGGCCGAGCCGGTCGGCGCCATCGTGGAAGCGGTGAAGGTCGCGCTCGAGGCGACGCCGCCGGAGCTCGCCGCCGACATCGTGGACAAGGGCATCGTGCTGACCGGCGGCGGCTCGCTGCTCGCCAATCTCGACCAGGTGCTGCGCGAGGAGACCGGCCTGCCGGTCTCGATCGCCGACGATCCGCTCTCCTGCGTCGCGCTGGGCACGGGCCGCGTGCTGGAGAATGCCAAGGGCATGCGCCACGTCCTGTCGACCGCGTTTTGATTAAGCTATGGCGAACGGAAGCTGGAGGATCGCGCGCAACCGGGGCGGAGCACAGCTCCCCATCGTGCTGCTCGTCGCCTTCGCCGTCGCCCTGATCCTTCTAGGCAAAGCGCAGAGCAATCTGTTCGACCGCGCCCGCGCCAACGTCACCGATTGGGCGGCGCCGGTGTTGGAGGTGGCGCGCGCGCCGCTGTCCGGCCTCGACCATTGGATGGCGTCGATCGGCAGCATCTTCAACGTCTATCAGGAGAATCTGCGCCTGAAGGACGAGAACGCGCGGCTGCGCCAATGGCAGAACGCGGCGGTCGTGCTCGACGACCGGGTCAAGCGCTATCAGCTCCTGCTGCACGCGGTGCCGGACCCGACTCTGTCCTCGGTGATGGCGCGCGTCATTGGCCGCGCCAACCGGCCGTTCCTGCAGACCATGATCCTCGACGCCGGCAAGGCGCAGAACGTCAAGCCCGGCCAGGCGGTGATCGACGCGCGCGGCATGATCGGCCGCATCTTCATCACCGGCGACCACACGTCGTGGGTGATCCTGCTCACCGACCTCAACAGCCGCATCCCGGTGATCGTCGAGCCCGGCAACGTGCAGGCGATCATGGCGGGCGACAACACCGGCGCGCCGACGCTCGATCTGCTGTCGCAGAACGTCACGCTCAAGCCCGGCATGCAGGTCATCAGTTCGGGCGACGGCGGCCTGCTGCCGCCCGGTCTCGCCATCGGCACGGTGATCGCCGATCCCAATGGCGGCTTCCGCGTCGTGCTGCTCGCCGATGCCGCGTCGAGCGAGGACGTGAACGTCGTCGACTTCAAGCAGAAGGCCGAGCTGCCGCCCTCGGTCTCGCCCAACGATCTGCCCGCCACCGCCGCCGGCCTGCCGCTCGCGCCGCCGCCGGCGCCCGTCGTCGCGACACCGCCGGGCGCGACAGGCCCCGGCGCCACGGCGCCCGGAACGCCGCCCGCGACGCCGCCGTCCACCACCGTGCCGAAGCCGACGGCGCATGCCGCAACAACGCCGGCGCCAGTCGGTCCCGCGGCTCCCGACGCCACCGATCCCGGCGATGAGTGAGCGCGATGGAGCGGACCGGTAGCATCATGAGCGGGCGCATCCTGTCCTCGATCATTCCGGTGACGCTTGCCGTTTTGGGCGCGCTGATCGCGAATTTCCCGGTGTCGTTCTTCGGCGGCCTGGTGCCGCCGCCCTTGCTCGCCTTCATGCCGCTCTACTTCTGGGCCATGGTGCGGCCCGATCTGATGACGCCGTTCTGGGTCTTCGTGCTCGGCGTGCTCGAGGATTTCCTCTCCGGCGGGCCGCCCGGCGTGTGGGCCGCCTCCTTCCTCGCCGCCTATTTCCTGATCGACCGCCAGCGCGACATGCTCGCGGGCCTCTCCGGTATCGGCGCGATCGGCGGCTTCGCGGTCGCGGCGCTCAGCGCCTGCGCCACCGCTTACGGCATCGTCTGCATCTATGACTGGCAGGTGCTGCCCTTCGCCCCCGTGATGGCGGAGCTGGCGATCACCGTCTTCGTCTACATCTTCGCCGCGGTGCTGTTCGGCACCATCCACCGCCGTCTCGTCGGTCCGTACCGGAGCGACTTCTGATGCCGGTGTTCGACCTGAAGGACAAAGGCCGGTACGCGAGCTTCACGCGCCGCAGCCTGGGCCTGTCGGGCGGCATGGCGGCGGTGTTCGCGGTGCTGGGCGGGCGGCTCTACCAGCTGCAGATCAAGAACGGGGATCAGTACAAGACCCAGGCCGAGGACAATCGCGTCAACCAGCGGCTTATTGCGCCCCCAAGGGGTCGCATTTTGGATCGGTTTGGCGTCGAACTCGCCAACAACCGCCGCAACTATCGCGTCCTTCTGGTGTCGGAGCAGGCGACCGAAGGCGTCGCCGCCGCGCTCGATGCCATCGGCAAGGTGATCTATCTCAGCGACAACCAGAAAAAGCGCGTCCTGCACGACATCGACATGAACAAGAAGTTCGTGCCGGTGCCGGTGGCGGAGAACCTTTCCTGGGAAGAGTTCGCGCGCATCAACATGCATTTGCCGTACCTCTCCGGCGTGCAGCCCGATGTCGGCGAAACCCGCGATTATCCGTTCGGCGCCGATCTTTCGCACATCCTGGGCTATGTCGCGGCCGTCAGCGTCGCGGACAAGAAGGACGCGACCGATCCTTTGCTGGACCTGCCGGGCTTCCGCATCGGCAAGGACGGCATCGAGAAGGCGTTCGACGAGGAGGTGCGCGGCAGCGCCGGCGCCTCCCGCGTCGAGGTCAATGCCTATGGCCGCGTGATCCGCGAGCTCAGCCGCGATTCCGGCGTGCCGGGCCAGGACGTCTGGCTGACCATCGACTGCGAATTGCAGCGCTTCACCGACCAGCGCATGGCGACCGAAAGCGCGGCCTGCGTCGTGCTCGATGCCCAGACCGGCGACGTGCTCACCTTGTCGTCGACGCCGGCCTTCGACCCGAACCTCTACAATGTCGGCATGCCGCAGGCGCAATGGGACGCGCTGAACAGCGACGACCACAAGCCGATGATCAACAAGGCGATCAAGGGCGCCTATCCGCCGGGTTCGACCTTCAAGCCGGCGATGGCGCTGGCGGCGGTGCAGAACGGGCTCGCCGACCTGCACGTGACCTGCACCGGCGCGCTGCGCATCGGCAATCACGACTTCCATTGCTGGAAACGCGGCGGCCATGGCGGCGTCGACCTGCAGCGCGGCATCGCGCAATCCTGCGACGTGTTCTTCTACGAGGTCGCGCGGCGGCTCGGCATCGACAAGATGGAGGCGGCGGCGCGGGCGCTCGGCCTCGGCGCGCGCACCGGCATCGAGATTCCGCATGAGAGCGGCGGCTTCATTCCCAGCGCGGCGTGGAAAGAGGAACGCTTCGGTATCCCGTGGCAGATGGGCGAGAGCCTGGTGACCGGCATCGGCCAGGGCTATGTGCTGGCGACGCCGTTGCAATTGGCGACTCTCGCCGCGCGCATCGCCAGCGGCCGCGCCGTGACCCCGCGCATCGCGCACACGGTCGGCAGTACGCCGCGGCCGCGCCCGTTGCCCGACCCCTTGCCGTTCTCCGACGAGGCGTTCGCCGCGGTGCGGGCCGGAATGAACGCCGTGGTGAACGGCGGCGGTACCGCTTCGCGCTGGCGCATCGCCACGCCGGGCATGGAGATGGCCGGCAAGACCGGCACCGCCCAGGTTCGCCGCATCACCAAGGAGGAGCGTGCCAGCGGCGTGCGCTCCAACGCCTCGCTCGACTGGAAGCTGCGCGACCATGTGCTCTACATCGGCTACGCGCCGGTGGAGCAGCCGCGCTATGCGCTGGCCTGCATCGTCGAACACGGCTCGGCCGAGGGTCACCCGCAGGTCGAGATCGCGCGCGACGTGCTGACCTTCGCGCAGACGCGCAATCCGCTCGGCATGCGCACCGCCTATCCGACCAACGCCGCGATGGCCGCGCCGCCCAGGCTGCTGGGAGGGCAGGGATGAACACGCGCCCCTATGCCGCCGCCCGCCGGCTGCTGACCATCTCCGATAAGCTCTATGAGGTGAATTGGGGCCTGGTGCTGCTGATCACCATCATCGCCTGCGCCGGTTTCGCGATGCTCTATTCGGTGGCCGGCGGGCATTTCCAGCCCTGGTCGATGCCGCAAATCCTGCGCTTCATGGTCGGCCTCGCGATCCTGATCACGGTGGCGATGATCGACATCCGGGTGTGGATGAGCCTGGCCTATCCCGCCTATATCGTCTCGCTCCTGCTGCTAGTCGTGGTGGTTATCGCCGGCCATGTCGGCAAGGGTGCCGAGCGCTGGGTCTCGCTCGGGCCGATCGGCTTGCAGCCGTCGGAATTGATGAAGATCAGCCTGGTCCTCGCCCTCGCGCGCTTCCTGCACGGCAAGAGCGTCGAGGAGGTCTCCAAACCGCTCAACCTCGCGCTCGCGCTCGGCATCATCGGCATTCCGGCGGTGTTCGTCGTGCTGCAGCCCAATCTCGGCACCACGCTGATCATCCTGGCCGATGGCGCGTCGCTCCTGTTTCTCGCGGGGCTCTCGTGGTGGTGGATCGCGCCGGCGCTGACCGCGGTCGCGGTCGCGGTGCCGACGGCGTGGCAGTTCGTGCTGCATGACTACCAGAAGCGCCGCGTGCTGACCTTCCTCGATCCCGAATCCGACGCGCTCGGCGCCGGCTGGAACATCACCCAGGCCAAGATCGCGATCGGCTCGGGCGGCGTCAGCGGCAAGGGCTTTTTGCAAGGCACCCAGAGCCGCCTCAACTTCCTGCCCGAGAAGCAAACCGACTTCATCTGGACCAGCTTCTGCGAGGAATTCGGCTTCGTCGGCGCCATCGCGCTGCTGATCCTGTTCGCGGTGGTGATCTTCTACGGCGTGCAGATCGCGATGAACGCGCGCAGCCAGTTCGCGCGCCTGCTCGCCATGGGCATCACGCTCAACTTCTTCTTCTACATCATGATCAACGCCGCGATGGTGATGGGCCTCATCCCCGTCGTCGGCATTCCGATGCCGCTGGTCTCCTATGGCGGCTCGGCGATGTTCTCGGTGATGTTCGGCTTCGGCCTTCTGATGAGCGTGCATGTGCATCGCCAGGTCGAAATCCCGCGCCACTCCGGCGGGATCATTTAGGAACTTTCATCTTCCTCCCTCGTTTAACTTTTGACCGCCGCGAGAAGCGGCGCGGGAAATCCGCATGGAGTGAACGATGCTGAACCGCATGACGCATATCCTTGCCGCAGCCACGCTCACACTGGGCGTCGGCACGGCGCCGGCCTTGGCCGACGCCTGCAGCGGCCATCACCACACCACCGGCACGGTGCTCGGCGCCGTCGGCGGCGGCGCGATCGGTAGCGCCGCCAGCCACGGCAGCCTTGGCGGCGTTGTCGCCGGCGCGGTGCTGGGCGGCCTGGCCGGCAACGCCATCAGCCGCGATGTCGACTGCCGCGACCGCTATCGCCACCACCAGAGCCGGTATTACTACCGCCATGGGCATCGCTACGCCCGCTGGTGAAAAAGGCCGGAATTGAGAGCGAATCGCCCAGTGTTTCCAAAGCACTGGGCGTTTTCGCCTGCGCGCTGGACAGGCCAAAACCGCTCTGCTATTAGCCGCGCCTCCTGACGGTAGCCGTCATGGTTTGTTTGGTATGGGCCGGTAGCTCAGTCGGTAGAGCGTTCGACTCTTAATCGAAATGTCGTGGGTTCGATCCCCTCCCGGCCTACCAAACGATCTTCCTGAAAATCGAAATTGCCGCGAAGAGCGCAGGATCCTTCGACAAGCTCAGGATGAGGTCCTGGCTGGAACCTCTTCTGAGCTCGTCGAAGGACGTCGTTGAAGCTAATTCCCGGCTGGCGTCGGGATTTTCGGCGTGGGGACGTTGACGTTGATGCTCGGCTGGCTCGGGCCGACCTTGTTGCCGGTCATGACGAAGTAGCCGACGACGGCGAGCACGATGATCACGGCACCGAGCAGGAAAGCGAGCAGCGGGTTGGTGCCGCCGGAATTGTTGGTGGTGTCGGCCATTTTTGGATCCTCTCGAACACCCCTTCGTAACCGTCGCGCGCAAGGTTGGTTCCGGCTGTGGCCGGCGGGTCACGCCGTTGCACCGCAATGCGCGGATGCGGAACCGCGATTCAGGCGCTCGCGTTGTGCTGTCGGAGGAGCGGTGCAATCAGGATCACGACCATGTCAGCCATTGGCTTACCCACGGGCTTACCCGCGCAGCGAATTGCCCCCACGATCATCGGCGCCCATTGGGATCATCGCCGCTCCGACCTTGTCTTCGCCCGCACGCAATCGCTGGAGGTGCGCGCCGCGCCCTGGGACCGGCGCTTGCGTCCGCTGAAGAGCTGGAGCGAGCTCGGCGGTTACGCCAGCGTCGCGGTGGCGGTGATGGTGACGGCGGCGTTCCTGGTTTAAGGCGTGACGATCGGGAAGTTCGTCACCACCGGTTCGATCAGGCCGCACAACGTTTCGTAGAGCGTCTTGTCGCCGTCGATCCCGATCTCGCCCGCCGCGATCAATGGCGCCGCCGGCATGCCGGCGAGCAGGGTCATCAGCAGTTGCGGCCGGATCAGGCGCACCGTCGCGCCCGCCTTCGGATCGACGATGCCCGCCTCGTGTACCAAGACGCCATTGCCGGCGGTGATCAGGTGCTTTTCGTTCCGGTCGGTCAGCTCGATGTTGATCCGGAACGGCGCCTCCGCCGCCTTCTGCGGATTGATCCGCACCGCCGCGAAATCCAGCAGCATCGGCGTCGTCGTCGCCGACAATACGTCGGTGCTCATCGCGGCGGGCGGGAGCTTGACCACGCCGGTGGTCAGTTCCTGCGCCCCGGTCAGATAGATGTTGCGCCAGGTGCCGGCCTCGGATTCGAAGGCGATGCGCGTGTAGATCGCCGCAAGCTTCTCGCGCGCCGTCTTGTTGGTCTCGTCCGCGAACACCAGATGGTTGAGCAGCGTCGCCGCCCAGCGCAATTCGCCGCCGCGCTCCGCCTTGTCGGCCAGCGCCAGCACCGCGTCGGCGCCGCCCATCGCCTCGACATAGCGCTTGGCCGCGGGCTCGGGTGGCAGCGGGTTCAGATTGGCGGGATTGGCGTCGTACCAGCCCATGTAACGCTGATAGACCGCCTTCGAATTGTGACTCATCGTGCCGTAATAGCCGCGGTTGAACCATTGCCTGGCCAGGACGTCGGGCAGCTTCAATACTTCGGCGATCTCGGACGCTGTGAAGCCGGCATTGAGCAGGCGCACGCTCTGGTCGTGCAGGAATTTGTAGGCGTCGCGGTGGTTTTCCAGGAAGGCGACGATCTCCTCGCCGCCGAAGCGCGGGATGCCGTGCGCCGCGAACATCACGTCCGACTTGCCGCCGAACAGGCGGATCGACTCGGTGAGATAGTCGGCCCAGGCCTTGGCGTCGCGCACCAGCGCGCCGCGCGCCGGCAGCAGGTTGTGCATGGTGAGATTGGCGTTCTCCGCCATGAACACGGCGCGGAATTGCGGCAGGTAGAAGTTCATCTCGGCCGGCGCCTCGGTGCCGGGCGTGAGCTGAAACACCATCGTCACATCGCCGACGGTCACTTCCTGGCCGGTGCGCGTAATCAGGAGGTTCGGCGCGATCAGCGACAGCGAGCCGAGCGACGGGCAGGGACCTAGGCCGCTGGTCATCTCACCCTCGGGCCCGCGCGGCAGGGTGATGCCGAACTGGAAGCGCGCCCGCCGCGACATCGCGGGACCGGCGATGATGTTCTCCGACACCGCGTGCTCGAGGAAGCCTTCGGGCGCGATCACCTGGACCTTGCCGGCCGCCGCATCGGCCGCCGTCGCCACGCCGCCGACGCCGCCATAATGATCGACATGGCTGTGCGAATAGATCACCGCCAGCACCGGCTTTTTCGCGACATGCTCTTCGAGCAGTTCGAGCGCGGCGCGTGCCGGCTCGACCGAAGTGAGCGGATCGACCACGATCCAGCCCGAGCCCGCGTCGATGAACGAGATGGTCGAGACGTCGAAGCCGCGCACCTGCCAGATGCGCTCGGCGACCTTGAACAGGCCGTGCTTGGTCAGGATCTGCGCCTGGCGCCACAGCGACGGATTGGCGCTCGCCGGCGCGTCGCCCTCCAGGAAGTCGTACCAGGACAGATCGAAGGCGGTGCGCCCGTCGGGACGCTTGATCACCTTTTCTTGGCGCGTCGCGATGAAGCCGCGATTGGCGAAATCGAAATCCTTGCGGTCGTCGGCGGCGACCAGGGCGCGCGCCTCGTCGAGTGTGCTCATCGTCTGACCCCTTCGTACACGGTAAACTTATGCGCAGGCCGGAGGCCAGTTGCAATGTCGGCGCCGCCGCGGCCATGCTCCGCCCGCGCGAACAGCGGGGGTCCTATGCGCCGTCTCATCAGTCTTGTCGCTTTGAGTTTGCTTGCCGGTGCAGGCCTGGCGCGCGCCGACGCGCCGAAGGAGGGCGATTACACCGCTCACAATTTCAAGTTCACCTCGGGCGAGACGCTGGCCGATCTGCGCCTGCACTACACGACCTACGGCACGCCGCATAAGGGACGCGGCGGCAAGATCGACAACGCGGTGCTGATCCTGCACGGCACCGGCGGCGACGGGCATCAGTTTCAGCGGCCGCAATTCGCCGATGTGCTGTTCAAGGCGGGCGGCCTGCTCGATCCGGCGAAATATTTCCTCATCCTTCCCGACGGCATCGGCCACGGCAAATCGTCCAAGCCGAGCGACGGCCTGCACGCGAAATTCCCGCATTACGATTACGACGACATGGTCAAGGCGCAGTATCTGCTGGTGACCAAGGGGCTCGGCGTGAACCACCTGCGGCTCGTGATGGGCACCTCGATGGGCTGCATGCACAGCTTCGTGTGGGGCGAGACCTATCCCAAATTCGTCGACGCGCTGATGCCGCTTGCCTGCCTGCCGGTGCAGATCGCCGGCCGCAACCGGATGTGGCGCAAGATGACGACGGACGCGATCCGCAACGATCCGGCGTGGATGGGCGGCGCGTACAAGAGCCAGCCGCTCGCCGGCCTGCGCACCGCGTCCGACTTCCTCATCCTCGCGGGGCAGGCGCCGCTCCTGGCGCAGAAGACCTATCCGACGCGCGACGGCGTGGACGCGTTCATCGATACGACGACGGCGCGCAATCTGACGACGCTCGATGCCAATGATTTCCTCTACCAGGTCGACGCCTCGCGCAATTACGACCCGTCGCCGAAGCTGGCGCTGATCGAGGCGCCGGTGATGTGGGTGAACTCGGCCGACGATTTCATCAACCCGCCCGAGCTCGGCATCGCCGAGACGCGGGTGAAGGAGATCAAGCACGCGACCTTCGTGCTGCTGCCGATCAGCGATCAGACGCATGGCCACGGCACGCACACCTGGGCGGCGCTGTGGCAGGACAAATTGGCGGAGCTGCTGAAGGCGACGGAGAAGTAATCTCACCTCCCCATGCTGGGGAGGTCGAAATTCGCCCTTCGCGAATTTCGGGTCGGGGGAAGTGCTGCGGCATCGAGCTGCCCCCCACCCGGATCGCTTCGCTCTCCGGCCTCCCCACGAGGGGGAGGCAATTTTACGTGAAATCCCGCTCCACTCCCGCTTTGGCATAGATCGCGTCGATCGCCGCCATGTTGGCCAGCGAATCCGCGTTGGTGATGAGCTGTTTCTTGCCGCGCGCCAGCACGTCGCCGAGCTCGGCGAGCTGCGCGACATAGGTGGCCGGTCCCGCCGTCTGCTCGTCGCGCGCCGTGCCGCCGATCGTCACGGTCAACTTGCAGCCGAGCTGCGGCGCCACGAAATTGAGCAATTCCAGGCTGCCCTTCGCGCCTTTGAGCCGCAGCGTCGCGCCGAAGCGCTCGGGCTTCATCGAGGTCGAGAGCCGCGCCGGCAAGCCGGCGAAATCCAGCTCCGCTTTGGTCGTCACGTCGACCGCGTGCTCCATCGCGCAGGAAGCGGTCACGACCCTGGGTTCGCTGCCCAGCACCGAACGCAGGCAATGGATCGGATAGCAGCCCAGATCCATCAGCGCTCCGCCGCCTTGTTCGCGCGTCCAGCGCAATTCGCCCTCGCGATACGGGATCGGCACCTCGAACGACGCCTCGGCGCTCTCGAGCTTGCCGAGTTCGCCCGAGCGCGCGATGGCGACGGCGCGCTGCATGACGTTGTGGTGGCGGTAATGGAAGGCCTCGACCAGGATGCGGCCCGTCCGCGCCGCGGCATCGTTCATGCGGCGGACCTGCGCCGCGTTCATCGCGAACGGCTTCTCGCAGAACACGTTCTTGCCCGCTTCCAGCGCCGCGATAGTCCACTGCGCGTGGCCGCCGGGCGGCAGGGCGTTGTAGACGAGGTCGACGTCGCCATGCCGCACCAGTGCGTCATAGTCCTTCACGACCTGCGGGATCTTGTGCTCGGCGGCATAGGCCCGCGCGCGTTCGGGATCGCGCGCCGCCACGGCGACGACCTCGAAATCGGGATTGTCGCGCGACGGATTGATGACGACGGGCGGCGCGATCTTCGCCGCGCCCAAGATGCCTATGCGGATGGCCATGTTGTCCTCCCAATGATGCTGCCGGGACGTTAGAGCATGCGGCAGCGCCCGGAAACACCGCCCTCATCCTGAGCTTGTCGAAGGATGGCCGCTTGCGCCGATGGTGCAGTCATCCTTCGACAAGCTCAGGATGAGGTGAGAGGGGTGACTACGTGGGCTTGCTGTTTCCTAACAGATGGGCCTGGCGCGCCAATTTTTGCATCAGGGCGTCGAACAAACGGCGCTCGTCGGGCTTGAGGGCGGAGAGGAAGACTTCTTCCAAGTGCAGTGCCAGCGGCACGACCTCGTCGTAGATCGCGCGGCCTTTCGCGGTGAGCGCGAGGCGTTGGATGCGGCCGTCGGCAGCGTCGGCGGTGCGGGCGGCGCGACGGGCGCGGACCAGACTCTCCACCGCGCGGCTGACCTGGACCTTGTCCATCGCGGTGCGTTCGGCGACTTCGCGGGCGGAGAGATCGGGCGTGCCGCCCAAGACCGCCATGATGCGCCATTCGGGAATCGAGAGACCGAAGCGGTCGGAGTATTCCTTGGCGATGGCCGACGAAACGCGGTTGGACAGCACCGACAGGCGATAAGGCACGAAGCGGTCGAGATCGAGCCGGGCTTCGGCCTTGCGGGCGGCGTTACTCGGCATCGGGCTGGTTCGCGGGAAGCGCCGCGTCGAAGGCGGGATGCTTCAAGGCGTGCGCTTCGATCCGGGCGATGGTGGGGAAGGGCGCGAAGTCGAGCTTGACCCGTTTGGCATTGGCGCATTGCGGAACGAGGCAGATGTCGGCCAGCGTCGGGGTGTCGCCATGACAGAACGCGCCGGTGCGCGGCGAGGTCGCCAGCATCGTCTCCAGCGCGGCGAAGCCGGTGGTGATCCAATGGCGCTGCCACTCCGCCTGCTGCTCGGGTGTCGCGCCAAAGGTCTTGGCGATGTGCTGGTTGACGCGCAGATTGTTGATCGGGTGGATGTCGCAGGCGATGGCATAGGCGATCTCGCGCACCCGGGCGCGGCCGAGCGCGTCCTTCGGCAGCAGCGGCGGCGCCGGCACGATCTCATCGAGATATTCGATGATCGCCAGCGATTGGGTGATCAGATGCCCGTCATGGACGAGCGCGGGGATCAGCTCCTGCGGATTGAGGCCGCGATACTCCGCCGAGTGCTGCGCCCCGCCGTCCTTCAGCAGGTGCACGAAACGCATCTCCGGCACGATGCCCTTCAGGTTCAGCGCGATGCGGGCGCGGAACGCCGCCGAGGAGCGGAAATAGCCATAGAGCGCGAAATCAGGCTTTGACGACATGCTGGTCGATGGCTCCGAAGATCGAATGGCCGTTGGCGTCGTGCATCTCGATGCGCACGCGATCGCCGAATTTCATGAACGGCGTGGTCGGCTTGCCGCTCGCGATGGTCTCCAGCGTGCGCCGCTCGGCGATGCAGCAGGAGCCGACATTGCCGCTCTTGTTCGACACCGTGCCCGAGCCGACGATGGTGCCGGCGCACAGGGCGCGCGTCTTGGCGGCATGGGCGATGAGCTGGGCGAAGCTGAAAGTCATGTCGACGCCGGCATCGGGCTCGCCGAATTTCTCGCCGTTCAGCCACACCTGGAGCGGGCGGTGCACCTTGGTGTTCTGCCAGTCGGCGCCCAGCTCGTCCGGCGACACCGCGACCGGCGAGAAGGCGCTGGCGGGCTTGGACTGGAAGAAGCCGAAATTCTTGGCGAGCTCGTTGGGGATCAGATTGCGCAGCGACACGTCGTTGACCAGCATCACCAGCTTGATGTGCCGGCCCGCATCCTCGGTGCGCGTGCCATAGGGCACGTCGTCGGTGACGACCGCGACCTCGGCCTCGAAATCGATGCCCCACGCTTCGTCGGCGCACAGGATCGGATCGGCCGGGCCGATGAAGCTGTCGGAGCCGCCCTGGTACATGAGCGGATCGGTCCAGAAGCTCGGCGGCATCTCGGCGCCGCGCGCCTTGCGCACCAGCTCGACATGGGTGACATAGGCCGAGCCGTCGGCCCATTGATAGGCGCGCGGCAAGGGCGACATGCAGGCGGCGGCGTCGAACGGCTTGGCGTCGCCGAAGGTGCCGGCGTTCAGCATGTCGTAGACCTCGGCGAGGCGCGGCTGCGTCTCGCGCCAATAGTCGAGCGCCATCTGCAGCGTCGCCGCGATCTCGGGCACCGTGGCGCAGGTCTTGAGGTCGCGCGAGACGACGGCAAGCCGCCCGTCGCGGCCATGGCGGAGCGAGGCGAGCTTCATTTCACCGTCCAGCTTTCGGCATAGGTTTTCACTTCGGTCGTCTCGGCCTGCGGGCTCATGTCGAGCGGATCTCGCGCGTCGATCATCACCGCGACCTCGTCGGTCATCGTCTTGGCCGCCTTGGCGCCGGCTGCAAAGGCCTTGGGATGCGGGCCGTGGGTGAAGCCGTTGGGATGGAACGTCACCATGCCCGGCTTGATGTTGTCGCGGCTGAAGAACTCGCCGGCGTGATAGAAGATCACCTCGTCGAAATCGTCGTTGGAGTGGAAGAACGGCACTTTCAGCGCGCCGGGATCGCTCTCGATCGGGCGCGGCACAAAGGTGCAGACCACGAAACGGTCGGCGACGAAGGTCGAATGCACGCTGGGCGGGATGTGATAGCGGTGGCTCATCACCGGGCGGATGTCGCGCCAGTTGAGCTTCAGCGCCGTCAAGTTGCCCTTCCAGCCCACCGCGTCGAGCGGATTGAACGGATAGGTGATGGTCGAGATCTGGCCGCGATGCTTGACGCTCACCTTCCATTCGCCGTCGCGCTGGGCGCGGAAGGCGTCATCGAGCTTGGGCGTTTCCAGCGCGGCGGGGTCGAAGAAGGCGTGCGGGCCCAGGATGCCGCGCTCGGGCAGCTTGTAGGAGCCGTTGGTCGCCTCGATGCGCAGCACCGTGGTCGGCGCGCTCGGCTCCAATCGCCACATCGTGCCGCGCGGCAAGAGGATGTAGTCGCCGTCGCGATAAGGCAGGTGGCCGAAGTCACAGAACAGATCGCCCGCGCCGGCGTGGATGAAGAGCAGCAAATCGCCGTCGGAATTGCGCGCCAGCGTCGGCATCGCGCCGCCGCAATTCCAGATCTCGATCTTGCACGCGGCGTTGGAAAGCAGCGGCACCGGCTTGTAAGGCTCGTTGGCGGACGACAGCGCGCCGACCGCATCGAAGGCGCGGGGGCGCAGCGGCCCCTCGAACGCGCTCCAGCCCGTCGGCGGATGCTTGTGATAGATGTGCGTCGCCGGGCCGAAGAAGCCGTCGCGCCCGATCTCGCGCTCATAGGTGCCGGCTGGCAGGTCGGCATGCGCCTGTTTGGAGGTCTCGCCCTCCTTGAGCGGGAATTCGATCCAGTTCTTGCTGCTCATGCCGCGCTCGTATCCTTGAGGACGCCACGGCGGATCTGGTCGAGCTCGATGGACTCGAACAGCGCCTTGAAATTGCCCTCGCCGAAGCCCTGGTTGCCCTTGCGCTGGATCAGTTCGAAGAAGATCGGGCCGATGGCGTTCTGGGTGAAGATCTGCAGCAGAAGGTTGTCGCGCTCGCCGTCCATCAGGATGCGGTCGCGTTTGAGGCGCGGCACGTCCTCGCCATGGCCCTGGATGCGGTTGTCGAGCCGCTCGTAATAGGTCTCCGGCGTGTCCTGGAACGCGACGTCGGTCTTGCGCAGGGTCTCGACCGATCCATAGATGTCGCCGGTGCCCAGCGCGATGTGCTGGATGCCCTCGCCGTGATAGGCGTCGAGATATTCGGCGATCTGCGATTTGTCGTCGGAGCTTTCGTTGATCGGGATGCGGATATTGCCGTCGGGGCTGGTCATCGCGCGCGATTTCAGGCCCGTCAGCTTGCCCTCGATGTCGAAATAGCGGACTTCGCGGAAGTTGAAGAACTTCTCGTAGAACCCGGCCCACTGGTCCATGTTGCCGCGAAACACGTTGTGCGTGACGTGATCGATCTCGGTCAGGCCGGCGCCGGCATGCTCCCAGCCGAGCTTTGCATCGGTCGGATTGAAGTCGACGTCGTAGATCGTACGGTCGCCATAGCGGTCGACGAGATAGATCACGCTGCCGCCGATGCCTTCGATGGCGGGGATGTTGAGCTCCATCGGGCCGACGGTGTTGTGGAACGGCTTGGCGCCCAGCTCGATCAGCTTCGCGTAGGCCTTGGCGGCGTCCTTGACGCGGAACGCCATGGCGCAGGCGCTCGGGCCATGGGCTTTCGCGAAGCGCGAGCCATGGCTGTCGGGCTCGGCATTGACGATGAAGTTCACATTGCCCTGGCGGAACAGCGTCACGTCCTTGGCGCGGTGCTTCGCGACGGCGCGAAAGCCCATGCGCTCGAACAGGGCATAGAGCTGGGTGACGTCGGGGGCGGTGTACTCGACGAACTCGAAGCCGTCGGTCTGCATGGGGTTGTCCCACAGGTCGGCCATCAAGGCCTCCTCGATTCTGGTCGCGCGGCCAATATAGTTTCATTTGAAACTAATTGCGAGTCGCTACATCTGCATGGGTGATATGGTTCCCAGGAACCCGACGACGATCAGGATCGCGAAAGCGCAGGATAGTTCCGCGACCACGGTCAGCGGGATGGTCTGTTCCGCCTCGAGCTCGCCCTTGGCGAGGCCCGGCAGGACGCCGAAACGGTTGGTGAGCGCCAGTGCCACCATGATCGCCGCGAGCACGATCTTGACCGCCAGCCAGGTGACATAAGCGTCCGACCACGGCATTCCTGGCACGCCCAGGATCTCGATGCCGTTGACCGTGCCGGCGATGACGAGCACCGCCACCGACATCGCCCCCCAGCGCGAGAACGTCCGCAGGAGTGCCACCAGGCGCGGCAGGTCGCGGGGCTTGGCGAATACCTCCCACGTCAGGACGACCAGTCCGCCGACCCAGAAGCCGGCGGTGATCACGTGCAGCGCGTCGACACCGGCGCGGACGTAGAAGTAAGCGGCATCGCCGGCCGCCGCGGCGTGACTGGTCAGGCCGAGCAAGGCAAGCGCCGCGCCGGCAAGCAAGGCCTTGGTCGACATCAGACCGGGCCTGACGCTGAGGGCGACCACGCATACCAACAGAAAGGACCGCAGGCGAAAGATCGCGCCATAGAAGCTTTGCGTGACGACGGCCGCGAGGGCGTCGGGATTCCAGAATGAGCCGGGATCGCCGGCCATCTCCTGCGCTATGAAGATGAGGCTCAGGAACGCCGTCAGGACCGCGACCGCCGCCGCCAGCTGGAGCAGCGCAGTCAGAGTCCTGCTGGGTGAAACGATGGCGCGTGCTTGCCACAGCAGCGCCGACGCGCCGAACACCGTCATCAGGCTCGCGAAGTGCAGGGCACGGATGACGGCGAAGGCGAAGGTCACGGCAGGACCAGAAAGTTGTACTTGCCGTCGCTGCGATGGGTATCGACCGAGACGCCGACCCAGACGACGCGATAGCGCCCCGGCTTCAGCGGCTTGAGCGGCACCCGCATCGTCCGGCCGGACGCGACCGACGGACCGGCGGCGACGACGTGATCCTTCTCGTCCATGACGAGGACGCTGCTGAAGGACGGCTCCAGATCGCCGCTGAACTGCAGCACGATTTCGGCTGGGCTTTGCTGCAGGTTGGCGCCGGCCGCCGGCGCCGCCTCCAGCAGATGGGTGTGCGCCGCGGCAGGCGCCGTCAGCGCGGCGACGAGGGCGAGAACGGCGAGCAGGTTATTGCGCATAGTGCAGATCCACCAGGAATGTACGTTGCGGGAAGGGGTGAAACAGGAAGTATTTCCGGTCGTTCAGGTTGTCGATGCCGAACGAGGCGCTCCAATGCTCGTCGAAAGCATAGTGCGCCCGCACGTCCAGAACGAGATAGCCGTCAAAGCCCTGCCAGGTGTGTGTGACGATGTCGGTGTTGTCGATTGTCGCCCAGACACGGTCGCTGTAGCGCGCCGCCAGCGTGAGCGACAGGCTCTCCGTCGGGCGGTAGGTCGCCGCGATGGTCGCGCGCCATTTCGGGATGGAGGGCGTGTATTTGCCCACCGCCGCCGCGAAGGCCGCGTCTTTCAGGATTTTCGAGTCGACATAGGTCACGCTGCCGGTCAATTGCAGGCCGTCGAACAGGACGTCGTTCTGGTCGAACACGATCTCGGCGCCGCGCGAGCGCACGCGGTCGACGTTCTGCACATAGTTGAACAAGGTCGGCGAGCCCACGACCAGCGGCGCCGACTGCGACAAGAGGGCGTTGGCGAGGTCTTCCTCGAACAGCGACACGCGCACGCGGCCGTCGCCGGTGTGGTATTCCGCCGACAGGTCGGTGGACAGCGCGCGTTCCGGCTTGAGGTCGGGGTTGGGCACGCTCAGCGTCGCGCCGGTGGTGATCGCCTGATAGAGCTCGCCGACCGTCGGCATGCGATAGGCCTGGCCGAAGGAGGCGGTCACCAGCCAGGCATCGCTCGGCGTCCAGGCAAGCGAGGCCTTGGGCGAGAAATAGGAGCCGGCCAATTTCGGTTGCGTGACATTGAGCGCGGGCGCGAGCGAGAAATTCGCGCCGTCATAGGCGTGCCAATCCTCGAAGCGCAGGCCGACAGTGGCCTTGAAAGCCGGCGCGAACTTCCAGGCGTCCTGCGCCCAGATCGCGTTGACCGACGTGCGCCCGCTGCTCGCGGTCGCCAGCGCGCCCTCGGAGCCCGTGATCCAGTCGGTGGTGTTGAACTTGCGGTTCGACAGCGTATAGGCGTCGCGGTGCAGGCCGAAGCTGAGATCGTTGTTGCCGCCGCTGTGCCAGATGCCCTTGGCATCGAGCGTGTACCAGCCCGTGCCGTCCATCCGCGTGATCGTGCCGGCGCCGCCACTGCGCGCCAACGGCACGGCGACGCCGGGGGTGCGCTGCTTGTCGGTGGCGAAGTCGTAGAGGCTGGCCGCCACGTCCCACTCCCAAGCGCCGCCGCCCGACGACTTGAGCGCCAGGCCGTGGATCATGTGGGCCTGTTCGGTGTGGTAGAGGTTGTTGGAGAACGCGCTCGCCGCGACGTTGTAGTTGAAGCCGCCGATGTTCAGGCTGCCGGAATAGACCGCATTGCCGGCCGCGTCGCGCAGGTAGGACTGCACATCGGCGCTGTCGTTCTGGTGGAACAGCCCGAAGGTGTAAGTGAGCCGCCAGGCCGGGGAAATGTCGTAGGCCAGCTTCAGCGTGGCGTTGTCCTGCATCTGATGCTCGAAACCGCCGGCGCCCAAGATCGCGATGGCCGCTCCGGTGCGGTTCACATCGGCGAAGGCGCCGGTGACCGGCGTTCCGGCGGCGCTGGGCGTGGCGGGCCGGTTCGCGGTGACGTAAGCCAGCGGCTGGCTCTCGCTGTCCAGATGATTGAGCCCGATGCGCCAGGCGAAATCGCCGAGGCGGTCGCCGATTCCGGCGCTCAGTTGATACGCGCCATAAGTGCCGCTTGTGCCGTACTGGTTGAAGTCCTGATAGGAGCCCAGGGCCTTGGCGTTGACGCCGAACCTGTCGGGCATCTGGGTGGTGATCTCGATCACCGCGCCGATGGAGTTGCCGGGATAGGCGGCGGAGAATGGTCCGTACAGGACGTCGACACGCTCGACCTCCTCGGGCGCGACCAGGCCCCAATGCGGCGAGGCGGCGCTGTTGTTGTTGCCGATCAGGGTCGAGAGCAGGATGCCGTCGGCATAGATCAGGCTGCGGGCGCTGGCGCCGACACCGGAGGTGCGCGTCGTGATCGGGCCCTGCGTGTCGCCGGGATGTCGCTTTCGCACCAGGATGTCCGGCAGGTATTTCAGCAGGTCTTCGGTGTTGATCGCATTGACGCGTTCGGCCGCGCCTTGCGCTGTCACCGATTCCACCCGGCTGGGCGATTGATAGCGCGCATTGGCGGCGCGCTCGGCGGTCACGACGACGGTCTCCGGCGAGACCCCGTGGGCTAGGGCTGACGTGGGCGCGGCAACGGCGATGGCGAGCGCGCCGGCGATGAAGGAACGAGGCATGGTGCTGTCTCCGGGAAGCATGACAAGGCGCGCACGACGGATCGTGCGCGGGCTCTACGCATCACTTCAGGAGAAGGCGGGTGGGGCACGCGCGGCGCTGGGCCGATAGTGTGGCGTAAGGACGGCGGTACGCGCGTTGAAGCTGCGCGCGACGCGATGGCCGTCGCCATGGGAAGCGGGCAGGGCAGCGATGGCGGGCGGCGCCAGCGGCGCGGCGGCGGCGAAGGCGCAGGGCGCGTGGCTGCGCGGTGCTTGTGCCGGGGCCTTGCCGTCATGCGGCTGGGCGGCGTCGACCGAGCAGATGGTGAAAGGTGCCGCGCCGGCCGCCGGCATCCAGCCGTCCGGCAACAGGGCGCGCAGCACCATCGCGCTGAGCGCGAGGCTGACGGCAAGCGAACGGGCAAACGACAGCTTCATCCCGTGGCAGGTTCTGCGCGCCCCGGCATTTGCGGTCAAGGCCGCCCTAGGCACCGATTGTCGCGACGGCAAGTTTCGCCTGCCGCGCTTGCGGCGCCGGGCGTAGCCTTGGCGAAAAGACAAGCGGGGAGAACGTCATGACCTTGGATCGCCGTACCGTGCTCGGTGCCGGATCGGCGCTGGCCGCCATCGCGGCTACCGCGCCCACGCTGGCGGAAGCCAAACCCGCCGCCGCCGCGGCGCCCGCCGCGACACCGAAGCCGAGCCGGCTCTATCCGGTGGCGGAAACCACCTATGGCAGGGTGCGCGGTTTCGAGGCTGCCGGTATCAAGCAGTTCAAGGGCATTCCCTATGGCGCTTCGACCGCCGGTCGCAACCGCTTCCTGCCGCCGAAGAAGCCGGCGCCCTGGGCGGGCGAGCGGGAGTGCTATGGCGCCTGCCAGACTTCGCCGCAGACCGTCGCCAGCGCCGCCATCGACTACACGCGCCTGATCCAATGGGATGAACAGGCCGGCGGCATGGGCGAGGACTGCCTGCATCTCAACGTCTTCACGCCCGGCATCAAGGACGGCAAGAAGCGCCCGGTGATGGTGTCGTTCCATGGCGGCGGCTTCACCACCGGTTCGAACAATCTCACCGGCTTCTATGGCGATCCACTGGCGCGCTTCGGCGACGTCGTGGTGGTGACGCCGAACCACCGGCTCGGCAGCCTGGGCTATCTGCAGCTCGCCGATCTCGGCGCGCCCGCCGAGTTCAAATATGCCGGCGCGGCCGGGATGATGGACCTCGTCGCCGTGCTGGAATGGGTGCGCGACAATGCCGAGGCGTTCGGCGGCGATCCCGACACGGTGATGATCTGGGGCCAGTCGGGCGGCGGCGCCAAGACTTCGGTCATGATGGGCCTGCCCTCCGCCAAGGGAAAGTTTCACCGCGCCGCGATCCAATCGGGCTCCCTGCTGCGCGTGAAGCCGCGCGACCAGGGCGCGATCCTGGCCGACAAACTGCTCAAGCAGCTCGGCGTTTCGGCGAAGGACATGCGCAAGCTGCAGATGATGCCGTGGGAACAGATCATCGATGCTCAGGCGGCGCTCGCGGCCGCCGATCCGCTCGCCGACTTCTCGCCCGTGCTCGACGGCGAGGTTATCCTGCGGCATCCCTTCGATCCCGGCGCGCCGCTGGATTCGGCTGACGTACCGGTGATCATCTCCTCGGCGCTGGAGGACGCGGCGCTGCGCTTGGTCAATTTCGACATGACGGAGCCGCAGCTCGCTGCCATGGCGGAGCAGCGCTTCCCCGGCCATGGCGCGCAGATCGTCGCGCTCTATCGCCAGCACTATCCCACCAAGTCGCCGTATCTGGTGCAGGCGATGATCCTGACCGACAGCCAGTTGCGCCGCGCCGTGGTGCGCCAGGCCGAGCGCAAACATGCGCTCGGGCGCGCGCCGGCTTACGTCTACAACTGGGAATGGCCGACGCCGGCGTTCGACGGCAAGTTCGGCGCGGTGCACGGCACCGATGTCGGCACCGCGTTCCACAACACGCGCGGCGCGATGTATGGCGAGACGCCGGCGGCGATGACGATGGCCGACCGCCATGCCGGCGCCTGGCTTGCCTTCGCCCGCACCGGCGATCCCAACCACGCCGGCATTCCGCACTGGGAGCCCTACACGCCGGAAACCCGCAACGTCATGGTTTTCGCCGACGCGATGCAAAGCGAAAACGACCACCGCGGCGATTTCCGCAAGCTGTGGGACGCGATCAACCCGGCGGCGGGGCCGCGCGGCTGAACCCAATATGAACGGCGCCTTCAGGGGCCGTTCCGGCGCCGGGGCGCACACTCTCCTTCATCGAATGAGGGAGTTCGTCATGCTGCGCAATCAGAAACTGGCCCGCAAATCCGCCGCCCGCACCGCCACGCACCGCGCCGGTCCGGACATGGCGCTCGCCACCACCATCACCTTCTTCGGCGTCTTCCCGGCGGTGATGGCCGCGGGCCTGATCCTGGTCCAGGTCGTCGGCGTCTTCGCGCGGTGATTTCACCTCCCCGGCAGGGGGAGGTCGAAATGCAAAGCATTTCGGGTGGGGGTGTCAGACTTCCCCACCCGACGTCGCTGTGCTCCGTCGACCTCCCCATGCTGGGGAGGTAATTTTTTGCGCGACTGTTACAGTCGCGGCATGGCTTACACACCGACGCTCGATTCGCTCAACGCCCGCCCCGTGCCCGCATGGTTCGAGGACGCCAAGTTCGGCATCTTCATCCATTGGGGGCTGTTCTCGATCCCCGCTTTCGCGGCGAAGTCCGGTTCGATCTCCGACGCGTTCAAGACGCAGTACGATATCGCGGTGGCGCAGACGCCGTACTGCGAATGGTACTGGAACGCGATCAAGGTGCCGGAGAGCGACAGCGCGAAGCATCACAAGGCGACCTATGGCGACGCGCCCTATGAGAGCTTCCGCGAACCTTTTCTGAAGGGACTGGAGCAATGGGATCCCGGCGCCTGGGCCGATCTTTTCGCCGCCGGCGGCGCCAAATACGTCGTGCTCGTCACCAAGCATCATGACGGCTTCTGCCTGTGGCCGAGCGGCGTCGCCAATGCGCACCAGAAGGAGTGGACCAGCCCGCGCGATATCGTCGGCGAGCTCGGCGACGCGGTGCGGGCGCGCGGCATGCGCTATGGCCTCTATTATTCCGGCGGCATCGACTGGACGTTCAATCGCGAGCCCTTGCGCACCATGGCCGATTTCATGGGCTCGACGCCGCAGGGCGACTACCCGGCCTATGCCGACGCGCAGACGCGCGAATTGATCGACCGCTACAAGCCGGCGGTGTTGTGGAACGACATCTCCTGGCCGACCGGGCTGGACGACGAGTTGAAATTGTTCGCCGACTATTACGCGGCGGTGCCCGATGGCGTGGTCAACGACCGCTGGCTGCCGATGACGCCGGAGCGGGCGCGGCTCGCCGATCCCGAGGTGCGGCGCGCCACCGATGCGGCGCTCAAACCGCGCATGCAGAAGGCGCCGAGCAAGGGCATCATCCCGCAATTGCCGCCGCATTGCGATTTCCGCACGCCGGAATACGCCGCGTTCGAGGACATCCAGGCGAAGAAATGGGAAGCGACGCGCGGGATGAGTCATTCCTTCGGCTTCAACCGCAACGACACCGATGCCGATTATGAGAGCGTCGAGTCGCTGGTGACCAGCTTCATCGACGCGGTGGCGAAGAACGGCAACCTCCTGCTCAATGTCGGGCCGCGCGGCGTCGATGCGCAGATCCCGTCCGAGCAGGTCGCGCGCCTCAAGGGCTTCGGCGCCTGGGCCAAGGCGAATGGCGAGGGCATCTACGGCACGCGTCCCTGGGAAAGGTTCGCGGGCAAGACGGCGGACGGCACGGCGGTGCGCTTCACCCAGAAGGACGGCGCGGTGTACGCGCATCTGCTGGGCACGCCGAAAGGCTACGACATCGTGATCGAAGGCGAGGGCTTCGACGCGTTCACCCGCGCCACCCACCTGGGCAGCGGCTGGCCGGCGTGCGTCCGCCCAGCGCCAGGCGGGTTACGCCTGATCCTGGTGACGAAGCTGACCGACGCCCCGGCGCATTGTTTCAAATTGAGCTGATCGTCGCCCCTCTCACCTCAACCTGAACCCGTCGAAGGATGGCCGCGCGACCGGTGCAGCGATCTCTCCGCTACTCCCACTCACCTCATCCTGAGCTTGTCGAAGGATGACCGCGCAGGCAGTGCAGGCTGCCTATCCTTCGACGGGCTCAGGATGAGGGTTGCGTTTTCGGCGAGCGGGATTTGGCGGTCCGTGACAGAGCCGGCAACAGCCGATAGTCGCCGCGGATCAGCGCTTCCTTCTTTTCACGCCGCCATCCTTTGAGACGCCGCTCGCACTCAATTGCCTGCGTGAGGACCAGATAGTGCTGGTTCCAGACCAGCGTCACCGGCAGCCGCTTCGATGTATAGCCTTCGAAGGTTCCGCTGTGATGCTCGGCCATTCGCTTGTCCAAGCCGGCTTTGGTTAGGCCAACATAATACGATCCGTCGCTGCAGCGCAGGATGTAGACGTGAATGTCCATGTGAGAACCTTGCGCTCCGACCTTTCCACGCACAAGCGCCACTTTCTCATTCAAAACCCTCATCCTGAGCTTATCGAAGGAAAGGGTTTTGTTTCTCTGCCGGTGCAGGCTGCCCATCCTTCGACGGGCTCAGGATGAGGGTGGAGTTTTCCAGGGGGCGGTGTTTTTGAACGCCTAACTCGGACCTTGTCCCGGCCCTGACATTTCGTCAGGATCGCTTCCAACAGATATTCGATCACCGGGAGGCGTCCATGAAATTCACCTGGTTCAACCTGATGCCGTGGCCTTATCTGCCGGACGATTTCCGGGAGAAGAATCGTTCGGTCTGGGTCGACATCGACCAGAAATTGTTCGATCCGGTGAAGAGCCATGAGGTCTACAACACCTATCTCGACCTCTTGGAATACGCCGCCGATGTCGGCTTCGACGCGATCGGCTGCAACGAGCATCACCAGAACGGCTACGGCATCATGCCGAGCCCGAACATCATCGCCGCCGCGCTCAGCCGCCGCACGAAGGATGTCGGCCTCGTCGTGCTCGGCAATTCCATCGCGCTCTACAATCCGCCGGTGCGCGTGGCGGAGGAGTTCGCGATGCTCGACTGCATCTCGGGCGGCCGCCTGATCGCGGGCTTCCCGGTCGGCACCTCGATGGACACCAATTTCTGCTACGGCCAGATTCCGGCGCTGACCCGCGAGAAGTACCAGGAAGCGCACGACCTGATCATCAAGGCGTGGACGACGCGCGAGCCCTTCGCCTTCAATGGCCGCTACAACAAGCTGCGCCACGTGAACATCTGGCCGCGGCCGATCCAGCAGCCGCATCCGCCGATCCATATCCCGGGCGGCGGCAGCGTCGAGACCTACGATTTCTGCATCGACAACACCTATTCGTACTCGTACCTGTCGTTCAGCGGCTACATCCGCGCCAAGGCGCTGATGGACGGCTACTGGAAGCGCGTCGCCGAACGCAATACGCCCGACGCCTCGCCCTATCGCGCCGGCTTCGCGCAGACCATCTGCGTCGCCGACACCGATGCCGAGGCCGAGAAGCTCTACAAGGAGCATGTCGACTATTTCTATAACCGCTGCCTGCACGTCTATCCGGGCTTCGCGGACGCGCCGGGCTATCGCACGATCAAGACGATCCAGACCGGTGCGCTCAGCCAGTACGCGCCCCCGGTCGGCGGTTACACCTCGCTGACCTGGAAGGATCTGACGGAGCAGGGCCATGTCATCGCCGGCTCGCCCGAGACGGTGCGCCAGCGGCTTGAGGAGTTGGCCAAGACGCTGAATGTCGGCAATCTCTTCTGCCTCATGCATGTCGGCAACATGCCGAAGGAAAAATGCATGTACTCGACCAAGCTGTTCGCCGACAAGGTGATGCCCAAGCTGCGCAACGTCTTCCCGGAATACCAGAACGACGAACGCTTCTGGTGTCACCCGATCAAACAGGTGAAGGCCGGCGATCTGCCGAGCGAGAAGAAGGCGATGGAAATCGTGGGGGCGGCACGCTAATGGCGCTCGAACTCAAAACCGTAAAAACCCACTACGCACCCGTCCGCTACATCGAAGGCGGCAGCGGGCAACCATTGGTGTTCCTGCACGGCGCCGGCGGCGCGGCGGTGACCGATCCGTTCCTGGAGAAGCTGAGCGCGAAGTACCATGTCTACGCCCCGCTGCTACCCGGTTACGGCGACAGCGAGGAGTGCGGCGAGATTCGCGACATGCTCGATTTCACGCTCCATAGCTGGGACGTGGTCGAGGCGCTGGGCCTCAAGAACCCGATCCTGGTCGGCCACTCGATGGGTGGCATGATCGCGGCGGAGATGGCGGCGCTCGCGCCGCATGACGTGACGCGGCTCGGCCTCATCTGCCCGGCGGGATTGTGGCTGGACGATCATCCGATCCCCGACCTGTTCGCGACCATGCCGTTCGAGATGCCGCGGCTGCTGTTCCATGACGTGGAAGCCGGCACCAAGCTGCTGACCGCGGGTCTCACGCTCAGCGATCCCAAATTCCTCCAGAGCTATCTCGTCAACAATGCGCGCCAGCTCGGCATGGCCGGCAAGATCCTGTTTCCGATCCCGGAGCGCGGGCTCAGCCAGCGCCTTTATCGCATCAAGGCCAAGACGGTGCTGGTGTGGGGCGACAGCGACAAGCTGATCCCGCCGGCCTATGCGCACGGCTTCAAGAAGGGCATCGCGGGCAGCGAGCTGGTCTCGATTCCCGAAGCCGGGCACATGGTGACGCTGGAGAAGAGCGATCAAGTGGTGCAGGCGCTGGGGCGGCTGGGGTAGATCCTTCGGGGCTCGCTACGCTCGCACCTCAGGATGACGAATAATGCGTCATGCTGAGGTGCGAGCGCGAAGCGCGAGCCCCGAAGCATGCACGTCAATCGATCGCGTACCGGTAGTGCCCGGTGATCTTGAAGGCGAAGAGCAGGTCCTGAAAGACCTGCCCGCCGCCGGCATTGTGCATGATCAGCGGCCGCGCGCCGTCGGCGGTGCGCCGCTCGGTCACGATGCCGATATGCGGTAGCGAACCTTTCGAGACCAGATTCCAGGTCACGAGGTCGCCGGGCTTATAGTCCTTCGCATCATCGGTGATCTTCAGGCTCTTGCCGTGGCGCGCGAAGAACACGCGCAAATTCGCCACACGGCGATGGTCGATATTGCTGTCGGGCGCGCGGAGACCCCAGATTCGCGGGTAAGCCGAGAATTTGCGCCGCATGTCCTCGTGCACGAGCTTCTGCAGGTCGATGCCGATGGCGCGATAGGCGCGCACCACGACGTCGGCGCAGACCCCCGTGGTCGGCGGCACGTCGCCCATCGGATAGCCGATCACGCGGTAGCTCTTGTCGAAGCCGGTGCCGCGGTTTTCGAGCGCGTCGACCGCGGCGACGAATTTCGGTCCGAGCGGCACGGCCGCCAAGCTTGGACCGGCGACGCAAACCAGGACGGCAAGCGCCAAGCCGGCGCGTCGCGCGAACGTCATGCAAATCCCCATCTCCAGCAACGCGGACAGTGTGCTGCGGCAGACATGGCGGAGTTGTGGCGTTACGGCGCAGGTTGCGAAGAATTCACTCTTCTTCCAGCGTCTTCACGCGGGGCTTGTCGGGCAGGGTGAAGGCGATGCGGCAGACATAGCCATCGGCGGGATAGTCCATCGTCACGCTGCCGTTCTGTTCGCGCGAGGGCACGAAGCCGATGACGCGGGCGCCATAGCCGTCCTTCTCCGGCTTGTGCGGCGCCGGCCCGCCGGATTCCTTCCACACCATCTCGACGCGCTGCCCGCCCTCCGCCGGCGTCGTCGTCCAGGTGAAACTGACGCGCCCTTCCGGCACCGACAATGCGCCGTGCTTGATCGCGTTGGTCGCGAGCTCGTGGATGCCGAGCGCCAGGCTGCCGCCGGTCGCCTGGCTGAGCGACAGCTTCGGCCCACCGAAGCTCAGCCGCGTCGAGTCGGTCTCCAGGAACGGCGCCAGCGTGGCGGCGACGACGTCCTGGGTCTCCATCGTGGTGTAGTTGCTGGCCAGCGCGAGATCGGAAGCCGCGCTCAGCGCATGCAGGCGGCCGAGGAAGCGCTTCTGGAACGCATCGACGCCCGCATCGGGCTCGCGCGGCCGCGAGCTCTTGGCCAGCGAGTCGATGATGGTCATCAAATTCTTCAGGCGATGGCGCGCCTCGCCGATCACCATGTCGGTCTGTTCGCTCGCAAGCTTGCGCTCGTGGATGTCGGTCAGGATGGAGATCCATTCCTCGACCTTGCCGTGCTCGTCGAGCAAAGGCACGGCGCGCATCAGATGCCAGCGCCAGTCGCCGGTCTTGGGGTCTTTCAGCCGGATATCGGCGCGCTGCATGCGGCCCTCGCCGGCGGGAAGGAACAGCTTGTGGTCGTCGGGATGCACGCTTTGCAGCCATCCCGTGCCGGCATAATCGGGCCAGCCCATGCCTATCAGCTTGCTGAGTTCGGGATGCGGACGCTCGATCCGACCTTCGCTGTCCGACACCGTCACCGCCGACGACATCGCGCTCAACAGGCGGCGATAGCGCACGCCCCAGCGCCGGCTCTCGCGGAACAGAAGGCGCATGACCAGCGCCGCGACGACCTGGCAGGACGCGGCCGTGACGAACATCCAGAAATGCAGCTCGGGCCCAAACAGCCACCGCGCCGCCGCGATCGCCAGGATCAGCGATGCGATGGCGAGCTCGGCACCGCCGAAAATTCCGGCGACCATCAAGGCCGGATAGAAGAACGCGGCGCCCTGTGCCGATCCGGCCAGCACCGCGCCGGCCAGCGCCAGCGCGAAGCTGATCGCCGTGACCGCCAATCGGGCCGGGCGCGACAACCCGCCGCCAAGGCCGGCGGGCGGCTTGGCTGAGGTGGTGCCCAGAACGCTGGTGGAGAAGGCGTCCCGAATCCCGCTCCAGACGCGGTCAAATGTCATTCGCACGTGCAAAAACAATCCCTGTTCGCGGCGAAATAATCGGAACTGGCGCGGCGCCACGAACCTCGAAGGCGCCCAACGCCGCCTTCTTCGCCGTCACACTAGCCTAAACCGGCCAGCATTAAGAGCGGCTTTGGGAACGCGGGAGCCGTGGTTCCACAAGGTTCCCAACTTGACTTTATGTCAGCGGAAGCAAACCGTTCCTGAAACAAAACAATCGAATCTTCGGGGAAATGCATGAGCGCCCAATACGATCTCGTGATCCGCAACGGCCAGGTCGCGGACGGACGCGGCGGCCCGCTGGTCGAGGCCGATGTCGCGGTGAAGGACGGCAAGATCGCCGCCGTCGGGCAGGGTCTCGGCGCCGGGCGCGAGGAGATCGACGCGCGCGGCAAGCTCGTCACCCCCGGCTTCGTCGACATCCACACCCATTATGACGGCCAGGCGACCTGGGACTCGCAGTTGAACCCGTCGAGCTGGCATGGCGTCACCACGGTGGTGATGGGCAATTGCGGCGTCGGCTTCGCGCCGGTGCGCAAGCAGGATCACAACCGGCTCATCGAATTGATGGAAGGCGTCGAGGACATTCCGGGCGTCGCGCTGCACGAAGGCCTCAAATGGAATTGGGAGAGCTTCGGCGAATATCTGGATGCGGTCGCCGAGCAGCCGCACGACATCGACGTCGCCGCCCAGCTGCCGCATGGCGCGCTGCGCGTCTATGTGATGGGCGAGCGCGGCGCCAATCTCGAAGCCGCGACCGAGGACGATATCGCCGAGATGCGCCGCCTCACCGCCGAGGCGATGCGCGCCGGCGCGCTCGGCTTCTCGACCTCGCGCACCCTGAACCACAAGACGGTCAAGGGCGATCCGACGCCGTCCTTGCGCGCCACCGAGGCGGAGCTCACCGGCATCGCGCTCGGCATCAAGGATGCCGGCACCGGCGTGATCGAGATGATCAGCGATTTCAACCAGCCCGATCTCGATACCGAGTTCGGCATGATCCGCCGCATCGTCGAGGCGTCCGGCCGGCCGCTGACCTTGTCGCTGGCGCAAGGGCTGTCTTCCGGCAATGGCTGGAAGCGCATCCTGCATAAGATTGAAGACGCGTCGGGCGCCGGCCTGCCGATCAAGGCCCAGGTGGCGCCGCGCCCGATCGGCGTGCTGCTCGGCCTGCAAGGCACGATCAACCCCTTCATCACCCACGCGCACTATCAGGCGATCAAGGATCTGCCGCTGGCGCAGAAGGTGGCGAAGATGCGCGAGCCGGAATTCCGCGCCGCGATCCTCCACGAAAGCGCCGAGCGCGAGAAAGCCCATCCGCTCGCCCGCGGCATCATGAATTTCGAGCGCATGTTCCCGCTCGGCAATCCGCCGAACTACGAGCCGCCGAAAGAAGATGCCATCAGCGCGATGGCGGCGCGCTCCAACCGCAGCGCGGCCGAGATCGCCTACGACCTGCTGCTCGAAGACGAAGGCCGCGCCTTCCTGTTCTCGCCCTTCGCCAACTACGCCGACTACAATCTGGATTGCTGCGGCGAGATGATCGCTCACGCCGATTGCGTCATGGGGCTGGGCGATGGCGGCGCGCATGTCGGCATCATCTCCGACGCCAGCTTCGCGACCTATCTGCTCCAGCACTGGGGCCGCGACCGCCCGACCGGGCGCTTCGATCTCGGCTTCCTGGTGAAGCGCCAGACGCTCGACACCGCGCGCGCGGTGGGTCTGCATGATCGCGGCGTCATCGCGCCGGGCATGAAGGGCGATCTCAACGTCATCGACATGGACGCGCTGGAGGTGAAATCGCCGGATATGGCTTACGACCTGCCGGCCGGCGGCAAGCGCCTGTTGCAGGGCGCCAAGGGCTATGACGCGACCATCGTCTCGGGCCAGGTGATCTATCGCGGCGGCAAGCACACCGGCGCGCTGCCCGGCAAGCTGATACGCGGCCCGCAACCGGCGCCGGCGGCCTGATGCCGGTGCGCGGGCTGCTGGGCATCCTGATCGCCGCGGCCGCGCTTGCCGTGGCGATTCCGGCCCATGCGGTCGAGACCGCCAACCTGGACGGGGTCTGGGAAGGGCCGCTGCATTTCGACGAGAAGGTTTTCGCCTTCGATCCGATCCCGGATGCCAAGGGGCCGCCGACAGACGTCAGGCTGCGCATCGAGATCCACGGTCCGGTCGTCAACGTCCTCTTCGGCAACGAGCCGGGCGAAGGCACGCCGGGTGTTTTTCACATCGCGCAGGTAAAGACCAACGCCGTGATTTTCGGAACCGACTATTCTCGGGACGATGGTCCCGGCTGGACGGAAAGCATGGCGATCATCGTCACGCCGAAGGACGACAAGACGCTGCTGGTTTCCTTCTCGCGGCTGGTGAGCAATTCCGGTTTCGACGGCAAGGACGACGACAACACAAAGTTCGGCATACATATCGACGGCGAACTGAAGCGCGTCAGGCCCTGACAGGAGGACACCATGGATGTGAAACTCAATCCGCGCCCGCTCGAAACCCATGTCGACTGGCATCATGACGACGTGCGGGACGAAAGCGCCTGGACCGTCGAACTCAGCGAGGCCGACAAGCGCGAACTCGATCATGCACTGAGCGTTGCCAAGGCGCATTCCGACAGCCTGCTCGACATCGGCCTGGCGCAATTCCCGCTCGACGGGCTGAAACGCAAGCTGCAAACCATAGAGCGCGATCTGATCGACGGGCCGCGCGGGTTCGTGCGCATCCGCACTCTCGATACGCACAAATATTCGGACGACGACCTCACGCTGCTTTATTGGGGCATCGGCATCCATCTGGGCGATCCGTGGCCGCAGAACCATTTCGGCCATGTGATGGGCGACGTCACCGACCAGGGCAAGCGACTCGACGATCCGACCCTGCGCGGCAACGAGATCGGCGGCGTCGGCCTCGACTATCACACCGACGGCGCCGACATCATCGGCCTGATGTGCCTGCGCAAGGCGAAGAAGGGCGGCCTCTCCTGCGTCGCCAATGTCGTTTCGATCTACAACGAGCTGGTCGCGACCCGGCCGGAGCTGATCGCCGCGCTCTACGAGCCCTTGCCGTTCGATGCGCGGCAGGAGCAGGCCAAGGGCCAGAAGCCCTATTACATGATGCCGGTCTTCACCGAGCATGATGGGCGCCTGTTCACCCGCTTCATCCCGCAATATGTGCTGGCGTCGCAGAAGCATCCCGAGGCGCCGCGCCTGTCGCCGGCGGCGCATGAGGCGCTCAAGACCGTGACCGAAATGGCGCGCGATCCGCGCAACAACGTCTATATGGACCTGGCACCGGGCGAGATGCAGTTCATCAACAACTACCACGTGCTGCACGGCCGCCAGGAATACGAGGACGACGTGCCGAACGGCTTCAAGCGGCATTTGAAGCGGCTGTGGCTCTCGACGCGGCATCTGACCGATCGCCCGGCGATCTTCCGCAAGCGCGAGCACTCCCATTGGGCCGACAACATCTCGGTCAGCAAGATCAAGGCGGTCGAGAAGCCGAACTAGACCAGCCATCACCACTGTCATGGCCCGCGAATACGGGCCATCCAGTTGGTGCGCCGCAAACGAAGCAAACAAGGGCGCCGCGCTTTCTGATACAATCGCACGAGACGGCACCTGGATGGCCCGCATTCGCGGGCCATGACAAGAATGGGAAATCGAGGGGAAACGGATGTCATTGCGTGAGCTTTCCGAGAAGCTGCCGCCGGCGCCGCAGGCGTTCAGCTTCGGCGACATCGTCGATGCCGTCAGCGATATCGTGCCGCCGCAGGCGCCGTGTTTCGTCCATGGCGAGCGTGTCATCGACTGGGCCAGCGCGACCAAGCGCATGAACAACATCGCGCGCAACCTGCATGCGCGCGGCGTCAAGCCGAACGACAAGGTCGCGTTCTACATGCGCAACGGCATCGAGTATGGCGAGCTCACCGGTGCCTGCTTTCTCGGCCGTCTCACCCATGTCAACGTCAACTACCGCTACAAGCCGGAGGAAGTGCGCTACATCGTCGACAATTCCGACGCGACGGTGGTGTGCTACGCCGCCGAGTTCCGCGACGCGGTGGCCCAGATCCACAACCAGCTCGACAAGGTGAAGGTGTTCGTCGAGGTCGGCGCAAGCGAGGTCGCGGCGTTCGCGACGCCCTATGAAAAGCTGGCGACGACCGGCTCGGGCGCGAAGCTCGGCATCGAGCGTTCGCCGCACGACCAGGTGATGGTCTACACCGGCGGCACCACCGGCATGCCCAAGGGCGTGATGTACGCGCAGGGCGATTTGTCCGCGACGCTCCTGGCGCGCATCTTCATCGCCACCGGCAAGCTGCCGACCCATATGCACGAGATCACCGATTTCGTGAAAGCGTTGGGCGACATGAACACGCGCTATCTGCCGGCCTGCCCGCAGATGCACGGCACCGGCTTCTTCGGCACGATGTCCAGCATCCTGATGGGCGGCTGCGTCGTCACCGTCGACAACGCGTCGCTCGATCCCGATGCGATCTGGACCGCGGTGGAGAAGAACCGCGTCACCAACATGGCGATCGTCGGCGATCCCTTCGCCAAGCCGCTGCTGCGCGCGCTGGACGAGAACCCCGGGAAATACGACGTCTCCTCGGTCATCGGGATCGGCTCCTCCGGCGCGATGTGGTCGGCGGAGGTCAAGCAGGGTCTGCTGGCGCATCTGCCGCCCACCGCGGCGCTGACCGACGCGTTCTCCTCGACCGAGGCGCTGGGCATGGGTACCTCGGTGACGCAGCGCGGCATCGAGACCAAGACCGCCGCCTTCACCATCGGGCCCAATGCCATCGTGATCGACGACGACGACCAGCCGATCGAGGCGGGCAGCGGCAAGACCGGCCGCCTCGCCGTCGGCGGCGTGCTGCCGGTCGGCTATTACAAGGACGAGGAGAAGACCAACCGGCTGTTCAAGACGATCAACGGCAAGCGCTTCTCGGTGCCGGGCGACTACGCGATCGTCGAGGCCGATGGGCGCATCATCCTGCTCGGGCGCGGCTCCAACTGCATCAACACCGCCGGCGAGAAGGTCTTCCCCGAGGAGGTCGAGGAAGTGCTGAAGAAGCACGACGCGGTCGAGGACGCGCTGGTGCTGGGCGTGCCGGACGAGCAATGGGGCAGCGCCGTGACCGGCGTGGTCAAGCTCGCGCCCGGCGCGAAATTCGACGAGGCCGCGCTGCGCGCCCATGTGCGCGAGCACCTCGCCGGCTACAAGACGCCCAAGCGCGTGATCATCGCCGGCGTGAACCTGCGCGCGCCCAACGGCAAGGCGGATTACAAGAGCGCGGCCGAGTTCGCGCGGCGGGAGTTGGGGATCGCGACGTAGCGTTCGCCAGCATCAACTCCGTTGTCATCCCCGGCCGAGCGAAGCGAGGGGAGGGGGACCCAGGTGGGAAATACCATGACGGTATTTCCCACCTGGGTCCCCTTGTAACTCGATTTCTGCTGGATCGGCTAAGCTAGCCGGTGCGGTGGCGGACGTAAGACCGCGGTCCCCTTTGGTCGTCAGAGACCGTGGGAACTTTCCAGCACAGTGGGATCCGAAGCTTGGAATTCACGTGACTTGAAGTCGCGGC
>JADMIO010703169.1_pt1 | contig 66607 bp, 55 predicted proteins | sample 8958161 | NCBI WGS metagenome assembly JADMIO01 (sample SAMN16585339, study PRJNA669376) | soil metagenome | isolation source: Crop rotation soil | place: USA: Cullars Rotation, Alabama | collected 2011 | reverse complement strand
CGGAACCGCCATGCCCACCCTCTCGCAAATCCACACCGCCATCCTCGCTGGCGGCATGGGCACGCGCCTCCGCAGCGTCGTCGCCGACCGCCCCAAGGGCCTCGCCCTCATCAAAGGCCGCCCCTTCCTCGCCTGGCAGCTCGACCAACTCGCCTCCGCCGGCATCCGTCGCGTCACCCTCTGCACCGGCTACATGGCCGACCAGATCCAATCCGAGCTCGGCATCACCCACGGCCCCATCCAACTTTCTTACTCCCAGGAAACCACCCCCTTGGGCACCGGCGGCGCCCTCCGCCTCGCCGCCCCGCACCTCACTTCCGACCCCGTCCTCATCCTCAATGGCGACTCCTACACCCATGCGGACTTCGCCGCCTTTGTCGCCTTCCACCGGCAGCACCCCCACGCCGCCTCCATGCTCCTCACCCACGTCCCCGACATCTCCCGCTACGGCACCGTCCACACCGACGCCCAAAACCGCGTCACCAAATTCGCCGAAAAATCCGCCCCCACCATCCCCCCCACCCCCGGCCAAATCAACGCCGGCATCTACCTCCTCCCTCCAACCCTCCTCACCTCCATCCCCCAAAACCGCCCCATCAGCCTCGAAAGGGAAACCTTCCCCTCCCTCCTCCCCAACCACCTCTTCGCCTTCCCCACCAACTCCCCCTTCATCGACATCGGCACCCCCGAATCCTACGCCGCCGCGGAATCCTTCCTCTCCAACCTCCGCTCGTAGCACTGTCCTGAGAAGTGCCACGGTTTGGAGTACCGCCTTTAGGCGGGTTATATGCTCACTCCCGCGCCGCTATCCTCATCCAGCTACCTGACCCCATCCGTTACACTATCCCCATGAAACTCCTCTGCCCAGACTGCCGCACCCCCATCCCCCCCGATAACACCAACATCGACACCGGCATCGCCAAATGCCCCGCCTGCGGCAGCATCCTCAACATCTTCCAAGCCCTCGGCCTCCCCAACCCCACCGCCACCTCCCTCGCGCAACCCGCCTCCCCGCTCGCTACCGTTCTTCCCCGCCCGCCCCAGATGAAAGTCGAAGACAAGGGCCCCGACGGCTGAGCCGCCCGCTGGCGCTGGTTCAAACCCGTCTACATCTTCCTCACCTTCTTCTGCATCTGCTGGGATGGCTTCCTCATCTTCTGGTACTCCATCGCAATCTTCGGCCCGCACAAGGGTGGCTTTGAGATCATGGCCATCCTCTTCCCGCTCCTCCACGTTGCCGTCGGCGTCGGCCTCACCTACACCGTCATCGCCGGCTACCTCAATCAAACCTTCATCACCCTCGACAACGCCAACCTCACCATCCGCCACGCCCCCATCCCCTGGTTCGGCAACCGCATCATCCCCATCGACACCATCCGCCAGCTCTACTGCAAGGCCGGCAAAATCCAAAAGAACAACAACGCCACCTACGAACTCTGGGTCGCCTTCAACCAAGGCGACGCCAAATGCCTCCTCTCCTTGGACGACCCCGACTCCGTCCGCTTCCTCGAACAACAACTCGAAGCCAAGCTCGGCATCCCCAACGAACGTGTCGCCGGCGAACTCCCCCCGTGAGCCCGGCCCGCAAAGACCCTCGTCGATTTTCTTGAGTGATGCTTTGGAGCCGCCTACAATCCGCGCTCACCTTCTGGAGGTAACATCATGTCTTTGGTTCGCGTCGCCTGCTTCGGCATGTCCATCGACGGCTTCAGTGCCGGCCCCAGCCAGAGCCTCCAGCATCCCCTCGGCGTCGGCGGGGATGCAGTCTTCGGTTGGTTCTTTCACACCCAGACCTTTAAAAAGATGCACGGCAACGAGCCCGGCGATACGGACCTGGATGATGCCTTCGCCCAGCGCGGCTTCGACAACATCGGCGCATTTGTTCTCGGCCGCAATATGTTTGGCCCCATCCGCGGACCCTGGCCCGATGACGCCTGGAAAGGCTGGTGGGGTGACAATCCCCCCTATCACACGCCTGTCTTTGTGCTCACGCACCACCCCCGCCCCCCGCTGACGATGTCCGGCGGCACAACCTTTCATTTCATCACCGATGGCATCCATGCCGCCCTTGACCGCGCCCGCCAAGCCGCCGGCACCAAGGACATCCGCATCGGTGGCGGTGTCCAGACCATCCGTCAATATCTCACAGCTGGCCTCGTGGATCAGATCCATCTGGCCATCGCGCCTCGCGCGATGGGAACCGGCGAGCACCTCCTCCACGGAATCGATCTGCCCAAGTTGGGTTTTCAGTGCACGGAGCACCAGGCCAGCGCCCATGCCCTGCACGTCGTGCTGACAAAGCAGCAGTAAAGCATCCACGCCCCGCCCGCAAAAATCCGCCCCGCTGCAGTGCCCAGCAAAAACTCTCCCCCAGCTGCACAAACGGCCGATCCACCTCCGCGACCCCACGAAATTTTTCGGCTACCATCCCCCCCAATGCGCTGGATCACCTTTCTCCTTCTCCTCTACCTCATGTACGCCCTCCAGGTCTCCCACCTGGGCGCACTCCTCCTCGGCCACACCTCCGACGATCCCTGGCCCTCCATCGAATACCTCCCCCTCCTCGCCGTCTTCTACGCCCTCTTCGCCACTGAATCCGCCGCACCCCTCGCCGCCCTCGCCTGCGGCATCATGTACGACGTCGGCAACAAAGACTTCCTCGGCACCACCATGATCCCCCTCGCCCTCACCTCCCTCCTCCTCATCAAAATCCGCCTCCTCATCTTCCGCGAACACATCATCTCCCACATCATCATGACCCTCCTGGCCCTCCTCACCCTCGCCCTCCTCTCCACCATCTTCCGCGCCCTCCTCGGCGCCCCCCTCTACGCCAACTCCCTCCTCCTGCACTTCCTCCACCTCGCCGGCAACACCCTCTACACCGCCCTCCTGGCCCCGGCCTTCTTCAAACTCTTCTTCCTCCTGAAATCCCTCCTGGGCTTCACCCCCACCAACCCCCGCTCCCGTAACTAAAGCACCACCGCATAAATCACAAAACCAACAAAAACGGGTGCCACGCTTTCGACGCACGAAGGGGGACGCCGCTGCGCACCAGCCCTCTCGATCAACCCAAAAACTCCCGTCAACCATTCTGCGTCGAAAGCATGTTCGGCAGAAGGGCCATTATTCAAATCCCGTGACCACGGCGCAGACTCCACATTCGATCAACCCGCCCACCCCAATGGAACCTCCCGCCCCCTCACGCGTCTATATATATAACCACCTCCCCGGAGCCTCCATGGACCAAAAGCTACTCCTCAAAACCACTCTCGCCCTCCTCGCCGTCGGCATCATGCTGGCCCTCTTCTTCATCATGGGCCGCCTCGCCTTCAGCGGCAGCAAATCCGACGCCCCTGACGCCCCGTCCCGCGCCACCCCCGACTCCCCCGCCGTCACCCCCGTCGCCGCACCCGCTCTGGACCCCGGCCTCGTTGAAATCCCACCCTCGCCCACCGCAGGCAACCAAGTCGCCGAAAAACTCCGCTCCGCCAAGTCCGACATCGACAAAGCTGTGCAAGCCATGGCCGGCGCCACCAAAAACAACCATGGCGGCTTCGTCGAAAAAGCGCAGGCCGAGCTCGATCGCACCTCCAAGGACATCGCAGACGCCATCACCTTCGCCCAGGACCATCCGGAAATAAACGCCCTCCCTGGTGCCGCCACCCCCGAAGCCCTCGCCGCCGCCGAACACGCCAAAGCCTTCACCATCGCCAACCCCGGCAACCAGGGCCACCTCGTCAACGGCATCGCCGCCCTCCAAGACGCCCTGGCCTCCCTCCAGGAAGCCAAAGGCGGCAACATCGGCGGCAACCGCGACAAACTCCTCCTCGACATCGACCGCTCCGCCACCGCCATCATGGACGGCTTCCAGTACCTCCGTAACAACCCCGCCCCCGCCCGAGGCCAAAATGGCGGAGCCGCCCCCACGCCTGCACCCGGGCCCCCGCCACCGCAAGGCCCAGGCCCCGCCCCAGCCAACGATGCCGCCCCCGTGATGCGTTTCTAAATCCTCGTCGTCATGTGATGGAATCCCCTCCACAAGCGCTGAGCGCCGCACATGCGCACACTCGCGCCATTTTCCCAAAACTCCTCACACTTCCACCCACCCCTAACCTCCCGCTACAATCATCTTCGTGATATGAGGCTCCGGCCTATCGGGCCTCCAACTTAACCACTTAACCACTTAACTACTTAACCACTTGACCCCCAAACCCCTTACCCCCGTGACCACTTGACCACCCAGCCCCAATCCCCTCACCAACCCCCTCCTCTCCCCTACCAATCCCGTTCCAATCCCCCCGCCAACGACAAGCGCCGCTTCTCCCTCCTCGAAATCATCTCCTGGGTCATCCTCATCGCCTCTGTCACCTACATCGCCTGGCACGCCGCCCGCTTCCAATCCCAGCAAGCCGCCTCCAATGACCCCAGCATCGAACTCCCCATGCAGGCCCGCTACGCCCTCGGCGTCCACCTGCTCGTCAAACAATCCAACCCCGCCCAAGCCGCCCAAACCGACGCCCAAACCCTCGCCTCCCTGGAACAAAACGCCAATGACAACCCCGAAGACTACCTCCGCATCGCCATCCTCGCCGGCGAACTCCAAGGCACCGCCGAAGCCCTCACCCGCCTCCACTCCATGGAACAATCCCACCCCGCCCTCGCCCCCGACATCCACATCGCCCAAGCCCTCTTCGCCGGCCAGCCCGTCTCCCAAGCCGACCACCAACGCTTCCACGACAAATACCAGTGGTTCGCCGAACTCCTCGACTCCCACGGCAAACCCAACTCCGACCCTCAGCGCGCCGCCATCGAAAGCCGCGCCTACCAAACCGTCTTCGTCCTTTTGGGCACCTTTGGCGCCGTCGTCCTTCTGGGCATCGCCGGCACCGTCCTCCTCATCATCGCCATCATCCGCCTCGTCAAAGGCAAAATCCCCCGCGCCTTCCCCCGCTATGACTCCCTCGATGGCCCCCCCGTCAACCGTGCCGTCTACATCGCTGGCATGGCCACCTACGTCGGCGGATACGTCGCCCTCTCCCTCTCCCTCCGCCCACTCCTCGACCACTTCGCCCCCGGCAATGACCTCCTCCGCACCATCGTCGGCATCATCGCCCTCTTCTTCTGCTTCCTCGCCGGCTTCCTCCTCCCACTCTCTCTCGGCGAATCCGTCCCCCAGTGGCGCGCCACCTTCGGCCTCACCACCGGCAAAGGCATCCTCCGCGAAATGCTCTCCGGCATCCTCGGCTACCTCACCGGCGTCCCCCTCATCATCCTCGGCGCCATCCTCGTCATCATCCTCTCCGCCCTCACCAAAATAAAAGGCACCCACCCCATCGTCCAGGAACTCTCCGGCAGCCCCTGGGAACTCCTCGCCGCCTTCCTCGCCGCCTGCGTCTTCGCCCCCATCACCGAAGAACTCATGTTCCGCGGCGCCCTCTTCGCCCACCTCCGAGAACGCTTCAACTGGGCCATCTCCGCCATCGTCATGGGCATCATCTTCGCCCTCATGCACCCCCAAAGCTGGGTCGCACTCCCCGTCCTGGCTTCCATCGCCATCGTCTTCGCCGCCATCCGCGAATGGCGCGGCAGCGCCATCGGCTCTATCACCGCCCACGCCCTCCACAACGGCACCGCCCTGGCCGTCTCACTCCTCCTCCTCCGCTAACCTAGCGCGGGGACCCGACCTGCATCCCGCGCATCAACGACTCTTCGCCCGGTCGCAATAGGATCACCCCCTCCAAAATCGTTTCACCGCGGTCCTCCAATTACCCGCAACCATCGCAACCCGCCTATCTCTAATTGCTCAACTTCACGCGATACGCATAAAAATACGTCGGCTGCTCCGGTCGAAAGTCATTGTCGCTGGTGATGATCAGCAATTTGTCCCCATTTTCAAAATCCGGGCCCCACGCCAATCCTTCAATCTTCTCCGGCAACTCCGCCTGCGAGAGCCCCCCCGCCGCACTCAGCATGTCCAAAAACAACGTCTTCTTCGGTAGCGTCGCCCCCTCAATGGGCCCCTCGGCAGGCAGCCCGTTGGTCGCCGTTGTGCCGGAGTAGTCAAGCGTCTTGCCATCCTTGGTGAAGGGCTTGGAAATATCCGTCGCATCCGTCAGGTCGATCTTCTGAATATACTTGGCCTTTGCCTCCGCTCCCTCCTTGCCGTCGCGCTCGATCACCAGGAACTGGTGCGCATCAATGGCGAGGATTTCATTAAGGCCATACTTCTCGGATTGCAATGGGTAAATATATTCATGTGTGGAGTGATCGACCAGGTTCATCGTCAATATCCGGGAAAATTTGCTCACCCGCTTGAGATCTTTGTCCAGTGCGTGGTCCTGCAACAGGCAATTCTGCATCAGCCCCACCAGAGTCTTGCCATCCGGCGTAATCGCCAGCCCTTCCATGCCGCGGTTGGGCTGCCGACCGATCTTGTTGGAGGAAAGCTCCGCGGTCTCGTCGGCGCTCGCAATCGTCACGCCATATTTGGCGGGCACATCAAACGCCCCAATCTGCTTGCCGGTTGCATCAAAGTGCAGCACATACGGCCCGTACTCATCGGAAATCCAAAATGATCCGTCCGGCAAACACCGAATCCCCTCCGGATCCAGCCGCAGCGTCTGCTTCTCGGCAAATCCCTTCCCTCCCACATAGGCATTTGCAGCGCCCGTAAAGTACTTGCCCTCCGCCGTCGTCAGCAGCGTCGTCGCTGTGTTTTCCACCTCCACCGGCACCGCCGCGCCGGGGTGCACGACAATGCGCACCATCTGCACGCGATCTAGGTAACTGGCATCCCCATTTCGCGGCCCGCGGTCTGACGCCATGAGGTAGAGACCATCATGCCCCGTGTAATCGATTGCCGACCCCGCGCTGCCGAACGTCGCTTGCGCAATGCCCGAATCCGCCCCGCTGACGGTCGTGATGTTTCCCGGCAGCTTCGACTTATCAGGTGCCTTCCCAGCAATGCTGGCGCGCCCAATATACATCACATCATCTCCCGAGACGGTCGATATTAACACACACAAACCCAGCATCGACGCCGCACCAACAACTCCACGATTCATCGCATAAACTCCAGAAATGCTGATTTGATGCGGCATTTGAGCACGCGCCAGCTAAGAACGCGCTAAGCAAATATCAAGATCGCATACAGAGCATGTCCAGCAGACTTAACGCACCACTAGCGCACCACTCATCATTTCATCGCGAAATCTCGATAGAGTTGGGCGCTTCCCAGGGGATGGCGGAGCCATGTTTCCCTTTTTGGAGCCCATACATGCTTGAGCGCAAAGCCCAGCGCGGATTTACCCTCATTGAATTGCTCGTCGTCGTCGCCATCATCGCTGTTCTCATTTCCATTCTGCTGCCGAGCCTGGGCAAAGCCCGCGAAAAGGCCAAGCTCACCGTCTGCCAGACCCACCAGCGCGGCTGGGGCCAGGGCTTCCTCATGTACTGCACCGACTATGACGGCCGCCTCCCGCTCGACGGCGGCGACGGCACCGCCGCCCTCCCCATCGGCAAAATCGACGACCCCTGGCTCTGGTTCAATGGCGTCGTCGCCTATACCTCCGGCGGCAACAAAACCTATGGCCAAATCATCAACGACTTTATTAGCGGTGGCGTTGCCCCTCCCGTCAAAGGCAACAACTCTATGTTCATCTGTCCCTCTGTGGGAGATGTGGGTGCCGGCGGAGGCGATATCCTCACCAGCCCTGCCGGAAACCCCTCTTACCCCCAAGGTTACTTCTACACCTATTTCTATTATGGCACCGTCGGCGGTACCCCTTATCCCATGCTCCTCTGCTACGGGATGAACTCCCAGCTCCGCACCTATGACTTCTCCAACGCCGATTACGCCAAAGAAACGCCCGGCACGGGGGATGTCTCTTCCATCAATGTGCTAAAGCCTGCCTCAATGATCCCGCTCTTGGCTGAAAAACGCATCAATCCCAATGAGCTTCCCTCCAGTCACCCCAGTTACACCAAGGCCCTCACGCAGAGCAAAGTCACTGCTAACCGCTTTGCCGCCCGCCACAATAATGGTGGCACGATCGTTTATGCTGACGGCCATGGCGAATGGGTGCTTAATGCTTCGATCGATGATCCCAGGAAAACGAGTAAGACCAACTACTACAACATCCCAGGCGTGATCATCTGGAATCCTAACGGCCAGTGAGCACTCCTCGGCAAACGCTTACCAACTTTAAGCGCATTCTTAGCAATTCAAGGGAACACTTCTCTGCTGCAGACTGGCTTTGCCAGCGGCAAGTGGACCGTGCAACGTGCACCACGATTTCAACCGGCTCTTTGTTTTGAGGCAAACACGTGACCATCAACTCCCGCAAACTCACCACCCGCTCTGCCACCGCACTCGCCCTCATGCTGGCTGCCCGCGGCGTCTTCGCGGACCTCTCCGCTTCCGTCTCCTACACTTCCGGCGTGTACGTCCAGAACTTTAATTCACTTGCCACTTACAATCCCAATACCACAACCTGGTCCAACCTCACGTCGCCTCCTGTCCCGGTCGACTTCACGCAGGTCACCCTTCCCACCCTCAATGCCGCCGTCGGCGCCCCCATCGACATGACCGGCCCCTCCGCCGACTTCTTTCAAACCATCGGCACCATCTCCACTATGACGGGCTGGCAAGCGGTCAACTGGCAGGGTAACTCCTCCCCCCTGCAATACACCGTTTCTAACGGCGGCACCAGCAGCGCCACCACCGCCCTGACCGGTTACTTCGATCCCGCCCGCCAGGTCATCGGCAACACCGGCACCGCCAACAATATGTCCCTGGGCGTCCAAACCGCCTCCGTCACTGGCAACGTCCTCTTCGGCGTGCGTTTGGTCAACAACTCCACCGGCAGCCTCAACGCCATCTCCGTCTCCTTCCTCGGCGAACTTTTCCACCAGGACGCCAACCAAAAAGTCCTCAAATTCGGCTACTACGTCGGCAGCGCCACCAGCAACTCCGACATCTTCACAGACATCCCCCCCGTCGGTCAGGCGATCATCCCCAATCAAGTCGGCAGCCTTGCCGCCACCTTTGATACCTCCGCCGCCGCCAATTCCACCGCCAGTTACAGCATCTCCAATCTCCCGCTGGCCACCGCCTGGGCCCCCGGACAGGCCCTCTGGCTCACCTGGGAAATGGACCGCGGCGGCGGCGGCCAAGGCATCGGTATCGATGACCTTTCCTTCAGCGCCTCCAACCTCTCGGCCTTTCCCACCCTCACCTGGAACCACGCCGGCAATGGCACCTGGGATCAGGCCGCCGCCAACTGGTCCGGCGCCTCCACCACCTTCTCCAACGGCTTCAACGCCAGCTTCGGCAACATCACCTCCGATACCGCCATCACCATCAACAGCTCCGGCGTCAGCGTGACTTCTCTGGTAACCCTCGGCAACTCCGCCAATACCTACACCTTCTCCGGCGGCCCCATCTCCGGCGCCAACGCCTCCCTCACCGTCGCCGGCGGCGGCACCGTCAAACTCACCGCCCCCAACTCCTACGGCCTGGCCACCAATCTCAACGCCGGCACCCTCATCGTCGACAACAACAACCAACTCGGCGCCGCTGCCGCCACACTCCAGTTCGGCGGGGGCACCCTCCTTCTTCAGGGCGACCTCGTCGCCGGCACCCGCCCCCTCAACGTCCTCGCCCAGGGCGGCAAGATCAACCTCAACGGCCACAATGCCACCTTCGGCGCCGCCACCACCGCCCCCGTCCTCATCGTCGGCACCCTTCAGGTGTCCGGTGCGGGCGACCTCAACCTCGGCGTTCAGCCCACTATCGGCAGCAACGGCGGCACCGGCGCCCTCGTCATCGACGCAGGCTCCACTGTCACCCTCCAGGGCTTCGCCCGCGGCACCGCCACCGACATCTTCGTCAACTCCACCATCAACGGTGTCATGATCCTCAACTCCTTCGGCAATATTGGCGGCTCCCGTTTCAACTTCAACTCCTCCGGCTCCACAACCGTCTCCGGCTCCGGCGCCTCCGCCACCATGACCCACTCCGGCATGAACGGCGCCTCCGTCATCTCCGGCACCGGCGAAATCGATATCCCCTGGGGCAGCAAGTGGATCAAACCCACCACCGGCGGCACGGCGCTCTCAGATGGCTCCAGCGCCTCCAACTTCGTCACCGGCGGCGTCGTCATCTCCAATACCTCCGGCGCCAACGGCGGCAACATCGGCGTCAACATCCACCTCAACAGCCTCGAGGGCACCTCCGGCCACCCCACCTTCATCCGCACCGACGTCACGAACTCCAAAGCCTTCTCCACCAACAGCACCGCCGGCCTCGCCTCCGACTTCATCACCGTCATCGGCGGCACCAAAAACAACGGCACCGGCAAGGGCGGCATCGGCCCCAACTTCGCCGAACTCATCATCTCCGGTGTCATCTCCGGTGACTCCGACATCAACATCGGCAATGACTACAAATCCGGCGGCTCCGGCAACGTCCTCCTCATGAACCACAACACCTATCACGGCGTCACTATGCTCAACGGCGGCGGCACCGGCACCCCCGTCCTCTACATCGGCGTCGACAACGCTCTCCCCACTGACACCGACCTCGTCTTTTCCTCCATCAGCGGCGCCGGCTCCCCCGCACTCGACTTGAGCGGCCACAACCAAACCGTCCAATCCCTCAGCGTCGCCGGCGGCACCAATTCCCCGCTCGCCTGCGTCATCGACAACAGCGGCCCCGCACCCTCCACCCTCACCATCAGCGGTGCCGTCACGCCCTTCTGGTCCTACGCCGGCCAAATCAACGACCAGGGCCCCTTGGGCACCGACGTCCTCGGCAGCAACTTCACCGCCTACGGCGGCAGCACCGTCTCCCTTATCAAAGACGGCCCCTCCACCTTCGTCCTCGGCAAATACAACGACAACGGCTCCGGCCACCACTCCTTCAGCACCTACAGCGGCGGCACCACCGCCAGGGGCGGCATCCTCTCCATCGCCTTCGATGGCGCCCTCGGCGCCGCTAGCGGTCCCCTCACCCTCGACGGCGGCACCGTCCAAATCGAAGGCCCCGACCTCCTCTACACCGTCGAACAATCTCTCACCTGGAACACCACCCGCCCACTCACCGTCACCGCAAACGGCGGCACCATCAATACCCCCACCTTTACCTCCATGGACAACGCCAGCGTCGCCCACCCCCTCGTCGCCAGCATCATCATGAACAACACCAGCTACAGCTGGGGCGGCAACCTCACCTTCAACGGCGCCCCCGGCTCTAACGTCACCCTCAACGGCGCCACCAGCGTCACCGTCCTCCCCACCGGCAAAATCACCATCTCCCCCAACGTCACCCTCACCCTCGACGGCCCCACCGACCCCGCCACCGATACCTTGAGCCCCACCAAACACCTGAGCTTCACTGACAACGGCAACCTCCAAATCACCGGCTCCGTCAACAAAACCCTCGGCACAGTCACCGGCACCGGCAACGTCTCCCAACTCGGCACCGGCACCACCACCCTCTCCAAAACCATGGCCATCTCCGGCTCCCTCTCCATCTCCGCCGGCAAACTCGCACTCACCGCCGACGGTTCCTCCCACTCAACCCCCGCCCTCGACCTCGGCAGCCTCTCCATCACCGGCACCGCCAAACTCGATATGAAAGACCGCGACGCCATCATCCGAACCGTCCCCGACCCCGTCGCCTTCGCCAACCTCATCACCACCGGCAAGATCACCTCCTCCACTGCCACCCCAGGCAACGGCGGCCAAACCCTGGGCTACGGCCCCGCCGGCCAAATCGGCGGCATCCAAGGCCATGGCCTCACCTCCTTCGACGGCACCCCCGTCACCGCCAACAACATGATCGTGCGGTACACCACCCCAGGCGATGTGACCCTGGACGGCAAGTCCGACTCCTTCGACCTCCTCGCCATCCTCAACAACTTCGGTGCCAGTTATAGCGACCCCACCTGGTGGATGGGCGATGTGACCGGCGACGGCAAGGTGGACAGCTTCGACCTCCTGGCCGTCCTCAACAACTTCGGCAACCTCGTGGGTGGTACCTTTGACCCACTAGATACATCTCCAGCGGCCGGCGGGGCAACCCCATCAGCCACTCCCGTCCCTGAACCGGCCTCCCTAGCTGTACTCGCTCTGGGCGCAATCTGCCTCTTGGCGCGCCGGAAGCACCTAGCGTAATGCGGGCATCCCAGCCGCTTCGCTACGCCCAGCGCTCCACTCACAACCAAATCCGAGCCGCAGCCGGAACGTGCCCGCGTCTTCGATGCCCTCTGCTCCCCGCACGCGCCCTCTCCCTCCCGCTCCTTGGCCAAAATCCGCATCGTACTTGCGGTAACTTCAAAGAAGGTCCGTTTTCGGATGGCTCCATTTTCTTGACAATCACGAAAATCGAGCTAAATTCCTGCAGGAGAACAGGGATATTTTTCACCTCCAATGTGCTCTGGAAATTGCTCTCAATCATCTGGGATCATGCAATAGGACAAGGAGACGGCAACGATGACATCGCAACGAATTCAGATGCGACGAAGGGCGTCAACCTATGCGCTTGTGATTGCCGTAATGGGGAAGGTGCTTTCCGGGCGGGCGGACATTACACCTTCGGGGGACGTGGCGCCAGCGAACCCCTCGACGTGGACTTCGGGCACCACTGGCACGATCGGCAACTTAGCTGACGGCAGTATTACGGTAGACAACGGAAGTAAGCTTCTATCAGCAACTGGCTACTTAGGAAGTAGTGCCGGCGTTAGCGGCATTGTTAGCATTACCGGTACGGCATCCAGCTGGATTACAGGCGGCCTCCTTGTTGGATCATCTGGCGCAGGCACTCTTAATATCTCCAGCGGTGGATTGGTCAGCAGCAGCGGGAACAGCTTCCTTTCAGTCGTTGGATCGGCCAGTGGATCCAGTGGAATCGTCAACGTTATTGGCAGTGGCTCAAAGTGGATCGAGTTCACCGGTGAGTCCCTGTACCTAGGATACGCTGGCTCTGCGACGCTGAATATTACGAGCGGTGGAACGGTTACAAGTTCGAATGCCAGCGTTCTTGGCAATTTGGCGGGGGCAACGGGAACTGTGCAGGTCAACGGAACAGGTTCAGCTTGGTCGGCACAAGGATTGTTGGTGGGGATGCAAGGAACTGGTTCGCTTAGCATAACGAACGGTGGGACAGTAACTTCTGCTGGCAGTTTCTTTGGATACGCCTCGGGAAGTAACGCCTTCGCTTTGATTGACGGCACAAATTCAATCTTTACTTCAGCGTTCACAAGAATAGGTTACAACGGCACAGGATTTGTGACGGTAGCCCATGGAGGCCGGGTTACCGTCTCCACAGACACATACCTTAGCGGGTCACCTGCCGTTGGAGGTTCCTCCACTGGAGTCGCGAATCTCACGGTCGATGGAACTGGTTCTCTTTGGACAACACAGAATCTTTTTTTTGGAACATTCGGCCAGGGAATTCTGAACATCACCAATGGCGGAGTGGTGAATGTGAGCAGCACTACCACGGTCTCCAATGGGCAAGCCAGCCCGTCTTCGATAAATTTTGGAAGTAATGGGGGCACGTTAACGACTAAATCGCTATACGTTTCACCCTCCCAGGTCACCGGTACCGGAAGTTTCAGCACGCACGGACTGGTTGTTGACGGGAGTCTCGTGTTTGATGCAGGGCACGGCCCGAAACAAACTCTCTTATGGACTGGCAGCCAACAGAACGTGACGATTTCTCTCGACATGTCAGGGGGCACTTCAACTCTCGGTGACCTGGGGGCAGGATTCGTGGGAACGGGTACTCTTACGATTCAAAGCGCGACCGTTTCCAGCGCCGATGGCTACCTTGGCTATGCGAGTGCTTCCAACGGATCAGCAACAGCCACCGGTACCACCTCGGCTTGGACACTCAAGAATCTCTACGTGGGTTATGCTGGTACAGGATCATTAACGGTCAATGGAGGCGGGAAGGTCAACGATACCAACGCATATCTGGCCAACTCGACAACCGCATCCGGCATCGCTTTGATTGACGGATCAGGATCCACCTGGACCACGGGGAGCACGTTGTCAGTTGCACAGGCCGGCAGCGGTACCCTGACGATCAGCCACGGAGGGAAAGTAATAGATGGCGCTGCCACTGTTGGAACTTCAACGGGAAAGGGTCGGGTAATCGTCGATGGGACCGGTTCAACCTGGGCCAGCGGAACGCTCAGCTTAGGCAAAAATGCTCTCTTGAATTTGGCCAATGGCGGTAGCGTATCGGTGAGTGGATCGACATTCATGTCAAGCGGCGCAACGATCGATTTCGGTACTGGTGGAGGCACGCTTTCTACAGGCAACCTCTTTCCCATTGTCGGACAGCTCGTGGGTACAGGCAGCATCAATACCAGTGGCATTGTGGCGGATGGAAGCCTGGTATTTGATTCGACTCACGGTGCAAATCAGACTTTCTTCTGGAATGGAAGTGCGCAAAACATAACAGTTCACCTCAATTTGACATCGACCTTCGGCGAAGTTGGACCTGGGTATTCTGGCGTTGGTTCCTTCACCGTTACGAGTGGTGTCCAAATCAAATCCGCTAACGGCTACCTGGGATATGGCCCGGGAAGTTCCGGCAACGTGGTGATTGATGGCGCCGGATCTTCTTGGATAATCGGATTCAACCTCTACGTGGGACTCAATGGCGCCGGCGGTCTTACCATCACAAACGGGGGATCAGTCACCGCGAGTACTGCCAATCTCGGAAACGGCGGAAACGGGACCGTTCTCGTCAACGGAGCCGGATCTATTTTGACGACCTCCAACGGACTAAATATTGGGGGCTCGGGGAAAGGTTCACTCACAATTACCGGCGGTGGGAGTGTTACCTCTAACGGCGCGGCAGAAATTGGAGGGAGCGGCGCAGGCCTTGTTTGGTTGGATGGAGTGGGTTCCAGTTTGAGCATTAAAAATTATCCTCTCTATATTGGATATGGTCGTGCGGGGACCATGACTATCACGGGCGGCGGAAAAGTCGACAGTGGGGGCGGCATATATACTTATTTGGGTTATCAAAGCGGTGTGACCGCCACAGTTACGCTCGATGGTGCAGGATCACAATGGTCCACCGCCACAGCCTTCTATGTGGGCTATTCAAGTTCAGCCACCATTAACGTGACAAACGGGGGAAAACTCAGCAGTGCACTTCATGCATATTTGGGGAACAATCCAGGATCCGCAGGCGTCGTCACGGTGGATGGCCCGGGTTCCACGTGGAATCTTGGTGATCTCCAGATCGGCGTGGGGGGAACAGGGCATCTTAACATCACCAATGGAGGCCAGGTCACAGTCATCGGCGGCACTCGCCTCGGCAACGCCGGTGCAGGCACTATCAATTTTGGGCCCAATGGCGGCACTCTGACGACGGTCTCCTTTACAGCACAGCCAAGTCAAATCCAGGGCACGGGAACAATCAACACGCGAGGACTCCTCCTGGACGGTTCCTTGGACTGCAATTCCAATCAGGGCGTTAACCAAACCTTGTTGTGGGTTGGAAGTTCGCAGAACGTGAGCGTTCACCTCGACTTGACCGGCAGCCCGGTTCCCGGGAATACGTTCGCTGGAGGAGAGCTCGCAATCGGAAATAATGGAGCAGGGTCGATGATAGTGCGCGAAGGCATTTCGATCACATCTCTGCACGGTTTTATTGGCTACGGATCTGGCAGCACCGGTGTAGTTTCAATAGATGGTCCTGGATCAAATTGGTCGCTTACGGATGGCGCACTTGCCTCATTTTACGTAGGTTATTCGGGCACAGGTTCGCTCACGATCAGTCATGGGGGAAAGGTGACAAATGGAGACTACGGGTACGTGGGTGCAAATTCTGGTGCGTACGGGATGGTCCGGGTTGATGGTTCGGGCTCAACCTGGACCAATGTCCTGCCTCTAACCATTGGAGGCTCCGGTACCGGGGTGCTTGTGATTGGCAATGGCGGCTATGTCCAGGGACAATGGGTCGTCGTCAATACTGGATCGCTTGTCGTTATGGACGTCGGCAACGGTTCCGGTCTCAGTGCAAGTACAGGAACCTTGTCCAACGGCGGTACATTTCGGCTGCGCGCTATATCTAACGCGTCAGTCGGGACATATACACCCCTCGTCGCAGCCTCGTGGGCCGGAGCCGACAGTATTATGGCTCTCGGCGGCAGTTGGAACAGCACGAACCATCAAGTGACGATTTCTGCTCCGGCCACCGGCGACACCACCTCCCCCATCACCTTCGACCGCTCCATCACCCAGCGCCTCTCCATCACAGACTCCGCCTCCGGCGCAAACCTCTGGGAAATGGTCCAAGCCCAGACCACCTCCACTCTCACCCTCGGCGCCTCTCTGATGCCCGCAGGCCAAATCAATCCACTCCAAAACCAACTGACAAGCTCCGGCAGCTCAGTCCTCAAAGCCTGGTCCATCACCGCGACCGGCCTCTCCGACAATGAGCCCATGGGCCTCGCCGTCGGCATTGGCAACGGCTACCTCACCCAAGGCCTCGCCATCTGGCAATGGAACGGCACAACCTGGTCCGCATTCAATGCGTCCGACTTATCCTTCGGCAGCGGCTACGCCAACTTCACGGTCACTGCAACCGGCGGCTACGCCGTCGCCACCATCCCCCTTGCCTCCACCTGGAACAACTCCAGCGGCAACTGGTCCGACGCCACCAAGTGGTTCCCCGCCGTACCCGCCAACAACGCGCCCTCCGGCGCAACCTACAACGCAGCAATCAACGGCGGAATCGTCACACTCGACGCCGACGCCTCCATCAACACGCTGCAACTCACCGGCGGCACACTCACGGGCGCACATACTCTCACGCTTCTCAATGGAGGCACCATCACTGGAACCTACAGCATGGCGGGAACCACCCTTCTCGGCGGCACATTGGTTCTCACCTCTTTAAGCTCCTACTCCGGCAACCTGAACAACGCCGGCACCGTCTCCTTCAACAACACCGGCGCCCTCTCCTTTGCCGGCTCCATCACCGGCACCGGCAACCTCTCCCAACTCGGCTCCGGCACCACCACCCTCTCCAAACCCATCTCCATCACCGGCAACCTCAACATCTCCGCCGGTAAACTCGCCCTCACCCCCGACGGCGCCTCCCACTCAACCCCCGCACTCGACATCGGCACCCTCTCCATCACGGGCACCGGCACCCTGGACATGAAAGACCGCGACGCCATCATCCGCAACGTCCCCGACCCCGTCGCCTTCGCCAACCTCATCACCACCGGCAAAATCACCTCTTCCACCGCCACGCCCGGCAACGGCGGCCAAACCCTCGGCTACGGCCTCGCCAGCCAAATCGGCGGCATCCAAGGCCACGGCATCACCACCTTCGACAACACCCCCGTCACGGCAAACAACATGATCCTCAAATACACCACCCCCGGCGACGTCACCCTCGACGGCAGCACTGACAGCTTCGACCTCCTGGCCATCCTCAACAACTTCGGCACCCTCTACAACGGCCCCACCTGGTGGCTCGGCGACGTCACCGGCGACGGCAGCGTCGACTCCTTCGACCTCCTCGCCGTCCTCAACAACTTCGGCAACCTCGTCGGCGGCAGCTTTAACCCCCTGGATAATGCCGCCTCAGACGCCCAAGCCATCACCCCCGCTATGAACCCCTCCCCCGTCCCCGAACCCGCCTCTCTAACCATCCTGACTGTCTGTTCCACAAGTCTCCTGCTGCGACGCAGACCACCAAAAATCAAACGCCTTCCCTAACCTCTCCAATCTCAATTCCCTGGCCTGCCAGCCACCCGCTCTACGCCGAACGAGTGAATTTACTGTTGCCCCCGCGAGCACATCAAGGCAAATACCCCCCACTTAACAAAACCCAAAATTTTCTCTTGCCTCCCCGCACAAAATAGGTTAATATAAAGTTCGGTAGCGACTTCGTGCCAAAAATACCCCCAACGAGGAGGGGTAACCTGCGCTCACATCTTTTCGCAACTTCTAAATCGCCCTCCAATTCCGCCTCCAACCAGGTTTCCAGCAACCACTTACACTCTGCCCCCGCCGCACTCCCAACCCCCATCTCCCCCACCTCAACACCCCCCAACCCCTCTCCCCACACCATATCCCCAGCGCACCTTCCTCCTGTCATTCTAAACTCTAAATTCCACATTCTAAATTCCCCCTCAACCTTCGTGAAGAAAATCCGCATTAAGGTGCTCATACCCCGCGCGCACACCATGAGCAAGTTAGATGCGCACCTTACCCCCACTGGCACCTCCCCTCCATTCCGCTACACTACTCCTGCAGTCCTTTCGGAGTACCCCCTTGCCCTCCTCGGATTCCATCTCCGCCCTTCTGGCTCACCTCAAATCCCACCCCGCTCTCCTGACCACTGGCCACCCGGAAGTCTTCCTCGCCCGCGCCCCCGGTCGCCTGGACGTCATCGGCGGCCTTTCGGAATACTCCGGCGCCCTCGCCTGCCAACTCCCCCTCGCCGTCTCCACTGCCGTCGCCCTCCAACGCCGCGACGACCGACAACTCGTCCTCCACAACTTCAACCCCCACGGCACCACCCTGGACCAACCCGAGACGGTCACCCTCTCCCTCGACGACTTCTACGGCACCGCCGCCCTCCTCCCCATCAACTCCCAGCAGAAGCTCTTCGCCAACAACCCCTGGGCCGCCCACATCGCCGGCGCCTACCCGACGCTCGCCAAGTTCAAAAAACTCACCCGCCGCACCCACGGCGCCAACATCGCCTGCTATTCTGACATCCCCTTCCAGGCCGGCGTCGCCTCCTCTGCCGCCCTCCAGTGCGCCACCCTCTGGGCCCTCACCGCCGCCTACCACCTCATCCTCGACCCCATGGAAATCGCACTTTTGGCCCAGAAAATTGAAAACCAACTCGTCGGCACCATGGCTGGCATCATGGAACCTGCCATCTCCGTCTTAGGCCGCAAAGACCAACTCCTCCTCCTGCAATGCCAACCCCACGAACACAAAGGTTACGTCGCCGTTCCCCCCGGCATGCTCTTCGCCGGCCTGCAGTTCGGCCGCAAAGACGCTGCCGCCGCCTACCGCGCCACCCGCATCTCCTCCTTCATCGCCCAGGCCATCATCACCCAGTTTTTCTCTGACCTGAATGTCATCAAAGACCCCACGGGTGGTTACCTCGCCAACATTTCCGTCGCCAACTACAACCGCTACATCAAAGCGCTTCTCCCAGAAACCATCACTGGCGCGGATTTCCTCAAGGACCATGCCGGCATTCACGATCGTCTCACCAGCGTCGACCCGCAGGCCACCTACTTCCCACGTGCCGCCGCCGAGTTCCACATCCAGGAAAACGCCCGCGCCCAGGACCTTGTCGCCCAGCTTCGCAGCTTGCTGAACCACGCCCCCGGCACCGCCGAACGCCGCAAGGTCGCAGCTCAAGCCGGTGCCCTCATGCTTGAATCCCATGCCGCCAGTTCCCGCCAGGCCGGCCTGACCAGCCAGCGAGGCGACCTCCTCGTTGAGCTCCTCATGCGCTTTGGACCAGAGCATGGCCTCTACGGCGCCAAACTCGCCGGCGGCGAAGGCGGCGGCGGTATCACCGTCCTCCTGGAAGAATCCGCCCGGCCCCTGCTGGATCAAGTCGCTGCCGAATACCACCAGAAGACCAATCGCCAGGTGCAGATCCTCACCGGCTCCTCCCCCGGCGCCGCTGAAGCCGCCCCCCGACGCATCATGATTAATGAACTTGTTTCTCAACGTTCAATCTAACGGCCCTGTTGCAGGATTCCACCAACTGCGTTAATTTCCCGACGACCCCGGGAGAAACTTATGCCTATCACCCTCAACTGTCCGACCTGCAATCACGAATACACGCTGTCGACAAAACTCGCAGGCAAGAACCTCCGCTGCAAATATTGCCAGGGTGCGATCCAAGTGCCCGGGCAACCTGTTACGGCCGGGATTGCGTCGCGTTCATCCGCGCCTCAGACTTTTCAACCTCAAGCCGAGCCCACACCTCAACCCGTGCGTCCGGCAATTGCACCTACCCGCTCGCGCCCCGCTCCTCCGCCGGCAACATCTCCGGTTCAGTCCGGAACCATGTCCTATCATACTCCCAGCACGTGGGAGCCCTCCAAGTTTCGCCGCACGGCCGCTCGCAACTGTATCCTTCTGGCGGTCATCGGATATCTGGCGATGGTTGCACTCATTGCCTGTGCCGCACTGGCGCTGACCATCATCGCCTCCGTCAACGATGTAACCCCCGATCGCATTCGTCCAGAAGCTGTCACTGCCTTTCAGGTCTTCTGTATGGTCTTGGCGGGCATCGCCGGCGTCATCTCCACGATCTACCTGGTCCTGGGATTCCTCATGCCAAAACGCGGGATCGTTACACCCATCCTCAGTATTGTGTTTGCCAGCCTGGGCACCTTGGGCATGCTGGTGTTTCTCGCGATCATGGTCACACGCATGGCGGCAATCGGCACCAACACGATCGGAGCCGTCAACTTCATCGTGCTGGTTCTCTATCTGGTGATTCAGGGACAATTGATTTACGCCGCGGTCCGCACGCTCATCGAGCCCAAAGACTTCAGGTGATCATGCCGTCAAGCCCGGAAAATCCGAGCATCTCTATGGCATAAAACGGCTCGGCATAGGCCCGATTGATCGTGTTGCCAAAATACTTCCCTGCCGTCTCAACATACCGCACCACCGCCCCATGCTCTTCCCCCGTCCGCCCCGTATAGAACTGCGACTGGTAACAATTCACCGCATCCAGCTTCTTTTGCCAGTGTGCCGAGATGTCGATGCAGAACGTTGCCGGGAAATTGATCCGCAGGTGCGTGCAGAAATAGTAGATGATCCGCTTGCAGTAATAGGGGGTACCCGGGATTGTGGACTTGGTCAGCTTCCCATCAAACCGCGCATCCTCTCCAATCCGCATCACGGCAATATGATCCGGATGCGCATCCTGCGGGTAAGGCAGAAACAAAATATCGGGGCGCAATTGCCGATAAAGGGCAGCCACGCGATGGCGTGCCTCCAACGAATAAAACACTTCGCGATTTTTAAACCCGGCATTGATCCGCTTCACGCCCAAGATGTTTGCCGCCGCCGCCGCCTCCTTCGCACGTGTCTCCTCGCTGCCGAAGGGCGTGGGTTCGCCGGTGGTCATATCAACCAGGGTTACATGATGGCCACCGGCCGCCAGGAGTGCGATGGTACCGCCCATGGCGAGTTCCTGGTCATCGGGGTGTGGGCCGAGGATGGTGATATTCATGCTACCTCTTTGAGTTGCGAACCCTTTGGGCTGGCGATTTCAATTCGAAGTATTGCTTGGGTCCATTGACAAACAGCAAATAATGCCGAAGCACGTCCATCCCTACGAGCATATAAGAGTGAGTCGATTCCACGACCTTGACATCAAGCCAGTTTCCCCCTGCCACCCGGATGCGACTGTAATAAGTTGGCACGTCAGTTGATCTCTCGCCCCGGGCGCCTCGACAGACAACCAGGCCGCTGCGCTTGAGATCCAGTGCTTTCTGGACCACTCCGGGAATGATGCTCATGTCCGCGCCGGTATCGATTTTCGCGTCAACGTCATGTACCAATGGACTTGCCTCAGACCCAATCACTGCTGGAACCACCAGTTCCGGCATGAATCCTCCCAGCCTGAAATTGAATTTCATCGACAAATCTCCACCGACGGCAAATTGATCACTCGTGGCGCCTTCGCCGCCTGCTCGATCAGCACGACTTCTCCGGGATATGCCGACGACATTTGTCTGTGCAACTCAAACTGGTTATTCCCCACACCCACGATTTTCTTTCCCCGAACGGCAATGAATTTTCCACGGAACTGCGGATCGTGAAAGAGGCGTTGCCTGATGCTTTCAAAGTAATTTACTTCGGTGCGCCAAGCGCGACGTTGAGCCGCTTCGCTCAGGCGCTTCGGTTTGGCGGGAGTCGCGTGGCCATTTCTCCTGCCTTTCGCGGCAGGCGCTCTCGTGCTCATATGGGCTCCAATTCCTGGCTCTAGATGGTCGGGACACCTAGCGGTATTTTACGTTCGCGGTGGACCGCGTTTCAATGAAACTCAAGCAGGCTGTGTTTGTCACTCCCAACTTCCACGGAGCATGACCTAGCGCCGGCGTGCTGTTCTGAGTGGCTTTCATTGTCGAATGGGTACTCGCGCCAAGAAACAGTGCCCAGAACACGAATACCTTCCATGGCATATGAAAGCTCCTTAGAGTGCCATCTCTATCGCTTCTCCACGCCTACATAATGCTTCTCCCGCGGCCCTGTATACTCCGCCCGCGGGCGAATCAATTTATTATTGGCATACTGCTCCAGAATGTGTGCCACCCACCCGCTGGTGCGGCTGATCGCGAAGATCGGCGTGAACAGATCGCTGGCGATGTTGAGATAGTGGTACACCGATGCCGAATAGAAATCCACGTTCGGCTTAAGCCCTTTGGCCCCGGTCACAATTTCCTCAATCATCACAGACATCTTGTACCAGTTCTCCTGCCCGGTCAGCTTGCCAAGCTGCCGCGACATTTCCCGCAAGTGCTTGGCCCGCGGGTCGCCGCCCTTATACACGGCATGGCCGAAGCCCATCAGTTTTTCCTTGGTCTGCAGCTTGTTACGTATGTACGCATCGACATGATCGGGATGCCCAATCTCGTTGAGCATCTTCATCACCTGCTCGTTGGCACCACCGTGCAGCGGACCCTTAAGCGCACAAATCGCCGCCACCACTGCCGAGTGCATATCGGTCAGTGTCGCGGCGGCAACGCGCGCCGCAAACGTGGACGCATTGAGCTCATGGTCGGCGTGCAGAATAAACGCCTTGTCCAGGGCCCGCACGGACAGCGGATCCGGCAGTGTCCCGCGCAGCATGTACAAGAAGTTCCCGGCCAGCGAAAGATCTGCTTTGGGCGCAATTGGCGCCCGGTCGTTGCGAATCCGCTCATACGCCGCCACAATGGACGCGATCTGCCCTTGGATGCGAATCGCCTTGCGCGCGTTGGCCCCTTCCGACATATCCTCCGACTCGGCATCAAACGTCGCCAGGGCGGACATCGCCGTGCGCACCCCTTCCATGGGCGTACTGCGTCGCGGAAGCGTCCGCATCACTTCAATGAGTCCCTGCGGCAAATCTGCTTGTGCCGCAATCGCGGTGCGAAGTTCGTCGAGCTTTTGTCGATTGGGAAGGCTGCCATGCCAAAGGAGGTAGATCACTTCCTCAAAGGTGGCATTCTCGGCAAGTTCGTCAATGTTGATGCCGCGATACGACAAGATCCCGTTTTCAATGGACGTGATGGAAGACGCCAGGGCCACGACATCCCGTAAGCCGGCAGTGACAGCGGGGGTTGGGGTTGCAGCCGGGGCGGGAGGGGCGGGGGGAAGAGGGTCAGGCATGGGAGACTCCGACATCGGGGAATAGACGACAACATAGTCATCATAGCCGACATAACGGAAAGGGGAAATTCGGATTCCAGAACCGCAGAGGCAACGGAAGATGTCTGCACGTAGCGAAACCGCGCACTTGCAGAACCTTAATCTTCCGTGATTTGGTGCAGACACCAAGCCAGCAAATTCTTCTCCCGCGCATCGGTCGTCGCCGCAAGTGCCGTCTGAACCTGAGGCTGGGCGGAAACCGCGGCGGGCCCCATCTTGCCCAACGTGAGAGCCGCTCGTTCGCGCATCGTCTTATTCTTATCCTGCAGGTGCGGGGCGATGGTTTGGATGGATTCCTCCGGGGCGGCATTGAGAATTTTGTAACCCCAATCGGGGACTTTGCCCGCGGTGTTGTCCATGATGCGCGGGGCCAGTGCCAGGGCGCAGGGCTTAAGGCGTTCACCCAATGCCGCGACGAAGCCGGCGAACACGGAATCGCCCAAGGATCCCAGGAAGTCTGCCGAGTTGCTTTGCCAGGGGAAGCCGGCCGGCGCGTTCATGGCCCAGTTGGCGGCTTGCATCACAGCGGGATTGGGCATGGGGACGGTACGGATGCGCGAGGCGGGCTCGGCTGCGACCGGCCCCAGAAGGCCGAGGTATTCCACCATGTTGTAGGCGTCGATCTCCGCAGTGCCCGCAATTTCGCGGGCGATGTATTCGGCGGCAGGCAGGGCTTCTTTGCCGCCGATTTGCGACATGCCGCGGAGGGCGGCCATGCGGACTCCAGCTTGATCGGACTGCAACATTTTGGTCATCGCGGGCGGCACGGGCTGAGCGCGTGGACCCATTCGGCCCAGGGCATCGGCGGCGGTGATCATGTCCTCCGGGGATTCCAGCAGCGGGATGACGGCATCCCGCGCGGCCAGCGCTGTGGAGCCGAGTGTGCCGATGGCTTGCAACGCGGCATAACGCACGGATTCGTCTGGATCCTTCAGCAGTTGCGCCAGTGTCGGCACAAGAGGCTGTCCAGCCTTGCCGGTGACGGCGGCAGCATTGGCAGCATTGCATCGGGTCGCCGCATCCGGGCTGGCGAGTGCCGTTTGCAGAACTTGCAGTGATTTATCATGGCCGTGGGTGATGCGAAGGAGGGTGCCTGCGGCAGCGGTGCGGACGGGAGCGGCACTATCGGTCAGGCACTCTTCCAGGGCGGGCAGCGCGGATTTGGTATGTGAGGCGCCGAGGATTTCGGTGAGCTGGCGAATGTCGTCTGCAGCGCCCGCGCGGGAAGCAGAATCGTCAGCCTTGAGCTGGCGAATCAACACGGGCAGGTCCTCTTCGTCCGCGGGGCCCAGCCCCAGCATGTACGCCGGATTGCTCGACACCATCATCACGGCACTGGGCATTTTGAGATTCACCCGCACCCTTTGCACCGTGACCAGCGCGGGATAGGCCATGCGATTGAGCGCCAAGTCAAAGCCAACATTTTCGGAATCCCCATGCGGGACCATCGTGAGGATCGCATCGCGGCCGGCCAGGATTTGGTTGATGCCCTGGGTAAGCCGCGAGACCGTGCCGTAGTAGGTCATGGCCAGGTCTGGCCGTTCGGGGCCGAGCTTCCATTCCTTACCGACGAGTTTGAGCTGGTACCAGGACTGGCCAAGGCAGACGATCGCGGTGCGCGCGGAGGAAAAAACGATGGCGCGGGCGCCCGGCTGAGCCCATTGCGTGATGGCGCGCGGAATGATCGCGGTCGGCGTCTCGGCGACTTGTTGGGTCAGCGGCGCGTCGCCAGCCTTACCCTTGAAGGTGATGCGTTCTTTGAGTGTGAGTATGCGCTTTTCGCGGTCCAACGAGACAACGTCGACGAGGGCGATCGTTTGAGCGTCGCTCATCACTTTGGCGATGGTGGGTGAGAGATCCACGTAGGCGTGAGCCGGGCGCGCGAGCGATAGACCCGCAAGAAGGCACAGGCCGGCGAGGCAATTTCGTTTGGCGAAGAGCATACGATTCCTCACTGAGGGGTTTCAATCCAGGATGCCCAGGCTTACCAGCAGCGCGGCCTGGTCGAGCGTGAGATACGGGGCCAGCTCCTTTTGGGCGGCGGCAAGGTCGCGAAGAGACTTGGTTCGCACCGCGCGAACGGTGGCGAGCTTTTCACGGATCTGGTCGTCCGTCGCATCACGGGAGTTGAGCAGCGTGCGAAGTTCCGTGAGCACGGCTTGGACGGGGTGGCCCATGTCCGGAATGAGCATGCCGATGAAGCCCTTCATCAGGAGGCCGCCTACCGCGCCCATCAGGGAGGAGTCCGGGTTGGCTGCGCCGGGAGCCTTCTTGGGATCAAACGGGCTTGTGCCGGCGGTGGGGGGCCGGGTTGTAGCGGGGCCGCGGGCGCGGTTGGGCATTTCTGGGGCGGCCAGGCTGGTGCCGCCCATGGGGCCGGCATTGGCGAACGGGCCCTGCGACGGCGGAATCGCGGCTGCCGTGGCAGCCAAATCTTCCCGGAGAGCGCAAATCCGGAAAATCTGCGGGAAGAGGACGGTCCACTCTTCGTCCGTGGCCTGCAGCATCCGGCGCATGCTTTCCCAATCTCCCGCGTCGATCTGGGGAGCGGTCGGTCCCGCTTGCGGCCCCTCTGCCGCTCGGATGGGAGTCGCGGCGAGCAAGGCCAGGCACGTGGCGGCAAGAAGTGTTGGAAATTTTGACGGCATGCCGTTTCCTTTTTTGTTGACTATTGCGTATACGCCCAGAATTGCAAGGGGTTACCTTGGCATCTTGAACGGTGGTAGGCTCTCCGAATCGCCGGGCCGCTACGAGGCAAACCATAAACCCGATTGCGAATATTTGGCCTGGATGAGCGGAATGGAAAACCTGGATCAATGTTCACGATTGGTTTGGCAAACGGTTCATGCCGGGTATAATTGGGGTTTCGTGGGTCCGTGATGGATCCATGTTTTGCAGGAGATCATGGCGTGAAATACACGCTGACTTTAGAGTTTCGTCATGCGGCTGCATAAGTCGCACATGTTCTTGTCGACGTTCGCGCCGGCCTGTTTTGGGCCTCACCGTCCCGCGAATGCTCGACTTGGGCAAACTGCACTTGTCGTGCGGGGTGCTTGGTTTTTGGCGAAAGCGCCGTCCGATCAGACCCAGGAGGTGGACCTCTTGATCTGTTGATCGAAGAAGCGGTTTCGCCTTGCGTCTTTTTCAAAAGACGCGACATGGACGGTGGACTTTGTTCCACCGCTTTTATTTTTGCGGTGGATGAATATGTGTTTCAGCCGCGCGCCGGGCGGTCGGGCGTACGAGGGTGCGGCATGGGCGCTCCCATGACACGATTTCCATCGGCGAGATGCCGATGCCGCAGCCTCGACAAGTGAATACGTTTTTTTCAGGGACGTAATATGAACCAGGAATTGCTTCGCATTGTTGACTCCATCGCGCGCGATAAGAACATCGACAAAGAGGAAATCTTTCTCGATATCGAAGCGTCGTTGCTGTCGGCAGCGCGCAAATTTTACGGCGAGGCCGACGATGTCGGGTGCGCCATTGACCGCATGACCGGCGAGATCGAAGTCCGCAAGGGTGAGACGCTCATCGACTATCGCGAGTTCGGCCGCATTGCCGCTCAAACCGCCAAGCAGGTGCTCATCCAGAAGATCCGCGAGAACGAGCGCACCAGCATCCTCGACGAATACATGGACCAAAAGGGCCAGATCATCTCCGGCAGCGTATCGCGCTTTGAAGGCAACGCGCTGATCGTCAACATTGGCCGCAGTGAAGGCTTCCTCCCCAAGAGCGAGCAAATCCCTGGCGAAACCCACAACACCGGCGAGCGCATCCGCTGCCTGTTGCTGGACGTCCGCGACGCTGGCAACCAGGTGAAGATCATTCTGTCCCGCAGCCATCCCGATTTCATCCGGCGGCTCTTTGAAGTGGAAGTGCCGGAAGTGCAGGAGAAGGTGATCGAGATCAAGGCCTTGGCGCGTGAAGCGGGGTACCGCACCAAGATCGCGGTCACCAGCATCGACACCAAGGTGGATGCCGTGGGTGCCTGCGTGGGTGTGCGTGGCAGCCGCATCAAGAACATCGTCGACGAGCTCGGCGGCGAGAAGATTGACATCGTGCGCTGGAATGATTCTTCGCAGATCTTGATTACAAACTCGCTCAAGCCCGCTGAAATCGTCGAAACCTCGCTCAACTTTGAGCTCAACCGCGCCACCGTGGTTGTCAATGACGACCAGCTCTCTCTGGCCATCGGTAAGCGCGGCCAAAACGTCCGCCTCGCCGCCCGCCTTACCGGCTGGGACATCGATATCCTGACGCCCAAGGAATACAACAAGGGTCTTGAGGATATGGAGAAATCGCTCAAGACCATCGAAGGCGTGGATGAAGGCCTGCTGGACCGCATGGTGGCCCTGGGCATCATCAACCTTCTGGATATTGAAGAAATGGGCGCTGAGCCCGTGGTCAAAGAGCTGCAGCTCAGCCAGGAGCTGGGTGACAAGATTCTGGCCGTCGCCACCGAGGACGCCAAGCGGATCGCGACAGAAGATGCCGCCCGCAAGGCTGCCGAGGAGGAAGCCAAGAAGCAGCAGGTCTCGCCTCTGGATGCCGCACTGTCGGCGGCGACGCCCGCAGCACCCGCCGCGAGCACCCTCAGCCCGCTGGCCGCTTTGGCCGCAGCGCCAGCCCCGGCACCCGAGCCTTCTCCGGAACCCGCCCCCGCTGGGGCAGCACCATCGGAGGCGACGACGGGCTAACAGTTGTGCAGACTCTTGCGACTGCGGCCCTTTCGGGCCACCCAAGGCGACTTCACTCCTCGCCCAAGGCATGCGGAAACAAGAGCAACGTGTGGATGAGATTTAGACGGTCGGTTGTACGAGATATTTTCCTTTGCCCTTCGGGAGCATTACTTGAGTCTGAAAGTTTTCCAAATCGCCAAGCAACTGGATATTGAGAGCAAGGTCATCGTCAAGAAACTTGCGGACGAGGGGATTCCGCCTCCCGTCGACAAGGACAAGGGCGCAGCCAAGCCCTGGACCCACAACAGCACCGTCGGCGCTGGCCTGGAACAGACCATTCGCGAATGGTTTGACTCCGGAGCGCTGAAGACGGCTGTGGAGACCACCACGCACGTGGCCGCCGCAAAAATCAAGAAGGCGTCCAAGCCCAAGAAGGTCACCAAAAAGGCCGGCGGTGAGGAAGAAGGGGGTCATGACACCGCCACTGCCGTGGCTGAGCCGCCCGCGCAGGAAGCACCCATCTCTGAGACCATCGAAGTCCCCGAGGCTCCGGAAGAAGCACCGGCACCCGAAGTGGAAGTCCGTGCGCCCGAAGCCCCCGCGGAAGCTCCCGCGGTTGTGGAAGCACCTGCCGCACCCGAAGCGCCAGTGGCACCTGAAGCCCCCGCCGCGCCCGTCGTGGAAGCACCAGCCCCCGAAGCGGCCCCAACGGTAGCGCCCGTCGTGGAAGCCCCGGTCGCGCCTGTTGCCACTCCGGCAGCGCCAGCGCGCACGGTGGAACCTCCCGTTAAACCGGTCGCACCGCTCAAGCCCGCGGCAACGGTCGCGCCCGGCAAGCCAGTCGCCCCGCAAAAGCCCGCCGCCGAAGTGCCACAGAAGCCAGTGCGCCCGGCTGTAACGGCGCGCGGCGTGATGAATGTGCCCACGCGTCCCACCAATATTGCCCCGGTGGGTCCGCAGGTGAAACCTGCCGCCGCCACCGTGCAGGGGCCCAAGCTCGTGCGCATGGCCGAGCCGGATCAACTCCCCGCTCCCCGGCCCATGCAGCGCCGTGCGCCCGCCGGGCCAGGTGCCGGAGCGCCCTCGCGCGGCCCCGGCATGGCGATGCCTCCCATGCCCCTGCCCACAAGCACTGGCCGCAAGAGCGGCTCTTCGCGCGGTGATTCCGCCCCCACGGATGATGATGAATTGGGCAAGAAGAAGGGCCGCACCACCCGTCGGGGTGGCACCGGCCGCCGCGGGGATGCCGGCGCCGACAAGATTCGCGAGTGGCGCGATGCCGACCTGCAGGAACTGCAGGAACGTCTCCACGATGCTGGCGGCATGCTCCGCGAAAAACGCCGCGAGATGAACAAGCAGCAGCGTGTGCCCGGCCAGCATGTCACCGCCGCCAAGCCCACGCATATTGAGCTCATGCCCCCCATCACGGTACGCTCGCTCGCGGAGGCGATGGGAGTCAAGTCCAGCGAAGTGCTTAAGAAGCTCATGTCCCAGGGCACCATGGCCACGGTTAACCAGGTTCTCGAGCCCGACGCCGCCCAGGTGATGGCGCTGGAATTTGGCTTGGAGCTGGTCGTCAAGGCCCGCGAAAGCCTCGCCACCCTCCTGGAGCGCGATTACAAAACCAGGGAAGAATCTGCCGAAAAGGTCCTCCGCACGCCGGTGGTCACCATCCTCGGCCACGTCGACCACGGCAAAACCAGCCTCCTCGACAAAATTCGCTCCGCCAACGTCGCCGCGGGCGAAGCCGGCGGCATCACGCAGCACGTCGGCGCCTACACGGTGGAAGTCACCGGTGGCGACGGCAAACCTAAGCGCGTGACCTTCCTTGATACCCCCGGTCACCAGGCCTTCACCGCCATGCGTGCCCGCGGTGCCAACATGACTGACGTGGTCGTGCTGGTCGTCGCCGCTGATGATGGCGTGATGCCACAGACGATTGAATCCATCAACCACGCCAAGGCCGCAGGTGTGCCTATCGTGGTCGCAATGAACAAGATCGACAAGCCGGAAGCCAACGTCAACAAGGTGCTGGGCCAGCTGGCCGAACAGGGCCTCAACCCAGCCGAATGGGGTGGCGATACGGAAGTGGTCAAGACCAGTGCCGTCACCGGCCAGGGCATCAAGGAACTTATCGAGTACCTGGACTACACTGCCACGCTTAAGGAGCTCAAGGCCAGTCCTGCGTTGCCGGCGCGCGGCGCCGTGATTGAAGCCAAGATGGACGCCAACCGCGGCGTGGTCGCACGTGTGCTGGTGCAGAATGGCACCCTGCACGTGGGCGATACGCTCGTCTGCGGCCCGGCATGGGGCCGTGTCCGCTCGATCTCCGACGACAAGGGCCGCTCCATTGAGGAAGCCGGCCCCTCCTCACCGGTTGAAGTCATCGGCCTGGATCAGGTCCCCTCTCCGGGCGATCGCTTCCAGGCCGTGGAAGATCCCAACCAGGCCCGCGAGATTGCCGAGGAACGCTCCCAGGCCGATCGCGAAGGCGAACTGGATCGCCGCCGCAAAGTCACGCTGGAGAACCTCTTCGACACCATTCAGCAGGGCCAGGTCAAGGAACTCGCCGTCATCCTCAAGGGCGACGTGCAGGGCTCTGTGGACGTGCTCCGTCACCTCCTTACCGAAGAGCTCTCCAAGGAAGTCAAGGTCAAGCTGCTGCACTATGCCGTCGGCGGCATCACCGAGAGCGACGTGCTTCTTGCCGAAGCTTCCAACGCCATCATCATCGGCTTCTCGGTCGTACCCGACGAAACAGCCCGCAAGCTGGCAGAAGACAATGGCGTGGAAATCCGCACGTACCGCATCATCTATGAGATCACCGACGACATCCGCAAGGCCCTCACGGGCATGCTCGCGCCGACCAAGCAGGACCAGGTCCTGGGCCATGCCGAGATCCGGCAGGTGATCAAGGTCTCCAAGGTGGGCAACATCGGCGGATGCATCGTTACCGACGGCGTCTTGCAGCGCAACAACAAGTACCGTCTCACCCGCGATGGCGCGGTGGTCGTGGAAAATCTCACCCTCGAAAGCCTCAAACGCTTCAAGGAAGACGTCAAGGAGGTCCGCGGCGGCCTGGAGTGCGGCATCAAGCTTGCCGGCTATGACGACATCAAGATCGGCGACCGGCTGGAGGCCTACAAGACCGTCGACGTGGCAAGAACGTTGTAGTTGGTTAAATGGTCAAGTGGTCAAATGGTTGAATGGAGCCTCGCCAGCGCCGGCCTCAAAAACCAGAGACCACCTCCCACTTAACCTCTTAACAATTTAACTATTTAACCACCCAACATGCTTATCGGAATCCTTCAATTGGAACTGCGAATCGGCGATGCCTTGAACCTCGGTGAAAAGCGCAAACTGCTGCGCGGCCTCAAGGATCGCTGGCATCACCACCACAATGTCTCAGTGGCCGAGGTGGACTACCTGGACCATCCCCAGAATGCCCGGCTGGGCGCGGTGATGGCCGGGAGTGACGCCCGGCAGCTTGAGAGCTCGCTCTCCAAAATGGTGGAGCACGTCAAGAAAGACCGCTTCGTGGAGCTGGTCGATTTTCAAATCGAGATCGTTTCCGGGCGCTAGCCCGGGATGAAAGGCGAAATGGCATCTGCCGTCAGACAACTCAAGGTCGCCTCCCAGATCCAGCGGATCGTGGCCACCGTCCTTATCCGCGATGTGGCCGACCCGCGCATTGACGGCCTGGTCAGTGTCACCCGCGTGGAAGTCTCGCCAGACCTGCGCGAAGCCAAGGTGTTCCTCAGTGTGCTCGGCGGCAAACGCACCGACGCCACCACGCTCGAAGGCATCAAGTCCGCCTCGCGCCACATTCAGGCCGAAGTCGCCGAGGGCATGGAGATGCGCTATGTGCCACGGCTCACTTTCCACCTGGATGATTCGCTGAAAAAGCAGGCGGAAATCCTCCAGAAGATCAAAGAAACCATGAATGAAGATGGCTCGCAGAACGAGCCCGGCCATGAAGGGAAGACTGCTCCATGAACAAGGTCAATATCAAGATGGATATGCTCAAAAAGATGGTGGCGCGGCTGGTCAAGTCCGCGCCTGCCAAAAAGCCCGAGCCCGTCGACCCGCTCTCGCGGCTCATCCGCGCCTTCCTGGAGTATGACTGCGATGAAGCCCGTACCACCGTCGCGGAACGGAAAATTCTCGACAACATGGTCGACTTCAACGAGCTCCGCGTCACCCCCGCCATCGAGCTTGCAGCCCTCCTGGGCGTCCGCTACCCCTTCGCCGAGTCGCGCTGCTCCGCCATGCACCGCACCCTCCAAAGCATTTTCGACCGCGAACACCATATGCGGCTCGATGGCGTCAAGGAAATGAAAAAGGCGGAAATCCGCCCCTATTTCCAATCGCTCGCGGGCATCACCCCTTATGTTGAGGCTGCGGTAAGCGTCGACTGCTTCGGCATCGTCGCCGCGCCCGTGGATACCAAGCTCCTCCTCTGGCTGATCTCCAAAGACGCCCTCCCCGAAGGCACCGACATCAAAACCGCCCAGCAGGCCCTGGAAAAATGCCTCAAAACCGGTGAGGCCGAAGAATTCTTCCACGGCAGCCGCAAGGAAATCGACGATTGGTCCCCCAAGAGCTGGCCCCAGGTCGCCAAGGTCCCCTCGCCCATCCTGGCCCCCCCACCCATTGATGACGGCAAGGTCATTAAGGAAGCAGTCAAAGAGGCCCCCAAGGAGCCTGGCAAAGACGGCAAAAAGCCCGAGCCTCCCAAAGCGGACGCAGGTAAGGGGAAGGCACCCATCCCCGCTGCCCCTGTGAAAAAGAAGTGAGGGCGAGTTCGCCTGCCGATTCCGTCCTGGCGGCCCACTCCACCACTGCTTTCCATGTTGCCTCTGACGCTCACTCCGCCGGTTCCAGCCGCACATACTCAGGCACCCACATCGCCTTCTGCACTTCCAGCGGAATCTGGTCATCCGTCAGCGGTCGGCCCACGCCTTCTTCGCGTGCCTGCCGGGCGACCGCACACGCCACATCGAACGTGATCGATCGAAGCTCGCGCAGCCGTGGGAACAGCGCCCCTGCCGACAAGTCAGCATCTGAAACTCGCTGCGCCAGCGTTTCCGCAGCGATGCGGAACATCGCATCGCTGACATGATTCGCCTCAGAAATCAACACGCCCAGCCCCACGCCAGGGAAGATGAACACATTGTTTCCCTGCCCGATGCGGAACGTGCGCCCTTCGTGCGTCACCGGCTCAAACGGACTCCCCGTGGCGACCATCGCCCGGCCGCTCGTCCAGGTGATCAGGTCCGCCGGCTTGGCCTCACACTTGCTCGTCGGGTTCGATAGCGGCAGGATCACCGGCCGCGGAGTCCGCTCGGCCATCGCCCGCACAAGCGTCTCGGTGAACACACTGGCTTGCCCGCTGGTGCCAATGAGCACCGTTGGCTTGATCGCCTTGATGGCCGCTTCCAAATCAATTGGCTCCGCGGGATTCAGGCCAACCGCTTTGACCAGCTCCACCGGCCATGCAAACTCGCGTTTGGTTTCGTCGCTCAGCGCCCGCCCCTCGTGTAGAAATCCGCCGCTGTCCAGCATCCCAATGCGACTTGCCAAATCCTCCCCCTGCACCCCCGCGCGGTGAAGGGTTTCCCGAATCAGCCGGCTGATCCCGATCCCCGCGGCCCCCGCACCCAGCATCACCACACGCTGATTCTTCAGCGGCATGCCCGTGGCGCGCACGCCCGCGAGCATCGCCGCGGCGCCAATCGCCGCAGTCCCCTGAATGTCATCATTAAACGACGGCAGCCGCCGTCGATATCGCTCCAAAAGCCGCAGCGCGTTCTGCTGCTTGAAATCCTCCCACTGCAGCAGCGCCAGCGGAAACACCCGCTTCACCGCCTGCACAAATTCCTCAATGAAATCATCATAGGGCTTGCCGCGCAGCCGCTTCTGCCGCCAGCCGATGTAAAGTTCGTCCTCCAGCAGTTCCTGGTTGTCGGTGCCCACGTCCAGGGAGATCGGAAGCGTCTGCGACGGGTGAATACCCGCACCCGCGGTGTACAGGGCAAGCTTGCCAATCGGAATCCCCATGCCGCCGGCACCCAGGTCTCCCAATCCCAGGATGCGTTCGTTGTCCGTGCAAACGATGAGGCGAATATCGCGGGTGCCCACGTTGGCCAGGATTTGCTCAATGCGGCCGCGATGATCCGGGCACAGCCACATGCCGTGGGCGCGGCGGTAGATGCGGCTGAAGCGCTGGCACGCCAAGCCGACGGTTGGCGTGTAGATGATGGGGAGGAATTCCTCCAGGTGATCCATCAGGATGCGGTAAAAAAGCGTCTGATTGCGGTCCTGCAGGGAAACCAGACCGATGTACCGCTCCAGGGCGTCGGGCTTGGCGATGATGGCATCGTAGGTGCGCTGGGCCTGGGTGGCGAGCTTGGAAATCGCGGGCGGCAGCAAACCCTCAAGGCCGAGCGCGCGACGCTCTTCCTCGGTAAAGGCGGTGCCTTTGTTGTACTGCGGGTTGTTGAGAATGGCCGGGCCCCGCAGCGAGACGGGGAGGAATTCTGACGGTAAGAGAGAGATTTCCATGGGTAGGTCCAAAAAAGGGATTATACAGTCCCTTATCGGATAGACGATAGAGGGCCAACTCCCTTGGTCGGGGGAGACGTTGGCGGCATTTCGCGTCGCCGGCATCTCCCATTTTCGCGCCGTTCCTGATACGCTTCTCGCATTCATGAAATCGGGAGCCTTCCCTTGCAGCATTTGCGCCAATCACTCACTGCGTACTATGCCGCCTGCGCGCCGCAGTATGACCGCATCTATGACCGGCCCGAGCGGCAAAATGATATTCGCCGGCTGCGCGAACTGCTGACGGAACTGCTGGCAGGAAGGCGCGTCCTGGAACTCGCCTGTGGCAGCGGCTATTGGACGCAGCATATCGCGCAAGTCGCGCGATCGCTTCTGGCGATCGACTCAAGTGAGGAACTGCTGAAGCTTGCCGCCGTACGACTCCGCGGATTCTCCAACACGGCCCTGCTGATTGACGACGCGTTTTCGCTGGCAAATATCGAAGGCACATTTGATGCGGGCTTTGCCGCGTTCTGGTGGTCGCACATTCCCAAGCTTCATCTGCCCGCGTTCCTGGACGCCTTGGCTGCCAAGCTTCAGCCCGGTGCACTGATCATCTTTGCCGACCACCGTTTTGTGGAGGGCTCCAGCACGCCTCTGTGCCGGACGGATGATGAGGGCAACACGTACGAGCAGCACCGCCTGGGTGACAACTCCCTGCACGAAGTTCTCATGAACTATCCCACGCGGCAGGAAATCGAAGAGCTGATTCGCCCACGCTGCCGGCTGATGAGTTTTCACGAACTCAATTTCTACTGGTGTCTTTCATACCAACTGCCGCGATAATGCGGCGGGCATCTGTTATGAACGGCGCCTCTTGATCAGGAGGGTGGCGGAGCCTAACAGGAGAAGAGTAACAGAGGTGGGTTCAGGGACGGCGAGGGCGATGCCGGCGAGGTCCATGGCCGCATTTTGGCCGCCGATAAACGCGCCGACCGAGGCGGAGAGGTTGTTGGGATTGGGACTGTCAATGAGAGCCTGGCCATCGCTGTCAAAGCCTCCGACGTATTTGTAGTACTCATAGCGGCGGGAGACGACTTCGTTGCCCTTGCTCATGTCTTTAAGGCCGCTGTCCAGTGATTCGTGGTCGGCATAGCCTTTCTGCAGGAGGAGCCATTCGACTTCGGTTTCGGCGGGTTCGATGTTGCCGTGAACATCACGGCCGGGGACCAGCGGATTGCCAACAAGGAGGTTATTAAGGTCTGCGGGGGCAGTGGATTCGGTGATGAAGACTTTGACCCAGATGGGTGTCCCGAAAAGCGCGGCGGGTGCCGGCGGAGCCTGAATGACAGCTTGGACGGCAGCCGGGTTTACCGGGTTGGCGGGGGCGGCGACGGTCCAGGTCGGGACGGGAACGTAGGTGGCATTGGCGGCAGCCTTCAGGCTGCCGGGGCTGGCGGGGTCCTCGATAAGCCAGTGGTAAGTGGTATTTGTGGGGCTGCCGTTGATGGACATTCCAAAGTGATCGCCCGGGACACCGCCGTTTTTCAGGGGATAGTTGGGGTCGCCGCCGGTCCAGAATTGGTGGCCGCCAGTGACAATCGGCGTGGTGGCATAAGGCGTGTACGTGGCCCACGTGCCGTTGGCATACCCGCTGGCGTAGCGAACGATGGTGTTGGCTCCCGAGGCGGTGATCGTGGGTGTGCCATAGCGGTTGTAGGGAGCGCCGAAAGTGTAGACGACTTGGGAAGGCGAGACACCGTCGAGTTCGATTTCAAAGCCGTGGCAGATTTGGCCAGTGCCCCCAACGGTGGTGTCGTTGACAACATCGAAGTTGGAGAGGGTGCCAAAGAGGGCGGCACGGGCCGGGGAAGCGATCGTGAAGAGAGCGACGGCGAAGAGGGGAAGGAATTTTGTGGTCATTTGGACACTCCTGTAGTCTTGGCGCAGTCAGGTTTTGGACAAGATGTGGCGATAAATGGACCAGAACAAAGTCTACCGCAAGCGTCAAGGTGGGCAAGCAGATTTCACACATTATATGTTCATAGTTAAATGCATACTTAGATACAGAAGTAGAGTTGGGCAGTTGCCTGACTTGGGCGGGCTAGACCTCATCCTGGGCGCGGGCGTGCCTCATGTCGCGGAAAGCGGACTCCATGGCACGGGCCAGGATGGTGGGATTGGTGAGCGGAGAGTTCTGCAGCCTGCCGCGGAGGGTAGCACGGTGCTGTGCCAAGGCGGCGAGATCGGAAGAAAGAGCCTGGGCGATTCGCACGTAGCTGGCGGTATCAGGGGCGATCCATTCGGGGATGCCCAGGGTGGAGAGGATGGAGACCCCGCCGCGGCCGATGGCGCGATTGGTGGCTAGGGTAATCAGGGGCAGACCCATGTAAAGCGCGTCGCAGGACGTGGTGCCGCCGGCATAGGGGAAGGGATCCAACGCAATGTCGATGAGGTGATAGTTGTGGAAGTATTGCTCGAGCCTCCCCAATGGCAGGAACTGGCAACGTGTGGGGTCGATGCCTCGGGCTTGAAGGAACGCATGGACGCGCTGACGATGGCCGCCGGGGTTTGCGTGGAGCAGGAGCTTTGCGTTGGGCACTACAGCGAGGATCTGCGCCCAGGCGGCTAACGCATCGTCGGAGACTTTGCTGAAGCCGTTGAGGCAGCCGAACGTGACCCCCCTATCGGCACTAGTGAGAGCGGGCAGTTGGTTGGGTTCTGGCGCGACAGTCGGGGCGGAGTAACACCAGTAGTTGGGAAGGTGGATGGTTTTTTCCGTGTAGATGCTCAAATCTGATGAGGGCGGATCGAGGTACGGGTCAGAGAGCCGGTAGTCCATGGCGGACATGCCGGTGGTGGAGACATAGGCAAGGTAGGTGACCTGGATGGGAGCGGGCTTTCGAGCGAAGGTGAGAAGGCGGTTGCCAGCCATGTGCATGGTGAGGTCGACCAGGATATCGATTTGATCCTGGCGGATTTGCTCCGCAAGGGCTTCGTCATTCATCCCCGTAGTATTGCGCCACGTGTGCGCGTGAGACTGAATATGCGAGGTGATGGCGTCGGTCGTCAGGACGTCGGCATAACAGAATACTTGCACGGCTGCCGGGTCATGAGCGGCGATCAGCGGAGCGATGAAACGGCCGACGGGGTGGTCGCGAAAATCCGGCGAAACATAACCGACGCGAAGGGGCCGGGTGGGATTCTTGTCAATGTTGTGCGTAACGGAGGAGCGGAGCGGCACAGCGTGGCGCTCGTCCCAGATGCGATGCTCAGCAAGAAGTTCTTGCGGCGAGATGTCAGGATGGAAGTGGAGCGCATACAGCAGATTGCTGTGCACGGCCGCATCGCCTGGGGCGAGTTGCACCGCGCGCCGATGGGCAGCCAGGGCCTCTTTGCGCTCCCCTTTCAGGTCCAGCAGGACGGCCAGGTTGGTCCAGGAGTCAGCCGTATTTGGGCGGAGGCTGACGGCATGACAAAACGCGGCAACCGAATCATCCACGCGCCCAAGCATGCGCAGCGTGATGCCCATATTGTTCCATGCGTCGGCATAATCCGGTTTGAGCTGGATGGCACGCTGATAGGCCGCCAGCGCCTCCTCGAACCGGCGCAGATTGGCGAGGATCTCAGCACGGCGAAAATGGATGTCGGGGTGATTGGGCATAAGCTGAGCGGCACATTCGAGGGCTTCCAGGGCCTCAGGAAGCCGGCCCAGGAACTGAAGGGCGGTGCCGCGATTGGCGTGAGCGGCGGCGTCTTTCGGCTGGAGTGCCAGGGCCTGATCGAAAAGCGGAATGGCTTCAGCCAGCCGTCCCGTAGACTTGTAGACGATGGCAAGGTCATGCAGGGCGGCGGGATCATTCGGGCGAGCGCGCAGGTAGGTATGCAGGGGCGCCTCGGCAGCGGCAAATTGGCTGGTCATCAGCAGGGCGTGCGCCAGGTGAACGTACCAATCGAGGAACTGCGGCTTGAGTTGCAGCGCACGCTGGAAGTGGGCAACGGCGGCGGCATGGTTGCCTTGGTGCGCCGAAAGGCTCGCAATGCTGGCGTGGGCCTCGGCGAAGTCAGGATAAAGTTGGACCGCCTGCTGGTAAGCCGCAATCGCCCCGGGGATATTGCCCTGGTGGGCGGCGGCGGCGGCTTGGCTCGCGAGTTGGGCAGCTTGCTGAACATTGGATAGGGGCATGCGGGCATGGTACTTGCCCAGGCGGCCCGGGGCCAAGCCGGCATAGACGCAGCGTCGTTTTGGGACGCTTTTGGGGAGAAATTCCTGGCCGAATTGCGTATGTCTTGCACGGGGCAGGGGTTTGGGTACAATAAGCGGCTCGTTTTTGGGCGACCCTGCGCCGTGCCGGGAGTGTTTCCGGCTGGTGAGGTTGATACAGAAACGCAACGACAAAGGTTCGAGATGCCGACGATTAATCAGTTGATCAAGAAGCCCCGCCGCAGTTTGAAGCGCATCAACAAGGTGAAGGACCTGGAAGCTTCGCCCTCCAAGCGGGGCGTTTGCCTGGTCGTCAAGACCATGACCCCCAAGAAGCCCAACTCGGCGCTGCGTAAGGTGGCCCGCGTGCGGCTCTCCAACGGCAAGGAAGTCACCGCCTACATCCCCGGCATCGACCACAACCTGCAGGAGCACTCAATCGTGCTCGTGCGTGGCGGCCGTGTGCGTGACCTCCCCGGCGTGCGCTACCACATCGTCCGTGGCGTGCTCGACGCCAGCGGCGTGGAAGCCCGCCGCCGCAGCCGTTCCAAGTACGGCGCCAAGAAACCGAAGTAAGTTAGTTTCAAGTTTCCAGTTTCGAGTTCCCAGTGTCTGGGAATTCAACGCGCGAGTTATCTGGAAACTTGACACTTGAAACCTGAAACTCGCGAAAGTATCCGCCGCTCTTGTAGCGGGTCACGGAGAAATTTAGAAAGGTCGTTCTCATGGGTGCAAAGTCATTTACCGCAGCTCCGGAAACTCTCAAGCCGGATCCCGTCTACGGAAGCTTGCTGCTCTCCAAGTTCATCAACTGCCTGATGTACGATGGCAAAAAGGCCACCGCCCAGCGCGTGGTGTACGGCGCGTTCAAGCTGATCGAACAGCGCGTGAAGGATCAGAAACCCATCGACGTCTTTGAACTGGCGCTCAACAACGTCAAGCCCAACATCGAAGTCCGCAGCCGCCGCGTCGGTGGTGCCAACTATCAGGTGCCCATGGCCGTGGGCCGCAAGCGTCAACAGTCGCTGGCGATTCGCTGGGTTCTCGAAGCCGCTCGCTCCAAGAGCGGCAAGGCCATGCACGAGCGTCTGGCCGATCAGCTCATTGCCGCTTCCCGCAAGGAAGGCGACGCCATGACGACGCGTGAAAACGTCCACAAGATGGCCGATGCCAACAAGGCGTTTGCCCACTTTGCCTGGTAACCCCGTCTTTTCCAGCTTGGCAAGTATCAAACGCTCGCTTTGGCGAGCGTTTTTTTTGGCGGCAAGGCACGAAGCAACGGAAACACGCAACGGTTTTACTGCGATAAAGGTTGAGATGGGATTATGTTTGGGCTCGCGATTGCTTTGTTTTGTGTGATCGTTTTCGCCGTGTTTCTGTATATCATGAGGCGGTAATGCCGCCGATTGGATCAAGTATATGAAGCCGAAGATTTATGTGGATGGCCAGGAAGGGACGACCGGCCTGCGGATTGGTGAGCATCTCGCCGGACGTTCGGACCTGGACGTCCTCAAGATCGACCCGGAGAAGAGGAAGGACGCCGCCGAGCGGAAGCGCCTGCTCAATGCCGCAGACTTGGCGTTTCTGTGTCTGCCGGATGCGGCATCGCGCGAAGCAGTGGCCTTGGTGGAAAATCCCGCCACGCGGATCATCGATGCGTCCACGGCGTTTCGTACCGACGCGGGTTGGGCCTACGGGCTTCCCGAGTTGAACAGGGGACAGCGGGAGAAGATCAGGCACTCGCGGCGTATCGCCAATCCCGGGTGCCACGCAACCGCGTTTATCCTGGGCGTAGCGCCCCTGGTGGCGGCGGGAGTGATTGACAAAGACGCGATGCTGACCTGCTTTTCCATCACCGGCTACAGCGGCGGTGGCAAGAAAATGATCGCAGCCTATGAGGCCGCCGACGCCCCGGCGAAACTCAAAACGCCGCGGCACTACGCGCTCAAACTGACGCACAAGCACCTCCCGGAGATGCAGAAACAGTGCGGGCTCTCACAGGCGCCCATGTTCACCCCCGTGGTGTGCAACACGTACACCTGCCTGGCAGTGGAGACCTTCTTAACACCAGCCGTGCTAGCCCGGACGGCCAGTCCAGCGGAAGTGCAGTCGATTCTGGCGGCACAGTATGCGGGGGAAAAGTTCGTCAAGGTTATGCCCTTCGATCCCGAGGCGTCGCTGGATGAAGGGGCCCTGGACATCACGGCATGCAATGGAACAAACAGGGCGGACGTGTTCGTCTTTGGCCATGAAGGGCAGATCGCGGTAATCGTGCGCCTGGATAACCTCGGCAAGGGCGCCAGCGGCGCAGCAGTGCAGTGCATGAACCTGGCATTGGGATTTGACGAAGCTGCCGGGCTGACGGCTTAGCAACGGGCGCTCGGGAATCTGTGCCTCTGCGCAGGTTATGTCAATCCAAAGCAGGATTCTTACGCCCCTTGCAACTCACGCCTGGCTTGCGGGAAGCGATGCCGAGCGCGGGTCTGCCGGTGCTGGTTGGGGGTGATGGCGTAGCATTCCAAATCCAGGAGTCTGCCATCCCTTTCAAAGGACTCCGCAAGTGTGCCTTCATGTACCATGCCCAGCTTTTGAAGGACGCGGGCAGACGCGGGGTTGGTCACCACACACCGCGCCGTGATGCGCCGCAGCTCTTTGCGCTGAAAGCCAAAGGAGAGGGCGGCATGCGCAGCCTCGGTGGCAAAGCCGCGGTGCCAGTAAGGTACGCCGATCCAATATCCCAGCTCTGCCTGATGCTGCTCCGGGTCGCTTAAGAACATCAGCGACGCGCTGCCAATGAGGTGGCCCGTGTCAAAAAGGTCGGTCTCGCGGCCGGGGGTGCGTGTGCCCGCCAGGGTGATCGCAAAATGGAACTGCAAATTGTCCTGCGCCAGGTGCCCGTGGGAGCGTATCCACTCTTCCGCTAAACCACTGGGATAGGGATGCGGAATGTGCGCCGTCGTGGCGGCAACCAGCGGATCGCCGGCAAGCTGCTGAACGCGTGAGGCGTCGGCAAGCACAAAGGGCCGCAGGGTCAGCCGGGGGGTATACAGGGTGGGTGTGAACGCCATGGTGTTCTCCATGTCACCGCGCCGTCCCGACAATTGCAAATGCCAGCCGGCGCGGGGCCAATAGAAAATCCGCCTGATGGAGTCGCAGCCGTGCGCGGCACGTTCTCCGGCGCCGGCGGGTGTGGCAGCTGACACGTGTACTGCCGCACTTTGCGGTCTGCGATGGTCCACCAGAGGCCCGCTACCAGCGGCCTCGATACGGATATCGGTACGGGCAAGCGCCCGCGAAGCTTGGGCGTGCGACCCCATTTCCCTAAAAAAGAAAAGCCCCGGAAACCTCTTTGGGTTTCCGGGGCCTTGTAAGGTCGCACGCTGTTTAATTCATTACGTGCCCGGGAAACCCTCCGCCTGCCAAATGCAGGACTTACGCGTCGCAATCATGCGCGTAACGTGCATGACCATCGCGCTGCCCGCCTTCGGCGAGTTAAGCATCGAGAACATGTCGTTAAAGCAGGTCATTGCGGGGCTCCTACGGTGCACTGGCGACACGCCAATGCGGCTGCTCAAAGCAGCGGATATCAAGAGTGTACAGAAAATGGCCAGAAAGTCAAAACGAATCAAGATGTTTTGATTTTAGCGAAATTCTCAACTAAAAAGTTCCGCACGCTCAAAGGCTGCGGCATTCTGGTCTTTGGCGCTAAGGGCCGGTGCTCGCTTAAGTTGGGAAAGCGGCCACGCGATGCCCAAGGCAGGATCGTCCCACTTGATGGCACGATCAGAGGGCTGGTCATAAAAGGCCGTGGTTTTGTAGAGAAAGTCGACCGTCTCCGAAAGGACGACGAAGCCGTGGGCGAATCCAGGGGGAATCCAGAGAATCCGTTTGTTTTCGTCGGACAGCTCCACCCCCACCCATTTCTTAAACGTCGGAGAATTGCGGCGGATATCCACCGCAACGTCCCACACGGTGCCACCAATGACGCGGATGAGCTTCCCCTGGGGCGGATTCATCTGATAGTGCAATCCGCGGAGCACGCCGTGCACGGAGCGAGAGTGGTTATCCTGCACAAACTGGGGAGACATACCAGTGGCTTGTTGGAAGACGCGGGCGTTGAACGATTCAAAAAAGAATCCGCGGGCATCGCCAAAGACCTTGGGCTCCAGGATGAGCAGGTCGGGAATTTCCGTGCGGATCACATTCATCGAGCACCGTGCAAAAAGGCCTTGAGAGTTATCGGCAATCCGCGGCAGTCACTTGTTACGGTTTAGGTTTAGATGCATTCTGGCTGCGCGTCCAGAAATCCTGGTAGGCGTCCGTGGCCGTTAGATAATCCTTGCCCCCATCGATTTTTTTGGTCACATCATGCGCGATATCAGTGAGAGCCTTGGCCAGGGCCACGCGCTCCGCCGTCTTGGCGGCCGGCTCGCTATCGAGCCTAAACAGCGAGACGCCGTCGATCCTCCACTCGGCGCCCACCTGGGTGAGCGTCACAGGTCCGCCCGAGACGCCGTTGGCCTCGTCCGCAGTAAGTGTGATGGTGACGGTGTTGCCATTGGTATCAGGAACCGCGTTGTCGACCGCCTTAAGCTGCGCCGCAAGCATACCGGGAGTCGGCTTCTTGAATGCCTTATCCCCCGCATCGCGAAATTTATTCGAAGCCGCAACCTGCATTTCCCCAGTGGCTTGCATGGCGTCCAGCAAGGCATTGATGTTCCCCTGCTGGGGCGCGGGAATGTTGATGCATTGGCGGACGATTTTGAAGTCGCGCGCGTACAAGGCCCGGTAGAAGGTCTTAAGGGCAGCCGGCGCGCTGGAGAAATCCGCCGCCACGGCACCAGCGCCGCCGACAGAGGGCGAAGATGCCGAGCCTGAGGCAGGCGCGGAAGCCGGGCCAGTGGTCGGCGTCGCGGCCGGCGCAGCGCAAGCGTAAAGAACCAGAGCGAAAACCGTCAGATGCCGAGGTGCGTTCATGCAGGACTCCAAAGAGACAAACATGCTAGCGTGAATCGCGGGAATTCGCCATGGAAGAAGGCTGTACGTCCGGGCACCGACCGCGCATACTTTGCCTCATGCACGCATTTGCAGTCATCCTCCCGGCGGCCGGCACGGGCACGCGTTTTGGCGGCGATAAACTGCTGGTCGATCTCGCCGGGCAAAGCGTCTTGCAGCGCTCCCTGCGGCTCTTCACTACCCGGCAAGATGTGACGCACGTCGTCATCGTCACCGGCAAGGAGCGGCTGGAGCTTTACCGCGAGCACCTGGCGCGGGAGATCGCCGAGGCAGGCCCGCGGCGGGTGGAACTGGTCATCGGCGGAGCCCAGCGGTGGCAATCCGTGCTCAACGGGCTTAAGCATCTCGCGGGCCTGCCCGATATGCCCGCGTGGGTGGGCATCCACGATGCGGCAAGGCCGTTATGCCCGCGCGAGGTAATTGATGAGGCATTCGCTGCAACAGTCAAGCACGGCGCCGGGCTGCCCTGCGTCCCAGAGCCCGCAACGCTCAAGCGGCGCGGGGCCGACGGGCGCGTGGCTGAGACCGTAGACCGCGCTAGCCTATACCAGGCACAAACTCCCCAATGCTTCCACCTGCGGCATCTCCTGGAAGGCTACGAGCAACTGATGGCACAACAGAAGACGGGGGATCTGACCGATGACGCCCAAGTATTCGAACGGATGGGACGCGAAGTGCTCATCACATCGGGGTCGCCGGTGAACCTGAAGATCACCACGGCCGGAGACTTGGCGGTAGCGCGGGGGCTCTTAGCCGCAGAGGGGCCGTAGGCACACGTCGGACGTGTACTCCAAGCAATCATGCCCAGGGGGCGGGCGGCTCGAAGATGTACCCGTTCTCCGCGCTGCCCAACTCTTTTTCCACCTCATGGATATTGGGAATCTTTTCGTAGGCGGCAATGTTCTGAAACCCCGTATTCGCAGGATTGAAGAGCCATTCCATCTGCCGCAGGCGCTCCGGATCCGTAACCCGCGGCACCTGCAGAAAGTCAAACAACTTCTGCACCGCCTCCATGCGCGCCGGCAGGGCGAGCTGCGGCGCGAAGAAATCCTCATAGAACACTTCGCACCAATGCCGGTCGGAAGCCGCCAGCAGGTCGCGCGTGCGCTGTCCCTCGGTTTTTTCGCGGGCAAGCTCCTCGCGCAGGGCTGGGATGTCCAACGGACCAAAATAGTGTTCGCGAATCTGCTGCCGGTGGCCTTCGCTCGTGGGCACCCAGATGCCAATCTGAGCACTGATTTGCCCGGATACCGCCCGCTGCAGGCCATTGTGCCGATTGAGCAGGATCACGCTCGGCGTCGCGTGCAGCAGCAACCAATCATTCGTTTTTGACCCCTTCTCAAAGGGCCAGCCGTCGGCGCGACGCACGTGCTTGAAGGCATTGCGGCCGGAGAAACTCCACAGCGAATCGACCGCCGCGCGAATCCCCTGGCTCTGCAAAAGCGTGCGGCACAGAAACGGGACCGGCCCCTTATACCCGGGATTGAACGGCTCCGGCTCGCATAGAATCCCCGGATGGCGACTCAGCAATCGGGACAGAGTCGTGCTGCCGGTGCGCTCAGGCGTGAAGATCATGAAAGGCAATAACGGTGTGGCTGGCGAAGACATGGCTGGTAAAAACCCAGAAAACCCCGACGCGGAAACGCGTGCGTCTTAATTTGCACGAGGAGAATCTAGCACAAGCTACGCCCTCTGGCGAGGGTCCGCGGATGAGGGCCACGCTAACTACAGCCGCCCGCCACAGCCTTTTGCCAGCGGTCTGCTTAGGCGCACCGGCTAATTCGACAACGCAGCCATCGCGGCGGCGCGAAATTTGGCGGCACCCAGGCGATCCACCAGATCGGAAAGGCGCTCTCCCGGCTCCGCGTTGTTGTTGAAGAAATTGATCAGCGCCTCCACGATCGCCAGCGCGCGGGCAGTGGGGACTTCTTCTTCAATGAGGGGCTGGGCGAGCCGTGGGTTCATGCCGCCGCTGCCGCCGACGAGAATCATCCAGCCATGCCGCCCCCCTACCAGGCCAATGTCCTTGATACATGTTTCCGAACATTGATTGGGGCAGCCGGAGACTCCGATTTTGAGTTTCCCCGGCAGATGCTTGCCATGATATTTGGCGTCGAGTTCCAAGCCCACTTGCAGGGAATCCTGCCACGCTCGCTTACAAAACTGCGTACCCGGACACGCCTTGACCGACCGCACCACATCCCCAAAAAGGTGCCCCGGCCGGCACTCGCCAAATTCCTTCCACACGTGGTCGACATCGCCTTCCTGAATGCCAACAATCGCGATCCGTTGGGCAGAAGTGCACTTGAGCGCGGCGGCGTGGTACTTCTCCGCAACATCCGCAATTTTCCGCAACATCTCCGGAGACACCACCCCGCACGGCAGATGCGGAGCGACAGCATAGGTCTTTCGATCGCGCTGAATGACAGCGCCCTTTTGTCCGTCCTGCAGCATTTTCTATCTCCGGCAAATAATGGACTAATTAATCGTATATTTTTAACCCAGTGAATGCAAGCGGTACACAGGTCGTTATGGTTCAGGAGGTTATGGGGCTTGGATGACCAAATCGTAGTCCGGGTCAGTTCCCGCGCGGGCCTTGCCCCCGTCATCCCTGAAGTTGGGCCCAATGGAATAAACTTGGAACCCTTCGGCCTTCTTTTGATAGTGGAATGCCGCCCCTGAAAAGGGATCCAGCGGAATGGAGGAAAGGTATTTGGGAGTGAGGTCAGCGAGAGAAGCTGGGGCACTGCCGGTGTCGAGCCGGTAAAGCTGCAGCGCCAGGGCGACCTTCGTGAGTTCCAGCGACGCAGTATGGGCGTCATCGCCGGAGGTGGCTTTGGAGGTGCTAGGGATCATGATGGTGAGAATCTTGCGCGCGGTATCCGCGAAGCGCCCCTGGTCACCGGCAATGGCTTCCTGCAGCTGCTTCTCAGCCCTTGTGGAGAGCTCGAACCGCTTCTGCGGGGTATCGGCGCGGGCAGCCGCTACCATCTGATCGAAGTGTTGATTGGCAAATCGCAAGGCGGAATTAAAGTTGGAGGGACGCAGGGCTACCGCCAGGGGATTGAGAGAAGTAGACGGCTGTGGCGGCACACTTTGCAGAAGTTTCTGGGCTTCGCCGGTGTGGTGGGCCACCCAGATGAGCGTATCCAGGGTGCCGATGCGCTCCATGTTAAGGGCGTCCGGAAGTCGCTGGGGCCAGGCGGGCAGTGCGTCGAGTTGCTGCTGATATTTGCGGAGGTCAGCCGCGGAGATGCCGGAGTTGGCCAGGGTGATATCCGCAGCGAGTGCGTCGTTGTCGATGACGAGTGCAACCAGGTACTCGATCAGGGTCCATCCCTGCGTGATGAGGCGGGCGAGGCGATGACAGGCGAGAATATCCGCTTCGGCTTCCGCATAGCGCTTCTCCTGGATCTCCAGCATGGCGCGCGTCATCGCGGCGCGTGCCAGGAGACGCGTGTCGGACACGTAAGGGATCAGCACCGTGATCAGCATGTCTGATTGAGGACGCAGGATTGGTACGTACCAGCGCGACCGGCCGGTGATGACGGGCAAGGCGCTGAGGGGTTTGTCCAGGGCGTCAATCCATTCCGCGGCAGCGGGATGTTCAGCGCGGGACCAGGGATGGGCGCGAATGTAGGATTCTTCAACATCACCGTTGGGCATGGGGGCCGAGGAGGCGGGGTGCTTTTCCTGAAAGGTCGTCAGAAAGGGCAGGCGCTGCGGCATGCTGGGAACCTCAATGCCCAAGCGTTCATAATAGCCCTTGAGGATCTCATGGTTGTTTGTCGCCGGGTTGATGGGAAATGGCGTAATGGTCTGGAAGAAAGGAATGGCGGCATTGTTCTCCGGCGTCACCCCTTCCTCGCCTTTGTCGGTCAGGTAGGCGATGTAATCAGGCATACCATCGGCCTTGAGCGGGGCGGTGATGTAAGTGGTCTCCCGGCTAACAGTGATGCGCCGGTCCAAACGGACCCAAAGCATGTCCAAGGCGAGCAGAATCAACGCCGCTGAAAATGTGTACAAGAGCGCGCGGAGGAGGCGGGATTTGGGAAGTCGCAGTTTCATGGTTTCTCCGTAGGTCGCAGTTTTTAGCGCACACCGGCCAGGTCTTTGCCACCGGCAAGTTGCGTGAGGTATTCGTGGGTCTGCTGCGCCGTGGCGGCAGGCGGCTGGGTCTCCAGCACCGGCCGCCGAGCATCCAGCAGCAGGAAGCTGGTGATAAGGATGACAGCGGCCGCCGCCATCGACAGCATCGAAAGCAGGCAGCGATCAGCCCACGGAGATGCCGCAGGTGCCGCAGCAGTTGCCTGCTGGAGTGCTGATTGAACGCGGTTCCGCACGTCGGCGGCCGCGGATCGCGGCTGAAAACGTTTTAGCTCTCTTTCGAATCCTTCAGTCATGGGTCACCTCGGAAGCCAGGGCGCTCTGGAGCCTGGCAAGGGCATAGCGGTAACGGGATGCCGCAGTATTGGCGGAAATATGCAGGGCCGCGGCAATCTGAGCGAAGGTCAGTTCCGACCAGATCTTCAGTACGACCACTTCGCGCTGCTCCTCGGGCAGCGTCTGAAGCGCCGTTTCCAAGGCCTGCCGCCGGTCGTCGAGTTCAGCGGGCGCCACAAAATAATCGCTCTCCGCAGCGCGCTCGCGCCCCGCCCGGGCAACGCGCGAACGCCGCAGGTCCAGCGCCGCCGAACGCACACAGGTGAACAGATACGCTACCAGATCGCGTGCCCTCTCGCGGGTGCGCCAGAATTTGACGAAACCTTCCTGCAGCGCATCCTGCGCCTCCTCGGCAGTGGCCAGGTACTGCCTCGCCAGAAGCAGCAATGCCGCCTCGTGCCGATCGAACCAGGGTTGCCAGTCTGAAAGCGGTTGGGACACTGATTCCTCACTGGCATAGTAGACGGAGCAGGCCCGGGAATTTGTCTGCGGGATTTCACAAAACCTGACGAATAGCAATTAGGACCAATTTGTCCTATATTGGCATGACCTTCAAAGGATCACATGCAGTATATCGCCATACTTTTTCGCGGATGGGAAGTTGTCCGCCTGAATTACGCCTTGGAGGGCGACACTGTCATCATGCGCCGCAAGCGCACCTGGGCCGCATTGGAGCAGCAGCGCGTCGAGCTCGCTTCCTTAAGCGGCGAAGTCCGCCGGATAAAGGCCCGCCAGCCCGCATTCCTTTACAGCACCATCGGACTCGTCATCGTCTTGCTGATTTTGGCTATCGATGCCTTCTACCACGGGGCGGCATCCGCCGGCGGCCTGCGCATTTCCTGGACCTTGTGGGGACCCCTGCTGGTCGTCGGAGGCTTCCTATGGATGGTGCGATTCAAAACGCGCAAGCCCGCGGAATGGTCACATTTTGTGGGGGCGGCAAAGGGCAGCGGACTCTTCGTCCTGCGCGATCCCAAAAATCCGCAGGGACAGGAGAAATTCGTGGCGGAGCTGCGGAAGCGCCTGCCGGAAGCTGCCTCCGCGGCATGAGCCTACAGTTCCAATGATTGCCCTGCCTTAAGAGCGATGCCTTCAATGCCCACCGCTTTGAGCTCCGCAGCGAATTTGGCGGCGTCCTGCTGAATCGGCGGAAACGTGTTGTAGTGAATCGGAAGCACCTTCTTGGCCCCCAACCACTGGGCCGCTTTGACGGCATGCGCGGGCCCCATCGTAAAGCAATCCCCAATCGGCAAACAGGCCAAGTCAATCTTAAAGAGCTCCCCCAGCAGTTTCATATCACCAAAAAGCCCGGTGTCGCCGGCATGGTAGATCGTCTTGCCGCCGATCTCGACAATAAAGCCGGCCGGCTGCCCACCGTAGGTCCCATCGTCAAACGAAGACGTGTGAAACGCAAGGGTCATAAAGACCTTCCCAAAGGGAAACGCCTGGGAGCCACCGTGGTTCATCGGGCGAATCTCCGGTGCCCCTTTCTTGTTTAAATAAAGGCACATCTCGTAGTTGGCGACGATCGGTGCTTTGGTCTTCTTGGCCAATGCCACGGCATCCGTGCAATGGTCGCCATGCGCATGCGTCACCAGGATAACCGTAGGATTCACGTTATCCATCGAATCAGCGGCGGGATTGCCCGTATAGAAAGGATCGATCTGCACGCGGTGCTCACCAGAGTGAATCTCGAGATTCGAATGACCGTGAAAAAGAATGCGAACCGACATAAGGGCCTCCAGCAGAAGAGCCGGCGGCATGATATCACAGTGAAATGGCTGAGCCTGCTTGAAGCGAGGAATTTTCCCAAGGCCCCGGCCGCGCAAAAATCCAGCGAGGCGCTCAGAACTTCGAGCGCCTCGCTGACATCGTGGGGGTGGAGAAAGGATTGGGCAGATCGATTCAGAAGATGAGCACCTCATCCTCTAGAAGCCAAACAAGCGTCTGAAGATGACTCCAGCGGGGCTGGTGGTAGTGGTGCCAGTGGAGGAGCCGGAGCCGCTGCTGCCTCCACTACAACCGCCGCCGCCAAAGCCAAATCCCCCGAACCCGAAACCGCCGCCAAACCCGCCGAATCCCCCAAAGCCAAAGCCCTCACCGCCGCCGTCCGAGGGTGGAACCGTCGGATTGCCTGACTGATCGGAGGAGACTTGGATCATGAAGGTGAAGGTGCCGCCGGAGTTGCCGGTCTTTGAAACCGGGAGGCGGACACTGTAGACCGTGGTGCCATTGGCCTCATTGTAGGCTTTGACGTTTTGCGTCCCGGCGATGGTGCCGGTGTAACCCTTGGCAGTGGCCAGGGTTTGAATTTCAGTTTGAGCCGCCGTGGGAATCGTGGAGAACTGCACAATCGTAGTCGTGGGCAGACTGGTGAGCGTGCCCGTGTTGTCCACCGTGACCGTGGTGACGGTGCCAGTGGAAGTAAAAATCGCCGAGTAAGTTGTCACGCCGTTGGCGGTTTTCACCGTGACCAACGAAGTATCCGTCAAGGGTGTCGCGCCGACAGGAGCAGCATTCACCAATGCGTCCGAGATCGTCTTGGAGAAAACGCTCAGCGGCAAACGCGTGTTGCCAACCGGATTGCCATCCGCATCCAGCGTCACGCTCGTGCCATGACGGCCGGTGCTCGCGAAGCGGTACGCGAACGTCTGCGTCCCGTCGGAGCCGGTGATGACCGTCACATTGTCCGTTGAAGCCGGAGCGGTCAGATTCAGCGCCGTGGCAATGGTGGTGAGCTCGGTAGAAACCGCGGCGTTTGTGAGGGCTCCAAACGTGGTGCTCGTTGAGGTCGGAGCGGTGACGGCCTTTCCGGCAAGGTTGACCGTCAGCCGGTTGTCGACGCCATTGGCAGTAATGTCGATCGTGTAAGTTTCCACGCCACCCCTATTTCCCAGGTAGACGGTGGTGGAATCGGTGAGGAGGGTAAGGTTGTCGGTGGTAGCTAAGTCCGTAAATCCGGATTGGACGGCCGCGGGAGCCTGGCTATAAAGAATGGCGCTTGAGTGGCCCCATCCCCCGCCAAAGCCCCCGAATCCCCCAAAACCGTGGTGGGATACAGAAAGCAAGCAGCGGTCTTCCAAGCTTTCGATGGCCGCACAATAGCGGGGGCGGAATTTCGTGCGTGAAAGCATAGGCAATCTCCATTCCAGCGGTTAAAACAGCGGATACGGCTGAGATTTCCACGGATGCGACGCGCATCTGCGATACAAGGAAAACGCATCGATTCTAGACAACGTTGGGTAACATCGGAGAAAAACCGAACGGTTGTTGGAAATACCGATGCGGAGCGTCTTAAAAGGAACGAGGATGGCCAGAGTCAGGTGGTGCCTGTGTGGGCGGCGTAATTGCCGTGGCCGCCTCAACTTCTGCTTATCCGCACCTTCACCTTGCGTTAAGACACACTTACTTATGGTAGGAATACAGATTTGACCAACAGAGCGTGGTTGTGGCCCGTTGTAGCTGTAAGCGTGGAAGTGGAACCCCTTGACTGACCGACCGGAGAATTTCGCGGAAGATTTCTCGGCCGATGATGGCTGCGCCATGGTCAGGGCGCATTGGGCGGGCGTTTACCGACTCATGTACCGGTTATGCGGCCATGCACATGATGCCGAAGAACTCACGCAGGAAACCTTCCTCCGGGCCTTGGAGAAGCGACACCAATACCAGCCCAACACGAACCTGCGGGGGTGGCTGATGCGCATCGGCACGAATCTCTTCCTCGATGCCAAGCGCCGCAAGCAACGTCCCGTGCAGGATATTACCCCTCTCCAACTGCCGGACACACGCTCCTCAGGACAAGGTACTCCCGAACAACAGGAATTGGGCCGGCAGTTGGAATCCGCCCTGGCACGCCTCACTGAGGTGCGCCGCGCCGTGGTGGTACTTCGTGGGACCGAAGATATGGCCTTTAGCGAGATTGCCGAAGTGATCGGCACCACCGAGGCCACGGCACGTTGGCACATGATGCAGGCCCGGCAGGAGCTGGGCCGATTATTGGAAGGAAAGGTGTAAAGCCGAAATGGACTGCGAGCTGGCACAACAACAGATCCTGATGGCTGACGATCCCGCGGCGGATGTGGCGGCCAGCGCTGCGCTCTCGGCGCACGTGAAGGAGTGCCAGGCCTGCGCCGAACTCTTGGCCCGCACGCAAAAGGTGGCGGTGGGGACAAAATATCTGCCCGCAGGTCCAAAGACCGAGCCCTCGGAAGCGTTTTTAGCCAAAGTCCGGCAGGCAGCAAAGGCACCCGCCGAGACAATGCAGCGGTGGAGGCCACCTCACCGGCTATGGATGCCCCGCGCGGCGGCCGCGGCTCTGATTGTGGCCATCGGCCTTCTGGCCCTCTCGCTGTGCCTCTTCAACAGCAAGCCCGCACGCGGGGACATGCTTTTGAGCGAACTGGTCCAGTGGAATCTGCAGCTCTCCCAGGCCAACGGCGCCAAGGCGCGGGCGGAACTCTATCAGGCGCATGTCGACCAGATGGAGAAGCGCGTCAAAGAGGCGTCGCTGACGCAGGCTGAGCGGGCCCTCGCCGAAAAAATGCTCACGACTGCCAAAAGCCAGTCCAGCAACGATGACCCGCTGGACAACGCGGCCCGCTTGGAGCAGCTGGTTGACCAGGTAGCCGCATTGCCATCAGGCGGGGATCCCAACTACCAAAAGTCGTTGGAACAGATGCAAGCGGCCCTTTCCACCGGGATGTCGACTCTTTTAGGGCGTGTCACGCCCGCCACGCTCTCACCTTCGGATCAGGCACGCTATCAGGCCCTGACGCAGAAGCTGCGGCAGCTTCCCCCAGCCCCATCCTCGACGCCGGATCACTCTCAAAACAGCGCCGGCGGACCGCGGATGCCGACGGACCCAGTCGGCGGCTTGGGCTTTGGCCCAGGGAGACTCTTTGAAAATCCGCGGCGCAACATTGTGGTCACGCCCGGCATGGACATGCATCCTGATTTGCTGCCACCCAGTGCCCCCGTGCTTCCCCTCCCCCGGATTGATCCCTTGCCCAATATGGCGGTGAATCCCGGAGCCGGTCGCGGCAATCGCGGTGGGGGTGCACTGCCGGGACCAAATATCCCCCAAGACAACACCACCGCTGCGGGGCCGGCGAACAATACGGGCACACCCGCCACCAATAACGGAACCACGCCCAATCGCGCTGTGGCGCAGTCGCCTGACCCGGATGGTGACCGGGATGGTCCAATGGATGGTGGACCAGGCAAACGGAATCCTGTTGCGCCCCCACCGGGGTCCGGCGGAGGCCGTATCACCCCTCCGGCATATCACCGCGCTACCGCAGGTGGATCCGGCGGGCAGAAGGATGTGCCCGAGGTGAATGACAAAGAGGTGGACCCCATCACGGATCCGACCAGCAAACCAATCTTCCCCATGCCCTTCTCCATGCCCGGCGGTTACATCGTGCAATCGCCCGATGACTTGGATCCGGCCGCGGGAGACGGCAGCGATAAAAACGGTCATATCGTTGCGGACCCGAAGGAGAACTCCCTGGAAGATTTCAACTTCCAAAGCAACACATCAGCCATTCAGATCCTTGTGGATGGCACCACTCACACCTTGAACCTCAACGGCCAGGGCTTCGGATGGAGTTTCACGCCCTCCGCAAGCGATGATTCCGGTGGAGAAATCCTGTGGCACTCGTTCGTCGTGCGCAGTGTGGTCACGCCGGAGCCGTCGACGCTCTTCGTAGGGGCGGCGCTGGCGGTCTTGGCACTAAGGCGCAGTCGAAAGCCACTCCAGTAGAGCCGCGGCGTACCCGCGCCATGAGATTACCTTTATCCCTGGCACATGAATTGCGATTCTCCAACGCGCAGCGCGCGAGATATTTCGCGCGCGACGCCTTCTTTGAGGAGAATCAACATGCGCCAGCTTCTTGTTGTTGGATTGCTCAGCACGGCACTCATCGGTTTGGCTGCCTGTGAACGCAACGCGAACACAACCGGCAACCCGAGCAGCACCGGAAATGCGGGCACCACGGACAACCCGTCCAATGCCAAGCCGGACAATACCGGCGTCAACAAGCGTGATCAGAACACCGCCACTCCCACGCCGATGAACCAAGGCGAAGACCAGAATGACCTCCGCATAACGGCCGACATCCGCAAGGCCGTGACGGATGACGGGAGCCTCTCAACCAACGCCCACAACGCCAAAATCATCACCAATAATGGTGCGGTCGTACTGCGCGGGCCGGTCGACAGCGCTGCCGAGAAGAGCAGCATTGAAACCAAGGCCAAGAACGTGGCGGGCGTCACATCTGTCGAAAATCAACTTGAAGTAAAGAACCCATAACGTGTGGGAGCTCATACGCCTCAGGAACTTTAACAAGGAGACTTCCATGGCATCTTCCATTTTCTGTCTGGCAGATACCCGCGAAAAAGCCAACGACATCGTGTCGCAACTTCAGGCCGCAGGCTTTGCCAACAATGACATTTCAGTGCTCTTCCCCGACAAATCCGGCACCCGCGACTTTGCGCACGAAAAACACACCAAAGCACCGGAAGGCGCCACCACTGGTGGCGTGACCGGCGGCGTGGTGGGCGGCGCCTTAGGTCTATTGGCTGGGCTGGGCCTCCTGGCAATCCCCGGCCTTGGACCCTTCGTCGCCGCTGGCCCGATCATGGCGACACTCAGCGGCATGGGCGTGGGCGGCACCGTCGGCGGCATCGTCGGAGCACTGGTAGGGATGGGCATGCCGGAACTGGAAGCCAAGCGCTACGAAGGCAAGGTCAAGAGCGGCAACATTCTGATCTCCGCTCACACCGACAACTGGGATAAATCCCGCCGCGCCAAGGAAATCATGGAACGCTGCGGCGCCACCGACATCAGTTCAGGCTCGGAAAAAAACGCGCCGGATACCTCCCGAACTGAATCAGGAACGCGCTACTCCACGTAACACTTGATGAAGAGCGATTTGGCGTCCGCCGCACCAGGCAAGTGCCTGATACGGTGGACGCTCGCCTTTTTGCTCCGGGCCTGCGGCAGGTCACACAAACGTGCGCCATCGGTCTGTATCGTTGGGTTCAAACGTGCGAACACGCGCGGTTCGCCGCACGAGGTCGCGGCCCGCCGCTAAAGACGGCAGTGTCCCGATGGTGATGGCTTGGGTCATGACGTTACCCAGGGCGGTGGCCTCCACAGGACCCGCCAGAACTCTCATGCCCGTCGCGTCCGCCGCGAGCTGATTGAGTAGATCATTTTGGCTGCCCCCGCCGACGATGTGCAGGGTTTTGAACGATTTGCCCGTAAGCTCCTCCAGCATGCGCGTGACTTTGGCGTAGGAAACAGCAAGAGACTCCAGGATGACGCGGACGAATTCACCCGTATTCTTTGGCGCCGCCTGGTTCGTGCGGCGGCAGTGGGCAAGGATTTTATTCGGCATATCGCCCGTCGTGGCGAACGCAGGATCATTCATATCGAGGATGGCAATTTGCGACGGCGCCGCTTCCGCCATCTGCGTCAGCGCCGCGTAATCATACTCCGTCCCTTGGCGCGCCCACTCCCGCCGGCACTCCTGCAGCAGAAAAAGACCCGCGATGTTCTTCAAAAGGCGAATCTTGCCCCCAATGCCCCCCTCATTGGTCACGTTGTACTCCGCAGCCTTTGGCGTAAGCACCGGCTGGTCCACTTCCGCCCCCAGGAGCGACCACGTGCCGCTGGAGAGGTACAGCCAATCCCCGCGCGATTCATCCGCAGGCACCGCCGCCACGGCCGAAGCCGTATCGTGCGATCCCACGGCAATCACTTTCACCCCCCCGCTTTGTGCCGCCAGCTTCTCATTGGCATTCGGAAGCAACATGCCCCGGACAGAATCTTTTGTCCCCGGCATTTGGATGGGCGGGAAGATCGCAGCGTCAATGCCAACGACATTCAGGATTTCCGGCGAGAGCTGGCGCGTCCGCGCATCCATGAACTGCGAAGTGGAAGCAATCGAATATTCCGTGCCCATCTTGCCGCAGAGCCAGTACGTGAACAGATCCGGCAGAAAGAGAATGTGCCTGGCGCGGTCCAGCTGCGGCGATCTCTTAAAAGAGAGAGCCGCAAGCTGAAAGAGCGTGTTGATGGCCATCGTTTGAATGCCGCTGACACTGTAGATGTTCTCCTTGGGCATCTTGGCAAAGACGGCATCCACCATGCCGTCCGTGCGCGAGTCACGATAACAGACAGGATTGCCGACAAGCTGCGCATTCTCGTCGAGCAGCGCAAAGTCCACGCCCCACACATCCACGGCCACACCTTCAATGACGTGCCCTTCATTCGCGATCTTCGCCAAGCCTGTCTTCACTTCATACCAGAGGCGCAAGATGTCCCAGTGCATCGTCTGTCCCTGCGCGTGCGTCACGCAGATTTGGATATTGGGAAAGCGGTGCACCTCCGTCAACGAAATGCCAGCGGCAGAAAGCTCGCCCAGCATCACGCGGCCGGATTCGGCGCCAAAATCGATGGCAATGTACTTGTGGGACATGAGTACTCCTCGTGCGGCGCGAATTCTACATCGCCGCGCCAACTGCGGCTATGATGCGTGCATGTTTAGAACGATAAGCAACTTGCTTTATCGCAGTAAAGACCCCACCCGGCTATGGCGGCCCGAGACCTCGCGCGTGACGGTCGACTTGCTTGCAGGCACCCTCTGCGGCATAAAGGTCGGCGGCCTTGTGGATGCAGGCGCGGCCATCGAAGCCCTCGGCCCCACTGAAGACGCCAAGCGGGCCGCGCGCGGCTTTTACGAATGGTATTCCCAAGGCGTCAGCGGCCTTGTCGATGACAGCCGGCTCTACGACTTCACAATTGCCGTCCGCGGATGGGGCAAGCAGATGCGCGATTTTCGCGGGCAGTACACGCTCAGTGGCCGGCCCGTCCAGGTCGCTGGGCTGGAGGCCGAAGCGGTGGAGAAACTGATCGGCGAGCCCTTCGCCCGTTCAACCAGGGGCGACTTGGTCCTCTTCTATGAGTACGACCACGGAGAAGTGGAATACGCCTTCGACGACGACGGCACACTGCTCTCCATCGAGTTTGCCTACGAGCCCGAGCTGGCCGTGACCAAGGTGCGCCAATACTACGGCGTGGAGAAGGAACTGCCGGCAGCCCTGGCCGAACGCAAGCTCGGATAACAGAACCGCCCCAACGCGGCAGGTGAAAACGCACTCCCGACGCTTACAGCAGGCTCTGCCCCGTCATCTCCGCCGGCTGCGCCAATCCCATGATCTTCAGCGCCGTCGGAGCGATGTCCGCCAAACGCCCGCCTTCACGCAGCTTGGCCCCCTTGTAGCGATCATCCACCACAATCAGCGGCACGTCATACGTCGTATGAGCCGTGTGCGGGCAGTTGTTGATCGGATCCCACATCTGTTCGCAGTTCCCATGGTCAGCCGTGACGATAAGGGCACCCCCCTTTTTCAAGACGGCACCAGCGACGCGCCCCACGCATTCGTCGACCTTTTCCACGGCCTTGATGGCGGCGGGCAGCGAGCCCGTGTGCCCCACCATGTCGCCGTTGGCGTAGTTGATGATGTAGACATCATGCTTGTCGGTGGCGATGGCGTCGAGAATGCGCTGGGTGAGCGTTTCGGCGGACATCTCCGGCGCCAGGTCGTAGGTCTTGATGTCCTTACGGCTGTGGGCCCCGCGGATGTCTTCACCATCGAACGGGCCGATGCCGTCCATCGTGGTTTTGTCCACCTTGCGGGGCTCGCGGTAGTCATCGAAGAAAAATGTGACGTGCGGGAATTTTTCGGTTTCGGCAGAGCGCATCTGGGTGAGCCCGGCCTTGGCGATGGTCTCGCCGAAGATATCAGCCATTTTTTCCGGCTTGTCAAAGATGACATGCACGGGCAAGCCGTCTTCGTAACCGGCCATGGTGGCGAAGTACAGATTTTTGGGTTGCGTGGCCCGCTTGAACCCGCCGTTGGGCTCCTTGGCAAAGGCGGCATCGTCGTACACGAATGCCTTGGTGATTTCGCGCGGGCGGTCGCCGCGGTAGTTAAAGAAGATCACGGCGTCATTGTCGCTGATCTTGCCGCCGGCACCGATCACCGAGGGCATGACAAATTCATCGCCCTTGCGTGAGGCGTCCGAGGCGTTTTTGTAGTAATGCTCCAGTGCCGCGGAGGCGGTCGGATACTTTTCGCCCTTGTTCTGGGTGAGCAGGTCGTAGGCCGTCTGCACCCGTTCCCAGCGGTTGTCCCGATCCATGGCATAGAAGCGCCCCACGATGGTGGCGATGCGACCGATGCCGAGTTCCTTGCACTTGGCCTCCAGCGCCGGCAGATAGCGCGATGCGCCGGTGGGCGCGGTATCGCGGCCGTCCGTGATGGCGTGGATCAGCACGCGAGACCCCGGGAAGCCTTGCTGCCGGGCCATTTCGAGAATGGCATAGGCATGTTCTTGGTCGCTGTGCACGCGGCCGTCAGAGCACAGGCCCAGGATGTGCACGTTGGAGCTGTTCTTCTTGGCATGGGCAAAGGCCGCCACAAGCGTCGGATTCTTGAAAAAACTGCCGTCCCGGATGCGGCGGGTGATGCGCATCGTTTCCTGATCCACAATGCGCCCGGCGCCAATGTTCTGGTGCCCCACTTCCGAATTCCCCATCACGCCGGCAGGCAACCCAACATCCTCGCCGGACGTCTTGATCAACACATTGGGATATTCCGCCATCAGCCGGTCATCCACCGGATGCTTCCCCAGCTTCACGGCATTGTAAGTATCCATCTCCGGATTGGGATTCCTGCCCCACCCATCACGAACTATCAGCACAAAAGGACGCTTGGCAATGCGAGACGACATGGATGAAAACTCCGTAAACGAGCACCGAGATCCGCATTATAGCGATTCTGTCGCATCTCCGCGAACGCCGTCGAAGCTTCGCGCAAGGCGGTGAATCACGCTTACACCGTCACCCGCACCACCCGGCACCCCGGTAAAGCCTCAACAAACTGTCGGCCGTACTGCTTCGTCACAATCCGCTTATCCAGCACCACCACAATCCCTGTATCCGTCTTGCTCCGAATCAGCCGCCCAAACCCCTGCTTAAACTTGATGATCGCCTCCGGCAGCGAAAACTCCGCAAACGGATTCCCGCCCGCCTCCCGAATCGCGTCCATCCGCGCCTCCGTCAGCGGTTTGTCCGGCACTTCAAACGGCAGCTTCACAATGATTACGTTGGATAGCGCCTCCCCCTGCACGTCCACGCCTTGCCAGAACGAATCCGTCCCCAGCAGGACGGAGTTGGGCGTCGATTTGAAGCGGGCAATAAGCTGCCCGCGCGTCAGCGCCCCGCCTTGAGCCAACATCGGGTATCCGAGTTGCGCAAGCTGCGGGCCCAGCATCTTGGCCGCCTTGTCCAGCATGTTGTAGCTTGTGAACAAGAGGAACGCCCGCCCCTGCGACTGCCGCAGGTAGTGCATCGCCCGCTCCATCGCCGATGACAAAAACCCCTCCTCATCCGGCAGCGGCAATCCAACTTCCAGATACAGCGTGCATTGCTTGGCATAATCAAACGGCGACCCCACCTGCACTTCGCGCGCCTCATCCAACCCCACCCGCGACCGCAAATACGCAAATGGCGACCGCCCCACACCATCTTCTTCGCCGTGTCTCCGCGTCTCCGTGTCATCTTGTCTCGTGGTTTCCCTGTCCCCTTGTCTCGCCCTGCCTCGCGTCGAAAGCGTCGCACTCGTCAGCACCACGCTCTGCAGCTTCCCCCGCTGGCTGAAAAGATGCTGCCGCAACTGCTCCGCAATCGTCACCGGGCTCCCCGTCCACATCAGCCGCCGATTCGTCTTCCCCGTGGACTCCACCCAATACACGGCATCTTCAATCTGCTGCATCAGCAGCGTGCTCAGAGCCGCCGATGTATCGCTAATCCGGTCCATGTAACTCTGCAGCTCAAACCGCTGCTTCTCAATCTCATACTCCGCGCCGGTGAGTTTTTCCCCTTCCGCGGGGTCATCCACGATAGGCCGACTATTCTTGCTCTTCGCCGCCAGCTGATCCGCCAGCGCCTTCAGGCTCCGATGCAGATCCAGCAAGGCCGGCGAGAGCGGATTGGCGATGATCTCCTTATCGCGCACCCGCCCATTCTTCGGCGCCTTGCTGCTCAGCCACCGATCCAGCAGATCAAAAAACTGATTCGTCGCCCCTTCGGCACGATCTACCATCTCCTGTGCCGCCAGCGTGTCCAGATTCTCCAGCGTCGCCAAAAACCCGCGCGATGTCTTGAACGAAAACAGAGAGTGCAGCAGATACCGCACCTGCGTCTCGGAAACCGAAAGCCCAAAGTGATCCGACGCCACCGACTCAATCGTGTGCGCCTCATCCAGCACCGCAAAATCATACGCCGGCAGCGTCCCCCGGCCCCCCTTTTCCGGATGCAGCGGATCCGTCGTCAAACTCTTCAGCGCCAGATCAGAAAAGAACATCGCATGGTTGCAGATCAAAATCTGCCCATTGGCAATCCGCCGCCGCGACGCCTGATAGAAGCACCCCTCGTAATACTTGCACCGCCGCCCCAGGCAGTTCCCCCGCTCCGCATTCACCTTGTCCCACACCTGCCACGAAGGCTGCCGCGGCAGATCCGACAAACTCCCATCCTTCGTCTTGTTCGCCCACTGCTCCACCATGATCAAGTCATCCGCCCCGCGCGGATCGGGAAACAGCGTCAGCGCCTTCCTGCTCGCCTGCTCCAGCCGCCGCAGGCACAGGTAATTCCCCCGCCCCTTGCACAGCACCGCCGAAAACTCCAGCCCGCTCACCGCCTGCAGAAACGGAATGTCCTTCTCAATGAGCTGCTCCTGCAGCGAAATCGTGTGCGTCGAAATCACCACCTTCTTCCCCGCCGCCGCCTGCGCAATCGCCGGCACCAGATACGCAAAACTCTTCCCCACCCCCGTGCCCGCCTCCGCAATCAAATGCGCCCCCCGCGCAAACGCCCGCTCCACCGCCGCCGCCATCTCCTCCTGCTGCGGGCGCATCTCAAACCCGGGAAGCCGCTGCGCCACCGGACCGGAAGGCGAAAAGAAATCATGCACGGCAATGGTCATATACCGAGCGTATCAGATCGCCCCCCGGAAGAAAACGGATTCTGTTTGCGTCCGACTGTCACGACAACGTAAAATCCGTTCATCGATTCCCCTCTAACTGCCAAACGATTCACCAGGACCCTCCATGACTGTCGCCTTGGACACTCCCGAAGTTCCCGCGCCTGCGGAACTGCATTATGCCGCCCCCGTCCGGCCCCGCCGGAGGCGGTCTGTCTGGCCCGCCTATGCCTTTGCGTCCTTCATCCTGGCCTTCCCGTTTGGCCTGGGCTTTCTCATCGGCATCGCGATCGTCTTCGGCGCGGCGATCTTCGGCTACAGCATGCAGCAAGCCTTTGCACTTCTGTCGGATGGCCGCGTGCTCCTGGGATTGATGCTGCTGCAGACGCTGATGAACGTGTCGTTTGTGGCGGGATATCAGTACCTTTCGCGCTATGTCAGGTCCTACCTCCCCATCTTGCGTCGCCCGCGCGCGGGCTGGCTCATGGGAATGTTGCTTGCCCTCGGCGCGTTTGGCATCGTGCAGCTATACGCCCTGGCGCAATACGCCATGGAGGCGCACTCCCACTCCATGGAAACCATCGGCCAGATGCTCGACGACACGCGCCAGCTGCCAGGCCACCCATTCCAAGTCCCTCTGATTCCGCTGCTCATTATCGGCGTGATCGGACCCGTCAGCGAAGAACTCGTCTTCCGCGGCATCATTCAGACCGGTCTGGTGCGCCGCCATGGCTTTTGGCTCGGCGCCCTCATCACCAACCTCTTCTTCGGCGTATACCATTTTGATCTGGTGCAGGGCTTCTTTGCTTTCATCCTGGGCATTTACCTTAGCCTGGTCACCTATCGCACCCGCAGCATTCTGTATGCGGTCATCTGCCACATGGTCGTGAACATGTCATCCACGATATTTTTCTACACCGGCTTTCACATCGTGGGAACATCCTGGATTGTCACACCAGCCATCGCCTGCGTGCTGGCCACCCTCGGTGCGTTGATCACCGTCACCTATGCACCCTTTGCCCGCCGCCCTCGCATGTAGCCGTCCCCCCCTCACTTCGCTTCCATAAACCCCGTCACATCCTTATACAACTTCGCCGCCCCCTCATGCACGTGATACAGCATGTGCCCCCCCGGATAATACGCCTGCGTAATATTCTTCCGAATATCCGGCGCCAGCGTCAGGTGGCTCAGCGTATAGTCCGTCGCAAAATACGGCGTCGCCAGATCAAACCGCCCCGAACACACCAAGAGCCGCATCCGCGGATTGTGCGTCATTGCATCGCGCAAATCATCCCCCACATACAAATAACCATTCGATCCCCCGGCGCCGCCGCTCGAATAATTCCACGGCTGCGTCCGGTTGGAAAGCACCTCATACGTCAAATCATTCTCATACTTCAGTGTCTGCCGCACATACTCATTAAACGCCGACGTATAGGCTGAATAAAACCCCGTCAGCGACGGGTCATAATCCTGATTGTCCCCCGCCGGGTCCACGCTCCATCCCGTCAGCCGCCCATCAAACCGCCCAATCACCTTGCCCTCGCCCGATTTATCCCGCAGCAGCTCCTTCTCAAACCGCGACGGCGACACCCGCAAATTGCTCGTCAAAATGTAATCCGCCGGCAGCCCCGTAAAACCCGCCAGCCGCTGCGCTACCTTCTGCCGCTCCTCCGCCGTCAGCGATGCCCCCTTCGCCAGCGCCGTCGCATAATACCCCAGCGCAAACGTCTCGGCATCCTTCAGCACCCCCTCCAGCCCCCCCGCCGGCGTGATCTTCTTGTGATACCACGCCACCGCCGCATAACTCGGCAGATACAGCGCATACGGCATGTCATTATTCTCCCCCGGCGAAAGCGTCCCAAAGTTCAGCACCGTCGAAATCAAAACCACCCCCGTCACGCTCACCCCCACGCGCTCCTGCAAATAATTCGACAGCCCCGCCGCCCGCGTCGTGCCATAGCTCTCCCCCGCCAGAAACACCGGCGACCCCCACCGCTGATTCTTCGTCAGCCACAACCGAATGAACTCCCCTACCGACGAAATATCCTCCTGCACCCCAAAAAACTCTCGCGCCTGATCCGGCGACGCCGCCCGCGAATACCCCGTGTTCACCGGATCTATAAACACCAGATCGCTCGCCGCCAGCCACGAAAACTCATTGTCCACCACATGAAACGGCGCCACCGGCATCGTCCCATCCTCCGGCATCGCCAGCCGCTTGGGCCCCACCGCCAGATGCAACCACACCGAGGCCGCCCCCGGCCCCCCATTAAACACAAACGTCACGGGCCGCGTGCTCGCGAGAGGCTTAGACGCCGCCGGCGCAGACGCCGGCGCCGAAGCCGGCTCACTCGCCGCACCCGTCGCCGGAGCCGTCGCCGCCGCCACCCCCTGCGTGTACGCCGTGTAAAAAATATTCGCCCGCAGCTTCTCCGTCTCATCCTTCAGCGGCAGATACCCCGCCACCGCCGTATACGCCACATCCCCCCGCCCCGCCGGATGCAACACCCCCGCGGTCGTGCTGGAATCCGTCCGCGCCTCCATCGGCTTGGCCGGCGCCGTCGCCGTCGCCGCTCCCCCAGGTCCACGCCCAGGCGGCACAGTCTGGGCAACCGCGGTTTGCAGGACAAATGCCAGACACACGACTGAAACAATTCCACGCATGAATTACTCCACAAAGCAAGGCTCCATCCTACACGAGCCGCCACAAAACGAAACTCGTTGGCCTGGTTCTTTTCGTAACAACCGCTCAGTTGCCATCGAATCTGTTGCCAGACATGCTCTCACCTCGCAATCGGGGTAAAATGCACTCATGTTCTTTCGAAGCTTTTTCATAACTCTGATGTCGCTGTGCGCCCTGGTTTGGGTCGCAAGCTACTGGGGGCAATTTCAGGTCATTCATCAGGACAGTAGAGGAATCAAAAAATCATTTGGCACGAACTCCGGACGCCTCTATTTCATGTGGGGGCAGATGCCCATCGACAGCGCCGAGGTTGGCCCAGCTGATTCCAATTTGGCGTTCCACAATCACCCGGCTGATGGGTGGAGCTATTTCGATTCCCAAGTGGCTAGTTTTCACATCATCGGTTTTGCATACTTTGGGGACTCATTCGCTGGCCATGTGTTGACCATTCCCCTTTGGCTCCCAGTTCTTTTGTCCGCTCTGCTACTCTGGTTCGTCTGGCGAAAGATAAAGCCCAAATCGAAGGGGAAAGCGTTTCCGATTGAGCCAAGTGCCCCAACTATGACAGAATCCCCACCCTGAGGGGTTCTGTGTGATGCTTGCCACCACCCGCCCCCTCCCGCAGAATGCCCCCATGAAACTCCCCGCCCCCCCAACATCGCTGATCACCACCCCGCAAGCCCTCCTCAGCGTCTGCGACCACCTCCGCGCCGCCCAGCGCTTCGCCTTCGATACCGAGTTCATCGGCGAAAACACCTACCACCCCATCCTCTGCCTCATCCAGGTCGCCACTGATGACCGCGTCGAGCTCATCGACCCCCTCGCCCTCGATCGTGCCGCCCTCCGCCCCTTCTGGGAACTCCTCGCCGACCCCGCCCTCGAAAAAATCTGCCACGCCGGCGATCAGGATGTCGAAATCGCCTGGCTGGAATCCGGCCTCGTCCCCACCAACATGTTCGATACCCAAATCGGCGCGGGCATGCTCGGCATCACCTACCCCACCGCCCTCTGGCGAGCCGTCGCCCACTTCACCGGCATTGAACTCGAAAAAGCCCACACCTTCTCCGCCTGGAACCGCCGCCCCCTCACCAAGGACCAATTCGACTACGCCATCGACGACGTCCGCTACCTCCCCAACATCCACGCCGAAATGTGCCGCCGGCTTGATGCCCTGGGCCACATGGGCTGGATGCGCGACGCCTGCGCCGAAATGTGCACCGAAGCCGCCAAGGTCGTCAACGCCCGCGAGCTCTACGTCAAAATCCGCTCCGCTGCCAGCCTCAAGCCTCAGAACCTCGCCGTCCTCCGCGAAGTCGTCGCCCTCCGCGAGCAACTCGCCTTTGAAGCCAACATCCCCCCGCGCATGCTCCTCAAAGATGAGTTCCTCTATGATGTCGCCCTCCGCACCCCCATGTCCCTCGCAGACCTCGCCCGCATCCGCGATTTCCCCGAAGAAGCCATCGCTGAAGCAGGCGACGAGCTCCTCGCCGCCGTTAAACGCGGCCTCGCCGTCCCGGAGACCGACCGCCCCACCATCTTCATCCCCGGCGAAGACTCCGCCGAAGAAAAACGCCTCTCCGAAACCCTCTGGGTCGCCGCCCAGGCCATCTGCCTCGGCCAGCAGGTCAACCCCGCCCTGGTCACCAGCCAAAGCGAAATCGCCGGCATCGCCCGCGCCGTCCACCGCGACAAACCCTGGGACCGCCACCCCCTCCTCAAAGGCTGGCACGCCCAATGCCTCGGCCAAAAACTCGCCGACTTCATCGCCGGCAAAATCCAAATCGACCTGAGCATGCGCGACAAGCTCATGCGGGCAGCATTCGCATAAGAATGACGAATGACGAATGAATAATGACGAATCAAGCCCGACTTTCCAAAGCTCAAATCAAAAAACCAGCGCTATTCGCCCCTCCAAAAGCTTCGTCATTCCTAGTTTCCCCCATTTGAATTTGATTCGTCATTCGTCATTCGTCATTGAACATTCCCCGCCCCCCTCTGTATAATCCCCCCATGCGAACCACCCCCACCACTCCTCCCACCCCCCGCGTGTCCATCCCCATTACGCGGGGCTAACCGGCACCGCCCGCTTAGCCCAACCCTCCCCCACCCAAAAATCCGCGTTCATCCGTATTACTATCGCGCATCTTCTTTTCATTCCAGCAAGATTTTCCGGTCATGCGGCCTGGGCCAATTTTGTAACATCCGCCTCCCGCGCGGCTTGCAGCGCGGTTATGACCTGCCGGCCCGTCTGGGTAACGAGGTAACGATGTGTGCCAGACACTTTGCAAACCAGTCCGTGCAGACGCAACAGCCGTATCTGGCGGGTGATCCGGCCCGAACGCCGTCTTTGCTCTTGCCGAGAGTCCGCCGGCGTCGCCAAGAGCATCACGCGCAGGTCCTTGTTCCGAAAACCGTGCAGCAGGAACTTGCCGTCGCCCGCCGCCGCCAGCAATCGGGCATCCGCCTCGCCCAGCAGGTTCAGGCCCCGCGCCCGCTGTCCGTTGCGCACCACCGGCTTGGCCAGCCCCGCCG
>JADMIO011564982.1_pt1 | contig 66608 bp, 78 predicted proteins | sample 8958161 | NCBI WGS metagenome assembly JADMIO01 (sample SAMN16585339, study PRJNA669376) | soil metagenome | isolation source: Crop rotation soil | place: USA: Cullars Rotation, Alabama | collected 2011 | reverse complement strand
CGCGACAACTTGTCCACGTGGAATTCTAAGCTTAGGATCCCAATGTGCTGGAAAGTGTGCCTGTCACGCTCCTTGAAAGTGGCGAGTAGAGCCCATCAGTGAGATTTAGAAATTGGCTCGAAAAATCCGTCACGGCAATTGTGATATTTTTGGAAAGCTCTTTCTGTTGTGCCCATCTGAACGATTTGATATTGAAAATTGGGACTGTGGCATTTTCTATGGCCGTTCCACCTGGCAGGATATTCAGCTGAGGAGCTACGCGCCGAGCCGCAGGCACAAGAATTTCGGTAGCTAACGTACTCTGATACAGGCTTGCTGTGCCGAGACTAGCGAAACCCGCAGCCTTCCTGATGTAGTTCTCTCGTTTCTCCTGGTATTGCAGGAAATAATCCCAGTAGACGCCTTTGGATGCGTTGCCGAGAAACACGGTGCGGCTGGTCGACCTGAAGTTGCTTGCGGGAACCCAAGATACAGCTCCCGACGCGATGGGATTGGAGAGCTGCACTGGCCACGCCAACACTAAGACCACTGCAGCAGCCCTAGGCAGAGCTCCCGCACGCAGTGCAAAGATCGGCAGCTTCCATGAAGCTATGTAGTTGGTCTCGGCTAGAGTAAGCCCCAGCTTCTCCAACAATATGATGATGCATCGCCACACAGCAATGCCCTGCCATAGCAGACTGATAGTCCTCGAAACAGCTAGGCACGCAGAAATTATGACGTTGACGTCTGTCTGGGATATACTCGCGCCATGATCTGCATTTCCGGTATCCGAGCCGCTAATCAAGAACAACTTGCCATTGAGCCAATAGCCCATGCCAAGAGTGAAAGCCGTGGTGCAGAGCAAGTGTAGTACTGGCAAGTACCAGAGGCGTAGAGGCTTGAAGAATTTGGATCCGCCGTCGACTCGGAGGCATTGATGTGCTGTGACGGGCGCGGAACTGACAACTGTGCTTTTGGGGTCGAGGGCCAGCAATCGCTGACCATCAAAATCATGAAAATCCATTGAGAGCTGAGAAAAGATCGATTGCTGTGCGGGGCAGTCACGATGCTCATATACCCAATACCAAGTCGGAGTCGCTGCCGCTCAGATTTGAGTTACAGGCAACACCACCGGATGGCATGATCGTTTATAGAACGTGGATGCCTATGCAATGCGACAACTTGGTGCTCAGCCTTGTGTTTCTGCACTCCGCCTCGTGTTTCTGCACTGTCCACGTCGTGCATGTGCTGAAAGAACTAGCCTACCAATCGGTTTAAGTAGGGGGTTGTACAACAGAAAACAACGCCTTGGGAGGGACAGAATACGGTTGGCGATAGAACAGTGAGGGTCGTAAGGTCATGATGTTGGCAAATGGTGTGTATTCACCTTCAGGCCAACTTATTTTACGTTTGACTAACTCGAACTGAGCACGATTCGTTTAAGATTCCATTGGTATGGCGGGAACGTTGCTTCAGTAAGGAGCAGTGCACGAGTTCATGGGTCGGCTCCATTTCCACGAAGCCGGCAACTCTAGGAGCATTTGCTCCATAGGGCACTTTCGCTGGCACATACCTTATGCAAAGCAGTGAAGAGGTGGTTGCGAAAAGGTCGCCCAGCAGGACAATAAATCCATATGGGGTGCCATTTACAGGGCAACCTGCAGTATGCCACAAAACAAGGACTCCTCCTACGCCAGCGTCTCAATGTCGCGGACTCTCGCCAAACAATGGCTCTGGAAGTTCGGCTCGGCACAACTGGGTAAAATCAGGTCGCAAGTGAGTGCAGCGAGAGATAAAGGACTGGTAGCTAGATACTGGGATACTCCGGCGTGGCCAGTGACGTTTGGGGATTATGTTTCGGGAATTCTGGCGGAGAGTAGAATTGGGATTTGAATGTAGATGCGTTCTCTTCTGGTCTGTATTTCCTGTTGCAGACGAGGTTTCGTCAGAATTGGCTTGTATGGTGAAAAAGGTTGTGGGATGAGCTGCAAGGGCATCACGCTAGAGCTGTACATTGTATGACAAGCATAGATTGAGCTGTGCAGGGTCGGTGGGTCACGATGGGGGGAAAAAGACAAAATAAATACGCACATATCGTCACAGAGTCCGAAATTCTGATGTACAGTACAAAGCAAACACCCTACTCGAAATTTGTATGAGCAAGTTAACGAGAGCGTCGTAGACGAGCCAGAAGTCATAAGTATTCATACCTACCTATGGTAGAGGCTAACAATTAAGCGAACCCTTGATAGAATCATAACAAACCCTTACTTCAACCTTAACCTTATCTCCACCTCATCCCCCCAATACCACACTACCCAATCTCAAACCTCCCCACCCTCCCATCTCTCCTCCATGCCTCCAACTTAACCCTCTCCCCACCCCACCCTTCAACCGGACTAACCACCTCCCTCCCCTCCAACTCACCCGCCCTCCTCCTCCGCTGCAACTCCTCTTCTCCTCATCCAACTCCTTACCCTCCAATTCCGCCCTCTCCCTAGCCTTCTCCCTAACTTTATCCCCACCCCTATTTACCCCGCCTCCACCGAGTTCCGCCTTCCCCATAGCGCAATCCGGACCACCTTGAGAAGTCGCGCTTGTGTTTTTGTCTTTGGATGTCAGATGGCCCCAGCAATATGCCAAACCGACGATAATGAGGAAGCCGGAAGAGGCGCCGATGCCGATGCCTGCTTTGGCTGTTACGGAGAGGCTGGGTCCTGGGCTTGGGGTTGAGAATGGATTAGTTGATGGAGGGAGAATTTGATGAAGTGGAACTAGCAGTGGGAGTTGGGGTGGAAGATGACTAGAGGTTTGTAATTAGATAAACTACAATAATTTAAATCTAGTGCAGAGAGTATGAAAATCCATCAATTCCGTTCATATGATACGAAATGAAAACAGAGACGGGAGACAGAGACACTCACCGAGACCGGACCATCCACGCCTTGAATCTCGAACCTCGCTGAGTTATTCGGAATACCAGTCGAATCCTCATCTGCAGCACATAAAAATCCGTCGGGAGAGTCCCAGGTATCGTCAAATATAGGAAGTTCCCGTGAGGCCGGCTACGAAAACGAGGCACGCCCTGTTAGCTAGCTAGCGATGAAGTCCACCAAGCCCCTGGACTGAGATTTTGCTTGCGATTGCGGTTTGATAGGGAGAATAAATGGGGTGAGGTAAGGAAGGTTTAGCACCGTACAAGCGATGACAGACACAGTCGTCAGGGCATTTGTCTCGCCGGTCTTCAGCGTGAGCTTCACAGCACCAGAAGCATCTATCCAGGTTATACTCAATGACTGCCCGGCCTCAATGCCTGCCAAACTCGCTGGCCCGTTGATTATCTCACTGCGTTAACGGCTGAAAATTATTAATACTATAGCTTGCCATAAGATGAGGCGCCATTGAGAGAGACGCATCCTCGCTCGTAACGACCGAAACAAAATGCCCAGATGACAAGGCTAAACGACGATAACGACGCGAGAGAAAGTCTGAGTTGAGGTCGAAGTGTGGTATCTTGCTGTACTTAAGGTTGAATAAGCATCTTATTTTCTGCTGAAATGATGCACAGCTAACGAAGAGCAGCCAAGGTCTGAAATGGGGGTGGTGGCTGAAAATCAATTTAACAGGATGTCGATTGTAGGCACAAGGCTGGCCAATCCTGAGGAGGGAGATAGGGTTGACGAAAAGGGCTTCCAAAACGTGTGTTGTATCTACTGACAAATGGTGATGAGGTAGTTTTGGACTGGAAGAGGCTCAATTCAAAGTGATCTTTTTTAAAATCAAGTTGTACTTTTGAAATTCGACAGAAGAGCTCTAATTAAAACTCCCCTAACTTATCACTTCTCCTTAGTCTCATCTCACACGAATAATCTAGCGAGCGATACAAATGACGAGATTGAAGAGATGCACACGCTCGAACTAAGTGGAATGACCTCAGCTTTGCTTCTCGTGCAAGGTTATATTTAACCCTCGAAGTACGCCGTACTTTCTTCAAAGCCCTTCATTAATTTACTCTCGCCCTTCGCAAGTCAGGTGGTTTATATCAAATCCTCGACGCCTCGAAACTTAACCTAGTATGAACTTGACTATCTAAATCTTTTGAACTTTACACGTTCTCCTCTAGATGAAGGGTTGGCGTAGACTAGCTCATCGTAAATAAAGATGCCGATTGAGCAACGACTTAAACTCTTAGCAACGCCTTGAACTATTTACTAGAAGCTTGGTGATCAGTAAATTGACTTAACTGTCTTGTAATCTGGATGGAGGGCCTATATGGAAGGGAACGCCCACAAAGATGATCGAGAATAATCTATAACAAAACAAATCAAAAAGCAGTGAACCTAAGCACTGTAAACAGCCCGTCTTCTCATGTTGAGATATCCATATCAATCGATCGAGTTTAGCTTCCGATCTAAACCCCCTCCCCCCTTCCGAAAAGGAATAGCAAAGGCGGATATTAACCAAGGCAAAGACGGATATTCACCAAATCCCGTATCGAGAGCGATTGAGGAGCAGCACACGTGCGTCAAACCGGCAAGTCGAAATCACAAGTTTTGGCACCGCATTGCATTGCCACGTTTCAGGCGGACTTCTTGAAAAATTCTCTCCGTTGATTCAATAACCCCCATATGTACATATACAAACAAATCATTTTCCCACCGCTGCATGCCCATGACCATGCATCTCGGATCAAGCATCTCGCATCTCGCATTTAGACTCTCAGTTTCCATCCTCATATTCGAAGAGAATCGAAAAGGGGAGAAAATCTCGAGGAAGAGGAAAAATCAACTTTTCACTTTTGTGTCCAAACACCGCCATTTTGCATCGCAAGGAAGGAAGAAAAGCCACCGCCCGCTGGAAATACCAACACTTTGATCGAGGTGCGGATGGGAATCAATTAGTCGCCTCCATGCTTGCCACCTGTTCGCTCGCCCATGAGTTTTCTGCGTTCCTTGTCTTTGGCTGTGGAGGTGTTAGTAAACTCTGTATTGAAGGTGGGAGTAGGGGAGGACGTACTGTCATCATAGAACAAAAACTCATGTAAAGCACTACCACCCGGTACCATAGGTAGGACAGGAACCTTTTTATCTGTTACAACCTCCAAGAATGCTGGTCCGTCACTCTCAATCAACCAGGTTAGGGCATCCTTAACATCGTCTGGCTTGACACATCTCCTGGCTTGGATGCCCATAGCATCGGCAAGCTTCATGAAATCGGGGTTCTCGGAGTGGGTGTGTGCGTATCTATCCTCGTAGAAGATATTTTGCCATTGAGTAACCATACCTTGCTCCTCGTTGTTCAAGACAATGATCTTGACGCCGATATTGAATTGCTTGGCGGTTGACATCTCGGTAAGAGTCATGTTGAAAGAAGCATCTCCATCGATATCGATGACAAGGGCGTCTGGACGAGCAACCTTGGCACCAATGGCAGCTGGGAGACCGTAACCCATCGTTCCAAGACCACCAGATGTGATCATGGTTCTTGGGTGGCGCCATCTGAAATGTTGAGCAGTCCACATCTGATGTTGGCCGACACCAGTAGCAATAATGGTGTCCTCCTTTCGGTGGGCGGTGAGATTTGAGAGCTCCTCGATGAGAGTTTGGGGTTTAATGAGGCCTGTTCGCTCAGCCTTCTGGTATGAGTTGAGAGGGAACTTCTCCTTCCAGAAGTTAATCTGGTCGAACCACTCTTTTCGGTCGGCCATGGTGGTGGTGTCAACAAGAGGGTTGAGAAGGGCAAGGTTATCCACAACATCGCCTTCTACGGCTTCGGTTGCTTGAACGACCTTGTTGATGTTCTTTGGCATGATCTCGAAATGAACGATACCACCGCGTCCCTCAGATGCTGCGAGCTTCGCTGCTGGGGCAAACTTGGATACGGCTCCTGTCACGCGATCATCGAAACGAGCTCCAAGAGCAAGAATGAGATCTGCTTCTTGCATGGCCAGGTTAGCGTAAGCCGAACCGTGCATACCGAGCATGTGGAGAGCCTTGGGATCAAGCTCATCGAATCCACCAAGACCTTGGAGGGTGGTTGTCACAGGAATAGAGGCCTTGTCGGCGAGTTCCTTGAGAAGCTTTGGTCCCTCTGGAAGGGAAATGATACCCTGTCCAGCGTAGATAACAGGCTTCTTAGCACCATTGATCAACTTGGCTACACGTGCGAGGGTGGCCTCGAGTCGCTTCTTGACATGTTGTTGTGCCATTTTTGAAGCTTGGCTGGGAAGGGCTGGGATAGTGCTCCCGGTTGGAATAGCCTTTCGGAGGACAGCAGCGGTGACATCCTTTGGCAAATCTACCAAAACAGGTCCAGGGCGTCCAGAGGTGGCAATCTCGAATGCTTCAGCTATCCGCTTTGGAAGCTCGGCAACATTCTTCACCATAACATTCCACTTTGTGCATGCTCTCGAGATACCAATAACGTCAGCTTCTTGGAAAGCATCACTTCCAATTGCTGTGGTGACGACCTGGCCGGTGAAAACAACCATTGGGGTTCCATCCGAGAGGGCATCTTGCATGGGCGTAATAACATTCGTCGCACCGGGACCGGAGGTGACGAGAACAACACCGGGTTTCCCACAAGCCCTCGCATATCCTTCTGCCATATGTCCAGCACCTTGTTCATGTTTTGGGAGAATAAATTCGAAATGTTTCGAGTTGTAGATAGCATCAAATACGGGAAGAATCGCACCACCAGGATAACCGACTATGCGGGGTCAGCAACAGCTACACAATTAAGATGCGGAAGTACTAACAGATATGCTTGACGCCTTGTCTTAACATCATCTCATGAAAGATCTCTCCACCAGTCTTGCCAATAAATCTGTGGTCATGTCAGTAGGTTGACTCGAGTAGCGGTGACTCAACACATACGACTCATCCATTTCTGGTTGTGACCGAGCATTCTGGGGGGATTGTAGAGGGTTCTCTTTTGTCGTAGTGGTATTGAAGGTAGGAGCTGGACTTTCTCTTGTTTTCCTACGTCCTGTAAGTATTTATAGTGACTCATGGTTGAGGGGACATACGTTGCGGGCGAGGGCGCGGAAGCTGTCGCAACAGTAGCTTGTGATCTCGCCATTGTCGTGGCTGGTGATTTCCGTACCATGCCAATGGCAGCAGGCGCTGGAGAGGTAGAGAATCGTTGTGCAGGACATTTTGTGCTTTGCCGGAGAGCACGCGCGGCGCTCCTCGCAGGATAGGATCTGAGCATTTTGAAGTTCGGGGAGTGGAGAGTGGAGGCGGGCGATTGGAGAGAGAAAAAAAAGAATGTAGAAGAGAGATGCCTCACTGGCTCAGCTCAGCTCTTTTTAAGTATATTGGTAGTACAATTGCCAGTGAATTGTGTGTCGGGCGAGTATGATTGTGGTGGTGGTGGTGTTGTTGTGAGGAAGAGGAGGAGTAGGAGGAGAGTGAAAGTAGAGTCATGGATGGATGGATGGATCTCGCCCAGGTCAGGTCGCTTCCATTCGATTTTCCTCTGCAGCAGCGGTTTTCGGCCTGCAGTGTGGGGAAATGGTCCTTGCAGCGCTGGTGGTAGATCTGGACCAACCAGAGCCGACGTGGAAGGGATGAGGTAAGCAGGATTTTCTGGTGGCGGACTGGATTTAATTTGATCCAGCCGAGGTCGGGAAACTCACAAGATTCCTTCCTTCAGCCTTGCATTTGTTTACCACGAAGCCTTGAACCAAAGAGAAAGCAAGCAAGCAAGCAAGCATGTTCTGTCGCCTACTTACGACTTTCTCAACCCCTATTTCTTCTTCTATTCTCAAGCCGCCCGTCCACATTGGACTGACTAGACCAGCTAGGCCGACTTGGTACGCCCTGGTGAGCAGAGAGACTGTTTATTTACAATGCTCTACCTCACGGCCAATCATGAATACCCACGAGGAAAAAGAACGTGAATCAAGACAATGGCTCCATCAGAGCATCACATCATGGGATCAGCATTCTGAAGGGTCCAGGCTCCCCAGATCCCCTTTTCCTACAAGCCCCTTGGCTCCAACAATCAGTCCTGTGGCATAGAGATAAGCCTCAAGGCTACTTTACTTCTCGGGAAAGCTCTCGGAGGCATTTCCTCCATTTCATACTAATCATTCATAGTCCTATCTGCCCTCTTTCCCTTCTATGAATCAAAGCTGGTTCTACAATGCCCCATGTTATGCCCTTCTTGTCCCCCCGTTCTAAGCGCACAAATGACACAACAGTCCACAGCCCACCTTTAGCGGCGGATTTGATTTCCTTCAGGAACCACCACCCACCCACCACCACCCGTCACGCGATGGGATGGAACTGCCTACAAAAACCGGAGAGGACCATCTGCTGTTCTTTCACATAAATACAATCCTCTCCTCATTCCTTGAAGACGATCATATCGAACATTCATTCTACTTCAGTTATCCACCCATCAAATCCAACCCTCAACAGCCCACATCCTCCAACCACAAATTACCCCGCCAATTCCCATTCCAAATCCAATTCCAAAACCCCCCACCATGGCGGGAACAGTTCCAGTCGCGAAGTCTCTGAAGGACATCTACACCGAAGATGCTCTCTCTACACAAACAACCAGATGGGAGAAGCTCCTCCAGCAATTCAAAGTCAACTATGGCTCAACCCCAGACTTTGTATCTCGCTCTCCCGGCAGAGTCAACATTATCGGCGAACACATCGACTACTCCCTCTACTCCGTCCTCCCCATGGCCATCACGGCCGACGTCCTTCTTGCTGTACGTGTAATTGACGACTCGCAAGCCCCAGAAGGCAGCTACAAGATCAAAGTGTCCAACATTCAAACCGAGAAGTTTCCCGCCCACGAATTCGATATCCCATACGAAACCGTCGACATCGACGCCAAAGTTCACGAATGGACCAACTACTTCAAATCCGGTCTGCGCGGCGCATTGGAGCTTCTGCGAGCCAAACACGGAGCAGGATATAAACCGAAGAGCATGGAGATATTGATGGATGGATCTGTACCTGCTGGAGGTGGATTGAGCAGCTCTGCAGCTTTCGTCAGCGCATCTGCCCTCGCAGTCATGTTTGCCAACGGCGAGAAGGAAGTCGACAAGACAGCCCTCACCGAACTGGCTATCGTCAGCGAACGTGCCGTTGGTGTAAACTCTGGTGGAATGGATCAATCCGCCTCAGTCTTCTCGCTCCGCGGGTCTGCACTCTTCGTCTCTTTCGTCCCAACCCTTACAGCACGCCCCGTCTACTTCCCCAAAACCAACCCAGAACTCTCCTTCGTCATCGCCCAGAGCTTCGTCCAATCCGACAAACAAGTTACCGGACCCGTCTGCTACAACCTGCGCGTCGTAGAATGCAGTCTCGCAGCCGCCTACCTCCACGCCATCCTAAACAAATCCACAACTCCACTCCCATCCGACTCAGGCCCTCTAGGAATCTCCCTCCACGGTCTGCAATCAACTTACTTCTCCACCAGCACCCTTTCAAACGAAGAACAACTCACCCAACTAATCGCCCTCACCGAATCCACCCTCACAAAAGAAGAAGGCTACACGCGCGACGAAATCGCATCCGTCATCTCCCTCTCCGTCCCCGAGCTAAACGACCGCTTCACATCCACCTTCCCCGTCCGAGCCGAGAAATTCAAACTCCGCCAGCGAGCTCTCCACGTCTTCACCGAAGCGCTGCGCGTCTTGAAATTCCTCTCCATCCTTGAAACCCCCTCGTCAACATCAACGTCAACTCAAGATCAAGATGCAAATCCCAGCACAGCACAATTCAACCAACAGCTCGGCGACCTCATGAACGAGACCCAAGACAGCTGCCGCGACATCTACGAGTGCTCGTGTCCGGAAATCGACCAGCTGTGCGCCATCGCGCGTAAAGCAGGCAGTTACGGTTCCAGATTGACGGGCGCAGGGTGGGGTGGGTGTAGTGTGCATCTTGTGCCGGCAGATAAAGTCGATGCTGTTAGAGAGGCGTGGGAGAGGGAGTATTATAGTAAGATGACTCTGACTGAGGAGCAGAAGAGTGCGGCGGTTGTGGTTAGTAGACCTGGGAGTGGGAGTGCGGTTTTTGTTGTGGGTGGTGAGGGCGTGATTTGATCTGACCTGATCAGATCTGATGTGGATTGAGACGAGGACAAGGGCTTAGGTGCAGTTTGTACCTACGAACAGTGGTGCTTAGTGAAGATCTTGAGGGAGCTATATATACATAGCTGGGTAGATAGACAGCGTGATGTTAACTTGCATATAGACAGAAATGAATCTCTCTTCAAACGAACAATGACTGCACAAACTCCGAGTTAGCGAAGCAAACACCTTCCAAGCTTCTCTTCATCCAGAATACTGGATCTAGATCTAGAACTAGATCCTAAATATGCTTTATAAACTTATAACAATCCAGTGATGCTATGCCATCATTGTAGCAGACGAAGAGATGTGGGAAGGTAAATGGGCATTAGAACTACACCCAGGCTTAACTTAGCATGCAAACTCATGGTTGTTAGCAAACTTATTCTAGAAATTCTCTTTTATTCTATTCTCAGCCTTTATCTTTGTCTTTGCATCAACCTCCGTTATTCTTACACAACATTCTTCCCTCCGCTCCCCTCCGCTCCTTCTCTCCTTCATCAAAAACCCGCCCTCACTACCAGCCCCAAAACCTAAAGTTTAAAATCCCCATTAACCTTCTCCCACCCTCCCCCTCCCCTTCCCACCCCCTCATTTGTGCCCCCCTCTCCACCACCCTCCTGCAAAGCAGCCACTCTCTCCGCCAAGCCAATCTTCAACGCACGGCTCCTCTCCGTGCATAACTCGTAGATAGTCGATAAATTGAACGTCAACGCGTGGAAAGAGTGGGATGTTGTTATTAGGGACTCGAGGAGAGTTCGTGCCTGTGTTTAGAGGTTAGCGTTAGTTTCAAGGAGGAGAAGAAGGGGAAGGAGAGAGGGGATGGGGTGAGTTAAGGTTAGGGAGGGGAGGGGTATAAGAGAAAGAGAGAGAGAGAGAGATACGAACCTCATCCATCCTCCCGAGATATAAATAGCAAACCCCCAGGTTCTGGCGCCACATGGCCTTTTCGCCCTCTTCTTCTCCCTCCTCCTCTTCCTCATCATTCGCGTTCCCCTCGATCAAAGTCCGCCAAATCTCAACAGCCCTCTCAAACTCACTATCTGCCATGGCAGCTAGTGCTAAGATTACATTCCGCTCGCTTGTATTCCGAATCTGTCCCTCTCCCCTCTGAACAACACAAGCCCTCGCAGCTTCTACATCGCCGATACAAAGCCACAACAGCGCTTTCTGGATCGAGAGACGAGATGGATTCCTAGGGTCCGCTTTGAGAGTTGAAAGGAAACGCGTGGCGCCCTCAAGATCCTCCATCTCGATGAGCGCAGAAGCAACGCGGATGCCCAGCTCAGCTAATCGGCATTCCCACAACTCAATCTCTCTCTCAACATCTCCCTTCCCCTCCTCACCACTCCCGTCATTCCCATCCTCACCATCCTGACCACCTCTCACACTCTCCCTCCTCAATTTCTTAAGCCCGCTCAAACTACCCCTCGCCTCCCTCGCCAAATCATAATACCCCACCACACCCCTCCTCGCATCATTAAACCCCATGCCCTGCAACCTGACAGCCAAAACCCTCAGTTCCCACGGCACAAGATGTTTCCCATCCGCCTCGTCGCGATAATACGCACTATTCAGATCCTCCAACGCTTTCACCTCTTGCGCAGCCAGCGCGGTCTGGTTACACAGCGTCAGGCTCGCGAGACGAGCATACACCAGCTCGAAGATCTGGGCGTGGTTTGAGGGTGAGATGGAGGGGTTGGAAGAGGTGAGGAGGGATGCGGCTTTGATTGCTGCGGCGCGGAAATGGCCACTTGAGATTAAAACCGAGAGGGGTGTGGAGGGGGAGATCTGTGAGGATGTTACCCTAAAGGGAGGAGGGACGTCGAGGAGGGTTAGGGGGTGGTAGATCTCTGGGCGGAGCAGGAAGGAGAAATCTTTCGATGTTATGCTCGTTCCTCCTGTTGTGGTTATGGCGGACATGTTGGACCGAGAGGGAGAGAGTGATGTTTTGGCTGTGCGGAAGGAGGGCGAGGAGAGGGCGGAGAGGTTGGATCCTGGGCCTGGAGAAGGGAGGCGAGGGGTTAGGTATTGGGATGTTGTGGGGGAGAGGAGGGAGGAGGGGCCTTTGGTGAGTTTGGGTGTTGATGGCGTTGTGCTGGCTAATGGGCTGGAGGGAGTGATTGGTGCGCTGGGGTTTGTTAGTGAGCATGTTTCTGAAGCGGGGAGATACCTACTCGGCCATGTCGAGTGGTCCACGAGTTGGTCGTCGAGGAAGGGCTAGCATAAGCTGTTAGCTACATTTTTGACAAACATAAAGACATGAGAGGACAGTAATGAATCTGCGCATGATGGATGGAAAATCGACATAAAAGGAGGGATGCCTCTCGACTTCTCACTATCTTGCTCTTACCCAGTCTTGACACTGGTTCACCCGAACCATGAATTTGTTGCATATCGCACATTAAGCGCCAGGCGCGATGTTTGTGCTCAGAGAGACTGTTTGTTTCAACGATCTGCTTGGATCACAAGATGCCATCTTGAAATATACGCACGTGACATGGTTTAACCAAGGGCCCCTTCTAATTGCCCTCACACGCCGAAAGGGGCAGAAAGGAAAGACATGGCTGCAAGACATAGAACAGAAGTGAAAGCAGAGATGATAGCGATGAGATGGGATCTTAGAACCCAAGTGCATCAACCCAACTCCTTCACAGGCAAGCTTAAGACATCGTGAAACTTCATATGAACACGCAAGTGAACAGAACAGCAGAAAACATAAGCAATATAAAGAAAGAAAGATCACTGACCTCTACCAGACGAGCCATGTCTGGAATGCCTCTTAGGTGCTGAGTCTTCAGATGGTGTTTCCATAGTTGAGAGTTTGATGAAGCTCAGTCTGGATGCGGGTATGGAGAGGAAGCGTTGGAGAGGTGAGGTTGGCTTAAGTTATGCTCGTGCATAATTAAACGAGCTGTCGCAGCCTTGCATAACTCTCGGCTATTTTTCGGATGCATGAGCAACCACGATAGGAACCCCTTTTCTCTGAACAGGATCGACCCGACAGCACCGTCTGTCAATCTAAGAATCGGACTCGGCATGTAACCCAACCGAAAACAACAGCAAACACATCATCCCGAGATTCTCAAGAGCAATGACCATCTAATTTCAATCCCATCTATTTAGACCTCCGTCAAGTTAGCCTTGGACAGCAGTTCGCAAGCGAATCGCTGCCACCTACCCATGATCCATCACGTTGCGTTACCCCCGTTCTCGTACTAACTCCCTTTCAACCTCCAGGTTCAAAGCATGCGGATCCACTTCACTATTCACAAGCCTGGGATCCCTGTGCAGCTGCGGTGCTTCACTCGTGTGATTCGGGACCGAGTTCAGCTTCGGATCTTGAAACGGTCCAAAGAGTTTATTTGGACGAGGGGATGGCCTGGCATCCTCGAGCTTCCCCGGAGCTCAGCCACGACCTAAGATCTTGTCCTTGGGCGGCGATGCCGACACTTCTCTGTCACCATCACCAAGGCCGTTTTTCTGGTTTGGTTTTATTCTGCTTGTTGATGTCGATTGTTTGTGGACGTTGAAACTTCGCTCGAGAGGGAGCTGTTGTGGTTGTGATTTGGTGCGGGGGAGGTTTTGCCATGAAACATTTGATGCGATTTTCTACACATCCAGCAAACTCTCAAGGCTAACTCGCTTTGGATACAGCTTTCTGGGCAACCAGTAAGTTGAGTTAGCGGGATTATGGGGTAATGCTCATATGTTGAGCTGTCCATGAGACAACATTTGAGCTCTCCAGGTACTATTCCAAACAAAAGCTCATACATGTTACGAATGGGCTCTCTCTTGGTTTTCTTCTCTCGATTTCCTTTTTTCAACGGCCACCTCAAAATCAGGTAGATACGTCCACTGGAAAATTACCTGGAGAATCAAACCCACTCTAAGTATTCCCTATTTCTCCAACACCTTCACTTCCTACTCAGAACTCAACCATCAGCAAAAATTCTGCCCTGCACTTTCAATCAGGACTGAAGCATGGACACCCGAGTGGTATGTGCTGTAGCCTTGTCCCCTCTATTCTGACACAAATATATATCCCTGCATTTCTGGCTTTATTCCGGCAAAGAATCCCTGCAATCTCTCCCCAATATAGGTACTCCATTGTATCCCTCAAACTTCTGGAATCCCATTTTTGTGTTGTACGCTCCTTACTTGTCCTTGTTTCCACGTCTGTTGACGTCGACTTACATTTCTTTTAAAAGTTGTTTTGATTCCTCGAGTTTGTTTATTCCTTTACTTTGTTTGATTTGTTGATCATTTCGTACATTCCGCTGCAGTCTGGTTCTTCAACTACTTCGAATCGAGTCCATCGAAGCCATTGCCTTCAACCTCGTTTTTTTTTTGTCCCCCTTCAACAATGAGCCAAATGTCGTACACGGTAAGATTGCAAGATGATTCTGGCATTACTTCTCTAACAAAATCGTAGGTTGGGGATGACAAATTCGCCATGACGAGCGAACGACATAAATACGCGCCACCGTCCTACGACTACGGGATGGAATTAACAGAAAGCCCAATGTCAATCAACGCCTCTCCCGCACCACGCTACGGAACACCGCCAAATTTACCTGCAGAAAAATACGTAATGCGAGACGAAGAACGATACCCCACGGTAGTCGATATACCATCAGGATTGATCCCTTGTGACCCAGCACAAGAGGGAGCGAAAGCAACCACACTCAACAGAAATGTTGTGGATTATGATCAAGCTGAGCGAAGTCAGAAGTCAGGAACTGAGTCGTTACCTCAAAGGCAGCCACCGAGGACGATATTGGGCATGCCGCGGAGACGATTTTTCATGATTGCGACAGGAGTAGGAGTTCTCATACTTTGCGCCATCATCATCGGTGTCGCAGTAGGAGTCACGAACAGCAAATCCCACAAGAAATTCCCATCAATCACTTCGGCAGGTGTCTTCACAGGGGCAAACCGCACGGAATGGAAGATGCACGTTGTTCACGCGAAGACTGGCTCTGATGATGTCTTGATGAAGTTCAACAACGGCACGGGAGCTTGGTCGCCGGATCAGACCTTGGAGTTCGACATTGCTCCATCTATGGACGATCCTATGACTGCGACTAGTATGCTGGGGAGCGATGGGAACGTGTATCTGAACATATTCTATGTTCATGAGCAGAACATCGTTCTTGCGAACTTTAGCTGCGTGGCAGAGATTTGCATGTCAGTTTATAACGATGTCATTACCAAGGGTATCACATACCCATTATCTGCCACGTCGGCCATCGAATCAGTGTACCTCAACTCCACGTTAGGCTACCGTGTGTTCTACCACAACACCGATAAATACGTCACTGAACTAGGGAGCCAAGGAGATGGAACATGGGACCACGGAAGGACAATTTCCGGCAAAGCTTTGAGCGGGAGCAGTATCTCTGCGTCTGTGATCAACGATGACGTTGTCCTCTTGTACGTAGATGATAAAGATAAGACCCTCTACAACGTACAATCAGTCGACGGCAGGTGGCGGAATCGTAAGTCTCTATCCACCCTCCTCCATCTCCACAGACTAACCTCCAAAACCAGCAACACCAATCCTCTCCTCAGCACCTACTAAATGGAAGCCCCTCGCCCCTGTCTCAGCCAGTTACCAAAGCGGCACCGACATCCTCAGCGTTTACTACACCGGATCCGACGCACGCATCTATGAGATATTCGCCACGAACGCCTCGTCGGAAGACTTCGCACAGATCACGAGAGGTGACCTCGAACCTAATTCTACCTCCGGCATCACGACTGCAGGCTGGAATACGCAGCCTTATAAAGATCTTTCGTGGGGCCTTAGTGATGCTGCTGGTGCTGAGATTGCGTCGCTGGCGTGGGATAGCCAGTCCAGGTTCTTTCGGCTGATTGAAGATAAATTGGCGGAGAGTATTGAGATCAATGGGGTTTGGTCGGCGGATTTTATTTGAGAAAGTCCTGAGATTCGAGGGAAATAAAGACGTGGATTAATTGGGCGATTGGGCGGCTGGTTGGGTTGGATGGCTGGAGCGATGGCGTATGGGGATCATCCGGGTTTGTTCATAGGTAGATTTAGGTATATCCCGCCAGCAAAATGGCACGTTGAATATAATGACTTTAATAGTAAATTTCGTCCCTCAGTAACTCTCATCAATTCTTCCTCGTACCTTTCACTGATCCTGATCGAGGTATGGAAAGGGCACAAGGGCCTCGAACTAGGTGACGAGTGTAGCGAAAGCCCGTTTGCAGTCTTATGGGCTTATACATAACTTTTTTTCTAGTCTGAACTATGTGCAAATCCGTTGAATCATTCTGGCTACGCGGTGGCTTCATTCGTTGATACTCTCTGGCTGATTCCGGTACAGGTCACATGATCACCACGTCTGCTGCAACACCTGCCTCGCTTGGCAGTCAGCAACATCATGACATGGATCCGATTTCCTATTTTTACTGGCCGTACCTCATGCAAGCCATCCATATCTTACTTGGGTTCTTGACCTATGTCTGAGTGATCAACACCACTTGTCCTAACCTCCCGTCACAAAGAAATTCATACTCACGTCCTCATCTCTTCTCTCTGGATTTAGGCCGACACGCTCTCATCAGGGCTCATCATACCAGCCCCAGCCTCGACAGACACAATGGGGTATGGGTTGCCACTTGAAATCATCAGTGAGATCATAGGCCATGTATAGAACATCCACATCCCCGAAACTTAGGAGAGCAAAGCCAATCAGATCACAGGTGGAGCTCAGATCTGATCTTTACAACTGGTGCCTAGTCTCCAGAGCTACTCGGGACTTTGCCACTCCTCGTCTTTTCGAAGAGATCTTGGTTACAAGCTCTAGTAGAGCGCCCATCAGGAAAGTAGCAGAGAACCTTCGAGGCTTGTTCCAGCTTTCGTCCAAGAGATTAGCACATGTCAAGAAATTTGAAGCGTGGTGTTCATATGCGAGGGACACACCAGAGAGCGATCTCGGCGAGTTGCTTGAGGTTCTTGAGGCGTGCATCGAGAAGGCCATCAGGCTTGAGGAATTCAGGGAAGTCTACTTGTCATCTTGGAACTATATGGCTACTTCAGCTAATTTTTAACTAGCTGGTCCTGCTTCTTCATTCCACAACCCACCACGGCTCCACTGCTGCTTCAGCTCAACTGCCTGACAAGCCTCAGCGTCTTATGTCCAATGAAGAGAAACGGATATGGATTCGTGGCGAACAGGGCATTCGAAGAGCAAATCTCACAATTCAAGAATCTTCGATCGTTCGAAATCTCCAATATCTGGATTCCCAACAATGCTTCTGCGCGACGAATTGCGAGAGTCTTGATCAATTCGCCAAAATTGACACACCTAGGCATTTCCCTGGACGAGGACAGATGCCAATCTTGGGAAAGGGGAGATGACAGCATCATAGCTGAAGACGAGGATGAGATTTTCTTCGACGAGGAAGAGCATGATCTTGAAATCGTCGACTACTTTTCCGCAATCTGTCAAGAATTTGACTTCCCAACACACGATCCTAGTACAGGAGAACCTGTGCCAGCTACCGTGTTCAATTCTATGCCATCTACGCCCTTGCTATCCTTGAGAAAGCTAGACCTGGGCAGCTTCTGCATCCTGACAAACCACATCCATGTCCTGACTGACACTTCAATTTTGGAACACATCTTCATTGAAAACGGTGCAAACAACATGTTCGCCATGTCTAGTCCGTACTCCTTCTCTAACTCTGCACTTGCCGCCATGGCTCGACAGGCACCCAATCTTCGGTCGGTCCATTTCGGTTCCTTCGATTATGACTGTGACGCCACGGATATAGACCTAAGAAGTGATTTCCCCGCGCTGGACAGCTTTTACGTCAGAGACGAGTACGACGGTGTGGTTGCGGAATTGTCTAAATGCGGAGGCTTGAAGGGACAGTGGAAGAGATTGGCTCTTGATAACCCAGATGAACGAGTCATCTCGGAGCTGGATGATGAGTTTCACACTCTGCTCTCCGGTTTGATATTGAAGTGTGAAAACCTGACGCATCTTCGAGTCGGTTTGAAATGGAAAGACATGGTAAGTACTTCACACATGCTACTTCATAATCCCTCGATAACTAACAATAATTCAGCCGCTGTTGCTGTCGAGTTTGGCAAAGCTTCCTCATCTGAACGAGCTTCATCTTACGACTTTCCTGGGCGAAAAACCTCACCGCCAGTCGATGCGTGAATTTTTGGTCCAGGATATTTTTATTCATCATCCCGGTTTACAGATTGCGAGTATGGTAAAGGTTGATTATCGTAGTCGTTCCCGTCGAGTGTGTTGGAGGCGGCGGTGGGATGGTCTAGAGGTGGTATCGATGGAAGAGTTGAAGCTGTTGAACCGCGACGGATTTCCTCGTATGATGAATGATCCAAATTGGGATGACCCGTACGTTCGATGAATACCGGGAGATGCTTTGAGCTTTGGAATCCCCATTGAGATCAAGGAGTCTGAGCAGGAACTGGAGCCGTACTCGTAAACACGACGTTGGCTGCCCCATTAGTCCCAGCATTGTCCATTTTGCAATTTGCATCCTCCAAATCGGAAAACCGCCCCTTCAATGCTTGTACCATCTTCCCATCATATCTAGGTGCATCCCGAAGACGTTTCATCGTCTCCAGCAGGTCGCTACCGACCAAAACAGCCGCATGAGAGAGGATCCCCACAGGCTCTTCACGAAGGATACTAGGCTGCGTTCCATACCAAAACATAGTGACAATCGCAATTACCACGCCCACCAAAATCACGGTAATGATATATGCAACGGGACTCACCACCACAACTCTAGTTTGCTGTCTCGAATAGATGCCTATCCCGGTCTCTGGTTGCGGCCTTGGCTGCATCACAGTCGTACTCAGCAGCACGCTATAAATCGAAGAAAAAAGCACCTCCGCAGCACTTGATAAAGCTTCGGGCGACATCGGTGAAGATCCGTTATATTTCTCAGCGAGAGACAATATATGTCTCCCGAAGTCATTCGCCTCCACATCTGAAGTGGGGTTGAAACTCCCAATAGTATGAAGCGAGGATTCGAAAAACAACGATAGAATTTGGGGTCTGAACTGGACTGCATCACTCTCGTTGCTTGAGAACGCGTTTATTGACGGTGCAGAGTTTGAATTGAGAGTCGGTGTCGCTATTGATAGATTTCCGGGTGTTTGCCAGTAGGAGGGGATGCAGGAGATAAGCGAGAAGTTTGAGAGCGTGTTGGCTCCTTGATTGTACAACACGCTTAGGATGCTCAACCGACTATATTCGGTGTCTAGAGTGCAGGATGTTGACCAAGTTGTCATGTATGTTGAATTAGGTTGCAGATTTGGCAGGCTTTTGTGTTGGATGTTGAGGTTGTTGGTTACGGTGCATCCTCGATCAGATGATGAGATCTGGAGAGTGAAAGCGGGGATATCTCCACCGATGTGGTCGATCCTAGTGACTGTATACTCGTTTTCGGGGATTATACGGCAGTCTATATATGCGGAATGGGCAGTGACGTTGACTGTGAGATTCCCCGGAGTTGGTTCAGGGATGTCGGGGGTGGAAAGTTTGGGGAATGCGTATTCCCCGTTTGTCCATGGCGGTGCGTGGCCATCGTATATCCGAAATGCAGATGCGAAATCCATGATGAGTCGCAAGTCTGGAATGGCTAACACGCTCGTCTCGTCGAAGAAGGTAGTCAGAGTGGCGGGGACAGCGGCGTCGAAATTGAACGACCCGTCGGTGAACAGGAAGGCTGTCAGGGGTACCACAGCCACAGTCAAGGCCACCGACAGCATCATGTAGACTCCTAAAAGCGTATGTTTATTCCGAAAAGCGATGGCGAAGCTGTATAGAATGGGGTATGTACGATAGTCAAGCATGACCGTCGTCTTGGCTGGTCCACCATTCGGTTTGGCGAGATCTAGGAACGGCTGGAGTTCGACAAAACTGGTAACGGACGAGGATATCATCATTGTATACAAAGTCATAAAGAATGCCGGGAGAGTCGTGTACAGGATTCCTTGAGACCAGAGTGCTTTCTCGAGAGCGGGACGTTTCGAGAGGAATCCTGGGGGGTTTCCGAGGGATGCAAAGCCTGTGTTTTGTCTTGACCTACTTGGATGTCAGCTAATTGCCCTCTGAACGGCCTATAAGAGACAACAGGCTCAAATAAATTGCAGCCATCAGTGTTTCTGAGATAGAGAGAAGGGGTATTCACGTTGAATCCAATGTACAGATAACCAGGACAAGCGAAATGGTGACGAAGAGAATCAAAGAAAGCCACGGCCATCGCGTTTTCCAGGACCTCCACTGTCCTCTATTTGGACTTCTCCAGTATCTCCGAATGCTCCTTAAATATTTCCATAAATTCCTCTTATCAGCTTGCTCAACTTGAAGTTCTACGCTTGGGCGGTTCCTAGCAACATCTTCAACCACGACTGGCGTAGCGGTGGTTGTCCCTGCGGTTGGTTGTTGAACATTTGAGGGGTCTGGTAATTCGTGATCGGGGGAAGTTTGGTGAATTAAAGAGAGTGTGGATGTGTTGTCTGCATCCGCTTGAGTGGTTATCGCAGTAGAACTGATAGCAGACACAAGGCTGACGGGGCGGTGTTGATTTGCGGATTGAATTTCAGTCGACCCAGAAATTGGAGATTGTGAGCGGATATCGCTCTGGTCTCCATTCTGTGCTTCGGGTCCAGGAGTGGCAAGGGGCCTTTGGCTATCCATCTGATGGAGTTGGGAAGGGAAGTAACTCCGCTCGCTGCAAGAAAAACGCAGTTGAACTTCAAAGGACAAACCGCCCAGCTCTGCAGGTTAAACTGTATTTGTTCAAATCCAAGGAAGGTGTCTGTCAGTGTATATTCTCACTGTTGTCAATGCTTGAAGGGTCTGTCTAACACTGCAGAGATGCATCAATATTTGCGAAGCTTTAGAAATGCGTACCCGGCCTTCTTTGCACTTCATCGCGTTCCGTCTTCTGATTTATTTGAATGTTTTCAATGGACTTGAGGATTAGGCTCCGACATCAGCTCATGTTCAAGTAGATTCGGTACTTGAATGGATATATCCCGCATTGAGTTGTCGTGGCTTGAAGTGGCTGGTCCTTGGCGCCCGTATTGACAATTGTTCAGCGGCATCACACGCCATTTGGAGAGACAGCTGAAAACACATCCCGTGGAGTAACCAAAAGCAAACAATATCACAGCCACAGCAGGGCGTTCGGCTTAGAGAAGCACGGATAACGTGCACTTTCATCGCATCGCATGCATCACCTCCACAGCCTTTCGATATTTTCAATCTCAGAAGACCTCAACGCCTCTTCATCGGTTTTCACGACGTCGAGAAGTAATCTTTCCAACCCCATGAGAATGTCTGAGGGATTCTGGAAGTACAAGCTGCTCCTCCCGATTTTGGCCAGCCTCACCCATGCGATTCTGCTTCCGAGGCAAGATTTCATTTTGGGCGGTGTACCTCCAGCAGATTGGTGCTTACCATCTGCTCATTTGACTGAACTTTCAGGATGCTTGGCTATGAACGATTATCATGCTCGCTGCAAAGCCCTAGTTACTGATGAGGAGAAGGTCGATTGCTTCTGCCAGCAGGAAATGCTGTCTGACTACTACAAGTAAAGGACCCCTCTAGTTCTGCGAAGCACCATGAAGAAGAGGCTTCACTGACGAGATTATCATTAGGTGTCAGAGCGACGTCACTCTCTGCATTGGCATGCCACTTATGGATATCATGTTCAGTAGTCTCACGAACGACTGGCATACTCAATGTTCAGCCCATCTCGGCACACTCTCATTCACTCCTACAACCCTCCCGGTTTCATCCCTCACAACGACCTGGGCGGCAGCAGATTGTTCTCGATTAGCACTTAGCTGTACGAGCGCAGACTACGAAACCAATCTGTGCTCGAGCACTTATCTCCCAGCACAGACTACCGAATACCTGAGCTGCGTCTGCCGAGAACCTGTATATTCGCTTTTCTCCGAATGCCAGTACAACGGCAACATAAGTTGCAAAGCAACATCTGCAGCAGAGAGCAACATTCTCGGGTACTCGGTCTGTTCGTACTTTCGATCAGGGGCAGTAAGTCTTTCACAAGCACAAGCAAGGGCTTTTGGGGTCCGAGACACTTCGCTGACTCTGGGTGATATTGTAGTCAACTCTTCCTCCGGTCGACCTCACGTCACTTATAGGCGGCCCATTTCCATCCCAGGTCCCTTTCATACCTTCTAGTTCTCCGTCAACCACTGCCCTTGGTGCCTCATCTAGCCTGAAGTCGCCCACACCTGGCGTAACGAGGCCAAATCTACCAGGAGCACCCACCACAACGTCAACCACGGCCCTCCCAACAACAAGCCGCAGCTCCGGAAATAAATTACATTCAAAAGCTCCGGGTGGGAAAGTGTACGCGATGATTCTGTTAGCCGAGCTTGCGAATATTGTCATGTTGTAAGGGTCCTAGCAGGGATTTCTCCTGTTACATGATTTCATATGTTGGACGGTAGATAGGTTGATGACGGATGTTGCTTAAGAGCACAGTGATGGACGAGTTGGTGTTTACAAAATTGAACTGATATGTCGCTACCGCTGACTACAAACGATGATCGAGAGAAATTTTAATTTTGTAACCTGTTCGCCATGCCTCGTCTTGAGAACTCCGTTTTGAGTCCAAGCAAAACACAAACAAACGGGAGGGGGGGAGGTGGAGTTGTATCCAGAAGAAAGCGGCTTGAATGAGAATATGATTTTAACTATCAGGAATGAGACTGAAGAATCGAACTTACGGGGAATTTTAAGGCATGAAGCAGAGAACGTTCAGCGGTGTTTTGTTTTGGCTCCCTCTCGTTTACTGTAGTGTGAGAAGTAGATCCCTATCTTGATGACCATTCACAGGGCCGGCCGTTCATCCCACCGTGGGGCAGTGCAATCCTACACCAAACACAGGACTTCAGGACTCAAGCCTTCGAAAATGATCAGAGGGTTCCTTTTCTAGCATATATCTAATGAAGAGCTGCACCCCAAGGAATTTCGTTATTCTTCCCTAACTGCACGCAAAACTCTGACATTAATCTGGAAATCCCCAAGCTTACAAATTCAATCAGGTCTGGCTTTTGCTTTCAGAAAGTTGGAACAATTGCTTCGCTCTCTGTCCCTGTCTTGGCTCCACACAACATCCGAAAGGAAACGAAGAGCCTGTGGACCGAGAGCACGACAACAATGCCAAGAATCTTCCGGGCTTCCAAATGCTGGGATGAGGAGCGCTTCCCGTCAACAACCTACCTCATTCTCGCAACCCTCCATCACATTGAGTCCACGAAAAGTCAAAAGTACCGTTCGTACGACGTCTATCGGCGTGGTGAGAAGTCCACCATTACTGACCCCCGACTCTCCATTGGCCATCTGGTCGAGCCAATCGAGTCAAATCCAGTAGTTCTCATCGGCTTGGATGTTCTACCCAATTCAATCTTCCGCGCCCTAGTGTCTCTCTCACAATATGTCGAAGCGTATGTACAGTATTGCAACCCTCGTCATAATCGTGACGAGCGCCTTGCAAAAGAACCTCGAACATCTCGATCCGCTCGGTAATGTTCGCCTCGGTTCCTGGACTGCGAGGACGAAGGCCAGCCATCATTGAATCATCGTCACTGTCATGGCTTCGAGAGACAGACATGGACGCTCCCGTAGAATCAGATGAGAGGCTGCTTCGGGAATCCCCTTGCTCCTCGTCATCTGCTTGATCCCAATTCCTTTTGCTGGGGTTCGATTTGAACTAGACTTGTCGGCCGGATTTTCGGACGGATGGTTTGGACATGGAATTTCGTACTTTGTCCTCTGTCTGCGGCTGAACAATATCACGACGAATGTTTAGAACCGCTGAATTTACGAGTGTTGGGCTGTGGGACTGCGCTCTCCTTCCGAAGCCACGGCATGCAGGATAAATTCTGTCAAGAGAAAGATTGTCTCAAAAGCAGCTGTTAAGGATCCATAAAGAATAATCCATCATTCAAGGCTCTCTGATGACTGGCAAGCGTACCGAATTTATGGGCCACGGCTGCCAGGAAGATGTGGAACACAGGAGACTTTTTATCCGGACTTAGGAAAGCTTAAAGGGTTTGATTCGAAGGAAAATCATAATCCAGCTCCAAGTTACTCAGGTAGGGATCCTCGGCATGACAGTGTGCTGCTTGAGAGTTGAAGTCCAGCCACAATTGATCGAATGTACTGGCGTCGTTAGGGTTGACCGGGCTGCTGTTGTATTCGTTCATATCGATCCTGTTGTCAATATCCCAGATACCCTGATCATTCGCATCGGCTTTTACTGAGAACAATGTATCAGACTCTGAGTTTGGCAAGGACGAATTGTCGCTTGTATGGTTGCATGAAGAGTCTCCAGACGGGCCACCTGACTCAATACTGCTGTAGCCAGAATCGGATGGGTCACTGCCAGCTGGAGCTTTGCTGGTAATGTTGCCTTGAAGATCAGAAACCTCCAGGCCCGAACGCAGATGGAATTGAGGAGGCGGAGGCCTAAAGAATGGCGGCGCAGTGGATGCAAATGTGCGGTTGATGATTGCTTCCTTGGGCTGGGAAACCATAGCCATAGGCTCTCCAGAGGACATGGTAGGTAGCTCGGAGGCTGAGGCGTCCTCTGAAGCTGGGGGGACCGATCCTACTGAAAATGCAACTGCTGATGACGATCGATAACTGGAAAAGACGCGATCTTGGCAATCCCGGATTATGCTCATTAACTGATTTCGTATACTCTCTTCCATAGGCTGTGATTCGGTGTTGACAATTTCCTCAAGTGCCGCTCTGACCCTTCGCGGCAGCTCTCGGCGACAGTGTTCTTCGTAGCCGGCGAGTTCCCTTGAGTCTGGTGACAGAATGATGTCCTCCTGTACCTCTTCGAAGTCTAAACTAGAGATCAGTAATGTCCAACAGAAAGAAAGGTCCACGCATGAAATGGGGAGTGATTGGTGTGGCATAAAGTACTTACACGGGCTAGGTATCATCTCATTTGGAAATAGGAGCTTGTAAATGTCTTTCCATCTATCTGCCTCTGTCTGGTCTCTTTGGGTCTTCTTTTTGCTCCGCAGCTTCTCGAAAATCTCGGTAGTGACGCCATCAACATGTTCAACATCCCTGCGCTCACAAACATCTTGCTCCATCAAATGCAAATTCACCGCGTCCTGATCTTTGAAAAGAGCTTTACAGCGTTGGCAAGGAAATATACGATGATGCCTGTACAAATGACCTCTGGAAAGGGTTAGCATACATCTTTATAGGAGTGATTGCCAAATCTTACTTGACTCGTGCAACGGTATCTTGTGGAGTCAAAGCGCACGCTTTCCAGTACTTGACGCAATATTTCCGAGGATCTCGTTTTCGATAGGGGCATGCGAATTTTGTGCTGTCGTCTGCGTTGCGAGGTGGACTCAAGAGCATTCTGGGTCTCTTCGGACTTCTGCCTTCTTTGTTATTTGAATCCTGATCGTCGTCGTCTTCTCTTTTTCGACGTCCGAGGGTACTCTGGGTAGACTTTTGACTTATATCTGTCGAGTTGACAACGGCATCGGGCTGCACATTTTGAGACGACTCGCCCGCCACGGCACTATTGGTAAATGAACCGCCCATTTCGGTCTCGGTTGGCTCAATCGAATTGGTAGCAGGGCTGCTATTTCTGTACAATATTGTTAGGAGAATATTAAAATTGAAGGACTTTGATTGGCCTCAGGACTCACTGGGCAGCTTCATTGTCTTGATTGAATATAACCCAAAATTCATTCATGATCCTGTCGATAAATTCTTGTTTCATGGGCGAGAATACAGGTCGCGTCAAACTCTGCTTTACCCGATCCGGAGAAAAGACATCTTGTCTGGCAAAGGCTGAGAACCCTGGGAAGTACATGTCTTGAACACTGCCAGTTGAATCATCTTCGCCCCAGTCACTCTCATCCTCTGTGAACGATGACAGAGTATTGCTTCTACTTTTACTCGAAGAACATTCGCGATGATCACTCGGGGTTCGGTTTGTCGTACTTTTCTCGTCAAAAAGTGGTAGCGACAGTTAGCGAGTACTTTGGGTTGGAATGACTTTGCTCTAAACGGCAGAGGAGACCTGTAATTTGCCATGCCGGAAAGGTGTTTCTTCTAGTGGAACCTCAACATCATGCCCGCTGCTGAACGCTACTATCAAACTACACACTTTCAGGGTCCTCGTGTTCCTCTCCCTGTGTGCTGTTCTGGAGGTGCTTGATTATCCCATAGATGACATCAACGAACTGATGCGAATTTGTGTGAGTAACTCGTCAGACACGAACCTCAAGCGCCTTCGCAGTGGTGCTGTATGGATGAACCACAGAATCGCAGAATTGAATCCTGCACTGGGGGGTCATGCCACTGAGTGGTTTTTTAAATGTACGTTTACTAGAACTACTACGATTGACCGCAAGCTTACTTCTTGTAGATGGTATTTCTGTTTCGCAGTACAGTTTGCTGGCTGCAAATAACTCCCAATCAACAAGATATTTCTCCGCGCCATTCTTCCCGAAGAAAAAATGCGGAGCCCTTTCGGACTGCTCAGAAGACTTGCTGGGCAGACTGAAGAGGGTTCTCATTCGACGCCGTTATCGATTCCCGCTTTTATCAATGTACTGGCTCGAGATGAACTAAAGTATATTTGATCTGTAATTATACATGTTCGCCTGCTAATTTCATATAGGGTCCGGGAAGTCTGTAATGCCCTAGGATACAGCAGCGGTGAGGAGGTAAGAGATGAGGAGGGCGTGTGCAGGTTGCCTCGTTCTATGGCTCCTACTTATACATAGCGCTGGACCTGCACGTTCGAGAATGAGTAAAATCATGATTCAAGACAGACCCCTTCGAAAAGAAACAATACGATGCTTAAAATGTCTTAAAAGTACAGGTGAGAAAGGTCGAATAGATGGAGATAGATAAGTAGGCATTCTCGTGAGGAATCGTAAGGATAGCTTAATTCTTTTGTTATAAATGAGACACTAAGATACAACGATCGTGATGCGTAATCTATCTCTATGCCCTGGGTAACCAATCGGTACTCAAGGTTGTAAAATGTAGACAATAGAGGCGGTGGGGGCTATGAGCTGCAGAGAGGAGGTCGCACTACTCCCAAATAGGAAGAAAACCGGTTTTCTTCCTATTTGGGAGTAGTGCGACCTCCTCTCTGCAGTAAGAACATCGACTCGCATTCGAAGACCTGTACCAACACCTTTCATTATACCTTCAACAATGCCTCATAATATCGAAGCCTTACTAGCACACATTAGTTCCCTCGAGAGGAAGATCAAATATTTCGAACAGCACCACTAATGCTGCCCTCTTAACAATCTTGGGTCGCCGCCAATTAACAGAGAAAATGATGAGTCCAGTGGAGATAACAACCAGTCCACCAATCTTGGTTTTGAGATCATTGCCAAATCGTTGTCCTCAATAAATCGGGCTTGCTGGTTTTGTGGCGTTGTCGTGCTACTAGGATCGGGACTCTTCCCGCCCGGTATCCCCAGGGCATCTGCCTAAATCTCCTTTTAGTTTCTCTATGTAATAGCGTACAATACAGGAATCTACGAACCAGCGATTGCTCGGCATATGATAGAGACTGAGGCATTCTGTGTTGGCGACGGGATGGAATATTGAAGCCTTCTTGGTGGCCGAGGAAGCCATTGTGCCCAGCCTTTCGTAGAACAGTTTGATCATGGGAAAGCGATGATGCAATTAACCTCGTAGATGAGACCGTGTCCAGGGTTGGAGTTGGTTGGACCGCGGGTACCATCTGAGCAACATGCGGGTTAGCGGCTGGTGGAGTACCATCAGCATCCATAGAGTACATCGCTGCGTCAAAGGCGAAAGGTTTATCGAAATTTGGAGCATCATCCCATGATCGAAAATTCATCTCCAGATTTTCAGCTGGTTGTGCCTCGTCAAATATTGAAAGTCCTTGGCTGTCGGAGGATTCCAGGACAAGTTCATAGGTACCGGAAGGACCAAAAGGCGCCCATTTGTCGTCGAAGATGTCAAAGTCGATGTCAAGGTCGATGTCCAGGCCAATTACGTCGGATATATAGAATCAGTCATTGATACACCACTTATATCTGAATTGGGAGTATCATTTGGCGTAACAGAGCGATACACATTCATGTCCGAGATAGCTCCTCCTGCACCGCTGACGAATGGCTGGAAGGTTTGGTACACACCATAAGGATCGATGCTCTCCTTTGCCTAAGGACCCATGATAGGTTCCTCTTCTCGAGCTTGGGTTTCACGCTGGTTGGTTGAGTCCATGGCTATGTTGTTTTGAGCAGAGTGGCCAAAAAGTCAGCCGGCTTTTAAGTCATTCAGTCAGTTGAGTAAAAATCGTCAGCCAATCAGCTCGAATATATCTGTAAGCCAATCAGCCGTAAGAGGGCCAGCTTATAAGCTGGCTGATAAGCTAAACATAATTTTTATAAGTGATTTTGGAGTGAGGTAGTAGGGAGTTAGTATGATGGTTTAATGCCTCGCTTGGGGTAATAAATGCCCCGGAGCGGAAAACCCACCCCCGATGGGCCAAAATTAGGCGGTGAAGGCCGGCAGGATATTTCAGGAACGTCCCGGACTCATCACCCACACATACTAACTCTCTAATTCCATCAATATCATCACCAAAATCATGTCTCGCTCAACTACGCCTTTTGATATCGAAGATATATCGTCTGAGGCTTCTGGAGCACCATCTGCGAGCGCGGTAAGTGCTCTATGGCATGGCGAATGCTTGAAGAATTGGCAGAGAAGAGGTCTAGTAGAGTTGATGGTTGCTTTTAATGCGGTACACCTTAGGAGAGATTTTTAATATACGTCTATTTTTGGAATCAGCTTTTAAGCAGCTGATCAGCTCTTCAGTTCAGTCCATTCAGCTGTGAGGTTACATATAAGTCAGTCAGTTGAGAAAGTAATCAGCTGATGGCTGACTGATTGGCTTAATGGCCACTCTGGTTTTGAGGGTGTTCGGAACCTGATCAGTCAGTTATCCTAGTGGGAACAATGTCAAGTTTCAGTCTCGTTGTGCTCCTTACGTCAATAGTAGAAGATAAGGGCCCTCAAAAGACAAGCTTTCAAGAGCAGATAAGCATTGCAACACGCGGCCACGATTCGCCGATAAATCCTCCAACTATTCGATCGTTTGGGGTCCCCAACGGCTAAATGATGCCTGCACTAACACTTTCGTCTTGAATCAAGCCAGAATATCGACCACAAACAGCTCGTCCTGCTGCGAGAGGTGTCCGAGAGAGAGAAAGAAGAGGGAATTGTGCGAGGCGCGACGGCGAGGCTGGTGAGTGCTTTGAACGACAAGGATTAATGCACGACTGCGCAATTCTGAGGAATTATACACAGACGACCCCCTAGGGATACACAGACGACCCCCCCCCTGTAAATCCGGCAGAAAACCTTTAGAATAGGGGGTACCTGCGCATCAGATTTATAAGGGAAGTACAGGTAAAACTGATGAATAAATACATGCACAAATAATATAATACTGATAGGCTTCAAAAATTAAATTTAATACTGAGTACTCGGAATTACTTCAAAATCCTGCTCCTCAACTTGAGACCACTGAAATGCACGAATAGGGGTTCCAAGCTGATTTTGGCCCTGTAATTGAGGTATTCCACTTGTTCTAGGCATTGCTACTGTCTTCTCTGAAGGAAACGGACAATTGCTCCTATTATGGCCTGTATGCCGACAACCTACGCACCTTTTCTTGTCGTGATTATACGGAGTACAAGACGAGCAATGGGCCAGTGTAGATTGCATATTCTCGCGCGGTAAACGCTCAAATTGGCTGAGAATTCGTCCAGATTCTGCGAGTATCTGCCGATTATACTGCCGACTCAAAGCTCGTTGCTCTACCTCTCTAGTACGACGAATTTGCCTTGATATTGGGTCGAGTATAGGTAAGGGGGGAAGCTCGTAGGCGTAGCCTGGCGCTGGTCGAGTAAGGTGCTAATGAGGATGGAAATCAAAAGGTGTGATAGCTATAATAGAGATCAGCTAAATACTAAGAGAATTAGCAGGAGAGCTCTTACTTTGATTGTCAGCTTGACGCCTTTGGATAATATGCCAACAAGGCATTCCCATTGATCGACTCCAGGTAACTGTACAACTTGGAGGCTCATCTTCCCCTTGATACTTTTGCCAAAGCTCGTGTTGTTTTCGTAAATGGTGTAAGCCAAAGTGTGTGATTTTACTAATTAATTGATAGTAAAATTGGCCTGAGAGACTTGCTGGAGTGACTTGTACTTGCTGGTGTTTCTTCGCCATGATTTCATTCAATTGAGAGTCGATTGCAAGTCGAATCGATTGCCAAACGCGCGTGAGGTCTTTTGTAGGCTTCCCGATCCAATTCTTGAGTATATGGTGAGCTCCTTCTAATCGAGACGTCGAACCAAGACTACTATTGAAGTACTGATCAATCCAAGCTCGAACGAAGTACTGACGATAAGGATTCAACCATTGACCGACAACGTACGCAATAGCTTCCCTCTCTAAGTTATTTGTAGCCATAGCCTAGAGCTCTTCCGGAGAGGCGTTGGCAGATTCGACAGACCAAAGCTCACCGTTATTCCAATGAAATTCGTCTTGAAAATCTTCTAACAACTCGAGATATTGCCATTCGGATGAGGCGTGTACGACAGTAGCGAAACCTTTAGAGAACTCTTCCCAGCGCTCTAGAGTAGGGAACTTCCCTTTACAATTGACCAAGACGTTCTTCGAGATATGCCAATAGCAAAGAAAGCGTTTCGTCCGAATAGCTGGAAAAGTGAGCTCAATAGCGTGTATTAAAGCTAATTCACAGTCCGTACCGATTATCGATGGAAAGAGACCTGGCTTGAAAAGACTACTAATCTTGCGTACAACAGCAAGGTAGTTTTCTTCGACCTCTGAATCTAGAAAGGCAAAGGCGACAGAGAACGATTTCCCCATATTATCAACTCCAAGGACGTTAACAAGAGGCATGTCGAATTTGTTGGTCTTGTAGGTACAGTCCAAAAGCAAGATATCAGGGTGCTGATTAAGGTAGTCGATACTCCGCGAATCTGCGACGAATAGTCTCGATATATAGCCATCTCCATCTCTCTCGTACTCGAATATCACCTTCCCAGCAACTTGTTCAGCTTCTAGTTCTCGAATCAAAGCCTCCGGAGGACTGCGATTCCCACGCGACTCTCGATTGTACTTTGCAACAACGTTGTAAATATCTCGATAGGCAAGAATTGAACCCTCGTTTTGGCTCCGAAAAACAGACGCGGTTCGGGAGGCAGGTATACCGTTGATATGGTGTTTGACGATAGTTTCGAGGGTTGTAGAGGTAAGCTCTCGAGAGCGGTGCTCAATAAAGGCTTGAGCTTCTCCGGGGAGGTGATTATGCTCTTGAGTCGAAGCTGTCTAACAGTAACAAAGCTCCCACTTTCCTGTAGGTCTCTCTTTTGCGGTAATTCGAAAGGGGCAGTTGATCTTGAAGGTTGTTCGCTGACGCTTTCGATTCTCGATAGGCTGAAAACTATGGCCACCTCTTTTGCAACTCAGAGTCTTGATTATTCGACCGTTCCTCTTCGTACTACGTTCCGTAATAAAGGCGTAGCCAGCGATAGCAGCATGAGCTTGTGCGGCTTCCAAAAGATCATCAAAAGACGAATAAAAGCCAGTGGGAGGCAACGAAAGAGGCTCAACCGACGAAGACATATCTGCGGAGGTTAGAAAAGTAAGATAAGTGAGGGTGATGACTTTTGATGTAAGTTCGTGCAGCGTTATACTCTTTACATCGCGTCACGTATAAATTTTAGTGTTCAGCCATGTTAAGATCACTTCAGTTCACCGCCTGTCATTTTAGGTCACCGCCCGGCATTAAGTGGGGGGGGGGTCGTCTGTGTATCCCTAGGGGGTCGTCTGTGTATAATTCCTCGCAATTCTCGATTCCGAAGACTGCACACGTGACCAGCTTCAGCTCATTGCATTTGGGGAGCAACCGGCTCTATGTGAAAACGCGAGTGTGCAATAAATCATCATAGCTGTCCAGAAAAGCGTACAGAGGGTCCAGCGGATCATGGGGAAAACTTGGGAGCATAAAAGGGCCACTCTCCTCGTGATGTTAGATAAAATGCCCAAACGCAATTCCATTTCCCAACCTCAATTCGACGATTAGCAAGGCAAAAACAGATTCGAGCGCTAAATTGCCTTTTATTATCAGATTATTTTCGATCAGCAATCGGAGCTTCTTCGAAAATCCGTAAAACATAATGCCAGACCAACAATCCACTTCCGCCACTTCATCTACCCACGGCAAGACAGGCCGCTCAAGGTATACCTTTAGTTCTTGCTCATATCTTCAATCTCTTTTCGAAGCGAGTCCAAATCTCTTACGTGTGCTTTTAGGGCAGAAGAAAAGTCCCAGTCATCAATGACGCTCAACAGCTATCTCTACGCCAAGCCAGACGTTGTGGAATGCCTCACTCAAGGTCAGACAACAACAGCCGAGGGATACATATATCAGGCGGCCGGGCGAATAGCACAATTTGATAGGGTATTTGATGGAAACGGAAAAGGGGGAAATGAATAGTTGGACAACATGTGAAATCGGGCTTCGTGAAACGAGACAGTCGGTTTTGATGGCGCGGACGGGCATTCTTAGAACTCAAATACTGCTGCTTCGAGCAGGCTTCTGCTATGGGGATGGAAAAGAAAACGGGTCAGGCAAGAGATTTATATTATTTTTAAAGAATCTGGAAAGGAGCTTGATGGTGACGGAGAAGACAGAGTCATAAAGCCTCCCTTCGATTGTGAGGAACATCCGCCGTCCACAATTGGTGTTAGGATTGAAATCACAACCTTCAAAGACAAAATGTGTTTCTCAATTCATAGATATTGAATGAGCAAAATGAGTGTCCTGTAAGTTTCTTAATTGAAATCCATCCTGCTCTGGAGCGAACTGAAATTTTTTGGGCTTGAAATGCAACAAGCTCCATCACTGTCCGGACTTCACCTGGCGGAATTGGCTCAGCTTGGGCGTGTAGATGTTAGACGCTGTCTATTCAGTTTCATCAATTCAAACCACCCCACCATGATTAACGCCAACCTTCTGACCAAGTCTACATACTACACATCGCTCCGGGGTCACATCGAATATTTAAAGCTACTTGTTCAACACGGTGCCAAATGAAGGATATGCCAATTGGAGGCGAGTTGTCTTATTCGACTCCCGTAAAGCTCGCCGCGTGGGAGGGAACCCGGAACTGCTTCGCTGGCTAATGCGCGGCTGGACTCAAGATCAATTGGCCAAAGGAAAGTGTCATGCTGTGATGGCCACCGTCGACGGAAGCCAGACTGAATCGTTGCGCATGTTTTCAAGAGCTGGCGTGTTTGACATAGATCTCCAGTTGTTTGGAAACCAATTCGACCAACTGAATACCGTATTTTACATTGAGTATGCCACGTAAGACACCCCAGACTGTTACAAACTACTCGCTTGACAAATATATTTCCGCAGTTCAACGATACCGGCTACTCTTCTGATCACCAAACTTCCAGCTCAAAGAGTCATCCCTACGAAAATGGCGTTCTAGGCAGTCTTCACTCTTTTGTCTCATCGTGCTTCGTCGTTCTCGGAGCTTGCTAGATATCAATTTTTGGTTGGTTTTTTCTAAGGTTAGCTCCACCTATAACCAGTTTAAGGTCCATTTCCTGACTGTATTCTCAGGACCATTCTTCTGTTCGATTCAGTACGTCCTTGGTAGCTGGTACCGACCCGATGAGATTGTTCGTCGCAGTGGCATCTTCTACGTTAGCTCCGGTGTTGGTATACTGACCACTGGACTTTTGGCAGCAAGAATTTACAAATACCTTCATGGTGCCCTGGGGTATGCTGGTTGGAGATGGATGTACATTGTTGCCGCTAGCTTGACATTTCCAGCATCCATCTGGGGCTTCCTTACTTTCCCCGGGACACCAAGCGCTGGCAAGAGATAGAATTTCACACAGAATGAATTTGAACCTGGCATTGAACGGATGGAAGGCTGTGGACGAAAGGAACCACAAGGTATACCATTCACGCTTAATTCTTTCAAGAGGTTCTTCGGTCGCTGGCACTGCTATATCCTCGTTTCTTGAACTGTTCTGTGGATTATGGGGTGCATGGCATCTTCGCAAGGTGTCTTAACCTTGTGCTTTGCAATGTAATACCTGTATATTTTGAGTTGAGTGAACTTGATCTCGTAACTTGCACCAGGGGAGCGCGTAGCCACCACCATCGCCACAGTCCACAAAACGTCGTATTAAGTCGCAGCTCCAGTTAGTAGCCAACAAACAATCGGAAGACCAACTAGGTCTATTCCTCAATTATATGGGCATACATGCCTGAAGTATTACCCTGTGTTGGCCGTGGGTAAAACAGAAGCATTTTCGGAAAAGAAGGAACTTATCAATTCGCAGTAAGGTAATCTTAATTGAGCAATTCCTTCAACATCTCTGGCAAATATACCTGTTCCTCAGCCAAATCCCCTTACTCAAAGATATGAATATGTATTGATTAACTCGAACATGTCAGTGGAAATATTTACACTGCCATGATGAAAAGAGTACAGTTGCCTTACTTTTTACGCCCGGTGGGGCAAGGGGACGAGGCTTTTGGGTTACTGACAGCATTTATCTCGATCCGGGAACGAGGGGAATTTCTGAGGCGACTTCGGTGAAGAGGATTTCTCTCGAGGAAGAGGAACGAGGGGCTGAAGATGTAATAAGAACACCTGTACGTACGAACGAATCTACGGCGATGTCACTGCTGCATGCGATATATCGTTTTGATGAATTTGCAAAACATCCCGTGCTCCAGACTAACAGAACTTAAAGCATATGAATACATACAAGCTTAGGACAGACAGGACCTGCGCCCAGTTTATCCAGTTCATCCCGAACGCCCCCAAATAAATGAATGAAGCAAGCACGAAGACCGACGCTGGAGTGCCCACAAGCTTCTGCAGCAGCGGCAGAACTATTCCCAGCCATTTGATGAGATCATACAAGAGATACCGAAATTTATCAAGCCGTCCAAACTGGCGCCAAACCTCCCACTCTGCTTCTGTTCCTTTCAGCCACTTTGTCCCCATGTCGTACTTCCAGACCCAGCAAGAACGGAGGGTTGCATCCTCCTTGTATGGTTCCTGGTGGATCATCCAGTTGCGCCACTTGTTCACCACTTCCAGGGCCTTGGTTTCGGAGATCTCGAACCACTCCCCATGCTCCGTGGGTCGCACGTCCAGCTCCGTTTCTCCAGTCCCCTTTTCTCTTTCTGCCATTGTAAATCTATGCTGCTTTTTGCATCTATTGCAGCAGAACTTCCTTCGTTCATTGTATAGCTCCGCATGCACGATCTGCTCTACCATCCTACAGAACCTGAAGGCTGTATCGTTCTTGTCCGTAACTTGGATAGCTTTGAATTTGCAAGTTTTGACCCATTCATTCTTGCGAGTTTCTGGTGCCTTGACGGTTGAGCCGATTTTGACGTGTCCTGGATATTCATCGGATTTGAAGATGTATACGTAGCCGTGTATCAAAGTCGATGGTGCGGTGGGTTTAGATTTTTGGCGCCGAATGAGACGGAGAATTTCATTCTTCAAATCATTTTCGTTCTTTTTTTCCAGATGCATATGTTCGAGTTTTGGGGACTTGGGTATTTCATCTGGATGCAGAGCTGGCGTTCTCTGGGGGAGCTCGGCGAGAGGCTCGGAGGAAGAGTTTTGGAGACCAACTTCTGAAAAGCTGATGCATTCATTGGCAAATGCTCCAGGCACTGGTTCATCAACCTCGGGGCTAGAAAGTTCAATGAGTGGAAGTGAGGAACGTTCTGTTACAACTGAACCAGTTGAATGACGCCGAGAGCTACAACGTGTTGGAGTCGGAGGGGCTGTCGCAACTACTTCGTACCTTTGTGTCGGCGAGGTATTTTTTGCACTTGTGGAATCAATTGGCGTATCTTGTGCGATGGCGTTGTTTTTGGTGTGAGAGGCAGAAGCGGATGCCGAGCGTTTGTGGGATGCTCGAGGAGCTGATAAAGTGACTTTCTGTCGATATTGAACAGGGTGAGGTAGATTTTGAGCAATCGTGCTGGTGCTATCTGCATCCACTTCTTTGAATTCACAGTCGATTTGGGTAATAAGAAGAGAGGGGATCTTTGCATTATTCCTCTCGCTGGATTGTGGAGTGTCTCTTGCCCCTGCAAGGCTGAGAGATCGCTGTGCCGTCGGTTCCGCCGATAGCGTATCTTCTGTCCAAGAGGTATTTCGGTGTTTGTTCTTGCGATTTGACACGCCATACTTTATCGGCGACTGAGAGGATTCATCGTATCCTTGCACACATTGACGACTCTCATTCTTCAATTGTGGTCTTCCGGCCCGAGTTGGTGATTTATCAAGGCCTAGTGAGCCTCTGGTACCGGAGACTTGCTCGTCGTCTTCAACGCTGAGGTTCTTCACTCCCTCAACCAGCAACTCATAATCGGAAATGGACACATATTGGGAGGTCAGCTTCGGCTTCGCTGGCGAAGATTTTGCAGGAGCAGGCGTAGCTGACAGAATATTGCTTGTATCCAAACATCTCTCCACGAAGGAACTGGGCGATAATTGCCCAACACTTGAGAGTCCCAGCCTAGCAGCATTGCTCAAGTCGGCTGTCTTGGATATTGGAGAAGTAAGCGGTGTCCCAGCTGTCGTCAAGTCTTTGTCAAAAAGTCTGGAAGTTGTCGAGGATGAACTTGAACTCGATGTCGAAGGTGCTGTGGCACGCTGTAGACGAAATGGGGTTTTGAGAGGCGGTCTATCGAATGCTCTGTGATGCATGCCAAAGGAATGGGTAGTGGGGCTTTGTCCTCCGTTGCTTTCGGAATCGACTTGGGATGTCCGGAACATGGTGGTTGTGCTTCGGGGAGGCAGAAGGTTAAAATGGTTTGTGTTTCTGTTGAACTTGGCGAAAGATTGATTTCCGAAGAACAAAAACGCGAAATCATGTCTAATTTATGTAGGGTGCTGCGACTGCTATCTTTCCTGCATACCACAAATAAAGGAGGCCGGAGGCTGGGGGAGGCTGCGGCTGGCTGGGCATTGGTGTTGGTGTTGTTGGTGTTGGTGTTGGTGTTGGTTTTGGTGTTGGTGGCCGACTTCCCGCTGTCATTACTGGTCAATTCAAAGCAAACCTTGAAGGTGCAGGAACTCGTCACAGCCCTGTTACCTCCGATGCATCGAAGATAGGTGATTGACCACTGGGAAGACAATCCCTCAGCCACCCGCCGAAAACCCTGCAGAATGAATGTCTTGCATCCCAGATTCCCCGCTGCCCTGAATTGCGCAACCTCGTTTCGCCAATTATCCTGGCTAGGTACTCGTACTGTACTTCGTCAATCCGTCAAGTCCCCTTTCCCGAGATAAAACGTCGCGTGGCCAGGGTACAACCACCTATGTCGAAAGAAATATCTGAGCCAAGCCAGGCGCTCTTTTGGGGGGGTATTGAAACACTTAACTCTATCGTGTCTTCGCTTTCTGCGACGGGACTAGTTTGACGCCTGCACTCGAAGCCCGGTCAAGGTAGCAACAGGTTCGTCACGACAAAGATAGGAATGTTATCAGTCCTCCATCTCTTTTAAAATTGTATTCACTCGACATTGTCGTACCACTTTAAAGCAATTCACGTGGAGATATTTAATACCCGAGAACATTTCACTGTTGTATTCTTCTTATGTGCATCTTTTGCTTGCTGGATGTTAAACGCTTGCCCCGAGTCCAACTGAGCCGCTCTTGCTCACTGAGCTACCCCTGCAGCTCAGCACGTCAGCTTTCTGGGTTCCTGCATGACACCGCTCGGCACAGGATCGAGTGAACATAGATTGCTTGCTAGGAATAGAAGGTGTCACAATGATAAGAATATTGAAACGGCCCAATTTCCCGCAAGCCTTTTCTTCAATCGTGAACTGTTTCTGAGAGGGAAATGCGAACGATTTTTGGGGGGTCGAGGGGGGCGGGTAGTTGTTTGGAATCCCTAGGAGCTGACTTCATCCCCCTAAACACAGTCCTTCAGAATTGACGACTCCCGCCGCCCCGCACCGCAGAGTCGAACAGTCAGCAAATCATGAATCGTCGCAAAGACGGAGAGCAGGAACGTAATTGAGGCGAGGGTGACTAGCATATGAAATGAGCGGCGATGCGGACTTAACCACGGGACGAATTGTTGACTGAGATTCCCCCCAAAAAAGACTAAAAATTATTCGGTTTTCTAACTACAAACGTACCTATCCTTGCACAGCCATGAACGATTCCATCAGCGATTCTATTAAAATTCCAATATCATTCCCCACGCCCGTCTTCGAAGAAACTAACTAACATGCCATTATCCGTCGGCGGGTCTCCCTTTCCCACGATCACTCCCTCCCTCCACCTCCATTGACATACATACACCTCCGCCGCGTAAAATCAATCACAACCAAAAGCAACCTCACATATCTGCACGCCTGCAAATTCCCGGCTGACAAATTCCCAAATCCACATGCTCCGAAATCCGAGACCTCTGAAATGTAATAAAGCTTGCGCAAGCTATATGACGTACAAACCAACGTAGCATATCTGTTAGCTTCTCTGTAGTTAATATCAGAAAATGATGAAAGAAGTAGCAAGTAACTTTTATCTTCGTCTTACCTGTTGTAAGGGGAGGGAGGTACGAAGGTAGACGGCATTGAAATCCGGCTATTTTTGATTGGGCGCCAACCGAGTAAATCTCTTAGCATTCCCCACTAAAGATTTCTCTTTTCGAAGCGAGACACGTTCCGTGCCGAGACATCTGAGGGGGTACCTTGACTTTAAGCAACACGATAAGGTTCGGTCCACCACAGTTTTATGTAAAGCATGTAAAGCATAGCATGTAATATTGCTATTTACAAATATCTAAGACGCCATTCTACCTTAAAATTACCTCAGCATCGTCGCCTTTACGTGTAAGTTACAAAGCACCTTCTTTTCTTGCATAACAGCGTACCTCTGCTCCAGCACCATTCGTGCGCTCTTACCGCTCACGACACTTGTAGAAAGGCAGTATCTAACCTTAAGAGCCCTACAAGAGCGTAGTAAGTCATAATCAGCCTCAGCCTTGTGTCTGCTAGCGGCGTCTAAATCCATGCAAGATCGCTATGCTGATCGATACCTCGGCTAGCGCTAAACAGCCCGACCCCCGCACAATCGCTCATCACATCACAATGCCACATAGCATTGGGCTTATGGATAAACTCTAATCCCCACAATAAGTGAGAGCTTCGACTGGAACTACCCAGGCCTAAATTGGTCTCATTTTCACTCTCTTGCGAACCTCCTCTCGCTTCGAAATGGCGGCCAGGCCGAGCCTTCTTGGTCATCTGATACGGTGCTCGAAGAAGACTGGGATCCCGATGACAATGGAGATGGGGATACACCTAGCATGGATACTAGATCCGCTCATCAGTTATCAGATTCGGGGCATGGAAGACTTAAACGAAGGTTTCTGGATTGTTTGGCTGAATTCGTGGCTAACAAGAAGGGCAGGGTAGCAATTGCTTGCTCCGCCATGAAGGAGGCTAAAGACAATGTCGTCATCTAGATTGCTCGTAATGAAGGCTTCTTGGATGTGGATAGACCTGCGTTTGATAAATTAGGAAAGGTGCTAGGTTTGTTATCTTGCAACAGTGGTACGTTCCGTGTGACTGCTTTATTTCTGCATACTAAACTCATGATTCTTGTCCAGCCGATCAATCTGAGATTCTCCTGTGGGAAGAGATGGTCTTATATCATCAGAACCGGATTGAGCACAGCTACATTCCTAACTTGAGGGCAAGCTTCAAAGCTTACGACGCTGTCCGTTGGAGGAATGATGCTAACACACCAGAAAACAGTTCAGTCTCTGATGCTACCCTATCCGTCCTGCGGACTCTTCTCTTTGATCCTAACATTAACGGCACAAGCACCCTTGAAAAGCACACGAGGCTTGTTATCGCATCATATAACCTGCGTCAGACAAGAAACATTGAAGAGGTACTCTACAGCTCCCCAAGTGCGACTTCCAGATCGAAGAGCTTGTGGTTGGATATCTGCCTCCTCGCCCGGCTCCGAGTCGCATTCCAGAATTTCAAAGACATTGCTCTCACACTTCCAAGCTTCGAACAAGTTACAACCATCCTGGTCCTTCGTCCTCTTGCGCCTGCAAACCCGTCTCAGCGCCTGCTCAACTTGAAGCAGACCTTCGGTATCCTCCAACTTGATCTGGGTCCTGCTATAACGAAAGCCGTCTTAGGGCAGAATTGGACTGTCGCTAAGATTGAACGCGAGTTCGCAAAACGGCAGAAGCAAAAGCCGAACGTACACGCCGAGGTTCAAATGCTGATGTTTCTGAATACCACATAAGTCAGACTCAACTTTTTTTTTTCGCTGGTTCCGTTTAGTATTTGGACGTGAGCAGCTGCCGCTTTAACCTAAGCCGAGGGTGAGAATTCCTGAGCTCGGCCTGAGAAACCTGAGCACACGGTAGAGTCAGCCTGAGCATGAACTAAGAGGCCATCTTGCTCCCTTGATGTTCGGTTGTAATTTCCTCGTCTTGTCTCTGAGTATAGATCCCATTTTGGCTCCCTTACGACAGAGATTCCTCCGGAGCTATTTTTAGATCCACATTCGCTTACATACACGTGATAAGTAGTTTAGCCTCGTTATTACATAACGCCTCCTTAATAATATATGGTGGTTTTTCTATTCGGGAAACCCTTTCTTGCTATTTATGCTTCTGGTTCAAAGCATCCTCTATTGCACCTGTTTTCAAGTGGAGAATTTTCACAATGGTATTGAAAGTAACAGTCAGAGAAGATAATGAGGGGGAATGTCATGATATTCATTGCGACAAACTCTACTATTTTGACTGCTCTTATGCAAAAGAACCGCAGCTTCTTGCAAGACATGACGACAAGACGATTAAATTCAACAACAAAACAATTTGCGACGACGAGGATAATATCATCGAGGGAAGTGTTGGAGATGTGGTTTTGGATGCTGAAGGATTGTGCTTGGGTATGAGGATTGGGTTGATTGGGTTTGGTATGGTGGGTGTTCAAATTTATAGTTCGTTGGTCGTTCGCGGATGGGTAAAAGTATTTGAAGGCTTGTTCTTGAAGAATGAGGTCATAAGTGGTGGCCTTAAGGAGAGGGGGCTTGAGGGAAGACTAACCTGTCTCATGGTGACTGCTACTCTTGCACGCCGGGACAAGTATGAAATGCCGAGATACAGAGAGGGACTGTTCAAGCCAAGCTTGGTGAAGAATGATGGACAACTTAACTTCAAGGAGCATGCAGTGATTGTATAAATGATGTGCTATGAAAAGGTAAAGCAGATTAAAAACATTGGAAACACAAAATCCGCGATCCTGGTCCACGCGACGAGGCTAACCATGAACTAGTCCCCCCTAAACGACCCTTTATTTTCCAAAGTGCAATCATGATCACCACTCAGAAGCTGAATCAGCTCCTTATCATCTCCTAAGGGTCCTTTCAACTTCTTTTTTCTTCCAAGACGGTGTTGTCTTGAGCAATTTTGATGCAAGTGCATTCCCTTTGTGACTGCTGGCATGATCGAGGAAAGAAGGCACCTTCATCTTCCACATCCTCCGCAAGCCAACGAGCCACTGGCGCCAAGCCGTACCCTGATGCTGCGGTACCATCACGCATCCCCCATATAGAGACGTGGTATGGACAGGCAGTGCTTTGTGTGGTGTGATGAGACTGCTCGAAGAAGACTTGATGATCTTCAGGGATATGCTCTTGCTGGACCCAGGCAGACACGCCAAGGAGGTCGATATATGTTTGAGTAGGCTGATTGGAGAAGGATTGAGTCTCGGAGATTTGGTGTGGCTGTAAGGTGTCTTTATGTGTCGAGAGCTTTGAAGGTGATGCTTGTGAGTTGGATGGATTTCGTTGCAGGGAAGATGATTGCTTTCGTGGTTTAGAGGAAGGATATGACCGAGTGACTGAACTACTCTTTGCCCTATGATGGCCAGCCTTACTAAAAGACGAAAGTTAGTGCCTTGGTGGATGGAGATAAAAGGCTCTGGGCGGCACTTACGCTGTGCTGTTATTCGGAGACATGTTGATTCAACGTACGAGGGATTTATGTTATGAGCTTGATGTGTATAGCACAATAGTGGCAGGGCAAGTCAAAGCTAACCAAAACTTTTGAGTAAGGCACAAGACTGAAACGATGAACGATGATGGATGGGGTTTTCCATCGGGAGGCAGAGCATGGTTATATAAGGGCTGGCTGCAATGCTAGGACGAGAAAGTCTGATTTCTGATTGTACAAGCCGTCGAAAAATGGACAGCGATCTCGCAATCTCAAACTGTGGAGTCCATATTCATCCTGCAAGCTAGATCGCAAAGTATCGGACTAATGCTGGAGGCGTAATTACCCAAACGACAACGCACAGCATGTTGATGTCCCGGAAGTCTGTTGCAGCTGACCCCGATGGTCTTGTTGAATTTTGAGCTCGCTGATTGGGCTGTAGACCTTTGTTCACCTTGGCAACATGGTTGTTCGGTTGGCTTGACAGGGCTGCTTGACAGAGCTCAGAGTTCTGAGCCCGATCATTTCTCAGATTCACTTATTGCATCCCTGAAGTGAGGCCTTTGCCCGCTCTAGATTCGTCCACACGGCGAGCGGAAACAAAGTGGTATCTTGGGACCCAGGGAACAATGACGACGAATTATCCTAATAAGCCTCTCCCTTATTGGCCTGGATACTTTTGTTCATCTGAGCCTGCGTTGGAAGGAGTGTGGGATGTATTTCAATGGCGTCCTGTTTCAACCAAGCTGTGATGTCTTGATTCGAGAGTCACCCCTTGATTGGATAGAATACTTTTGTTCACCTTGGCAGTCCATGGCTACATGCGCATCCGCATGAAGGAAGGGTATGCAGACTCACTTGGCGGAATAAGCCTCTCGACCTGCAGTTGGTTTTGCGCAGCCCCATCAGGCTTCGACGTATCATTGGCTAGATGACTTTTGTAGACCTTGGCATGCTTTTCACCGCCCGGCATGGACTAATGTGACCTGTGCGACCTGTGCGACCTGTTGCCTTGTTTTAATTTCCTAAGCTGGTCCTGTCCCCAGAGCCTTGCCTGGCACCATTCTCATCACATAATATTCCCACAATTGTCGCCGTCTTTGACTCCTTCTCAAGTCAAACTTCTTCCCCTGCCTCAGTATGGAGGGAATTGTAGAAAGTTCGAATGATCAATTGAATGCGCCATACGCTGAAAGATGGGAGCTTTTGAAAGATATCATGGTCCATCTATATATTGATGAGAACACGAAGCTGAAAGATTTGGTCGCGATGATGAAAGCGCGCTATCAATTCTACGCTTCGTAAGTTCCATTCCCCTCTAATCGCATCCTTCCTTGTGTGGATATGGACTTCAAGACGCTAACTTGGCTAATTCTCATAGTGAAGGTCAGTACAAAGCGCAGTTTAAAAGGTGGAAAATAGGGAAAGCGATCCCCGCCAAGAAGAAGGAGGGGATAAGTAAAACGCTACAGTCTCGCGCACAACTTGGGAAGTCCTCCGTAGTCCTATATAAGGACCGACCAGTCGAGACCAAAAATATTCGAAGATATTTGAAAGATCAAGCAAGGCGGGAGATTGCGATCGGCCCGTCCCTGATTAATGGGACTTCTGATTTGGAGTTTCTATCTGGACATGCGCTGCAATGTGGCAATAGGATGTAGGATTTCTGCCCTTCGAGATTGTTCATCTTTACTAACACTCGTATCCTTAGTTTCATGAATTGGAACGTACCTTATTCAGTCTTGCGCTTCCCAAAGGCGAGGGCAGAAGACCATTTTTCGCCGTTTGGACAGGCAGCAACCCCCATGAGCGATATCGTTGCTGTAACTCCATCATCGAACTTCGGACCATCACCCAGAAATCCGCCATCTCCCGGACACGCGTTGTCGCCCAATAATGCACCCTCTCCATTGACCGTTGCTGTTCGAGACAAAATGAAAGCTGACCGAGCCGAACTTTTCGTCCAAGGACAACATGCTAGGCTGCTTCAAGGCATGAACAAAGAAGACAAGAGGTATGACTATGATATATACCGCGGCTCTATTTCACCCGCTAATTCATTTGTAGTCTTATGACGGATTGGATGCATCAGTTCTGGCAATTCTCCTTCAAAACGGCCAAGAACTGGGGTCGAGGGCCGCGAAAGTGGACTGCCTCAACACTTAGGTTTGGTGACTTTCCAGCAAGAAGGTTAGCGAGTCTCCCGAGTTCCCCAGCGGTCAACTTTGGTAGCCCGGAAAACCACGATTATCAGCAAAATATTCGGAAACCAGGACACGATGCTATTCAAAAGCCAACGTCCCTATGCCGATGGAGCATCCATCATCGCGATACAGTAGAAGTAGACCTCGAATGGATCGCGTCTCCCCCGCCTGTTGAGGAAGCCGATGTAGATCCTAATGATGAAAGTTCCTGGAAGCCATGGTCGACCCAAGAAAACATCCAGCAATTTGCAGTCCATCTCCAAGAGAACCTCGAGAGCAATGATTTCAGCAATATGGAGGTAGAGAACCTTCCAATCTTGGCTAATAAGGTGGCTCGAGCGGCAGAACAGTCCCCAGACCAATTGAAAGAAGAGGCATTCGGCTTCAGCATTATGGGCCGAAATCTGTTGCTGGTCTGCGATATGTTTAAAGAGGCTTGGCACAAAGACTTTACGCTCCATGATGTCTTTCCCTTACACCTAGCCACGAGCTACCTTGATGGGGCTAGGACTTGTTGCGGTATATTCGAGACCATCGTGAGAAAACTGCCAACGGGCGAGGCATCAGCAACTGTGCGGAAGCTTTATACGAATCATCTTAACCATACGGTTCTCGATAACCTTATGATTGCTATCTTAAAAGCACATACATCTTGTGCACCAGCAACAGTCGATGATGCATTTAAGAAAGAGCATCGATTTGTAGGCGAGGAAGTGGACATCTGTGGGCGTTGGGATGCTGACTCGGATTGCATTCGACAGTTGCAAGCATTGGGCAATCCCACTATACCATTTGAGTGGAAACATATGTTCTGCCACACCTCTGTGCAAGCGATATCACACTGTATTGGAATGCTCTGGGGCCGTTCGGTGGCGCCAGACATCAATACTCCCAGTGGACTGTTCTTGAAGCGCTGCTCCAATGAACTTTGCGGACTCAAGCTGCAGCTTCGTCCGCTTCATACATTAGTCGTTACAACGGTCCATCTTGCACAGCAAGGATGCAAGGGGGAGAATTTGTTTGGCATGTTGGCCTGCTTACTCAGAATGGTAACAAGTGGTGCAAACCCTTTGCTAACTGCACACATCTCAGTGAAGGCTCTTTTGAGCAGTGATGATGAGCAAGGATGCAGCCATTCAGAGCTTACTCCCTTGGAACTGACACGCGAGGTACCAAAAGATCTGGTTCGTCGCTGGCCTCTTGAGGCTCAGACCGGTTGGAAGGTATTCTGTGCGGTGCTTGATCTCTGTAACGCTGAGTGGAGAAGCCGTGAGGAGGGTGGTATGAGCTCTGACGACGAAGACAACCTTTCATTAGGGATATGCGCTGAGCATGATATCCCGTGCACGAATCAAAAGCTCGCGACTCTCTGGGCTGCTGTTCAGACCGAATTAGTAACCTACAGGCGGCTTGCAGAAGGAGATGCATGGATTTCGCCAAATTTCAACATGGAATCCCTTCTTGAAAGTTTGAACAGTAGATCTGACCTAGCTATTGGCTTGGTCGAGAACGATATGATGAAGGAGTTTTGCAGCGACTGTGGCGTATTTTACGACTCAATGAACTGGATAACCTTGGGTACAGAAGAAGTGTCCGCGTACTACTTCTCGAACTTAGAAGATTGGAATCGGTCTACATTTATCGATATAATTGTATAAACATTGGGGAATACAGCGATTGGAATCTTTACTGATGTTGATATCTTTATTTAAGTCAGGATAAAGGAATTAGTTTGCGTTCTTGTTCTTGGTAGGGCTTTCTATCCTGTTGACTTGAGTTGAAATATTTCTGTACCATTCAGCTTTGATGAATCAAAGTATACAGTTTCATTACGAGCCAATCAAAAACAAAAGCTCATGCCTTAAACATCTGAGGAATGAGATTTCCAAACTCATTTAATATACTTCGGAAGAAAGGAGAAATGCCTTAGTACAAGTAGCTGATGTGGGAATAGAATGAAAGAGGAAGCTGAGAGCCCGAAATACTGGACTGTGCAATGGGTTCCTTGACTCCGAGACATGACTCTGCCTCCACGCCCCAATAATATTCACTTCCTACTCCAAGAAACAGCAGACACAACCGCATCCCGGAAATTAACCCCGGGGACCATATCAGCGCTTCCAACGAGTCTCATCTCATCCTTCAGCGGTTTGATCTTAATCTTATGTGTCGTCTGCTTCTTTGGTTTCTTCGCCCTCCCTTTGCAGGTGCGACACCTCCTGAGGCCAGATGTGTTCTCGACGTGATGGCCCTCCTCGACGGAGGCTGTATCTTGGTTTGAGCTATAGAAGTCAAACGCACTACAGTGTGAATATGGGCTGAAGGAACTATGATCCAGGCTCCGGTTCCTAGAGGGCTTTTTGTCCGTGCCGCCGGCCGGCCCCCGCCCATCCGTAATTATAGAACCTAAAGCAGTTTCTTGAGATCAGCGATCCGATAGACCATCCGCCCATTTCATCGGTCAACGTTAACTATAGGTTCATCGACTGCTGTACTTTCGAGGAAACTTGCATACTGATGGAAATTTACGGAAAGGTTCTGAAGACCGCGAATCCACTGGAACTCCACCAGGCATGTGTGGCTGGTGATTTGTTTCAATTTGCAGGTGGCCATATCCGGATGGAGGAGCAGTGGAGGTCGTTGACGAGGAATTTTTATCCTTTGAAAGAAGTGATGGAGTCGGAGCTGGGGCTAGAGCTGAGGTCAGAGGTAGGGTCAGAGGCGGGTGAAGATTCTGCGGGTTTGCCGTCGCTATTGTCGAGACTTTGGGGGTTCTTTAGTGGGGTTGTTAATTAATAGCGTGCTAGGTAGATGAGATTGCAGGCTAGAAGCGGTCGTGCAGGTAGTTCAACTCTTAAGTAGATCTATACAAGTAACCCTTCGATCTTGCTGTCAAAGTTAAGAGGGCTTCATCTTCAAGCCTGAGTCGTTCGTTGCACCTCCCATCTGCAGTTCCCGTACTATTTACAGTCTTCAACTAATGTCTATCCCTCCGTAACGGAAAACCCTCCATGCCGAAAAATTTTAACCGGTATACTAACTTCAAGAATAATAATAAAAATATAAGCACATCGTAAAATCTTTTATTATTTTTTGCAAGTTAAATTCCGTGGCCACTCCAATACAACTCAAATGCTTCTAACTGAAAAAAATCATATCCGCGTCGTCGCCCTATACGTGCAAAACGTACTGCGAAAGATGCTATGAAAGGCAAGGTAAACCGTGGCGGGAAGTGTAGGAGTGCTGGACACAAGACAAATGAATCAGAGCAAGAACTGGCACAAGTTATCGAAGCGTCATTTCTATAGAGAGCACCAGTCGCACGTATGAATCCTGAATAACTGTGTTACTAGAGGAAGAACATAGTCCGAGATGCCTTCCGTTACGCAGACTACTTGGCAGTTCTCGCGACTAGTTGCTGTGTTGGGGTCAGTCCTTGAATTATTGGCGCAAACAGGAAGGGATAAATCACCTTTTGACTGAAGAAAGAACCTAGTAAGAGAGACCCTCAGCGCAATGCCCGCACCATCCGCAATCCTTATCGCATACCGCCCAGTCTTGGCCTTCAAGCATGTTCATCATTCGCCCAGTATTTGGGTTGACTTTGAAGATCGAGTGACCAGCTAGGCCTGTTCCCGTTTGCAGCGAGGTTCCCTTTCTTGTGTTCTTCTTCTTTTTCGGCTTCGTTCCCTCGGCAATAAACGACTTCTTTATTCCACCCAGAACTTGCTCAATGTGTATATTCGATCTCGGGGTCAAGGATGTCCTCGGCTCGCCGCCCAGAAAAGGGATGAACTTGATGCACTTTAGTAGAGCTCGCTACTCATCGAACCAGCGCACATCTTACGCCATGGTCGGCTGCCTCGTCTTGGAGCGATAGTCTTTGCACCAGCTCGTCAAGACTTAGCGTCTGTTCTGGTGCTTCGGGTGTATCAATATGACGTTGGGAATCGCGCTGGTGTTGGAGCATTGCGTCGTCGGTACCGAAACTCTTGCCGCAGGTGCACAGGACGGGTTTTGGCGTCATGATTCTTGTTTCCTTCCAAGTCATAATCTCTCGGTGATTTGTTTGATAGTACTGTTGCAAGAGCTGGGAGAGGCACACAGGTATGAGTGTGGTGCGATGAGGCTTGGTTTTAAGAAGTGATAGTGTAAATAAATATTCGCCCAAAATCGTCGATCCGTGATAGAAAAAGGCACTGAATTGAGCTTTACGGAGGGACCAGAGATATACCCCAAAGAGGGGTAGTTCTGACTTATTCGTAGTCGGTACTTAACGTACGCAGATATTTCTAATAATCCAATTATGGAACCGTACTGGACAGCTTAGCGATCCTGCAAAGATATGCACGTCACAACAGTCGTAAGGCTGCTACGACCTCCTATACGATAAGAGCGCCTGAAAGGTTGAAATGAACATATCTACAGATACTAGGAGTTTTGAGAGCTTAGTGATAAACGGGCCATTAAGAAAGTATGTTTCGCTAAAAGAAGTGATCCGTTATGAATCAGCCGTAACGCCGACGACATGAATTTGATTTTCTAGTAAAAGAGGTTGAGAGTGTTTTATAATCGTCATGATATATGGCTTTCAAAACTCTGAAGAAGGTATGGAAGTATACATGGAATGTTTTGATGCTCAAAGTCAAAGTACCTATTTATTTTTCCGGCACGGAGGGCTTTCCAGCACGTGGGGATGGACGTTAAGCCATTACTCCATGTTTTCTTCCAATTTCCAAGGTGGCCCATCCTCAGACATGCAAGGAGCGATTTGAGAATCTAACAGCCGCAATGTCTCAATTCTGTTTTTAGGCGTTCCATCTTCCTCGCAGTTTGCAAACAGATCTAGCCAGTCAATTCGAAAGGCGTATTGTGCTTGAGTAGGCTTTCGTGTGAGGTATGATACGCCATGGTAGAGAGGTGTCTTTGGAAGTAGGAACACATTCCTGGTTGACTCGCCCTGGACAAGATATATCTTGGTCAAGAAAGAGACTCTGACTTTGATATTCTTGCGGATGTTGGTCTTTCGAAGTATCGCACCTTCAATCCAATCCCGCATGCTAGAAGCGGAGTAAGGAATGTGGCGAGACCGAATTGGGTCTTGTCCGCAGTATTGCCAACGGTCCGAGATCTTGTAGGCCAACTGATCGTTTAGTTCGAGGAACCCATACCCCAGATATGCTGTAAGATCAAAAGCTGGGTCAGGACACGGGTTCCTGATAATCAGATTTAGGCTTTCGAGCGATGGGCAGCGTGATGCGAAAGATAGAGCTGACTGTGCTGCGGGAGGGAAGTTATTATGTTGAAATCCGAGCGCAAACTTCTTAATCCGGCGTAGATCAATCCAGGCACCACACTCGTCGAGCATTTTGATATCATGATTGTTAAAGAGGAGTGTATCGCGCTTTCCATCAACATAGGCTCGTTGGAGGTTGGCATTCCACTTCAGGAATGGCTCCCCGTTGAGCCTCGGAGGGCCGCTTGCTGGTGTCATGGACCCCATGCTCATTACATTTCCAGGCATCATATTGCTCACGGGGACACGCTCGGTATCGGAACTGTGTTCTGTTTCCTCCTGTAGCTCCAACTCGTGGTAGTTCTCGAGAAATACCTCTCTTGCTAATCTCGAAGACAACATGAAGTTCATAGCGTCTCTGGCGAATGTTGAGGTATATTCCAGCTCCCGGATGGTTATATCCCAGATCTTTGTCATATTTTCGTAGTACGGGGTGCCTTCTAGCTCGAGAATTCGAGGTGCTGGGAGGGCGTTTTGGTAGATCTGGCGCCGAAGTTCGACGGGAAGACGAGAAAAAGAAGGAAAATTGGGTGTGTCAATGGGCCAGTCTACGATAGATATAACGGTCTTGTATTTTGGACGGGTAGGGGTACATTTGCCGTCTGGCTGATACCTGGCCAGGTAGTTGGTGATCATCCATTCCTCTGTTGTGAGTTAGCATATATTTCCACTTAGCGTTGGACTTGCAAGCTGACCTTCGTTGTACACCTCATTTTTCTCGCTGTCTGATTCTTTTAAGGCGAATGAAGTCAGTTCTTCCGGATCCGCATCTGGAACAGCCTTGATTGGTGCTATTGAGATGTTAGCCAAGAGTCTTCTATTGGAAATTGATGGCCACTTACCTCCATCAACGTCAACCACATAGACTCTTGAACTTGCTTCCGGGTCGAAGCTTGCCGCATTGGGACTCAACGTCTTGCTGACTTTGGGTGAAATGACGCCTTTAGGCTAGAAGCTAGGTGCGGTTGGGTTGAACATGTTTTCGATTCGATCTGTAGAAGATTCTGTGGAAGATAGTACGAGTCGAGGGCTGCGAGCAAGAAATATAATTTATACAGGAGGCTGTTCGGCTGTTCGGCTAGCTCAGTCGCTGTCCCAAATCGACAAAGTAATGAGACGATAATCAAAAACCCGCTTTGTTTCAATTAATATTTACTCGCGACAATGGCGAAGCCCATAATTGATTCCTTATGGGATGTTGCAGGATTATGTATGGGACCCGCACTTCACGGGGATACAATGTATTTCTCTTCAGGTGAGAGCTAATCCCAGCACACTTATTCCTATGTAAATAAATGTCAATTCATTTATTTCAAGGAGGCGGAATTATGTGAGGGCAGCTCAGTTCTTCGCCAGTGGAGACTCTGTCAGATGAATCGCTTAATATAAAAGACGAAATTTAAGAATATCATCTCCTTTCCCCCCTTCCCTTCTCCTTAGCGGAATTGACTATTCAGGATTATCGAGTCGAGCCCCAGCCATCCGCCAACACATTATGATTTTTATTATCTATCCTCATAATCTCATAAAAGCTAGTATACGCGCTGGTATGGTTCCATCATAAAGAGTCGACACGGGGTGTCTGCTCGAAGTTCTGCAAAACAGACCCAACAGTCTCTATCGCAGCAACTGCAGAGCGGCTTTGCGATTCCCCGAAGCCTGCCTAGTCGAAAACATTGCTGGTAATTTTCAAATCGGGACATGTTTCCGCCCAGTCCCAAGGAATCTTATTTTCCTGGTTTCCAATGCCTCCCACAAATTCATCCCGATCCTCTCAAAGCGTGTCCAAGCATACATCTAAAAACCAGAGTTCGGATCCTAGATAAATCGAGTAACTTTGCGTATATTCCGTATTGAAGATTGTAGAGTATAAACTCGAGACAGCTGACTGAGTAAGTACTCCAAATTCGAATTCAAAGTGCTAGCCGCCCATCACCTGATATTAAAACCCACAGCAGACAAGATAATTGCCATTTCTCCGAGTCCTTTGGGCTTCCATCCTTCCTCAGAAGCCGGATTTGGCATCAACATTAACATCACATCCGAAGTATTCCAGTAGCCCAATCCAAGACCAGATTCAGAGAATATCATATCCAGATCCCAAGCTCGCAGATTTAGATCTGTATTGTATCAACTGACAATCTGCCCCAGAAACCCTCCACACCAAACGCAACGCTGAACCGAAACTATGTTAGACCGTCAGAAGAAGAGCGGGAGCCTGCCTGGGAGCTCGGAGCCCGGAGCTCCGGATCCCAAACGCAATCTTACAGGTCCACGAATATACTATATATTATACATTCATCTAGTTTCACAGTTTCAGTTTCACTCACAACTCACAATTCACACATAGGGTGGGGGAGGAGAGAATGCAAATATTGTGAAATCATTTTGATTTGATTTCAGTAATCGCAGTAATGGTAATAAACGACTTATGACTGACTGACTGCTTCCCCACACGCAGTAGTGGAGGTTTATGATGCGCGAACCCACAAAGCAAAGCGGAAGAGAAAAAAAGCAGACCAACCCTCGCTATCCACCCTTCTTAGGTTTCAGTCAAGCTTCCACCCTCATTTCCGCCCTCTGAATGCTTGGTCTTTGACTTCTTGGCAGGTGGTTGCTCGGCATTTGCCTGTTTGCCCTTGCCTTTCGCACCGCCACCTGAGCTAGCTAGAGCAGCGATACGCTCGGCCTCAAGTCCCTCCGCAACAAGAGCCTCGTTCTTGATCGTCAACCTGTACGAAGCAGCAAGGTTCAACACCGCAAACTGGAGGGCGAATTTACCACGAGGCCCTGAAATGGTCCATTTTCCATCTCTCAAAATCGCCAGAGCTTCAGTCTCCTCGTTGGTGAGGTAGCTCGAGCCATTTTGATCTTCGGCCTTCTCTTTGAATGATTTGTCGGTGAACCGAAAGCCCGGTCGGAGGGAGCGAAGCTCGCGCTTGGTGAGCTCGACGCGATAGCAGCCAAATCCTTCACGGAGCCAGGAGATTTTGTTGCCGCTATTGGTGCGTATCGAAGAGGATGTGTCGGTCTTGTCTTCGTTCTTCGAATTGGTGGGGGTAGTTTGCTTCTTCTCCTTTGATGCGCGACCTCCCTTGCTTCGTCCTCCGACGCCGCCACTGAATTGTCCGTCCTCGTCATCTTCCTCGTCCTCGTCCTGGACCTCGTCCTCATGCTCGTCGTCATGAACCTCCTCGGGGCTTCGCTTGCGCTTCTTGATGGCCGGCATTGTCTTAGTCTCCTCCTTCTTCTTCACGATCTGTGAAGCATGTTTGATGGCCATGTTGTAACCGGCTTGAATGGCGCCTTGAAGGGCTTCATCGAGAGTGTTAAACTCTTTGTTGGAGGTGTTTTTGAAGGTGAGATCGTTGAAGTTCTAGACGGAGATTCCAGATTAGCACAGTTCAAAGACGTCAATAGACTGGCCGAGTGGATGCTCAGAATACTTGAAAATGAGGTGAGAGATAGAGACTTACGATCTTGGCACAAGCCTTGTTGAACTGGGCTAGAACGGCAGCTTGAAGAGCCTCGTCCTCAGTCTCTTTTTCAGTCTCATCCTCAATCTCATCGTCAATCTCTTCCTCAGTCTCGTTCTCAGTCTCTTCCACAGTTTCGACCGCGGCCTCGACCGCAGCCTTGTCCTGGTGGGTGGCAGCTTCCATGATTGCTGTTGAAAGGTGGTGATTGATGTGCGAATGATGTGGTAGCAGGTAGAATTGCTAACAAGAGAGCAGCCGCCAGTGAGAGATGGAGGTTGTAGTGGTTGTGTGCGTCAGAGACAGGTCGGAATTGTCTCTGGGGGGGGGGGGGGCAATAAATAAGGTGCAAAACAACGCTAAGCGATGTTGTCTCTCCCCAACTACGCCATTTTTGGGCAAGCGTACCGCTCTCACCCCGGCCACCAGGCAACTCACCTGCGCTGTTCACTTTCGAGGGGAAGAAACAGCTGGAAGATCAAGCAGAAAGAAGCTTCTAGGCCAGCGAGCCTCCAATTCCCAAGCCCTCTCACAACATCTCCTCAAACATATCCACGAGCCCATCATAGTCATCCCAGTAAGGCACAATTCTCCCGTCGTAGAAGCAAGGGATATTGCAAGATATATTTGCAATCTGGAGGGCGTGCATAGGACTCGTCTCGGGCACAGCGTCAGGCGGCGGCTTCTCCGTCAAGAAGCATACTCCGTGGTATTTCGGAGCCTTTGGAAGGAGAGGGATGACTTCAGGGAGACGCAGGACACAGCCTGGACCAGAGATCTTGGACAGAACTGACATCTTGAGCTTGAACTGTTTCCCAGTATATTTCTCACTCGCCAATATTCCTTGTATGGCAGATCTCCGCTCTCCAGCTCTATGCTGTAATTTTTCAAGTTGTACTTCTGGAAAACGTGTGCGTGCTCGCCGTCGCCCAGAGCGTGGATGGCGTCTAGTTTGGGCATTTTGTATTTGCATTCCATTCCAGTCATCCGTGATCTCCAGGAGATGGTACTTGAAGTCCCGGTGGACATCGCTGAAGCTGGTGTGGCTTAAGCTCCCCTGAAGCGCAGTCAAAGTTCTCAAACTTGGACATTCATTTGCAAAGTCGAGGAGGTCGGTGGGATTTGCAAAGGCAGAGTGCGCGAAGTCGCCGTACCTGATTGCCAAATTGTGGATGCCAGTCAAGTCGAGATCGAGGTCCAAGGAGTGGAGGTAGTGGATAGAATGGTCAATGACCAAAGTATCCCTCTTGCCATCGAAGTACTCGTGCCGGGCAAGGAACGGCTGGTGCTCATACTCATCCTCTGAGCCCACTTCATCAGATTCATCTTCTCTTTGGTTTTGGTTCCGGTTCATGAAACCTTTAAAATTAGCCGTAATAAGCGGAATTCGATGATAGTTGAGATTGAAAACAACACATGCCTCCTTGGAAATGAGTTGGAAGTCGATGATGTCTCTATTGTATCCATCCGGTTTGCAGTGTGGCGCCGTGATGATGCTATATCCAAGCTCTTCGTCCCAGCGACTAGAGTAATCTAGTTCATAATTGATTGTAGCAGCCAGGACTCGAGGGTCAGGAAGAGCATGGTAGTATATCTTCGCTCGCAGCTCGCTGGGGAGCCGGCCAAAGCAAGTGAAGGTCTGGAATTCTTCTTTGGGTGTAGGGTAGGCAACGACCACGACCGTGTCGTAGCCGCTGGCTGTTGCAGAAGCTCCATCAGGGAAGTAGCTTTGGAACAATTCTACCTTTGTCCAATCCTCTAGTCTCAAGTTAGAAGGGGAATTGGTGAGCGCGGCGCGTTCTTGACTTGCCTTCATTGTATCTGTAGACCTCTGAATGGTCGTCTGGGTCGAAGGCAGCTAGTTCCACAATATGTGGAGAGACTGGGGATGTTTGATTGCAGTTCGCTGAGAGGAGAGGTCTGGGTTAGCTGAGCGCGCAACGATGAGAGATGGAGGAGGTGGAAGAGATGGAAGTCGAGGAAGTCGAGGAAGTTGAGAAAGAGGTGGAAGGGATAGAAGAGATTCGAGAGATGAGAGAGAAGCGATATAAATGGGTTAGACTCACGCGTTTTTAAGCTTCTGGGTCTAGACCGCTCGAAAATGTCGCCGTCCTGACTAGCGCCGGTCGCCGCCGCTTGCTTGTTTGGGGCAGCAGCCGGCGCAGACATATCGACTTTGCTTGAGATTCTGGACACTGCAAGTACGGTATCTAAGTCGTGTAGAGCCTGCGTTGCTTGTTTGTACAAGACTATATTGTAAAGTTATGTTGTTGTGAAGTGATGATTCGACGGATTTGGGTTGGAGTCTCGAGTTGTTCAGGAAGAGTTTGTTTCGAAAATCAAGACCAAGAAGATATTTAAAGAGGACGTGGGAAAGCCCTTTAGCCCTGTCTTGCAGGGTGAATTTGAGCCGGGGAATTCACAAAGAAGTTGCACTCAAGTTATAGCTTTCTTGGTGGGCTGAATTATTCTCCAGTTGGGTGGACTTCCGCAGCGACTTGCTTTTGGATTCACTTTCTCTCTAATCTAGCAATTGCCAAACCAAACCAAATCGGGTCACACAACACACCAGTGTGCAGTTCAGATAGACTTTGCTTTACTGCGCCTGAGCCCAGTCATGATAATGCATCTAGTCATGAAATGGTTGTTCATGGACTCGATAGGTCGTTTTGCTTATAAAATCACGCTGCAAAAAACACCGCAAAGATAAATATAGCAGCAGAAAGGGGATATTGGGAAACTAGAGGCACTTACTAGTCTGCCTCTGCTTTGCAGCCTTCTACTGGCCTCACACCATACCAATGGAACCCACCATCCGCAAAGATCAATGTATTAAGTATTTCCTGCCAGTACGCCTAAATCACGGAATCTTTACACCTTCATCCAAAGCGTCAAGACGCCCTTCGCATACTCGACGATTTCATCGCCTCCTAATTTCGACTCCCCATAAACCCGGTCGACGAAGCTAATGGGGACCTCTGCAACCGTGCAGCCCATCGCCTTTGCCCGAACCATCATCTCCATCTGGAACGTATATCCCTTACTCTCCGTACTCTCAATAACCTTCTGCAGAACCGCCCTCTTGTAAAGCCTGAAGCTGCCCGTCAAATCACTAACCCCCGGTCTGAGCACCGTATCAGCGAAAAGGTTCGCGCCCCTCGAGACCAATTTCCGCTTCAAGTCCCACCCAAACACGCCTCCGTCCCCAGCATATCTCGTCCCGGTGACAATGTCGTATCCACCGTTTGTAGAGAGCTCCTTCTGCTTTGCGATCATGCGTGGGATGAACTTGGGGTGGTGAGAGAAATCGGCGTCCATGATTATAACGTAGTTTCCTGTGACGAACTTCAGACCGTGGACGTATGCCGTTCCGAGACCGAGTTTGCCAGCGCGGGCTTTGAGGAGGACGTGTGGAGAGTAGGCTTTTGCGAGCTGGTTTGCTACGACTTGGGTTCCGTCTGGAGAGCCATCGTCCACGATGATGAGTTCCCAGTCAAGGTTCCTGTGTTTCTTAGTCAGATTTGAAGAATCGTAGATGTCATCGCAGACGGATGGAAGTGTGTTTGAAGACGTACTGCTCGCTGAAGGTTTGGTTCAGGAGATATGTAATGATGGGGAGGTTGCGACGCTCGTTGTAAGTAGGGAGAATGACGGAGTATTTGTCCTTGGTTATTGGCGCCATGGTGATCGAAAACTGGTGGTCGAAATCTGGTGAAAGAGTGGAAGAAAGGATTTCACAATCAAAGAGTTGGGGGATCAATTGCCAAAGGAGTGTGGTCGTGGTTTAGTGTTAACGGCGAGTGAGGTTGGTCTGCGATGCGATGTGGCTTCAAGGGGTGTCGTTGATCTCCAAATGCTAAAGGGGTTGGATGACATAAGCAGCCGAAACTTATTTCAACGTCACTCCATCGTTGAAGTAACTCACATCTCAGCGCGAAATCCGGAGGAAATACGAAATTCGTTTCTGTGCTTGGACGAGATACTGATTTTACTTATGGTAAATGATGGTGCTGCTACTCTTTCCCGCCTCAGAAGCGACATTTGATTTCTGTACTTGATTCCTTCCCGCACTGTTTTGAGCTGGGTACATCGAGGAGATGGAGAACCATGACAATACCAGAAGTTCTGCCAATGTCTGTGAAAATGACAACTTTATTGGCATGTCTAGATTCTAGGGAACTGTTTGCAGCTTCATCTTGGGTGGAATGCTAAGTCTCGCGACAGAAGCCGTAGACCTGGCTTAGTATTGCACTTGTTCCATTTCTACCTTACTGCAGCCCTATTTATCTATCTTTCTTTTTCCAAACTTTTCTCCGAGTAGAAATCGCCACATTCCTTATAGATCTTACTTTAGGTTCCACGTCCTCTTGCTTTGTCTGTTCACTCTAGGGTTGGCGTTGAGCGACCAATTCAACCTACCTAGGTTGACTAGCGCTAAACGTTCTCCTCCTATTTCAGATCTCCCTGCTCATCTATCTGTCGATCTTTCCAGTAACTACAACAACCAGAACAAAACATTACATCGCTCTGTGACAACGACAGTTACGCACGATGGCATCTACTCAAGTCCCTCGAACTCGACGAGGACCGGCCAAGAAGGGATCCCCAGCTTCAGAAAGTTCAATCCTGGACTTCACGTTAGTTCCCTTATCAAGGCTGTGGTATAGGCTGGCTCACAAAAATAGAAAACCTCAGCCCGTCGTCACAATCATCGCAGGTCAAGGAAAATTCGCCCAAAACTTCATCATCCACACGGCCCTCATTACCCATCATTCCTCGTACTTCAAGTCTGCATTCGGGTCTTCTTTGGCCGAAGGAGCCACACAGACTATGAAATTAGAGGACATTACCAGCGAGGCGTTTGGTCTCGTCAACCAGTGGCTCTATTTCCTCGAATTCCCATCTTCACCTTCCAAAGCCTCATCGCTGGAGAACCTCGTCAAAGTTTGGATGGCAGCTGAACGATTCCGAATGCCTGCTCTCCAAAACTACGCCAGCGGCGTTCTTTGTGAACGTCTGGTTGAACCTGAAGTTTTGCTCGAGACGGTCACCGCAGAGCATCGTCGCCTTGCTGATGATCGATTCGATGACTATCTCGCCTGTATCAAACACATCTACTTCTCTACTCCAGCTGGAGAGCACAAACTCAAGCTATTGGTCCTCGACATCTTCCCATATCACCAGCTCTCCTATGCAGATCGGATCGAGGAATTTCCAATCGCCTTTTGCCAAGATGTGGTACGGCGGCTCGCAGAGAAGACTCGGGGTTCTGGAAGCTGGCCACTCAACCGCACGTCCCGTTTCTTGGTTGGGGGAACTTAAACGTCAGTGACCGTCTTCTTCTCTTGCTCGCCTTGAGTCTCGCTTACTTATTGTACAAAGATTCATTTCTCTTCAGCCTTTTCGGGCGCCGACTTCTTCGTCACGAGCCTTGTTCACGGTGCAATTAGGAGCGAGGGCGCGTTTCACAGCCGCTATACCATGACTTTAGCGGAAGATCATCTTTCATACATTCCAATCGAGGCATGGCGGCGAAAGCTTCCCGACCATGACTTTATCGATCGAGGGGCCGAGGTGTGAAGATCATTTCCATTTCAACTCAAGCCAAGTTTCTGGCACCATTAAAGATGCGCTCGTCACCAATTTATTCAACCACTTCCCGGCTTTGTCTTCACTTCTCTGTTGAATTACGTCGTTGATTTGTGATATCTCGTAATTTAATCCAACAGCTTGACTTCTCATGCAATCCAATGTCTGCCTGTTGTTTGTGAAAATTGAAACAGGAATTCTGTATCTCAAGCAGCTACCTGCCTTTCGATTGTATTTTGCCAGCTTAAGAGTCCGTTAAGTCGCTCTTTCTTCCTTCTGGTGACCTTTGAGAGATGTTGCTCCTAAGGTCCGACCTCTCGCTACTGGCCTACTTATCTGGCCTCCCCCTTCACTCAACCTTCCTAATCCTCTACCCAACAACATCATCTTCTCTACTTCATCTTTCTTCTCACGGCAGCAAGTCAACTCTTAATTCGTTTACATCTGGCTCTTAGCCACCAATATATGACCCGACAAAAGGAATAGTCGAGGTTCTCCAACATATCAGTCAGGGCGTCGAAGCTCTGGTCAGTTTACCCCTCGTCTCAAAAGCTTTCACTTCTTCATAACTTCTCTTCTCCATCACGATCGCCCAGGATTCACCACTACTTGACTCATCATTCAATTTTGTTCCACAGCCTTGACAATTCCTCAGGCTCCTCAACTAACTTTCAACAACCACAGATTTCTCCCCTCTAATGTCCCGCCAGACTGACGGTCCCTTCATCCCCTCATCTTATAACTCACCCACCAACTCCGACTCCTCAGAGCTCGTCAAGCCATCACCCAAGCGAAAAGGCAGACCACCAATAGTTCCTCAATCTCCCACTAACACCTCAAAGCCTTCCAGTATGTTCAACTCAACGAATACACCAAGAAATGTTCTCGCAGTCATGGAATCCCCTCAAACACGTAGAATTGCTGCAGGCCGTCTCCGCCGGGAAGATGTTCGCCTTCAACGTCCTGTCGGTCAACTTCAAGACAGTGAAGGCAGCCCACGAAAAGAAGCTGGCTCTCAGCCTGCCGAGAGTCGTGCACGAGCTGAGGTCCCTGCCAAGCGCAATGAAAGTCCTAACAATCCATCTTTGGGTTAAAAGAAGAAGAACCACTCTAAATGCTTCTCGTAAGTTTAATTGCCAACTGCTTTTCTCGAGACATCAAACTTACTCTCGGTCTGTTAGTAAACCTGGGTCCGAGTTTGTCCGGATACACATAGGGGAAGAGAGCCAAGTCTTCTCTATTCATCTAGACGTGATTAGCCACGACTCTTCCTACTTCAGAGATGCGTTCAGTCGCCAGCACGGAATTGAAGGTCAAACTAAGATCATGATACTCAAGGACATCGAAGTCAAAGTGTTTGGAATGTTCAATCAATGGCTCTATACGAAAGTCATTGAGTGTGATGGCACGGAGCCTGACCTTATGGACCTAGCCAAGCTCTGGTCATGTGCTAGTGTCTGGCGAGTTTCACAGCTTCAGAACGACGCAATGAAGCTGCTGATCCCCTTAGTATCAGCCCAAGTCAAAGGTCCTGCGGCCGGCCGCAATAACATTCTGCAACAGTTTATCGACCATGCCTACTCGACCAAAGAGTATAGCGTCCTGAAGAAGCTGGTCGTACACAAGATGATGTCCTTCATACCTACCGTCAGGAATGTGGCTCGAGGCGTTTCCACACGATATGCAGACAGACTTTACCTGTGAAGTGGTCAAGAATGTTTCCAGACTGACAAAGAATCTTCAATTCCCTCAACTAAAGCAAAGCGCCATCTACGATGTTACCGTCAAGACAGAAGTCGACCTCACTGAATGAGTTGCTCAGAAGGTTTTGGCTATTTCAGAACTTCGCCCAAGGAAGTGTCGGCCATGGCTGGACTGGAAGCTTGATGGGGAGATAAAGGCGGCACATATTATGGATTTATCTTGCATGATATCAAGGAACAAGGCTAGGCGGGATTGGTGGGTGGGCAACATCCCGGCATGGATTTCGAGAACGCGATCCTATTTTCACGTACTCCACGGCTGCTGCTAGGGGTATGGAGAAGCAACTGGACAGCCGTTTTTCGGTGTGGGACATAAGCAAGGACGGATCTCTGCTCTCTCTTATGCAGATCTCTTGGAGAGCTATTTCCTCAGCCAATTTGTAGAGGGGTTTTAACCCAAAAGACCTCAGACCACTGCAATCAACTGGTGGGGAGGTCCACCTGAAGGTTTTCCCGCATGATTTTGATCATTTCTTTCAACTTAGATGAGTAGAGCTGGTAGCAGCAGATCTGTTCCTTCATCAGTCTCGTCAATTTAAAATCAACTCATGTTTTATCTCTCAATCGCCTCTTTCTTTCTATTCTCCGGTGATGTTTTTAACCTTTGGGAAACAGCACCAAGCCTACTCCTTTGCGATTCCACGATTACTGACCTTCCAGTCCAAAATCAGAAGGCTTCAAAGTTTCTTGTTTTTTACATCCCACGCTGCTCCATTGATGCCCGCCAATATATTCCCAAGCTGCCCGGGACTGAGTAAAGCGGCGACCATTCGCGTAATCTCCATTTCAACACTCTCTTTCTTCCCCACAAATCCCCAACCCAATTACCACCTCCACTCACCCACTCAACCTTACGCTCCGCTCGCAGGCACCAACCACCAGTCGCTCTCATAGCTCTCTCATCACGAATCAGCGTCAGTATCAGTCTCCCTTTCTACTCACCTCTCTCCTTCGCAAGCTGACAAGATAGAAATTCCACCATGTCGAGTCCATGCTCACCTTCCAGCCCATCAAAGGCATTCAAACCCAAGATTCTCTCCCTCTCGTAAGTCCTACCGAAGCCTCCATTCATACACAGACGCGCAATCCTGACATCTCCCAAGCTCTCCCCAGTCAATCGTAACCATCACGGCCAAAGCCAAGACCAAAACCGCACTAGGCCTCACACCTCCTCCCCAGACATTCATCATCCACAAAGGTTTCATCTGTCACTACTCGAAATTCTTCGCCGGCGCTTTCAGCGGTACTTCCACTGAAGCATTAACGCACAAGATGGTCTTAGAGAACACCGACCCCCATGTCTTCGGTTTGCTCGTCAATTGGCTGTACTTCCAGACCATCGAGCATGATAAGAAGGACTTCCGGGTTGATCTCATGGTTGAGCTGTACGATATGGCGAATGTCTTTGCGATGCTAAAGTTGCAGAACGATATCATTTCTCTGTTGCGCAGGGCTATGACGGATGAGAGTGCGGTTGTCACAGAAGGGGCCTTCTCTAGGTGCATGTGGCTGGCGGACAATAAATGTGTCGGCGGCGACAAGACTAAGGAAATCTTGGTTGGCTCTATGATCTGGGGCTCAGAGCCTTGGATTCGTTTGAGCTCGGGAATTACGACGAAGTGGATGAATTCTAAGATGGTGGATGTTTATCGGAAGCATTACGATACCCTGCCGGAGGAGTTCAAGATGAAGGCACCAGAGGTATCGGAGCTTCATATTTCACTAGAGGGGCATAGTAGCAAATGAGGGAGTTGAGATTGCGAAAATTTGCTCGGCACGGAGGAATGGGTATGAATACACTTAGACTGCACAGAGGGAATGTAGCATTCTGATATTCAATGGAATACACGCGTACAGGAGGTGTGGTTGCTCACACGTGTTGTCAATGCACTTGATAAGTCCTCCTATTCTCAAAAGAAAGGTTCATTACTCTTCGCAACTAGGAAACTTTTGGTCTCTAAATATCCTTGCAAGGTAAAGCTTGCGTGCTTCATGATCTATCTATGCAACGAGCTAATACCGTAACTAGGACTTGTATTCGACTCCTCGACATTCGTTCATCTATAACATCGATTTCGGTTTCCATGTTATGTACGGATGCTGACCATCGTCCAACACCATATGATCCACAGCCCCAGTATTCAGCATCCCTGGATGCAGCTGGTCAATATCGGTAACCCCACACAGCTTCAGTGAAGTGACTAGTTCATCCTTCAAGACTGTCCAGAGTGTTAGCAGGCGTAAGTAATCCCAGCAGCAAAAAAAGCAACTCACTCGAAGTCAAGTGTTCCACTCCTTCCGCACCGTACGCCAAAGAATACAAGTACGGTCTTCCGATTCCAACAGCTGTCGCCCCCAAGGCCAGGGCCTTCACCACGTCAGTCCCGCGCATAATACCGCCGTCGACATATATCTCGAGCTTGGAGAAGACTTCCGGGGCTGATCTATGAAGTTCTAAAAGTGTAAGAATCGAAGGTGGTGATCTATACCACAACACAACACATCAGCATCTCCCTCGCCCAACAATAGACAAGACTTCCAAACAACCAAACTACAACTTACGTGTCTAAAGACCTTCCTCCATGGTTACTCAACATAATTCCCTGAACACCATACTCCACAGCCAACCTTGCATCCATCGCACACTGCACCCCCTTTAACACAACCGGCAACCCGCTCGTCTCCCTGATCCACCTCACATCCTCCCAACAAAGTCCACTATCCACATACTTAGCCATCAACCTTCCCATCCCGCCGCCCTTCTTATCGTTATGCGCTCTCGCGCCACTGATTGCTGATACAACATTGTTCTCTGCCGCGATCCGCTCGTCTGCCTCTCGCTTGCCTGGGACGGGTGCATCCACAGTCACGAAAATGGCTTTGATGCCTAGTTCGCGTGCTTTGACGAGCAGTTGTGCGGACTTGTCACGATCCGTGTTGACGTATAGTTGGAGGAAGAATGGCTGGCCTGGACGTCCAGCCTTCACGATGCTCTCAAGCGGGTATGAGGCGTTGGATGAAATCTACACATACATCCATCGTCAGCACGTACATCACTTCCCCACCCCCCCTCTTTTTCGTTTTCTGGCTTCAAGTAACTTCCACCTTTCTCCGAGATTCTCTCCCCCTTCCCTCCCACCGAGCTTAGGCAAAACCAAGGTAGTAAAAAAACGGCAAAACATACAACCTGAATAATCCCCTCCCCCGCACACCCCCTCGCAAGCGCCATCTCCCCATCGGGATGCGCCAACCTCGCCATCGCAGCCGGACTCACAAAAAAAGGCGCCGAGCTCTCACACCCCAATATCCTTCTCTTTATACTCACCTCCTTTACATTCCTCAGCACGCGCGGCCGCAGGAGGATCTGTCGGTAGTACGACGAGTTGAGGTTATGCGTCACGAGGTCCGTGGCTGCGGAGCTGTAGAATGCGAATGCTTTTTTGGTGAACAGATGCCGGGCTACGTCTTCGAAATCGTGGGTCGAGATGAGACTTTGGAGGAGGGGTTTGGTGTATATCCCCTGCTGGGCTTGAGAGGGAGCGATGGGGAGGGGTGATATTGCTGTGTTTGAGGAGGGGTGTATTTGTACTCTCTCATCTATCCCTCTGTCGCTTGAGTCTGAGTTTTCTTCTGTATTCAGTTTCTTCATCTCAGATTCATGCACAAGACCGAGGAATCGATCACGTGGCAATGCATCCTCGATGATCCCAGGAGCGTGTATCTCATCATATGCCGCTGTCGCGTCACCACCCGCGTATCTCATTATGATATTTGATCCGCCGGGGTGTTCTTTGTGGAAGTCTGAAACGTCGTAGACTTTTGAATGGACGATGATCCAGCAATCGTCTTCGTGCGAGTGTTTCTGGATCTCGCTTGAGCCGAGATATGCAGGTGGTTTGTTGATGGCGAGATCTGCCATTGTTGTGGGAGATGTGAACACAGGCGAAAAAGGAAAGGAATGGAGATGCAATGTCAGAATGAATTATTCGACATGAAGAGATAGATGTCGTAGAGGGGGAATGAATGACGCGATTTCTTGTACCTGTTGTTTTACTGGTGCTGCTTACTGACGCTGGGGGTAAAAGGGGTCGGCTCGCTTAATCCTCGCCAAGAGAGAGATCGGACCAGCGCCGAATGCCAAGACCGCAGCCAAATCTACGCTACGGCTTTCTCTCCGTACCATGAGTCGGCTGGAATTCCCCATTGATTCCGTTGTGGTTGTGGACTTGGGTCGTCACATGGGCTGGTACAAACGAGTAAGGCGATGTATTACCCTGCCCCCCGATGTTGCCTTATGCCCAGGCACAAACTACCTTCAGACTTCTACTGTTCAACATCAAAAGTGGGAAGTTAATTCAAGCGGCCGTGTGCGGTGCAATCGTCTGCTTCGTTCCATGGTAAGGGAATTGGCGTTGGTTGTTCATCGGGGCTTCAAATCGAAATAATCGTTCACATTCATCCTTCCTTTACTCTAATTTGAGAGTCGGATACAGATAACACCACAGACTCTTCCTCATTAGCTTCTTTTGTGCTCTAGAATGTCCCAATCAAACATGACAATCAATAAGGACTATAATGAATCAAGAGGAAATAATAATTGTAAATAATCATGTGTCTATAGGTCTCAGGGGCTCATACAATTCCTCCAACTCTATCATCTCATCACCCGTAAACACCACCTCAAAAGCCTCCCCAACTCCCTCAATTCTCTCCCTACTCCCTAACCCTAGTATCGGCGCGCATCCCTTCGCCAGAATCCATGCCGTAGCGACAGCACTCATACTAACACTTTTTCTCTGCGCAATCCTCTCCACCACCGCAATAATCTCCTTATCTCGCCGACCCTGAAACCACCTCTTACTCTTCCCATCCATCACACTCCTCTCACTCTCCACATCCACCGGTCTACAAAGCAACCCTCTCGCCAACGGACTCCAAGGCACCAAGCCCACCCCCTCCGCCTCGCAAAACGGTATCATCTCCCTCTCCTCCTCCCTATAAAGCAAATTATACAAACCCTGCATACTGACAAACTCCGTCCAACCACGCATTCTCGCCGTATACTGCAACCTCGCAAACTCCCACGTCTTCATACTCGACGCACCTAGATACCTCACTTTCCCTAGAACGACGAGATCATGTAGCGCACGCATAATCTCCTCGGGGCTGGTCTCGCGATCCAACCGATGAACCTGCAACACATCGATATACTCGCACCCCAACCGTCGCAGACTCCCCTCCACAGCGTCAAAGATATGTTTCCGACTCAACCCCATCTGGTTCACCAACTGGCCATCGTTGATAGCGGGGTAAGGCCTCTCGTCCGTGCCTTCCATGACGGGATAATACACTTTCGTCATAATGACAACCCGTGATCGAGGAATAGCGTATTCTTTCAATGCTGCGCCGATAATGGTCTCGGATTCCCCGTTCGAATACGTGTTTGCTGTGTCCCATGTATTGATGCCTGCGTCGTAGGCTGCTTTGAGGAGGGGGAGAGCTGTAGATGAGTCTAGGACCCAGGGCGAGCCGGACCATGTTGGGGAGCCGAAGGACATGCATCCTAGGATTATGCGGGAGATTTTGAGGCCTGATTTGCCGAGTCTGTGGTGTTTCTCGAGAATCGATGTTAGTATTACTTAAGATCTATCAGAAGAGAACGAGGAGTACGGAACCTTTGGTATTGCATCTTATATCCCTTCTTCTTTTGCGTTTCGAAGTTATCTCCCCCTCCAGCTTCAGTGCTGACGGTCCGGAGGTCTACAGCGTGGGCCATTTTTCGTTGTAAATTGGATTGTGAAAGTGATGATGAATCTTTCTTGTTGTTTCGATATATTAAGCTATGGGTACAGTCGGTACACAATGTAGATAGAAATTTTCTCAAAGTTTGATGATGTCGCTACCTCCCAGCCATGAAGCACTTAGACTGGGTGTTGGTATTGGTGTTGGGGTTGAGTGCGGGCTGTACCCCGCTACAGCAATACCCATAACTAGCTTCAATCCGGATTTTTAGCGAGCCTCACGAAAA